>Ga0310917_10001669_pt1 | contig 10608 bp, 6 predicted proteins | sample GREbulkMGLF178_FD_203531 | JGI IMG/M metagenome (GOLD analysis project Ga0310917, IMG submission 203531) | Lab enrichment of tropical soil microbial communities from Luquillo Experimental Forest, Puerto Rico - GRE.bulkMG.LF178 | ecosystem: Environmental > Terrestrial > Soil > Tropical forest >... | reverse complement strand
TCACCTGCCGATGGTATTTATCCAAAACCTTGGGATCTCCCTGGAGCTTGACGCGAAACATCAGTTTCTGCCGCTCCTCCGCGGTCTCGACGCTCTTCGGCGTGAACTGGGCGTTGGTCGCGACGAAGCTGATCGTCGCGGGAATGACATATTGGGGAATGGGATCGGCGATCACCCGCGCCTCGTCGCCGAGCGTGAGCTGGCCGGCAACATCCGCGGGCAGATAGATCGTCATGTACACGTCGTTGAGATCGAGGATGGTCAGAACCCGCTGTCCTGCCGCCACCACCTCGCCGGCGCGGGCAAGCCGGTACTGCACCCTTCCACTTCTCGGCGACACGAGCACCAGGTCGACCAGAATCGCCTGCAGCCGCTCGACGTCGGCCTCGGCGGCCTTGATCGCGGCGTCAGCCTGGTCACGTTGGGCGTTGGCCGCAACATATGCGGCCTCCGCTGCCTCGAATTTGTTGCGACGCTGGTCGACGACCTGCTGCGGTATGTTCCCGTGCTCGATCAGCATTTTTCCACGGTCATAATCCGTTCTGGTAAAATCCAAGTCGCTCTTGCGCTGGGCAATGAGCGCAACAGCTTCCGCGAATGCCTGTTTCGCTTTCAACACCTGCGCTTGTGCGGCGCGCAGTTGGGCTTCCGTTTCCGGCGACGAGATGGTGGCAACCCTCTGTCCAGCCGTGACCTCGTCGCCTTCGTCCACCGTCAGCGTCGCCAGCCGGCCCGGATATTTTGCCGCGACATCGACTTGCGTCGCTTCGATGCGGCCGTTCGATTTCACGATCCCCTCGGGCATGTCGCGACCGCGCAGGCGATTGATGAGGGTTTCCACCTGGGATCGCAACTGATCGGCGGGGTTTTTCTGCGCCCGTTGCGCCTGCGCATGCGCGGTTGATGGAAGGAGCTGGCCCTCCGGAGCGGTATAAAGCGGGCCGCAGACGGCGAGTGCCAAGGTCGCTACAAAAGCGGCGGCAGACGATCGGACTGACATGGTCATTCCCCACCTATGGGCGCTGCAAGCCTCGGCTCCGTGATTTCCCTAAGCAGCGGCAGAGGATGGTGCAACCTGATGCCGCCCGCCGTCAATCCGCGACCCCAATGAGCCTTTTAACCGGCCCACACGAACGCAAGCCTGCTTTCGGCTTCGCGCGGAGAATAAAGTCACGACCCCCACGTAAGGCGTATCGGCGAGGGACGCGTGTACGAACTTGCCTCGATTGGGACGCTGTTGCGCCATTCTGACACCGCGGGCCGGCCTCCGCTCTGAGTTCTCGCCACGCACAGGTCAGGTTCTCCACTGACAAATCAGCAACGGCGTACGAATCGCAGCAAGGTCTTCCAAGAGCGGAAAGGGTCACGTTCGTAAAAGTACCGGCACGATCAGCCGTCGGCGACAGGCCGGCTGGTAGGAGGATTGGGAGAGAGAAAGCAGCGGAGAGGGTCATGGGCACAAAGACGGTTCGAAGTCTTGCCGCCCGCCGCGAACCGCCGGGCTTGGCTTCCGATCTCGCCGACCTCGTTCACGTTCTGGTCAAAGGCCTCTTCGATCCCTACCGGCCCGAGCTGCACTACATGCGCGGTCCCGGCCCGAAATGGCGCGCCAAGCACGAGCGGGCGCCACGGGTCGTTCCTGACGTCGTAGCGCTGATGCCAGCCCGGCTGGACCATGCCAGAATGTACGCACTCGCGCAGCGAGCAGTCAGGCGGCACAATCCTGCGCTGACGCTGCGCATCGCGATATTTGCCATCGCCCTTTTGATCACTCCAGGGACAGCGTCCAAGGCCGATACATCGTATTGCGGTCAAGGCTTAGACCTCGCTGCCGCTCGCCTTCGCTGGGCGGCGGCGCGCCAGAGTCGCGTCGACCCTATCCAAAACGAGAAAACATGCCGCACCTACCGCAGTCAATTCTACGATGCGGTCACGGCGCGCCAGGCCGCCTCTATCTGCGAGGTCGGCAGCGAGCGTCAACGTGATATCGACCTGCTCGACTCCGAGATCGACGCGTTTAACGACCTGATTGCAGCTCACTGCGGCGGGTGACGGCCTGCGGGTCGGGGATTTGGTTTGATTGCGGGTCCTGGAAACCTCGTCCGTGTTGGTTTTGCAATGGAATCGGGAGGTGAAGTTCGGCGCAAGGGCGTCCCAATCGACGCAAGATCGTGCGCGCGTTTTTTGCCGACGTAGCGTTAAGTTCGTTCGGACATACGGGGGAGAAATAGTATGCAAAATGGTTTCGCGCTCTCAAGCGTCCCACCCATCACGCCGGCGGGAACCGCGACATTGCCGATGAACGGCTCGTGGAGCGCGTCGCCGCCGGCGACAGGCTCGCGATGGAGGTCCTCTACGCGCGCCACCACCTGCGGATCTACCGTTTCCTGCTGCGGCTCGTGAACGACGCGCCCACTGCCGAGGATCTCACGAGTGACGTGTTCCTCGACGTCTGGAAGCAGGCCGACCGCTTTGAGAGACGCTCCCAGGTTTCCACCTGGATGCTCTCGATCGCCCGCTATAAGGCAATGTCCGCGCTGCGCAGCCGCACCAATGATCCGCTCAATGACGAGATCGTGACCAAGATTCCCGACAGCGCCGACACTCCCGAGGTGATGGTGCAGAAGCAGAACGAGGGCACCGTTCTGCGGCAGTGCCTGACGCAGCTCTCGCCAGCGCACCGCGAGGTCATCGATCTCGTCTACTATCATGAAAAGTCGATCGCCGAAGTCGCCGAGATCATCGGCGCACCACCGAATACGGTGAAGACCCGCATGTTTCATGCCCGCAAGCGCGTCGCGGCGCTGCTCGATGCCCGCGGTTTCGACGCAGCTGCGTGAGTCGTCGAAGCCGGCTGCCCTCAGTGAGCGGGGCTCGCGCCATGGGCCAACTCGTTCAAGAGTTGCTTCGCGACTCGCAGGTCCGTGGTTCCGAACCCTTCGGTGAATCTGCCGTAGACCGAAGCTAACAGATCACGCGCATCGCCGAGCCGGCCTTGGCTACGCCACAACCGGGCGAGGCTCGTGGCCGTCCGCAATTCCCAAGACAGAACCTCTTGTCGCCGCGCCCAATCGAGCGACTGCAAGAATTGCGCCTCGGCCGCCGCGATGGTGTCTGATGCTCCCTCTCGAAGCAGAATCTCGCCTTTCAACCGCAGCAGCTCAGGCAGGTACCAGAGTTCTTCGTTCCGGTGGCACTGCTCGAGCGCCTGGTCGATCGCAGCGCGACCGCTTGCTATCTCGCCCACTCGGCTGGAGGCCTCTGCCAACTGGGCGAGGAAAGGAAGGTAGCGAGTTTCGAATCTCGTCTTCGAAAGTTCGTCGAACCCAGTGCGCAGAACATTCAACCCATCGGCGACATTGCCCTGCTTAATGCGTAGGATGCCATCGAAACAGCGCCCCGAGGCATGCCACGCAGGCAGCGCATACCTTGCGGAGTGATCAAGTAGCATCGCCACATGACGCTCTGCCGCCGCCAGATCGCCTACCAACAGTGCTATCCGGCACGCGCATTGGCCGAGCGCATTGCACAGCGAGAGCTCGTGATCGACGGATCGAGCATTATCAATATTGCGCTCGGCAACACGCAGTGCCTGATCAGGGAAACCCTGCAACCAGAGAACCGATGCAAGGGTGTTACGCGCAATGACCTGCTGATCGTACCCAAAGCGGATGATATGGAATCGGTGAGCCGACGGGACGTAGTGGCGGAGCATAGTCTCGATATGTCGCCGCGCATCGGCCTGCTCTCCGAGCAAATGCAGCGCGAAGCCGATCATGCGATCGCCGACGAGAACATCCCTGGGGTCGGTCGCGCTCGCAGCCACCTCCTTGAACCTCTGTGCAAGGGCCAAAACTTCGCGCAAGTTTCCATCGGTGAGGCGAATGGTCCGCAGCCCCGAGATGGCGCGCAGCTGATAGTCGGCATCGTCAAGCTGTTCGGCAATTGCCAGGGCGGTGGTCCATACCGCCTCGATTTCGGCGGCCGAACCTGTGTCATAGCGCAACGCCCCACCCAGCGCCGTCAACAGCTTCAGGGCCTGGCGCGAGCCGGCGCGCGCGTGAGGTTCGAGGCTGTCGAGCGCGCGCTGGGCGCGGCTGCAACATTCCTCCATCAGCGACAGGAGTCTCCAGAGCGGTACTGCGGCGATCGTCAATCCGACGCCGAGCTCCGTATCGCCGCCTGGCGAAAATGCCCAGTCCAGCGCCGTACGGACATTGTCGATCTGGCGGCCGTAGGCGGTCAGCCACTCCGCGGCAGGTCGTGTCTCCCATTCGGTCTCTGCGCGCTCGAACAAGTGCCGAAAATATTCGGCATGACGCCGCGCGAACAACTCGGACTCGCCGGATTCCTTGAGCTTGCCGAGACCGTAGACGCGCGTGGTTTCGAGAAGCCTGTAATGCACGACCGCGTTGCCCACGTCCGCGGTGATAAGCGATTTTGCCACGAGGTTCGCGACATGATCGGCGATGTCTGCGGCGTCGATATCGGTACTCGCCGTGATCGGTTGGGTCGCATCCAGCGTAAAGCCGCCTGCGAAAACGGCCAAACGCCGCAGCACCACGCGCTCGGATTCGGGAAGGTGCTCGTAGCTCCAGTCGAGCGTCGCGCTCAGCGTCTGGTGCCGCGGTAGTGCCGTGCGCCGACCGTGCGTCAACAGCCGGAAGCGATCGTCTAGGCGCGCCGCTAGTCCCCTGACGCCGAACGCGTCGACACGCCCGGCGGCCAGCTCGATCGCAAGCGCGATCCCGTCCAGCCGGCGGCAGACATCCACGACGACCCGTGCATCCGCGTCGGTCAGTTCGAAAGTATCCAAACTCTCGGTCGCGCGTTCGACAAAGAGCTGAACCGCTGGATAGGTGATTGCCTCCTCTGCCGTAAGGCCGGCGGAGACGGCTGGAACGCCCAATGGGCCCAGTCGCTGTACGCGCTCGCCCTGGGCGCGCAACGCTTCGCGACTGGTCGTCAGGATGTGGACGCCCGGCGCGCCTCTGAGCACTTGTTCTGCCAGGGAGGCGGCCGCATCGATGACATGCTCGCAGCTATCGAGTACGAGCAGCATCTTCTTGTCGCGAAGCAATGCAACCAATCCAGGAATCGGACTGTCGGAGCGGATTGCCGATCCGAGCACGAAAGCGAGGGCGCTCGGCACGAGCAGGGGGTCGGTCAGGGGCGCGAGATCGACGAAACGGACACCGTCGGGATAGGACGCAGTTGATCTGTCCGCTACTGCAAGAGCGACCGTCGTTTTGCCGATTCCGCCGGGTCCGACCAGCGTGATGAAGCGCCGCTGCGGCAACTAGGAGATCAGCGAGTTGACGATGTCGTCGCGCCCCAGCATCCGCGTGGGCGGCGCCGGCAGATCATAGGTGCGCGTGGCGGCGGAGGGCGGCGGCGCTAGGGGCTCTTGTTCCGGAGAGAGCGAGACCGGAGCTACGAAGCGATAGCCCCGACCGGGAATGTTGGCGACATAACGCTTTCCTGCTTGTCCGTCACCGAGGGCCCTGCGCAGCGTCGCGATGTGAACCCTGAGATTTCCCTCTTCAACAAAAGTGTCCGGCCACGCGCGGGCGATCAAATCCTCCTTGCTGACAAGTTCGTTGGGACGCTCGGCCAAAGCGATCAGGATATCCAGCGCACGGCTACCGAGACGGACCGGCTTGCCATCCTCAAGGAGGAGCTGCTGCGATGGAACAAGCCGAAATGGCGCGAACGAAATCGCGTGGTGGGCCGAAGCAGCTGTCCGATCCGGCACGCTTAATCCCCTGGTTGGCAGAAGCGAATGGGCAAACCTTAAGCTGACCCGATGGTACAGTCCATTTACACCATGGGCGACATCTCGATCGCGCACGGGTTGTCCCGCATAGGTGCACGCTAGAACTTTTTTACGGCCGGAATTGCGACTCTTTGCAAGAATTAACGCTGAAGGGCGTCGCCCGTGTTTTCACGCCAAAGTGGCCGATCCGACGGTCTCCAGATGGTTCCTTAGTCGTAGCCGCCGGCAGGAAATCGAACCCACTGGTTCGTCCGTCGTAGACCCTGGTCAGGCGATCAGAAGAAGCCTCATCCGTTCGTCGTAGATGCCCGGTCACCGACCGGTGCCGATCTATACTTTCGTCGTAAGCAACCGTGATCAGCAATTGTAGCGTTAAGACCTGCTAAGCCAGCCTTCATAACCATTAACTCGGCTTTTGAGCGCCGTTGCTGCATCTTTCGTGGCGCCGCCGGCGATTCTGTGCCGGTCTGGCACGCAAGCCGGGGATGTTCGTATTTCATCGTTGAAGGGGAAGAGGGCCATGCTCCTAAATCCGAGTTATACCGTATATGCGGGGCAACCGACGTTGCCCAATAAACCGGCTTCCCCGACGGGTGAAGTCGTGGTCCCATCGGCCGGGCAATTGCGCATGCGGGTTCGCGGCGGCTTGCCACCCCGGGCGCTGCGAAACGTGCGGGAGTTCATCGAAGCCCATTTGGAAGACAACATCAGCATCCAAGCGCTGGCCGCCGCCGCGGGGCTGTCGATGTATCATTTCGCCCGCGCATTCAAGCAATCGGAGGGCGTGAGCCCGCACCATTACGTGGTGCGACGCCGCGTGCGACGGGCGCAGGACCTTCTCGCCGCCACGGACCTCCCCCTTTCGGAGGTCGCGCTCGCGGCCGGGTTCGCGGATCAAAGCCATTGCGCCCGCCGGTTCCGGGAGCATGTCGGCGTCACGCCGAGCAGCTACAGATGGTCAATGCGTTAAGCGTCGAGCCGGCGGGAATGATCGCAACAAGGCCCTGACAATGGCCCGCATGGACCGTTCCAAAAGACAGCAAAGCCGTTCTATCGGAGGCAAGCGTGTTCAAGACCCGGGGGATGTTGGAGAGGTCCATTAGTCGAGTGTCGGACCATTCCACCATGACCAAATGGACGTGAAGAATGTCAAGAAGGTTGGAGTGTCTGCTCACGCCCGGGGAAAGCGTTGTCGCTCTCATCGACTATCAACCCCAGATGTTCTTCGGGGTGGGTTCGCATGAGCGTCAGGTGGTGCTCAACAACGCCGTTGCGCTCGCCAAAGCTGCCAACCTCTTTGATGTGCCCGTCATTTTGACCACCGTCGCGGCGCAGACCTTCAGCGGAGCGTTGTTGCCTGAAATCCAGGCGGTCTTCCCGGACCAAGTCCCGATCCATCGCACGACGATGAATTCCTGGGAAGACAAGAAGTTCAACGCTGCCGTGACCGGCTTCGGCCGAAAGAAGATCATCATTGCCGGTCTGTGGACGCAACTCTGCGTCTGCTTCCCCGCCGTGGAAGCGATCGCGGAAGGATACGAGGTGCATGTTCCCACCGATGCCTGCGCCGATGTCACGGTCGAGGCGCACGAGCGTGCCGTCCAGCGCGCCATCCAGGCCGGCGTCGTGCCGATGACCACGCTGCAGGTGATGTTCGAGTGGCAGCGCGACTGGGCGCGCACCGAAACCTACGATGGCTGCATGGAGATCCTCAAAGCGCACTCCGCCTACGGAATCGGTGTGCACTACGCGAACGCCATTCTCGGCAAGCACCCCAGCGAAAGCGTTAGGGCTGTGGGTTGAGGCGCGAATTGCAGCGGACGCAAGTGGACGGTGCGTGAGCAGCACCGCGGCCAGCTCCCATCCCGCCGATCGAAGATCGCCGCAAGCTCGTCCCAATCCACGCAAGACCGTGCGCGCGTTTCTTGCTGACGCCGATTAATCCGTGTGTTGAAGGCCGCAGCCGGCTTTTCTCTCGAGCGCGGCACGCGGCTGTCACATCGCAGGCGTACACTCCCGCGAATTCTCACGGATGGTCGCTGCAAGGAGATCGTCATGGCAAATCAGGCAGTTTCCAAGCCCGCATCGGCTTCGAGCCCATTCGCCCTCGGGTTTCCCGTCGGTCCCAACCCGCTGACGGCAACTCCCGGCGCGACGGCGCAGCACTGGCTGGAATACGTCACCGACGCATGCCAGCGGGGGGTGTTGTATCTCGACCTGTTGCGCCGCCGCGGCAACGAGGAGAAGGAGATGACGGCGCGACCGATGGCGACGGTCCTGCACTTCGACCTCGAAGTGCTGATGAGCGGCCGGTCGCTGCCCAAGCCGATCAATTTTGCGCTTGCGCGCATCGTGCCGCCGCCGGGCGTGGAGATCGACCCGCATAAACGCCCGGTGGTGGTGGTGGACCCGCGCGCCGGCCAAGGACCGGGCATCGGCGGCTTCAAGGCGCAGAGTGAGATCGGCGACGCGCTCGCGGCCGGCCATCCGGTGTATTTCATCGGATTTGCTGCGGACCCCGAGTCCGGACAGCAGTTCCTCGACGTCGTCGAGGGCCAAGTGAAGTTCTTCGAGCGGGTGGTGGAACTGCATCCCGACGCACCGCGCCCATTCGCGATCGGCAACTGCCAGGCCGGCTATCAGACGCTGATGGTGGCGATGCTGCGCCCCGACCTGTTTGGCCCGTGCCTGGTCGCCGGCGCGCCGATGTCGTACTGGCAGGGCGTGCACGGCAAAAACCCGATGCGCTACTCGGGCGGCCTGCTCGGCGGCAGCTGGCTCACCGCGCTGACCAGCGATCTCGGCAAGGGCAAGTTCGACGGCACGTGGCTGGTTCTGAATTTCGACAACCTGAATCCCGCCAACTGGCTGTGGAGCAAGCAGTACGACGTCTATGCCAATGTCGACACCGAGGGTGAGCGCTACCTCGGATTCGAGAAGTGGTGGGGCGACTTCATCCAGTTGGGCGGCGACGAGATGCAGTTCCTGGTGGATGAGCTTTTCGTCGGCGACAAGCTCACCCGCAACCAGATCCGCTCGAGCGACGGCACGACCTTCGATCTGCGCAACGTCACCTCGCCGATCATAATCTTCACCTCGATGGGCGACAACATCAGTCCGCCGCAGCAGTCGCTCGGCTGGATCCTCGACCTCTACCGCGACGTCGACGACGTCCGCGCGAGCGGCCAGACCATCGTCTACTGCCTGAACCAAAAGGTCGGGCACCTCGCGATCTTCGTCTCCTCCAAGGTCGCCGCGAAGGAAGACGAGGAGATGGTGCGACTGATGGACCTCATCGACTGCCTGCCGCCCGGACTCTACGAGATGGTCATCTCGCCGCGCCACGCTGGCGCGCAGCCCGGCACAGGCGGCCCGGACGCGTGGATGAGCCGTTTCGAGGCGCGCACGCTCGACGACATTCGCGCGCTCGGACGCAACAGCGAGGCGGACGACCGCGCGTTCGCCGCGGTGGCGCGGATGTCGGAGCTCACGCATTCGATCTACCGCACGTTCTGGCAGCCCGCGATCCGCGCCATGGCCGCGCAACCCGCCGCTGACGTCGCCCGCACGCTGCACCCGCTGCGGCTCAGCTATACGCTCTTCGCCGACAGCAATCCGCTGATGAAGGGTATGGAGAAGCTGGCGGGCGAGGTGAACGCCGCGCGCCGGCCCGCAGCCCCTGACAACCCATTTCTGCAGCTACAGAAGCAGGTCTCCGACCAGATCGTCACCGCGCTGGATGCGTACCGGGACACGCGCGACCGGATGGTGGAAGAGACATTCTTCGCCGTCTTCGGCTCGCCCATGGTCCAGGGCATGCTCGGCGTCAATTCCGGCGAGAAGGTCCGTGAGCTTCCCGGAACGACGCCAGAGAAGCGGGCCGCCGAACAGGCGCAGGCCGCCGCCTATGCGGCGAAGCTGCGTAGCGGCGGGTTCGACGAGGCGCTGGCTCGCGCCGTGCTCTACGTGGTTTCGGCCGAGCGCGCGCTGGACGAGCGCTGCGCCCACGCGCTCTACGCTGCCCGCCGCGACCTGCAGCAACTGTCAATCAGCCAATACAAGACGCTGGTCCGCGACCAGTTCCTCGTGCTGCTGCTGGAGCGTGAGCGAGCGGTCGAGGCGCTCGCAACGATGGTGCGCGAGCCCGACCAGCGCGTGGAGCTGCTGAAGCGCACGAGTGCCATCATCGGCGCCGGCGATCCGCCCACGGCGGCCGAGCGCGAGCGCATCGCGCGCCTGGAGAAGGTGCTGGCCGCGCCCATGGCAAAGCGCGCGGTACTGGCGGCGTCCAGCCGGGGCACCGTCGGCGCTGAAACGTCTCCCGCCATGGTCACACATTGAGCTGAACGTGCGGGCCGGCCGCGCCAAGCCCCTGCCGACGATGAACGCAAGCCTGCTGTCGGCTTCGCCCGCAGATAAAGTCACGACCCCCGACGTACGGCGTGTCAGCAAAACACGCGTGTACGAACTTGCCTCGATTGGGACGCTGTTGCGCAATTCTGGCACCGCCGGCCGGCGTTCGGTCTGAGTTCCGCCGATCCGAATGGAACGGATCTCGCAAATTTTGTTTGACTTGATGGTGGGCACCGCGACGACCTTTCATTACCGAGGGGCGCGCAGGATCAGGAGAGATACCACGGGAGAGATACCACGGGAGAGATACCGCAAGACTCCACACAGGGAGGATCCGCATGACGAGCCACGATCTGGAAAGCGTCGCGCAGACGCTAGTTGCAGAGGGGAAAGGGATCCTGGCGGCCGACGAGACCATCCCCACGTTGACAAGACGATTCGACACGCTCGGGATCCAGTCGACCGAGCAAAGCCGGCGC
>Ga0310917_10001668_pt1 | contig 10626 bp, 16 predicted proteins | sample GREbulkMGLF178_FD_203531 | JGI IMG/M metagenome (GOLD analysis project Ga0310917, IMG submission 203531) | Lab enrichment of tropical soil microbial communities from Luquillo Experimental Forest, Puerto Rico - GRE.bulkMG.LF178 | ecosystem: Environmental > Terrestrial > Soil > Tropical forest >... | reverse complement strand
GGATTTGCGGCACAGTCGCGGCCATCGCCCACAACGCTTTCCCCACGATCATCCAACACGCGCGCAGCTTCTCCAGTTGTTCCGGGCTGGTGATTGACGTCGCGCCTTCGGTTTTCTACTTCCATCTTGCTCCCGAAAACGCGGACGCCAATCCAAGCGCAATCAATCCGCCGCCCGAAACATTGCGCTGGATGCGGCGCACCCGCAGGCTCCCGCGAATGCGCTCGGCCACAGTCCCGGCAATCAATGCATAAGTTGAATCGCTACACCAGCTCATTAGGGCAAACAAGATTCCCAGTTGCAGGATTTGAAGCGTGAGATGGCCGCGAGCCTGATCGACAAATTGCGGTAGAAAGGCCAGGAAAAAGAGGGCGGTTTTTGGATTGAGCAAATTGACCAGAAAGCCCTGGCCAAAAATCCGCGCCAAGCGGGTCTCCCCTCCTGAGGCGGCCAGTAATTGATGTTCCTTGGTGCGCAAGGTTTTAGTTCCCAAATAAATCAGGTAGCCCGCTCCCAAATATTTCACAATCTGAAAGGCCAACGCGGAAGAAGCCAGCACTGCGGAAATGCCCAGGGCCGCGGCAGCAACGTGGCACAGCGTTCCTGCCAAAATGCCCAGTACGGAAACGAGTCCGGCAGCCCGTCCGTGTCCAATGCTTCGGCTGACAACATAGGTTACCGCCGGGCCGGGAATGATCAAAAGCACAGCGGCACCGGTAACAAACAAAAGAAGCGCAGAATGGCTGACCAGCATAAGCGGCCCCTAAGCTTAATAAGTCTACGGACACTCACCAGAGCGTATGTTTGCAGCAAGCCTGCCCGGTCAAGTTGCAGCCGTCAACGGAGATAAATCGCCCGGTAGGCATGGCTGGATTCATCAGCAACGTTCCCTTCGTCGCAGGTGTTATGCTCGTCTCAAAAGCCTCGATATCGAGATGCCAACTGCGGCACCTTCTACGGGTGGCCCGGCTATCAGGACTTGAGTCTGGCGACTTTAGAGTAGGGCAACAGGTCTGATCATCTGCCAGCCACCCATGCCGCCAACCCGACGATAACGGTGACCAGCGTGGAGACCACCATCGGCGGCAAACCAAAATACAGGAAACTCAGCACCACAGTGGCCAGCTGCACCACGAAAAACACCCAGCCTAGCGTGCCAATCGCGCCGGCAGCGTGCCGCGCCAACTCCCCGAGGTGCCATGACAGAAACGCCGAAAAGACCAGGGACACCGTGCAAAATAAGCCCAACCCACGATAGATTTCCCCGTAACTGTGGCTCCGGCCGCCGAGCTCAAAATGCACGGCATTCATCGCGTCATATACCGCGCGCCCTTCCGCGGAAGGCGCGCGCAGAGTCAAGAAGCTATACGTGTGCCCCAAGGCGAGCAACACCAACAAAAATGTCGCAATCCGGTATAACAATGTCGCACTCATAGCCACTCCGTACGGGGAGAATTGGCACGCATTCTGGCAACGTACAACCGCGCCAATTCGCTCTATGACTTTGCGACGCGCTTCGAACGTTGCCTTTGCTGTTTCTGTCAGTTTCTGTACCAGCCACTCTGGCGCTTTGTTCGTGGACCCGCAGTCGAAGGGTGGTTGCGGGTCATATTCAATCTGCAGTTGAATGGCCTGGGCTGCTTCCCTTCCTCGCAAGAGGGAAACCAAGTGAAGGGCACAATCGATTCCCGCCGATACGCCCGCGGCGGTAACTTTGTTACGGTCAATCACTACCCGTTCCCGGGTCGGCATCGCTCCTAGTTGCTCCAACAAAGGAAGAAACATCCAGTGGCAGGTGGCTCGATAGCCCTGCAAAAGTCCCGCCGCTCCCAAGATCAATGAACCCGTGCAGACCGAAACCATGTACTGCGCACTGCTCACCTGAGTTCTCAGAAAGCTAAGCACCTCGTGATCTTGCATCAGATCCTGCTGTCCGGGTCCGCCCGGAACGACAACTAGATCGAGTGGCGGGGCGTCGGACAATTTGAGATCCGGTACTATGTAAAGGCCGCACTCAGTTCTCACTGGAGATGTGTCTTTCCAAAGAATGTGGACCTCGGAGCCCGCCATTCGGGCCAGAACCTCCAAGGGCCCGGTCAGGTCCAATTGCGTCAGCCTTGAATAGCAGAGCATTCCAATACGGACCATGGAACTCGACATCATTGCCGTATCTTTAGTTTCTTCCATAAGTTCATTCCTAAGACGCTGCACGAGCTTCCGGTTGGGCTGTGCCGAATGCTTGACTCCAGTTGGCGCGGACGCTGCGCAAGAGTGACGGATAGACCACCAACTTGCGGAAGGGGTCGATCAGGGCCATGTAGAGTGGCGTGAAGCGGCCCATGCTGTGGACATAGACGCCCAAATAGAAGCGACAGGCACTCGCTGTCTCAACGAGGGCGCTCAGCGCCCCGGCGTGTGCTGTCCGATTGATCAGCTCTAGGAGCTGCTCGTTTTCGAACCGGTAGACAACGCGGAAGAGGCCATCCCGCGTGCCGGCCGGCGCCAGCGACCGAGAATGATCGGCGGCTGTCAGACGTGTTGCGAAGGGTTCCCACGCCGCTGCCGCCGGCTCGCGATCCCAACCAACGAGCCGTCCAATGAAAAGACGGATGTCGATCAGCATGCGCACGAGTGTGGAGGGCGTGAATAGACAGCCGCGTGCCACCCGCAAGAACTCATCGAGTGTGATTCTGGCGCGCGAACGCGGTAGATCGACGGCCCAGACATCGTGAAGTGGCACTCCGGCCAGAAACGCATGAACTCGCAGCGGCAGCCGTTCGAACTCTAGAGCCGAGATTTGTGGCATCTAGCCTCCGGCGTTGCTCTCGCCACACCCCAAATTGCCTGAGATGATGATCCATATGTTTGGCTTGAAGTCGGCTGAGGTCCCTGCCTGAGACTTTTCCAAAGATGGGATTCTCGGGCCACTCCTCTTCAAGTCTCTTGCTTGTGAACTTGTCAATGAGCTGCAGGCAGCGTTGATGCTCGTCCGCGAAGTCATACTGCTGTTTTCCCACGAGCTTTGCCAATGTAGGAGCTCCCCTCGGCCAAGGAAGGTTCAAGACAAGAAACTCCATAACGCTGCGAGGCAGAGGAGTCCTCTCGCGATGTGATCTCGCCAAGATGAAGCTGAAGAGTCGTGTTCACGTGCCAGAGCATTTGGTCAACCGACATTGTTCCCCACTTCCGCGGCCGGTCGGCCGCAATGCAGCTAAGCTCTTTTCAAGTTCTGCCCGGTAAACAGGGTCATGCAGCATTTTCATAGTGTCGAACCGGATGTTTGCCCGGCATGCCCGGGTCCCCGACGAGCGAAGCTCGCTAGGCTGGATGCAGCGAAGCGGAATGCCGAGTTAGGGCAACCACACACCCGAGTCGGCTTCAGCCGACGACCCAAGAGTGGGAACGTAGGCTGGAAGTAGAAGATTCTCTCTTTCGCCTCTCTCAAGGCCGTGCAAACGCAAAAATCAATCCGGCAACGTAGAGCAACGTCGCCACCGAAACCCCGATCAAAGGACCGCTAAACCAGAAAACTCGGGCTAGGACGACATAGCTCACCAGCACCACTAATCCGAGCCCAGCCAAGAAATACGACTTTTGCAGCACGTCCCATCGGTACAGCGTCAGGTAACCGTAAATCAGGCCGAACAGCATCAGGCCCATGCTGTGACTGACGTTGAACCCGACCCAGGTTTTCCACATCGTCGTTTCGCTGGAGATATGCGCCGCAACGTGCTTCATCGCCGTCTCCAGCTGCCCATCGACAGGGGTGAGTTGGTCGGTGAAGAACGTAATCTCCAGATGCACGCTGCCGAAGTACAAGGTGATCGCAGCACAAGCGCTAATCAGGATTCGCGGGATCATGGTTCGGCTCCTCTACACCACCACAAGGACGTTCATTCCGCAGGCGTCAACCGCCGTAGCCGCGGTCTCTTGTAGCCCGGCGCTTCAAGCCGTCCCGCCGAGCTGGCGGTCTGCCAGGTGACCATCCAAGGCTGCGACCCTCTCTGTATCTTCATAAACCTCGTAGAAGGTGATCTTGCCCCATCGGATCTTGCCGAAGAGCACTGCGCGGTTCATTTTCCTGCTCCTTGCTGAGCATCTGCCCCTCCTGATATAACGCGTGGATCGGGTTAAAAGTGACACACGTATTCTTCGCCTGACTGCTTATGCAGGCCGGCTGACTCAAGGCCTCACCATTTCGACTCAAAATATATGAGATCACGCGCGCAGACCGGGTTCTGCTGGGATTGCGAGTGTACACGTGCAACTGGTGCGGCTCTTCTGTGAAGCATTCGCCACGTTGGTACGTGTTTGGCGAAGCTCCTTCTAACTGGATTTCAAGCGAGCCCTCCAGGACGCAGACAACTAGTGGACCCGGATGACGATGCTTGCTGCCTACAAGTCCCCGGAGGGAATTCCAGTTCGCGGACAGTGAGAGCCATGGCCGATCGCGCATATTGACTGATGTCCTTTTTCATCATTACGGTCTCTTTTACCGCTTCTGGCGCGCCTTGTGCTGAGCCCAGAACAATGCAAACCAAGGCTAAAGCTTTTCTCATGAGCTCCTTCCGTTCAGTTACCGACTCCCTTTTTCTGCCCTGGCGCCTCACGTCATCCGGGACCCTCCGACGATCCTCGGAAGGCATCAATGCTCAGCGGATGGTGTCAGGCCGCTGGACGCGCGCCATATAGCCAGCACTATGATTATGGCGACCGCCAAGTCCCAGATACACGGATCGGTCAAGTTGTAGTACGGCATGTGTTTCCACAGACCATGGCGGTTGATCACAAACTCCTCGATCGACAACCAGGCGTTGTAAAAGGCGATTCCCACCGCGATTTTGACGACCAGCGGCAATTGTTTGAATGTTAGCGGCTTCATGCCCTTTCCTCCCATCGAATGTCCTTGATGTCTTACGGAAGAAATGCTAATTCTTAAAGCGGACTTTAAGTCAAGGGCAAAATGAGAATTGGAGAAATCGCCCGGCGTGCAGGTGTTCGGCCCTCTGCCATTCGTTTCTACGAGAAGGCGGGAATCCTTCCTCCAGCCCTGCGTAAGAGCGGCCAACGGAGTTTTTCGGCGGAGGCAGAGCTCTACTTGGGCATCATCGGAGCCTCCCGCAAAGCGGGGTTTTCCATCGCGGAAATCAGGACCCTCTTCCACGGGTTCCGCGAAGGAACCACCGCTTCGGCACGATGGAAAAGGCTCGCTCGAAAAAAGTACCAGGAACTCGGTCTCATGGTGGTTAAGCTGAAGAGCATGCAGGCATTGTTGAGGAAGGCCATGCGCTGCAGATGCATAGATCTGAAGGACTGTGGGCGCATAGCCCTTCATAACACGCGACGACGGTGAGCGGCCTATCTCGATCTCGCAGATCTTGTTCTCGGGACTTGGTTGTCCCATTCGAGGGAATCCCGTCGGCATTTCCATTTTTTGACTCGACCGGTTCGCTCCTGGACAAGAGCCAGTATCGGCCAGAGGAATGAGGCCACTCATTCACAAAGAAAGTCATGTCGAGATCCGTTGGCGCAGCAGCTAGCTAACTGCGGTCTTTACCCGTGGAGTTGCTTGCCTGGCCCGTCACCCACTGAGCATCATCCGTAAGCAGCCAGCCGATAAGCCACTATGGTTGAATCTTGCAATTCGAGCGCCACGCTTGCGAGTGTGCCGGCAACAACGCACATCGTTGGCGATTGATCATGTCTTGGCATGGGCCGATCTATTCACCCTGCAAAGCTTCTATCCACGATGATCCGACCTGCACGGTCGCTCGCAAACGCGACGCATCTCTGCTCACGTGCCCAGCTTCGCGAGGCCTGAAGCAGCTTTTGGGCAACGCCGGTGGAGCGAACCTCTGGCGAGACGTATAGACCTTCCACGTACCCGGTTCTCCTTCCATGCAGACCGGGCAGGTCGTTACGAATCGAAAGCTCCACAAACCCCACAATCGCGCCGGATCGGCTTTCTGCCACCAAAGCGGCGGTAAGATCCTCGAACTTATGGCCGGCGAAGAACATCGTGATCTCAGAGGCGTGGTCTTCAGCGCCATCGGGCCACAGCTCCCGCCGCATGGATTCCCAGACGGCGGCATCTGTCGGCTTGGCTGCACGAATCATAATTTCGACGCTGCGCCGTTTCATTGTCAGGTATAGGAAGCGCGATTCACGCCTGACCGTCCCGGGAAAACCTGCGGCAAGCGCAGCGCGCGAGAAAAAGTTTCAAGACCCACTGAACAGGAGAGCGTCACAACTACTATTCCTGGCCCGATTCCCACCCTGACAAGGACCATTATCAGACCGACGGATCAGGGCATTTCGTTCGGCATCGTTACTATAGGGCTTTACATTTCTCTCATTTCTCGCCCATCCTCCTTTTCCCATCTCCCTCAGAGCGTTCATGTGACGCCTTTGTTGATGAACACAGAACCCTCGGCAGGCCTTCCGTTTAGTTGAAGCTTTCCCTTTCCCAGACCTAGCTCGGCAGCTACTACGGGCCAGCCTTCCGTCACGCTCTTGATGGTCGGCTTCCAATTCGAGACTTCTTTAAGCCGGACGTTCGATACCCTTTGTGATCGCGAGAGGTATTTCCAAACGTCCCCAAACATCCATTTCCCTAATATTGGCGGCAGGCGGAAAGGTCTGGGCGCGCCCACAGCTTTCGTAAGTGTGTGGATATAGTCCGCGAAGGATACCGGCTCGTCGTCGCACACGTTGTAGATTCCGGCTGGAATACCAAGTGCCGCCAGGACGGCGCGGCCCGCATCCGGGACATAAATCGAAGTGAAGTAGTTTGAAGCCGCGCCAATCCGGGGCAGCATTCGTCGTCGCGCCAAAGTGATCGTTTCACGTGTGGAAGGGACGTCCGCTCCATAAAACGCTGCAAACCGAAGCACGATCCCTCGCCCTCCTGCCTGCGTAAAGCGGGCCGCCTCCTGTTCACCCTCGATTGTCGCGCGGAGGATCGCTACACTTCCGTCGTCGATAGGGGAGTCCTCTGAGAGCCAGGCTGGTCCACCGTCGGCATAGACGAAAGAGACTGATTCATGGACGTACACCCCCACGCCTTCCGCCATCGCCGCGTCTACCAGGACCCGGGCGCCGGCTGTCCGAAGACGCATGGTCTCGGTCCACGTGCGTGGGTCGCGCAATTTCAACATGGGGCCGAACTTGGTGGTCAGCCGTAGCACCGCGTCTGAGCCTGCGATCGCTCGGCGGAGGGCCGCCGGGTCGAAGAGGTCAACATCAGCCGGCTCGGCGCCCAAAGTGCGGACGAGAGCGGTTTTCTCTTTGCCGCGCGCAGAGGACCGCACGCGGTGGCCTGCCTCAACCAGGGCGCGAATGCTGGCCCGCCCCAAAACTCCCGTTCCCCCAGCTACGAAGACTCTCATCGACCTTCTACCTCCTCTCGCTTCCGAAAAAGAAACCGCAACCCAACATAGACTCCGAGCCCTTCGGTGATCAGAATCCCATACGCGGTGAGCGCAAATGTGGTCGCCCAGAGGCCGGGAATCTGCTCGCCAACGTGGTCCGGACCCATTGCTAGAAAGTGATGGTAGAGGCCGAACAGCAGAGAACCGGCCATCGATAATACCAGCAGGACAAACCCTGACGTCCTCCAGGAAGTCCAGAGCAGTCCCACGGCAACCCACGGAAACAGCCCGACAACAATGAGCACAAAGCACGTCTCTGTCCGGCTGAGATCGATGTGCAGCTTCGAGTGAGCCACACCGTGGCCAAGACTTACGATTGCATGGCAGACCACGATCGCGGTGCCGTAAATGGCTGCGCCCTTCATCGGGATTTTGCCGTCGCCACGCTCTGCCCTGTCGGCTGGTAGCTTCCAGGCACCGCTCGGAAGCCGATCGCCAAGCGGTTCCAACCGTTTATCGCCACGATCGCAAGCGTCAGGTTAACCAGTTCCTCCTCGGTGAGGCGCTGCTGCACCTCTTCGTAGACCTCGTCCGGAGCATGGCCTGAACTGATAAGGGTAATCGCCTCCGTCCAAGCGAGAGCCGCTCGCTCCCGATCGGTGAAAAACGGAGTCTCCCGCCAGGCGCTCAGCGCGTACAAACGCTGTTCGGTTTCGCCTGCCGCTCGCGCATCCTTGCTGTGCATGTCAATACAGTAGGCACTACCAGCTCCAGCAGCGACGGCTCCAAGCGCGTTGAGTTTCTGACGTAACTTTCGAGTGCCGCCATGGCGCGGTACGCCCCGGGCTCCACTTTCTGAACATCCGCACGTGCCTGCATATCCTGTCTCCTTGGAAGCCACTGAGTTCCGTTGCGTACACCAGAGTAGATGCCTGGAGCGGATCGGCGTTCTGGTCCATAATCGATAAGCGGACTGGTCCACTTCTTGATAGCATTTAAGGACGCATGGGAAAGAGAGAGAGCTTTCAGGATCTACCCCTGACGCCGCCCAAGGCCGGCGAAGAGTTGTGGCGCTGGCTGCACGGTCAACTTCGGATGGCCATTCTCGACCGGCGTCTGATGGCCGGCACCCGAGTACCGTCCTCCCGCAATCTCGCGAAGCAGTACAACGTTGCACGCGGCACGGTCGTTGCTGCCTTTGAGCATCTGAGAAGCGAAGGCTACATCGAGACGCACGTGGGTGCGGGCGCGTTCGTGGCGACGACCATACCCGACGACTCCGTCGCTGTGGCGAGGACTCAGGTAGATCTCCGAAAGCGTACGGCCCACGCGGGCCTCTCCAGCCGGGGACAAGCGAGTGTTGAGAGCGTATTGTTGCTTCCGGCCTCTCACTCCGTGGGCAAAGCTTTTCGGCCGTGGGAGCCAGCCATCGACCGCTTCCCCGTCAACTTGTGGTCTCGCATTGCAGGAAGAGTCCTGCGTCGCGCTCCCCGTTCTTTGTACGGCCAAGGGGATGCCAAGGGCTATTTGCCGTTGCGGAAAGCGATCGCGGAGTACGTGGGGGGAGCGCGTGGAGTCCATTGCGACGCCGATCAGGTGATCGTCACCTCGGGTGCCCAACAGGCGCTCGACCTCCCGGCTGCTTCTGGATCCTGGTGACCGGGTGTGGGTGGAAGATCCGGGCTATCCGGGAGCCGTGTTCGCGCTCAAGGCGGCAGGAGCGAGGATCACGCCCGTGCCAGTGGATCAGGAGGTTTGGAGGTGGAATGGGGACGGCGGCACGCGCCTCACGCCAAGCTTGCTTATGTGACTCCGGCAAACCAGTTTCCGCTTGGCACTGCGATGTCCCTAGAACGTCGCTTGTTGCTGCTCAACTGGGCAGCGGCCGAAGGCTCGTGGATCATCGAAGACGAATACGACGCCGAGTACCGCTATTTGGCACGACCGCTGGCGGCTCTCCAAAGCCTCGACCGGTATGAATGCGTGGTCTATGTCGGGACGTTCACCAAGATGCTGTTCAACTCCTTGCGCCTCGGTTTCCTGGTGCTTCCCTCGCGCCTCGTGGACCCCTTCGCAGCGGCCAGAAGCTTTACCGACCGGCATCCTCCAACCTTGGACCAAGCCATCCTCGCCGAGTTCATTTTGGACGGTCACTTCGGGCATCATGTACGGCGCATGAGGCAGGCCAACGCGGAACGCACAAGCGCCGGACCGGGCACCCCTCCAGGCCTGGCGTTCAAGCGGCGCGGTTGGTGTCCGCGGCTCATGGCTGCGGCGTGAATTCAGCGGCGAAGACATGCGAGCACACCACCATCAACTGCCACGCCCCAATGCACGTGGCATCCTCACGATCTCGACCCAGGCCGCTTCGCATATCGCCATTCCAGCACAAACGCGATGCCAACGCCTGTGAGGACAAATATCCAGACCCGAGAGACATTGACTTGGAACGTGGTCACGCTCGGCAGTAGGAACACGAAGGCAGCGATCAGAAGTACCGGGCCACTGATAGCACAATGAAACGTGCGATTCCTAAACCAGTTTGCCGCGCAGCCGATTGCCATCGCAAATAGGATCGTCGTCGCGGACGAGGCATGAAGAGGATGCCAATAGATTCCGAAGAGGCTGAGGACTCCCCACGCAACCAGAGACGCTACGAACCAATAGCAGATCGAGGCAGGTGAACTACAGCAGCCGCCTTTGTTCTGAGTCATAACGTCGGACCTGTCTCGGTCTCGTTCCGCGAGCAAATCACCTGACAGTACTCTCCCTACAATTCTATGCTTGTCGCCCCGGTTCGCGCGACTCTGGTCGGATCAAGGGATGAAGAGCTACTTGGACTCTATCTCGGACGATTCTTGCGGGCACTTCCACCGTTCGCCGGCCAGGCATGACAGGGGATCCGGAACGAAAAACGCCCTGCTTGCCGACTGCGTGCCCGCGACTCCAGGGTTTCCTCGCTGCACGACGAAGAGTCAAGCGCGGGAACGGCCAGTCTCTCCATGACTAGCGGAGTTCAACGGGTGCGGCGGTGCCCAGAGCCCAGCGCTGGCACCCGATTTCAGCGGCGGACACATACGGGCACGCCACGACTCCCGCCAGACGCTAACCGCGGGCCGCAAGTTCCCGATTGAATATAGACTGATTGTGTGAAGGTACCAGCAGCGGTGCCGGACCATGGCCCGACTGCCGCGACCACAGTGAGACTGCGGCCTCTGGTCGGGCTCCGTAAGAATAACCGATGCTCGATGGTCGA
>Ga0310917_10001644_pt1 | contig 10703 bp, 12 predicted proteins | sample GREbulkMGLF178_FD_203531 | JGI IMG/M metagenome (GOLD analysis project Ga0310917, IMG submission 203531) | Lab enrichment of tropical soil microbial communities from Luquillo Experimental Forest, Puerto Rico - GRE.bulkMG.LF178 | ecosystem: Environmental > Terrestrial > Soil > Tropical forest >... | reverse complement strand
GATGCACTCAATGGCCGCGATCACGTCGTAACCATTGAATGGCGTATGCAAGAGATCGGCGTTCTCGAATCTGGCATTTGCCAAATTCAAGGATTTGGCGCGCCCTATCGCCACATCGCTGATGTCGACGCCCGTCACGGATCGCGCTTTGTAGAAAACTGCCTGGGTCAGGTGACCTTCGCCACAACCAAGCTCGAGAACCGATTTGTTGCGAACAAACCGTTTGAGACATCTGCGCAAAACCTTGTCCCTGAATCTTGCGCGCGAAATGTGCCAGGGATCAGGCGTTGCGTAATAGCGATTGAAATCCTCAGCCGTCCGCATTCATCGTCCCAAAGCACTCTGGGCTAATTCGAGATCATCCGGTCGTCGAGAAAAGTTACAAGCGCGCGGGTTACTTTTTCCTATCTTCTATCAAAGGCAGCCTGTCTGCCTTCGCCAGAGGCGGCCCATCCTCGACCACGGGCGTGGCCGGCCCTGCCTCCGTTGCCGGCGCCGCTTCTTCTGGCAAAGCCTGCGTCTCAATAAACGCCCCGGCATGCCATCGGGTTTCGAAGGTGTCAGGGGGGGTCGGTGCCTGCGCCTGTGGGCTTGGTGCCTCCACCTCCAAGCTTGGTGCCCGCGCTCGCGAGTCCGGTCGCTTGCGCGGTTTCTCCGGAACGATGCTTGTAACCGCTTCAGTTGATGCGAGCGCCGATCTCTCCGCAGGCCACTCCAACAAGGATTTGGACATCCCGGGCTTGCCCTCGTACCAGCATTTTTTTCCATCGATCAGACGATAGGACCACCAGCTTCCGTGCGGATTTGAGGGCATCTCCGCGCTGCATTGTTGTTTCGCCTGCGCAGCCGGAATCTCAGGGGACGACAGTGCGGCGAGTAAGGCGGCGAGAGCGATGGGGTGAAACTGACGGGTCATCCTGAGCAACTCAATGAGGACTTCGTTGCTGCAATCGGCCTACGCGAGGACCGGACCGTTCGCGAACCTCCAGCCAGGGGTCGGCTGTGCGGCGCGCGTTGGTCCGGGGGGCGGGCCGAAACTCTTCGACTACCCGTTGCCTCTCGCTGACCGCCTGAAGAGCCAACTGCTGATCAGTCACTGCTGCTTACCCATCAAAAATGGCCGGCAGTGGAAGGAGATACGGAAATCAAGTCAGTTTTGAGGTTATCCCATGAAATTTTGTTTCCAGGCCAGAGTCCAGATTTTGTGCTGGCCGTCGTTTCCAGGCCCGAAATGTGGGCGCCCTGCGCCGGCTTCAAATAGGCGCGGCAGACACGGCCGTGCCCCGAGCCACGAAAAACGGCGCAAAAGGCCTCGGCGGTCCGTGCAGGGTTCGCCTCAGGCTAGATCAGCGAATGCAGCGCCTTGACTGCGGCCTCGCGGCTCTCGACAGGAACAAATAAATTAACCGAATGCGGCGACAGCACATATTTGTCGGCGACAATCCCGTGATGTTGCAGGATCTGAATTGCCCTGAATGGCAAGTCTGAAGCGACGCCGCCGAAGCATGTGAGGCTCACCGAACTCAAAGTCTCGCGCTGCTTGCGCAAGTCTTTGCTCGTTTCGAGCGTGCGCAGCAGAGTGTCGAGCGACTCCGAATCCCCGGTCATCATGATGCGCGTTTTTCCGGCAGCAAAAGCCGAGGCGAGGAGTTGCGGCCAGGATAAGCCGCTTTGTTTGAGATGCTGCGCGAATTTCTCAAAACCCTGATTGAGATCAGCCGAATCGATTTCCACATGCTCGACCCGAGCTATCGAGTTGACGGCCAGAACTTTTCCGCTTTCCATTCCCACGACCTCTTTGATGACTTGCGTGCTGTATTCGACGCTGCCCGATTTCTTGAGAACCAACGGTACGTTTTGGCTTTGGGCCAGCTCCACGCTGCGAAAATGCAAAACCTTGGCGCCCCAGAAACACATTTCGGATAGCGATTCGAAGTCCAACTGACGCAAGGGTTTTGAACCCGCCACGATGCGCGGATCGGCCGAGCAAACTCCGTCGACCTCTTTGATAATTTCGCAGCACCCGGCTTTCAGCGCCGCGGCCATGGCCACCGCAGTGGTATCGCTGCCGCCCCGGCCCAGCGTGGTGATTTCCTTGGTCACGGGGTTCACGCCCTGAAAACCCGCCAAAACCACGATGCGCCCGCGATCGAGTTCTTCGCGCACGCGAATGGGCCGCACATCCAAAATGCGCGCGGAGGAATGGGATTCGTCGGTCATCACGCCGGCCTGGCTGCCGGTGAAGCTGATGGCCGGCACGCCGAGATCAGACAGCGCCATGCTCAGCAAAGACATGCTGATGCGCTCGCCGGTGGTCAACAGCATATCGAGTTCGCGGCGATTGGGTTGCGGGCTTACTTGATAGGCCATCTTGACCAGTTCGTCGGTGGTCTTGCCCATCGCCGAAACGATTGCCACGACACGATGACCACGGCTGTGCAAATCGGCAAGACTGCTCGCGACCGCGCGGATCTTTGCCGGCGTTTCGAGACAGGCGCCGCCGTATTTTTGGACGATGATGGAATCGTCGCGCATTCTATTTGAAGAAATACCTTGCGGGCGGCCGACATGCTAGTGCCGACTGCGAACCATTCGTCGTGCGAAATGGGTCCAATGGAAAAGCCTGTTGGGTCAACCAATGCTTAACAGAGTTCGATTAAATTTCCGATCGGGCATTCGGGGCGTGTGAGCTGGCTTATTGAGCCGGCCGTAAGCGTTGGCGTGTAAAAATGGCCTTTGACCCTGAAGAGTTGGTGACCCTGACCAATCACGGCACCATGAAATTAGGCTCCGCGGTAGCGCGGGCAATGATCCTGCCCCTCGACGAGCGCAAAAAAGCGACCATCGTCCGAAAAGGCAAACCGGCGACCCTGAAATTCGAGCGGATCAAGGACCTCGCTGCAGAGTGGTCGAAACAGCTCGAGCCCTCTGAATGAACCCCGGGCGTTCTTTCAGCCGCGCGCACGCCGACAGATAGCCGCCAGCCTCTCCAGCTCGCAGAGCAATTGAGCTTCTTTGAAGTTGAGGCTTCAAAAGAGAGCGTTCGATGCATATTCAGCGGACACCGAACACCTTCGACCCTGCAATTTGGGCAATCGCAGCGGCTCTCAGCGGCGCTCTCGTTTATCTCGTCCTGTATGGCTAGCTTGGGTTGCGCACACGCCCCGCCGAGCCGCGTCGACATCGTCGAACGCGCCCTCGCCTTCGACCCCGGTTGCTCCCTGAAGAGACGCTCGAATTAACGCCGATCGTGGCTTAGGTTACGACGGAAACTGTGGCGCTTGCCATCGACCACCCATCGGAATAGCCGATCCCTTAGCGCCGGCCTATTGCGCCGCAACATCAGCGCGGCGAATACAACTGCGTTTAGCACTAGCCAGCCCCCCACAAAGATACTCAAGGCTGACATGGCTTTTCTCCTCACCAATAGATAAGAGCAGCCACAAAGAAATTTCCGCCTGGCTCAATCACATCAGCGTGTCGTTGCATCGCAATATCGGCGTTAGAGCACGCCGCGACAACTATGCGAAGGCGGACAGCAGCAGCGCGCCGAGCAAAACGAAAAGCCAGACAATGGAAATCGCAAGCCACCAACTGTCACGCGTCATGAATGTCGTCCGTCCACTCATCACGGACCGATGATCGCGTTTCGGTATCGGCAAAAATGTGAGTTTCTGCACAGAGAGCGTTACCGACCTCCATTCGTGCAAAATGTCCTGGCGACAATCATCAGAAGAATCAAAGAACAGAAACCCGGAAGCATCACGCTTTCGACGGGATCAAGGAGTCGCTCGCTGGTGAAAAGAACCACGAGGTAGTCCCGTAATACAGAAAAGCGTTCCAGGAACTCTGCTGTTTATTTCGGGAACGGGCCAGAGGCACCGCGGGTTGTTGTGGCATGGAGGATATTGCCATGCTTGTGTTTTACCTGCCGATCATAATCTTCGAAGCGATGCTCGAATCCCAGGAGAGCAAGCGTAAAAGGGCCCGCGCCAGGAGTGATGTCAGTTCTCGCGTTCAAGTGATCGAATAGTCCCACGCTTGGGTGCGTACAAAAGGCCCGTTCAGCGATCTGCTTCGTTTTCACGAAGAGCATGCCGTCGACGAGCACGACGACGCCTGGAGATACCCACTCGACAACATCTGAAAAGCCATGGCGAGATCATCCCGTCCTCGCACTTCGGCCGAAACCAACTTGAGTCCCAACCGTCTGCCTGCTTGCCGATCGCAAGCGTGGGTATGGCGCTTGCGTGTGACCGGCGGCATACCGTTCTGCGCACGTGAGCCATCCAAATCGATGCTTCAGGCGGTCGCCGGCCGCGCGCGCTCCCACGGCAGCGCCGGCACACGCAGTGCACAGGCGCCGTCACCGAGCAGAACCTGTGCGATCAGCATGAACACCCAGGCAAGCGGAAATTCCATGCCGCCATCGGCAAACCAGAAGCCCTTGCGCACCATCCAATGATTGGCGACCGCAATGACCACTGGGAGCGAAGGCAAACTGACGTAGCGGGTGTAAACGCCGAGGAGCAGCAGCAAGGCACCGGCAAACTCGATGGCGACCGTGTAGGCGAGCACAACGCCGGGATAGCCCTGCTTGACGAGGCCGGCCCACCACGGATCGAAGCCGATCACGGCGAACTTCCTGACCAGATGCGCGAAAAAGAAGAACGACAATGCGAGCCGGAGGACGAGCGCCGCATAAGGCGCGGTGCGATTGTCGATCATGCAAGCCCCTCCCCGCTATCGCTTTGGCGCGATTCTACGGCCGGCTTTTGCCTGTCGCAACGAGCATTCGCGGTTGCCGGGGGATGGCGCCTGTGAATATCCCCGCCCCTGCGGCCGGCAGCAATCCGCGCCGCCCGCGCCCGCCTCCGTGAGCCGAAGACCGCGAAAGATCGACATGGGACCGAGCATGGACCTAGCGCGCTTGGGCTCAGCTTGATAACGAGCAAGGCGAACTTCCATCGCGGGTGCATTGCGAAGCTGGAAGCGGCGGCGGGAGGCGTGCGAATGGGCGCCACTACGGTCCAGGACGGGATGATGATCGACTGGGACGTCGACATTCCGGTCGACGACGGTGTCGTACTCAAGGGCGACGTGTTTCGGCCGATCTCCGGCGAACCGTGTCCCGTCTTGCTGACCTACGGCCCCTATGCCAAGGGCCTGTCCTTCCAGCAGGGTTATCCGAGCGCATGGCAGAGGATGATCGCAAACCATCCTGACGTCGCCTACGGTTCGACCAACAAGTATCAGAATTGGGAAGTCGTCGATCCCGAAAAATGGGTTCCGCATGGCTACGCTTGCGTGCGCGTCGATTCACGTGGAACGGGCCGTTCGCCGGGATTCATCGATCATTTTTCGCCGCGCGAGACGCGTGACCTCTACGAATGCATTGAGTGGGCCGCACGGCAAACGTGGTCAAACGGCAAGATCGGCCTCTCTGGCGTCTCGTATTACGGTATTAACCAGTGGCATGTCGCCTCGTTGCAGCCTCCGCATCTCGAAGCGATGTGCATCTGGGAAGGCGCCGCCGATTGGTACCGCGACATGACCCATCACGGTGGGATTCTCTCGACCTTCTGGGCGAACTGGTACGACATGCAGGTGAAGACCGTGCAATACGGTCTTGGCGAACGCGGTCCGCGCAACGCCGTCTCCGGTCTTTGGGTGTGTGGCGACGAGACGCTGTCCGACGACGAACTCGCGCGTAACCGCTGCAGCTTCGGCGACGACATCCTTGGCCACCCGCTCGACGACGACTACCACAGGGCTCGTTCGCCGCAATGGGACAAGGTGACGGTTCCTTTCCTGTCAGCCGCAAATTGGGGCGGCCAGGGTTTGCACCCCCGCGGAAATTTTGAAGGCTTTATGCGCGCCGCCTCCCAGGAAAAGTGGTTGGAGGCGCATGGCCTCGAGCATTGGACCCATTTCTACACGGACTACGGACGGTTGCTGCAGAAAGCCTTCTTCGATTGCTATCTAAAGGGCGAGAACAATGGCTGGCGCGAACGATCTCGCGTGCTGTTGCAGGTGCGCCATGTTGACCGCTTCGAGGAGCGAAGCGAAGCCGAGTGGCCGCTGGCGCGAACGTCATGGACCAAATTCTATCTCGATCCCGATGGTCAAATGCTGTCCCCTGTTCCGCCTCCCAAATCCGGCAGCCTATCGTTCGATGCTGCCGGCGACGGCCTCACTTTCCTGTCGGAGCCGCTGTCGGAACAGACGGAAATCACCGGACCTCTCGCCGCGCGATTGCGCATTTCGTCGTCGACTTCAGATGCGGATATCTTTCTCGTCTTTCGTGTCTTCACTGCCGACATGCGCGAGGTCGTATTTGTCGGGGCAATCGATCCACACACGCCGATCGCCCAGGGTTGGTTGCGAGCGTCGCATCGTAAACTCGACAGCAACCTTTCAAAACCATGGCGGCCTTATCATACGCATGACGAAAAGCAGTCCCTGATTCCTGGCGAGCCAGTCGATCTGCACGTCGAAATCTGGCCAACATCGATTGTGGTCCCGGCCGGATGCCGGATCGCACTGTCCGTGCGCGGACGAGATTACGAATGGCAGAAGACGACGGGATTGCGTCTGTCGAATTTCAAAAACGAGCTGACGGGTTGCGGACCGTTCCTGCATGACGACCCGCGCGACCGGCCATTTTCCGTCTTCGGTGGGCACACGACCCTGCACATCGACGCTGATGACGCGAATTATCTGCTGCTTCCGATCATGCCTCGGAAGCAGTGACGGAATAGCAAAAGGGCGCAAGCAATGCTGCCAAAATCAGGAGGAAGTCATGAGGTTCACCAGACGTGACGTGATGCAGGCAGCCGCCGCAACAGCGCTGGCCGGGTTCGCTGGAGATGCTGCTGCGGCGGAAACTGCCGGCGCGGTCCGGGTGGGGCTTCTGACCGTGAAAACCGGGCCGCTGGCCTCAGGCGGCATCGATATGGAGCGCGCGCTCGTGATGTATCTCAAAGAGCGCAACAATGAGCTCGCCGGCCGTAAGGTCGAACTGATCGTTGCCGATACGGCGGGCGTTCCCGCGACCGCGCGCACCAAGACGCAGGAGCTCGTCGAACGCAACAACGTCCATTGTCTTGTCGGCCCGCTCGCCGCCTTCGAGGCGTTGGCGATCGACGATTACATCCGCCAGACCAAAACCCCGACGCTGTCCGTTGCGGCGGCCGAGGATATGACGCAGCGTCATCCCAATCCCTGGTTCGTTCGCGCCACCTCCACGTCGTCGCAATGCGCCCATCCGATGGCGGATTATTGCAGTAAGGAGCTCAAGTTCAAACGCATGATCACCCTCGCCGACGACATCGCCTATGGTCAGGAGATGTGCGCCGGCTTTCAGCGGGTGTTCGAAGAGAACGGCGGCAAGATCATCCAAAAACTGTTTCCGCCGCTGACCACGCCCGATTATGGTGCCGTCGTGACCGGTCTCAAGACCGACGCAGACGGCATCTTTCTGGGACTCGCCGGCTCCAACGGCTTCCGTTTCCTTCGGCAATTTGTCGAATACGGAATGAAAGACAAATTGCAGCCGGTCGGCGGCATGACGGCTCTGGACGAAGCGGTGCTCCGCAACATGGGCGATGAGGCGCTCGGGATCGTAACGGCGTGCTGGTATTCCGCTGAGCTCGACAATCCGCTCAACAAGCAGTTTGCTCCGGCCTTCCGCAAGGAATTTTCATACGACCCGGGCTTCTACGCCGCCAGCACATATGTCGAGGCGGCAGTACTGGAATCAGCCTTGAAGGCAGTCGCTGGCAAGGTCGAAGACAAGGATGCGTTCATGGCGGCGTTGCGCGCAACCAACGTGGACACGGTGCGCGGGCCGGTCAGGTTCGATGAGTTCGGCAACGTCATCGGCAACGTCTACATCCGGAAGGTCGCGCGCAAGGATGGACGCCTGGTCAATTCGGTGATCAAGACCTATCCCGACGTCAGCCAGTTCTGGACCTACGATCCGAAACAATTCCTCGCCAATCCCGTGTACTCGCGGGATTTTCCGCCGGCGAAAAATCTCGAGAAGTAACGGATTACGTCGTGGATTTTCGCGAGGTTGATTTTCGGTTTAGTGGTCCCACGGACTCGTCATGCCCGGGCTCGACCCGGGCATCCACGCCTTTCTTTCGATTTGCCACGACGTGGATGGCCGGGACAAGCGCGGCCATGACGATGCGGAAAGGGCCCGCCCTCTGAGGTCGCAATCAGGGGAGGGAGCGCGCCTCCGGCGCAGCAATATCAACCTAATCTCATCGCGCTTTAGAACCTTCAAAGAAAAAAGAGCCGCCCCAATTCCCTCTGGAGCGGCTCTCAGGTTCTGAGCTGGTCAGGTCAGCCCCCAGTCGCCCGTCTTTCTTGCGGCCGTGACGGCTGCCCTCATACCCCAGGCGCCAGGATTTAGGTGTGGCCCAGCCAGCACATTCACAGGTTTGATCGAGAGAGTTCGCGAGCGGTGCATGAATTCGGTCGTCTCAGTGTGTGAACTAGAACACACAGCACAGTTCAAGAATCACTTACCTTTGCCGTCGCCGTACTGCGTACGGCTTTCCTCCCTGACTTGAGCCCGTCGCGAATGGCGGGCTTTTTTGCTTCAGATAGGCGTCAGATAGATTTAGGGCGTGTACTCATAAACGCCTTACGTCTGCTTTGAGGCACAAACTGGAAAACATTTGCTCGGCTTACGGCTGTTGACCCCGGAGCGGACTTCCTGCCCATAGCGCAAAACCCAGGATTTGCATAAGATTGAGCCTCGTCGGGCCTCACCCCAGGGGAGCGAAATGCGGCAAGTCGTAGAGCCCTTTCGCAGAGATGCTGTCGAAGAAGGAGATCCAGCGGCCGATTCAAAGGCTTTTAGGCGCTGTCTCGGACAATTCTCAACGGGCGTCGGTGTTATGACTACCATCGCGAACGGCGAACCAGTCGGTGTAACCGCGAATTCTTTTTCGTCGCTATCGATGGATCCGCCCCTGGTGCTGTGGTCCATTGCGCACACTTCACGCAGTTCGGCAGCTTTCAAGAATGCGAAGCACTTCGCTGTTAATATCCTCGCTGTTGAACAGGTGGAGTACTCACAGCGATTCGCGCGCCCCGCAGAGAACAAGTTCGAAGGCGTCGATTGGCGCGCCGGTGTCCTGGGTTCTCCAATTCTGCCGAACGTATTAGCCTCGCTGGAGTGCGTGCTTGAGACAACGCTTCAGGGCGGGGACCACGTCATTCTGATTGGCCGTGTAAAGAAATATTCGCGCTACGCAGGCAATGCGCTCCTGTATGCGCAAGGGCGGTACGCCGTAGCGGAGGATCATCCCTCCCTGCAGCTTAAGCCTTCAGGTGCCGTGAAAGCCGACGCTGAGTTGAACGTCAGCGAAATGCGTCTCATGGCCTTGTTGGCCTACGTCCAAATGTACGCGTCTGAAGCTTTCGACAAGTACCGCCAGTCGCAAGGGCTCAACATCGCGCAAGGCCGCATTCTGTTTGTGCTGAGCGGAGAAAACCAATTGTCGCTGCAGGAGATCGTCGCGCGATCTTTTTTGCCTCGCGACTCCGCGGAAGATGCGCTCGATAGTCTCACTGAAAGGGGCTATGTTGGGGGCCGGCTGAAAGCATTTGCTCTCACAGAAAGCGGGCGCAACCTTTTCACAAGACTTATCGCCCAGGTGGACAAATTTGAAGCCGAGCAGCTCAGCGGCATCTCACAGCAGGATCTTGCAGTCACGCGTAGCGTGCTCGAGAAACTCTACGGCCGCTTGAGGTCTTCATAGCGCGGTTTACATCCAGGGAATGATAGGTCGCACAGTCGAAGGACTCGTCGAGGCGATTTTGCGACGTCCACATATCCACTGAGGACAGCACCGCGGATGAGGAACCGTCCGACGCCTCATGTCCCAAAATGTTAAATTTTTAGTCCCATTCGGTCAAAGCAGACGTGAGCCACGAAGGGGCTCGTTGCTTTTAGTAAGTCCACGCCCTAGTGCTCAGAACAGTGTCGTTCCCGACATGCGCAGCGGCACGCAAATTGCTTGTCACACCGGCGTCGTTACTCACCGATAAATCGGAAGCATTTCGAACCGAACGAATTGAAACCAATGAATCTCAGACAAATTACCGCAACCGTTTTCGCGGCCATCATGATTGGCGTGGCGTTCTGGGCCACAATGGGCCCTCCTCCAAAGGAAGAGCAGATCAGCATGATCGGCATGCACCGGCTCGCGCCTTGACCTGAAATTGGGCGGCCGCTGCCGGCCACTTCCAATTATTCGGCAAAATCCGTCGAGTAACTTTCAATGAACTTCGCCGAATGTGCCGCCATCAAGCCGATGCGAGGCAGATGCGTGTGAGGCAAACTGATTTGCCCGACAAGCAAAGCGAAAACCGTGCATGCGTGTCATGCGCAAATTGCCCGTCGTGCCAATCTGCCGCAGCGCCGCGACATTGTCGAAAGACCCAAATCAACAGCACATTTGCGCCGTCCCGCTTTCAAAAAAAGGGGCGCTTCGCGATCGTCACGAACGTAGGAAGCGGGATGCGATGGACGCGAGTGGCGTCGCAAGACGTACGATTGTCCTTGCGTCGGCGAAGCCGTGTCGTTCTGACGTCCCAAGGCTGACGTCAAGTCTGCGGAGTCATCCGCAGGCGACGGAGACAACAAAGTCTGGTCTCCGGGAAGAGCGCGGAATAAGCCGCCA
>Ga0310917_10001639_pt1 | contig 10713 bp, 11 predicted proteins | sample GREbulkMGLF178_FD_203531 | JGI IMG/M metagenome (GOLD analysis project Ga0310917, IMG submission 203531) | Lab enrichment of tropical soil microbial communities from Luquillo Experimental Forest, Puerto Rico - GRE.bulkMG.LF178 | ecosystem: Environmental > Terrestrial > Soil > Tropical forest >... | reverse complement strand
ACACCGCGCAGTTCTACGGACCCAACGTCGCCAACGAACTGATCCGCGAGGCACTGCAGCCCTACCCCAATGACGGATACGCCGAGGCGGCTGCACTTGCCGCTCGGTGTGGTGGCCACGGATTTGGTCACAGAACACGGTGGAACCGATGCGAACAAGCGGGACGGGGCGAGCCAGCTTGGACGGCTGAACGTCGCTGACGTGCAGCTATGAGACCGAGCCTATTGCGGAAGACCGCGACCGGTTAGCTCATAACCCAGAGGTCGCAGGTTCGAATCCTGTCCCCGCTACCAGCGGAAATGACCCCAGAGGTGTGACCTCTGGGGTCATTTTCATGCCGGATGGACACGTATTTGGACACATTAGCTAGACTTGCTAGTTAACTGGGTGTCGTCTCAATCTTCTGGATCCGACCATTTGCCGATGATGATTGCGGCGGCCTGCTCCGCGGCGTCTCGGTCATCGTTTGCCAAAAGACGGTTCTCTACGAGTTCTTCGTTAAGCCGCAGGGCGCGCTGCAGGACTTCGAGAGCTTCATCGGGACGAGCTCATCGTCCCTAAAGCACCGCCATAGACGGTTGAGCGCACGGCGAAACATCGGCATGCAACGCCCCGAAGACGTACTGCGCTGATGCTGCGTGTTTGCCCTGGACAGCTCAGCTGTCAACCTGGCAGGTGCAGTACCCGAACCGGCAGGCCAGGGGCGTTGGCCAGTCGGCCATCATCAGAAAGGAGGTCGGCGCCAAGGTGCGCGGCGAGCGCCACGTATACGGCGTCGGCGAAGGTGACGTTTGCTCGTAGTCGCCATGCGTCGGCGAACAACCCGCGCACCTGGGTGATGCGCAGCGGCCAGCCCATCAGGGCATCGATGGCGTGATCGATCTGGGCGCGTGTCAGGATGTGGTTCAGGTCCCATCGGCGCAGCACCGCTCCGCATTCCACGAAGAACAGCTCGGGCACCCAGGGCACTGTGTCGGTGGGCAACAACGTCCGTAGCGTTCGCCCGCGAAGCGTGTCGGCTGCGAGCTCGACGCCAGCGGAGGCGTCGATGACGACTGGGTTCACACCTCGCCAGCGGCGCGTGCTTCGGCGAGACTGTCAGCTGCCCGTACCCCGGGATCGACCGGTTCTCCCGCCTGACGACGATCAAGCCACGTGGTGAAAGACTCCGGCGTGATCTCATCATCGGGGTTGAGGACGACCACGGCCGGGTCGGACGGGGTATCAGGGAGGCCAGCCACGAACTCCACTCTATCGATCTGCACGAATGCAGCGACAGTGTGGAGGCGGATACCCGAGCACGTGTCGGAACACGGTACGTCGCGGATTTCGTGGATATCAGCGGTTATCCATGCTCAACTACCGCATATTGCATCAGATGAATCAACCACTCCTCCGACCCAACCTGACGGTGCGCAGTCTGTCTAACACCATAATTCGGTAGTTGGTGCCCGGTCCGACTGAGATTCGGCTCCACACGGCGCGAGTATTTCGAGCGCGACGAGCGGCATTTTGACCGCGCAATCTGGGGCGGCGTAAGCTCTGCACTATGGAAACTCAAACAGTTTCTGAAGTTTCCAGCTTGGCCAACCCGGACGTAGCCGAGCTGGTGCTCGACGCAGCCGAACGGCTCTTCTTCACCGCCGGCTTTAGTCGCACCAGCATGGACGACCTCGCACAAGAGCTCCGCATGAGCAAGAAGACGATCTACCGGTACTTCCCCGGAAAGCGCAGCGTTCTCGCGGCGGTGCTCGACCGGCAGTTCGGCCGGATCGAGAACGCGCTCTCGGAAGCGGCCGGGGCCTCGGTCGGCGAGCCCTTCGAGCACCAGGTGGAGGGTTTCCTGATCGCGGCCGGGGGCGAGCTGTCGCGGATCCGCGCCCCCCAGTTGCTCTCGGGCCGCGGCGATCCGATGCTCAGGTCGTACGTGGAGCAGCGCATCGAAGAGGTGGTGTACCGGCGGATCGACGACCTCTTCCAGGCTGGCTACCGGCGCGGCGCGCTGAGCACGCCGCCCGAACTGCTCAGCGTCATCGTCCGCGGCGCCCAGGAGCGGCTGCTCACCTCGGAACTGCCGCTCGTACTCGACCGGAGCGCGGCCGATCTACTGCGCGAAACCGTCGCCGTGGTGCTGCGCGGGGCGCTGGCCGGTGACGGCGGCACATCTACCGGGTGACCGCTCATCTACGTCGGGCAGTTCCACAACTCAACGGAGGTCCATATGACGAATGTTCAGCGGGGCGGCCGGTTCGCTCTCATCACGGGCACGAGCAGGGGGATCGGCGCGGACGCGGCCCGGCTGCTGGCCATCGGTGGCGCGCCCGCCAGCGTCCGCCGCCGTGATGACGTGCGCGCCCGCGCGGAGGCCCACCGGTGAGCCCGAGCGCGCAAGCCGTTGTCGTCGGAGCCACCGGCGAGGTCGGCGCCGCCATCGTCGCGCGGCTGCGCAAAGCCGCGGTGCCCGTGGTCGCCGTGGCACGCGATTGTGAACGCCTCGAGCAGTTGAGCGCAACCGACGACGGGATCACTGTATGCGTCGCGGACATCGGTGATGACTCGTCAGGCGCGGCGATCGCCGCCGCAGTGTCCGGGCCCGTCCGGATGGTGGTCCAGACAGCGGCCGTACCGCCAGCCGGACCGCTGGCCACGATCGCCCCAGATGCCCTTGGCCGGTCGGTGTCGCTGAAGCTCGGCGGACTGCTGCGCCTCATCCGCGCTGTTGAGGACCGGTTTGTCGAGGGCGCCCGGATCGTCGCCATCGGCGGCCTTTTCGGTTCAGAACCCACGCCGCAAACCTCCGCGGCCGGTGTCACCAACGCTGCATTGGCCAACCTCGTTCGCCAACTCTCCGACGCGTACGGACCAAAGGGAGTGACCGTGCACATGATCGCTCCGGGTGCCTTGGAAACCGAGCGCCTCCGTCGGTTCGCCGGCACGGCAGCCCAGGCGCGCGGCGTCAGCGTCGAGACCGTCCTCGATGAATACCGATCCCAGACATCGCTGGGTCGGCTGACCACGCCCGACCAGATCGGCTGGGCAGTAACTCAATTGCTGGCCCCCGAAGCCGACGCACTGCATGGCGCAACAATCGACTTGGACAGCGGCTCCCGCCGAGGCCTCTTCTAGCCAGTTCCAGCCGGGCTGGTCAAGTGCGGGGTGGTCCTCAGGTTCCGCCGCGACCGAAGTCATCAGATTGGGGAAGGGGTTTTGGCCATGCGGACCATCGATCTGGCCTATGTCGAGCGTGGTGTCCACGAGGAACTGGTCGCCCAAGTCGCCGACCAGGAGGGCTATTACGAGGATGAGGGTGTCCACGTCGCCATCCACAACGGGATTGGCTGGGACCCGGAACGTCTGCGTCGCGGCGCGTCGATTGGTCTGGGCCGGGCTCTGTTGCACCGACTGACAGGCGGCATCGGCTGGCAAGTGCTCAGCGTCAACACCCATCGTCCGCTGTTCTGGTTTCTCGGCAACGCCGATGTGACATCGATGGCTGATCTGCGCGGGCGGCGCGTGGCGGTCCACCCCGGCCAAACCGCCCCCGGTTGGTTCACCCGGATCGTCCTGCGCGAACACGGCCTGGACCCCGACCGCGACCTGGAATGTGTAGTGCGGCTACCGGTTAACTACCAGATGGACCTGCGGCGCCTTAGGGACGGCTCGATCGACGCCGCCTGTGTCGGCACCACGTTCTCCCCCGAACAAGTTGCCGAGGAAGAAGGGTTCCACGTGCTGGCCTGGGTTGGCGATCACATCCAGATTCCCACCGTGGGCGTCGCGGTGGACCCTGTTCATATCCCGCTGGACAGCCCCGCATTGCAGGCGCTCGTGCGGGCCAACAATCGGGCCCTGCAGACGATCGCCGAACAACCCAGCCTGGCCGTCGACTACATCGCCTCGTTCCTCGACCGGCTCACGCGTGACGAAGTGCAACAGTATTACGAACGCTACATCGGCCCGTTCTTCACCCCAGACGGCCTGGTGGACCTCAACGTCGCGCAGCAAGGGATCGACGCGGTCGCGGCCGAACTCGGCCTCGCCTCAATAGCCGCCGACGAGATCTATCAGCCGCCCCCGTGAGCCGCGGCACAGAACCAGCCGAGGAGACCGCGGCGTAGCCTCACACCCACCGCGTGACCGGCCTAGTCCAGTGAACGGAAAGGACAAACGGTGAGCGTTAGCGAAATCGCCCGGCTCAAGGTGAAGAGCGCCCGGCTTGCAACCTTCGTCAAGGAAGCCCATGCGTACGCGAAGATCCTCGCTAGCGATCGCGGCTGCCACCACGTCGAAATGCTCCAGGGTGTCGAGGATCCTGATAGCTTCGTATTCGTCATCACCTGGGACAGCAGCGAGGCCCATAAAACTTTTCAGGGAAGCGACCGCGGCAGGCAGGCTATCTCGACTATTGTCAGCTATCTGGTCGAACCGCCTACGACTTCCCACTACAAGTCCCTCGGGCTTCCCGGAGGGAACCACGAGGGAGTTGCGCGCGGCCATTGAGACGACGGCGCGTCAAGCCCGTCAGTTACGCGCCGAAGGCGCAGCGCTCGCTGAAGAGCTGCTGACCGCTGGGGGGCCTTCCCGCAGTGGCTTCACCTCACCGAGCCGTATGGGCCTTCTATGGTGAGTTCTTATTGCTTCGCATACGTTGGTGCGACGAAACATTGGCCGAAGTCGAAAACTGGCCAAGCACGCACGACATCGGACTCACGCCCGGGAGCCAGCAACGACTCGAGCAACTACTCGCCCGAGCCCGCCACGCCCCCTGAGCCGGGCATCCTGATCATGGGTCCGCCATAACGCGGGCCTCCACGTCCTTGACGATGACGCCGAATGGGACCGAATATGCGGAAATTGAATATGCAGACTTACCGGTACGAGTAGTACGTGTCGCGCCGCTTCACCGGATAGTTCCGCAATGGGCGTGGGGCCGGGGGTTCACAACATTGACCACCATCATCTTCAACGCGGTCATCGTAAGGTGCGCCCGGCCGGCGACTCATCAGAATCACGCTGGGCCGGCCGCTGCTGCCGAAGTTCATGCCGCGCTGTAGGTTGACCCCTTCCTCACGGCACATTTCCAGGTAGGAAATCACTTCACCGGGCACGAGCACACGCAGGATCGTAGTTCGGCAGCGGCACAGGACATTGACCGGGCGGTCAGCGCGAACTTCGATCCGACAAACCCCGGTAAAGATGAGGCCGCGCGTCCGCTGGCTCGGAGCGTAAATCCGCATGACAACCCGGCAGGAGTACACGCTTCCGCCGATGCTTTGGGCTCGTACTCGCCGCGTGCTGGCTAGCATGAGGGCCACGCGGAAAACACCATTGAACTGAAGCGAGCTGGGCGTGAGCGGGCTTTTGCCGATGGGAACGGTGACGCTGCTTCTGGCAGACGTCGAGGGCTCCACGCGGCTGTGGCAGACCCAACCTGAGGAGATGACGGCGGCGGTGGCTCGCCTCGATCGAACCGTCTCCGATGTCATCGCCGCCCATGACGGGGTGCGCCCTGTCGAACAAGGCGAGGGTGACAGTTTCGTGGTCGCGTTCGCCCGCGCCGCCGATGCGGTGGCGTGTGCTCTGGAGTTGCAGCGGGCGCCGCTGGCGCCGATCCGGCTGCGCATCGGGGTGCATACCGGCGATGTGCAGTTGCGCGACGAGGGCAACTACATCGGCCCGACGATCAACCGCACCGCCCGGCTGCGCGATCTGGCCCACGGCGGGCAGACGGTGCTGTCGGGCGCGGCTGAGGACATGGTCGTCGATAGTCTGCCGGCCGATGCCTGGCTGACCGACCTGGGGAGTCACCCGCTGCGTGATCTGCCCCGCCCCGAACGGGTGGTGCAGCTGTGCCATCCCGACCTGCGCAATGAGTTCCCGCCCCTGCGTACAACCAGCACCGTTGTCTCTCACAACCTTCCGGTGCAGCTCACCAGCTTTGTCGGCCGCGGCGCACAGATGACTGACCTGGAGAAGCTGCTCGTCGACAACCGGCTGGTGACCCTGACCGGCGCCGGCGGCGCCGGCAAAACCCGTCTCGCCGTTGAGATCGCGGCTCGGATCGCAGCCGAGTTCGCTGACGGTGTGTGGTACGTCGATCTGGCGCCGATCACCCACCCAGCCGTGGTGGCGTTCGCGGTGGCCCGCGCGTTCGGTTTGCCCGACCAGCCCGGCCGCTCCACGATGGACACGCTGCTGCGGTTTGTGCGCGACCGCCAGATGCTGGTAGTGCTGGACAACTGCGAACACCTGCTCGACGCGAGCGCCGAGCTGGTCGTCGCGCTCCTGGGTGCCGCGCCGGGGCTGACCGTGCTGGCCACCAGTCGTGAGCCGATCGGCGTTGCGGGTGAAGTGAGCTGGCGGGTGCCGTCGCTGTCGTTGGCCCACGAGGCGATCGAGTTGTTTGTCGACCGCGCCCACCGTGCTCGACCCGATTTCGTCGTCGAACACGACAACGCTCCGGCGGTGGGTGAGATTTGTCGGCGCCTGGATGGGATCCCGTTGGCGATCGAGCTGGCCGCGGCGCGGGTGCGCGCGTTGTCGGTGGCCGAGATCCTCGAGGGTCTGCATGACCGGTTCCGGCTGTTGACCGGTGGTGCGCGCACCGCGGTGCTTCGTCAGCAGACGTTGCGCGCCTCGGTGGACTGGTCACACGCTCTGTTGACCGAGCCGGAACGGGTCGTGTTTCGCCGGCTGGCGGTGTTTCTGGGTGGCTTCGATCTGGACGCAGCCCAGGCGGTCGCCGGTGGTGCAGATGTGGAGCGTTATCAGGTCCTGGATCTGCTCAGCCTGCTGGTGGACAAGTCGCTGGTGGTCGCCGAAAACAGCGGAGGCCGAACGCGTTACCGGCTGTTGGAGACGGTGCGCCAGTACGCGCTGGAAAAGCTCGCGGAGTCCGGCGAGGCCGATGCCGTTCGGTCGCGTCACCGCGATCACTACACGGGGCTGGCGGGGTTGCTCGACGCGCCGGCAGGCAGTGAGTATGAGCAGCGAATCGAGCAGGCCGAAAGCGAGATCGACAACCTGCGCGCGGCGTTTTTGTGGAGCCGGGAAAACTCCGATGTCGAGCCGGCGCTGGTGCTGGTGTCGTCGCTGCAGCCGCTGTGGCTGTCGCGGGGCCGCATCCGGGAAGGGCTCGCCGGGTTCGACGCCGCCCTGGCCGACGACAACGCGCAGCATTCTGGGGTGGCGGCCGCGGTGCGCGTGCGGGCGCTCGCCGACAGGGCCATGCTCGCCGTCTTGGTGGGCGCCCCCGAAAACAGCCTAGGTCAGGCTCAGCAGGCCCTGGCGATCGCCCGCGAGGTCGATGACCCGGCGCTGCTGGCGCGGGCGCTGACCGCCTGCGGACTTGTCGCCGCCATCCTCCGCGCCGAGGCGGCCGAGCCGTACTTCGCCGAGGCGATCGGCCTGGCCCGGGCCGTGGACGACCGGTGGCGGCTCAGCCAGATCCTCACCTGGCAGGCCACCGCAGCGAACTACGCCGGTGACCCGATCGCGACGCGTGCGCCCGCCGAGGAAGGACGCGACCTCGCCAACGCCATCGGCGACCGGTACAACTCGCGGCTGTGCCGCTGGTCCCTCGGAAATGCACAGCTATATCAGGGTGATCTGGCGGGTGCCGCCGCACAATTCGGCGAGCTGGTGGCCGAGGCCCAAGCCGCTCACGATGGGATCATCGAGGTGACTAGCCTCACGGGCCACAGCGTCGTGCTGGCGCACCAGGGTGACACGGCGGCGGCCCGGGCCGCCGCCGACGCGGCCATCGAGGCCGCCGCCGAGCTGGGTGAGATTGCTGCGGCCAACGGCTACACGGCGTTGGCTAGCGCGGCCATGGCCGCCGGCGATATTGCGACGGCGCGGGACGCGATCGAGGCCTGGCCGTACCTGAGTGCCGTGCCCCAGTACGCGGCGATACAGCGAGCCGCCAGTGCGGTCGCGGCCCTGGCGCGCGGGGATCTGGTCGCGGCCCGCCAATGGGCCGACCAGGCGGTCACGATGGCGACGAGCTATTTCCTGTCGGCGGCGCTGTTGGCGCGCGCGCGCGTGGCGATCGCACAAGGGCAGCCGGAACAAGGCGAACGCGACGCCCACGACGCGCTCGCGTGTGCCGCCGACGTTGAGGCCTACCTGCCTATCCCCGACATCCTGGAGTGCCTCGCCGGTCTGGCCGGCCAGGCCGCGAGTCACCGCGAAGCCGTCCGCCTCTTCGGCGCGGCACAGGCCATCCGTGAACGTATGGGGGCGGTGCGGTTCAAAATCCACGATGTCGGCTACGAAGCCTTGGTGGCGGTGCTGCGAACCAGTATGGGAGAGCAGGACTTCGAATCCGCGTGGGCCGAGGGCGCCGGCTTGTCCACCGACGAAGCGATCGCCTACGCGCAGCGCGGCCGCGGTGAACGCAAACGACCCGCCAAGGGCTGGGCATCGCTCACCCCCACCGAGCGCGATGTCGTGCGACTGGTCGGCGAAGGACTCGGCAATAAGGACATCGCCACAAGGCTTTTCGTCTCACCGCGCACCGTGCAAACCCATCTCACCCACGTCTACACCAAACTCGGCCTCACCTCGCGCGTGCAACTCGTCCAAGAAGCAGCCCGCCACAGTTAACCCTGGGTGCCCAAGCCATTTCGTGGGGTGGGCTTATCGGTGATGCTTAAACTTGCTGCGATCGCCCGAGACGGAACGTCGACGTCAGGTAATTACCGCGGAACTTGCCGCGACCTCGCCGCCGGTCTGCTCGCATGCGTGTTTCCTCCGCGCGCGCTATTGGCGCTCCGCTTCTACTCTTTCTTCGTGTACCTTTCGTGGCCGTTGACCGGCCGGTCGGAGGAGTTGCGACTCCTCAAAGTGGCACTTCGCGATGGTGATTCGCGCGGGATCGTCGTTCGGGGTGCCGCTGGTGTCGGGAAGAGCCGCATTGCCCGGGAGGCACTCGCCGTCGCCGGCTCGGCGGGTTGCCAAACCCGGTGGGCTGCCGCCACCGCGTCGGCGCGGGAACTTCCCTTGGGCGCGTTCGCTGAGTGGGTAGGGCCGTCGGTGATGGACACCCTGGCGCTCGTCCGTGGCGTGATCGAGTCGCTGACTTCCGCACCGCATGGCACCACGGTGGTCGTCGCTGTCGACGACGCACATTTGCTCGACGACTTGTCGATATTTGTCGTGCACCAGATCGTGCAGCGCCGCGCGGCGAAGGTCATGCTCACCGTTCGCGACGGCGAGCCGATACCCCCTGGGCTACAGGAGATTTTGCACACCGACGGGATTGATCGCCTCGAGCTGCGGCCGCTGTCGCACGAGGAGACGGTGATGCTGGTATCAGCTGTACTCGGTGGGCCTCTGGCTCCCGATGCCGCTGATCGGTTGTGGACGCTCACGCGCGGCAACGTCTTGTACCTGGTCAACATGGTGGAGCAGGAAGTCGCTGCTGGACGGCTCAGAGAGCGCCCCGGTGGTTGGGCGTGGATTGGTGAGCCGGTCGTCGGGCCGGGCTTGGCCGAACTGATCGAATCGAGAATCGGAGAGCTGCCATCGGCAGTCGGCGAGGTGATCGACGTGCTGGCTGTGGGGGAGCCACTTGACCTTGCCCTGCTCTCCCGAATCACAAGCGCCGCAGCGGTCGAGGACGCTGAGCAGCGCGGCCTAATTACGTGTGCTGCCACCCGCGGCGGCGTGGAAGTCCGTGTGGCGCATCCGCTTTACGGCGAAGTGCGCAGGCGACGCATACCTATCGTCAGGCTACGACGGCTACGGGGCGTCGTGGCGGCTCGGCTCGCTGAATCACACGACGCCGACGACACGCCGGTGGTGGTGCGCCGCGCCGCATTGTCTCTTGACTCCGGCCTTCCACCCGACCTGGACCTGCTGATCCGAGCCGCCCTAGGGGCCCTATCGCTGGCCGACCTGCCACTCGCTGATCGACTGGCCGACGCCGCAGTCCGCGCCGGAGCCCCGGTGGAGGTGCGCTTCCTTCGCGCCCACACACTCATTTGGCTAAGTCGCGGTGACGAGATCGATGCATTGTTCGAGGACATACGGGCAAGCGAACTGACCGCCGCCGAACAGGGCGCAATCGTCTTCCTCAGGGCGACCACCAAGCTGTGGACGCTGGCGGACCCTACCGGTGCACGAGAGGTCGTCGAGAGCGCCACGCAGACCATTCCGGACGAGGCGCGCTGGTGCATCGACGCGTTTTTCACGATCTATTGGGCCGCAATGGGCCGCCCCGAAAAGTCACGCACGTCGGCGCGGGACCTCACGTTCGACCAGCTGCCCGCCCTGGCAGGCGCGGCGGTAGCCTGGGGAATCACCTTGTCAGCCGGCGACGCCGGGCGCACGAGCCAAGCCGTGGCCGCTGCACAGACTGGCTCACGCATCGCAGCCCGCGCATTCGAAGCTGCGCCGTTGCGCTACACCATCATCGACAACCAGGTAGGGGCGATGGTGCAGTCAGGAGCAATAGGCCAAGCCTTGGAGACTGCGGAACGGCTGCGTCAGGAGGCGGCCGATCTGCCAGGTTCCGCTCAGCTTCTCAGCCTTGCCGTCGCAGGCCGCGCCGCTCTGGGTGCCGGGCGCCTTGACACCGCGAGCTGCCTCCTGGAGCGAGCGGTCGATCTGTTCACCGCCTCGGCAGAGACTATTGGTCTCAGCTACCGCTACCAGCCGTCGCGCGCCATCGCCTTGGCCCAGCTCGGCTTAGGCGATCAGGCTGCTGCA
>Ga0310917_10001628_pt1 | contig 10746 bp, 10 predicted proteins | sample GREbulkMGLF178_FD_203531 | JGI IMG/M metagenome (GOLD analysis project Ga0310917, IMG submission 203531) | Lab enrichment of tropical soil microbial communities from Luquillo Experimental Forest, Puerto Rico - GRE.bulkMG.LF178 | ecosystem: Environmental > Terrestrial > Soil > Tropical forest >... | reverse complement strand
GCTGCTCGTGCGGTTGCCTGGGGTTTGCTTCTCTGGCATGTTTTGCGCGGGCTGAAATACCCTGCTGTGCCGGACCTTGGCGGGGCCGTTGCTCTACGTTCGTGGTCACGAGGAAACCTTTCGGATGCCTTCCGCATATTTGCTGGTCATCGCCTGCGGTGTGCTGGCATTGCTCTACGGCTTGGTTACCACCCGTCAAGTGTTGACGGCTAACGCCGGGTCTGCCCGGATGCAGGAGATTTCCCGTGCCGTCCTGGTCGGTGCGCGGGCCTATCTCAACCGCCAATACCGCGCGATCGCGGTCGTTGGCATGGTCGTTCTGATAGTGCTCGGAGTGACCCTCGGTTTGCGCGTCGCGATCGGCTATCTGGTCGGGGCGGTGCTGTCGGCGTCGGCCGGCTATATCGGCATGAATGTCTCAGTGCGCGCCAATGTCAGGACTGCGCAAGCCGCGCGCGGTGGCCTGAAGGCGGGACTGGCAATCGCGTTCAAAGCCGGCGCGGTAACCGGATTGCTAGTGGTCGGGCTAGGGCTGCTCGGCGTCGGGATTTATTATTTCGTCTTGCGAGCGACGACGCTTGGCGAGGATCTGCGTCCGGTGCTCGAGGCCATGGTGGCGCTGAGTTTTGGCGCCTCTCTGATCTCGATCTTTGCCCGTCTCGGCGGCGGCATCTTCACCAAGGGTGCCGATGTCGGTGCTGATCTCGTCGGCAAGGTTGAGGCCGGCATTCCGGAAGACGACCCGCGCAACCCGGCCGTTATCGCCGATAATGTCGGCGATAACGTCGGCGATTGCGCCGGGATGGCCGCGGACTTGTTCGAAACCTATGCCGTCACCATCGTCGCGACGATGCTGCTCGCCAATATCTTCTTTGCCCCACCGTTGCGCGACAGCATGCTGCTGCTTCCGCTCGCGATCGGCGCAGTGTGCATAGCCACCTCGGTGATCGGCACCTTCTTTGTTCGGTTGGGTGCGGATAACGGGATCATGAAGGCTCTCTACAAAGGGCTCATCGCGACCGGGATCCTGTCGATCGTGGCGATTGCGGTTGTGATCTATTGGCTCCTCGGCCTCTCAGACCCGCTGGCGATGAGCACCGGCCCATCGGTGACCGGGCTCGGATTGTGGCTCTGCGCAATCGTTGGTCTGGCGGTCACCGGCTTCATCGTCTGGATCACCGAATATTACACGGCGACCACCTACCGACCGGTGCGCAGCATCGCTCTGAGTTCGACGACCGGACACGGCACAAACGTGATCCAAGGGCTTGCGGTGTCGATGGAGGCGACGGCGTTACCGGTCGTCGTGATTTGCGTAGGCATCATCGTCTCTTTTCTAATCGCCGGTCTGTTCGGGATCGCAGTGGCTGCGACGACGATGCTAGCCCTAGCTGGGATGATCGTCGCGCTCGACGCCTATGGCCCGGTCACCGACAATGCCGGCGGCATCGCCGAAATGGCCGATCTGCCGCGCGAGGTGCGGCGCACGACCGATGCGCTCGACGCGGTCGGCAACACGACCAAGGCGGTGACCAAGGGCTACGCGATCGGTTCCGCGGGGCTCGCCTCCCTCGTGCTGTTCGCCGCTTACACCGAGGACCTCAAGCACTATTTCCCGACGCTCGATGTCCATTTCGGGCTGCAGGACCCCTACGTCGTGATCGGGCTCTTTATCGGTGGGCTCTTGCCTTACCTCTTCGCCTCGCTCGGCATGACCGCGGTCGGACGGGCGGCGGGCTCAGTCGTTGTCGAGGTGCGGCGCCAATTCCACGAGATTCCCGGGATCATGCAGGGCAGGGCGAAACCGGATTACGGTCTCGCGGTCGACATGCTGACGCGCGCGGCGATCCGGGAAATGATCGTGCCGTCCCTGCTGCCGGTACTGGCGCCGATCGTGCTGTACATTATCATCTCGCTAATCGCCGGGAGGGCGGCCGCGTTCAGTGCGCTGGGCGCGATGCTGCTCGGCACCATCGTAACGGGGATTTTCGTTGCCATTTCAATGACCTCGGGCGGCGGCGCCTGGGATAACGCAAAGAAATACATCGAAGAGGGTCACCACGGGGGGAAAGGCTCCGAGCCCCATAAAGCCGCTGTCACCGGGGATACCGTCGGCGATCCCTACAAGGACACCGCAGGCCCGGCCATCAACCCGATGATCAAGATCACCAATATCGTTGCCTTGCTGCTGCTCGCGATTCTCGCTAAGTGGGCCGGCTGAATTCCGCCGGATCGTCCGATCAGGAATCAGCTGTCTGGTCTGCCGGTTTTGTGAGTGTCGCTGGTGCTACCGCCTCCGCTGCTGCCGCCGGCGGGGCTGTTGAACTTTCCGAGGTTGCCGATCAGCTGCTCGAGGAACGACAACTCTCGGCCGGGTGCCGGTGTCGCCCTGGCAACCGGAATAATCTCTTTGCCGTCCTCCAAGCCTTTGTGATCAACGGCTTTGACGACGTCCTGGTTATCGAAGTTGACGACATACACTTGCTGGTCAACCACATCGGGGTCAAAGAATGAGAATTGCTCAGTACGCCGGCTTATGTAGTACCAGGATTTGTCGTTGAAGATGCTGACGCTTGACGGCGAACCCAGGATCTTGATCACTTCGTCTTTGGTTGTGCTACCGGGATGAACCTCGGCGATCTTATCCTGTGAGGGTAGGTTGCCGCGTTGCTCGACGCTCGTCGCGCAGCCCGCAACCAGCGCCATCCCCGAAATTACGCCGAAGATGGAAATTCGATGCCGAATGAGGATCACCCGCCGGTGGAACATGGGATCACGCAACCGTCCTCTGTTGAAGCAAGTCGGGGCCGCGCCCATTTCTGCCTCACAGCTTTTAGTCGGGAGCGGTTTGTTGTCAACGTTTCCGGCGGTGTTGCGCGCGACCGCGACCTCCTTTGCCCGCGTGTCCCGGAGCGCGCTCCTTTTCGTGTTGCGATAGAAGGGTCGCGGTGGCCAATACCATACCCGAATTCTCCCGACTTGTTCCGCTCGTGAGGCTGGGTCCTGCTCCATTTCGCCAGCAGATTGAAGCAACGCCGAGCGAACGTGAGAACCTTTGCCGGCGTTTCGACCTTCTTGCCCTCGACCGGCTGACCGCGGCTGTCGAGCTTCGCCGCCAAGGCGATGAGGTTATCGTGTTGGAAGCTGCTTTCGAGGCCGAGTTTGTGCAGAGTTGCGTCGTCACTCTCGAGTCGGTCGTTGGTGCAGTATCCGACCGCTTCATGCTGGTCTACGGTCCCCCCGAAGCGGAGCAGCAGGAAATCGGATCGCAGCAAGCCGAGGCGGCTTTCGAGCCATTGAATCGCGATGTGATCGACATCGGAGAAGCGGTGGCGCAGGAGCTGTCGCTCTCGCTACCGGTCTTTCCACGGCACCCCGACGCAAAGATCGATGCCGAAACTCCGGTGGAATCGGCCGGGAGCGCCTTTGCTTCCCTAGCGCGTCTAAAGCAGATTAGGGAAGGCTGACAGGTTCGCGAGCAGGACAGCCGCTGCGCCGTGCGGGGCGGCTGCATGGTTGTTGCCGTGGCTCGTGTTTTTGGCTAATTAGCGGCGTTCTTTTTGCGCCGCTTTTCGCGAGAGCGAGCTTGCCATGGCCGTTCCAAAAAAGAAAACATCCCCGTCGCGCCGCAACATGCGACGCTCACACCATGCGCTTAAACCGGCCGTCTATGCCGAATGCCCGAACTGCGGGGAGCTGAAGCGCCCGCATCACCTTTGCCAATCGTGCGGGTACTACGACGGGCGCGAGGTGATCGCGGCACAACCGGAGACGCCCTGACCAACAACGTCGGCTCAGAGGTCGCGCACTGTGAGCGACACCATCACGATCGCCTTGGATGCGATGGGCGGTGATCGCGCTCCCGGAATCGTGCTGAAGGGCGCTGAGATCGCACTGCAGCGACATCCCGAGGTGCGCTATCTGCTGTTCGGCGCGGAAGGCGAGGTCCGCCCACTCCTCGCGAAGTTGCCGAGCCTCGGCGAGGCGGCAACGCTCTTTCACACGAGCGAGATCGTAGCGGATGATGCGAAGCCCTCGCTGGCGCTTCGCGCCGGGCGCCCGTCAAGCATGAAGCTCTCTATTGACGCCGTCGCCGATGGTCGAGCCGATGGCGTCGTGTCTGCCGGCAATACCGGCGCGTTGATGGCGATGGCCAAATCTGCGCTGAGGATGTTGCCCGGGATTGATCGGCCGGCGATTGCGTCCTTTTTCCCGACCCAGCGCGGCGAGAGCGTGATGCTGGACCTCGGCGCCAATATCGAATGCGACGCCGAGAATCTCGTGCAGTTTGCGCTGATGGGCGACGTCTTCGCGCGGACGGTCCTCGGTCTTATAGAGCCCACCGTTGGCCTGCTCAACGTTGGCGCCGAGGACTTGAAAGGCAACGACGCCGTTCGCGCCGCTAGCGCGCAGTTGCGTCTGGCGGTAACACCGATCCAGTTTTACGGGTTCATCGAGGGCGATGATATTGCTGCGGGAACCGTGGATGTCGTCGTCACCGACGGCTTCACAGGCAATGTCGCCGTCAAGACGGCTGAGGGAACGGCCAAGCTTTTCACCGAGTTCCTTGAGGCGGCGTTTCACCACTCGCTATCGGCACGGATCGGCTATCTCTTTGCACGCGGGGCGCTCAGAAAACTCCGGATGCGTTGCGATCCGCGTCGCTACAATGGCGCCATGTTCTTGGGTTTGGGCGGCATCGCGGTCAAGAGCCACGGCTCGACCGACGCTTTCGGCTTCGCCAACGCCATCGGCGTTGCCATCGACATGAAGGTAAACGGCTTCCTCGACAAGATCCGGGTCGAGCTGGAGCGCCTTAACGAGGCGCGGTCCGTGCCGCAACCGGCGGCTCTCTAGTCGCTGGGAAGATGACTCCGCGATCCCAGGTCGCCGGATGCGGCGCGTACCTGCCCGAGCGAATCATTACCAATCACGAACTCGCCAGCCGCCTCGACACCTCGGATGAATGGATCCGCCAGCGCACCGGGATAGGCGAGCGCCGGGTCGCCGCACCGGGAGAGTTGACGTCCGACCTCGCCGTCCGTGCCGCCGAACGTGCGCTGAGCGCCGCCGGGATGAACGGCAGTGACCTTGATCTGCTCATCGTTGCCACAGCGACTCCCGACAACACCTTTCCGGCCACTGCTACGAAGGTGCAGGCGCTGCTCGGGATGAGGCATGGCGCGGCCTTCGACGTTCAGGCGGTCTGCGCGGGGTTCATCTTTGCGCTGTCGGTCGCGGACAACGCGCTGCGCCTCGGCCAAGCTCGGACCGCGCTCGTGATCGGGGCGGAGACATTCTCTCGCATTCTTGACTGGGCGGATCGCGGCACTTGCGTCCTCTTCGGAGACGGAGCCGGGGCTCTCGTTCTGAGGGCGGTCCCAGCCGCGGCGCCGGGGGGCCGCTTTATCCTCTCGAACCATTTGCATTCGGACGGACGCCAATACGACATCCTCTATGTCGACGGCGGCCCGTCCTCGACCCGCTGTACGGGCTTTCTGCGGATGGAAGGACGCGAGGTCTTCCGGCTGGCGGTCCAGCATTTGAGCTCGGTGGTCGACGAGGCACTCACCGCGAGCGGCCTTACCGCGGCGGATATCGACTGGCTCGTCCCGCATCAAGCGAACAGCCGCATCATCGACGGTATGCGAAGGAAACTGGGCCTGTCGAAGGACAAGGTGGTCGTCACGATCGAACGCCACGCCAACACTTCGGCCGCCTCGATTCCGCTCGCCATCCAGGCGGCCGTCGAGGACGGGCGGATCCAGCCAGGGCATCTGGTCTTGATGGAGGCCCTGGGCGGCGGTCTGAGTTGGGGTGCGAGCCTGGTGCGCTGGTAGTCGTGCTGGGGTACGCCGCCGCCGCTTAGCCGGAACGTGACAACGCTTTGGAATTTGACGAGATTTTTTCCGCGGGTTACGCTTCCGGCAAAGAAGGGGAGGGACCTAATGGCCGGAGAAACGGTGACGCGCGCGCGGCTCAGTGAGGCGGTTTATCAAGAGGTCGGCTTGTCGCGTAACGAGTCGGCCGAGCTTGTCGAATCGGTGATCGCCGAAATCTCCGGCGCACTCGAGCGTGGAGAGATTGTTAAGATTTCATCATTTGGGAGTTTTGCCGTTCGGCAGAAGGGCCAACGCATCGGCCGTAACCCCAAGACTGGTCAGGAAGTGCCGATCAACCCGCGACGTGTTCTTGTCTTCCGTGCCTCGCACGCGCTCAAGGATCAGATCAATCAGGGTCTGGCTGATGCAGGCAACGGTGGTACGCCCTCTGCGCCTGCGGCCAAGGCACCCTCGGCGTGAGGTGACCCAGGCAAACGGAGCAGCACCCCACCGGCGCGCCGGCAAATCGGGCGCTGCCTTTCGCACCACCGGAGAAGTCTCTGAGGAACTCGCCGTTCCTCCACATGTGCTGCGATTTTGGGAATCCAAATTTCCCGAGATTAAGCCGCTCAAACGAGGGGGTGGCCGCCGTTACTATCGGCCGGAGGACGTTGACCTGCTGCGGCAGATCCGACAGTTCCTTTATCAGGAAGGATACACGATCCGCGGGGTCCAGAAGTTGCTCCGCGAGGGTGGGCCGCGGGGCAAGGAGGTTCGGGGGCGGCCGGTAGAGAAAGACGTCCCGGCGACGCTGTTTCCGCTCGATCCGATAGCCGATCCGCCCAGCGCTGCGGGTGCTCGCGTCCCCTCTCGGCAAGCCCTGCAAGCGGCTTTGGAGGAGGTGCGGCGCGAGCTTCTGGAAATCCAAGCTTTGCTCGACAAGCTCCGCGCGCAGTGATCAGCCGGAGTGAGACGTCGTGGTATGTGGCAAGTTGCAACGCGCGAGGCGTATCATTATGATCGATTGCGTCGGCGGAGCCGCCCCGGTCGGAGCGTAGCGCAGCCTGGTAGCGCATCAGCATGGGGTGCTGAGGGTCGTGAGTTCGAATCTCACCGCTCCGACCATCCCCGTCTTCTTTTCCCTCGGCTCGCCGCCGTTCGAAGCATGGACGAGGAGGATGAAGGCATGAACGCTCCCCAGGCCGACCTCGAACCCTGGCAGTGGCCCGAGGAACAGTGGCGCAAACTCGTCAACCGCGTCCGTGCCGGGCGGCGATTGCGGCCGGCTGAGTGGCCAGGTGGCTCCCGGTGCGCCGTCGCGTTGTCATTTGACAGTGATCACGAGACCAGCGACCTGCGCGAAGGCGGCAAGTCGATTGGGCGTCTAGCGTGGGGCCAGTTCGGCAACCGGGTGGGCGTGCCGCGGATCCTCGACCTGCTCGACAAACACGGCGTCAGGGGCTCGTTTTATGTGCCGGCGGTGACAGCACTTCTCCACCCCGAGGAGCAGCGCCGGGTGGTCGCCGAAGGCCACGAAATCGGGATTCATGGCTGGATCCACGAGCTGAATTCGAGCCTGCCCTACGAAGCCGAACGCGACCTTATGAGGCGTTCGGCCGATACCCTCGAACAGATCGCGGGCGTACGGCCGGTCGGCTTGCGCACCCCTTCGTGGGACTTCAGTCAGCACACCCTACAAATCGAGAAGGAGATGGGGCTGCTTTATGATTCCTCGCTGATGAGTGACGAGGATTGCTACGAGCTGCTGCTCGACGGCGAGCCGGCCGGGATCGTCGAGCTTCCGGTCGAATGGGTACGCGACGACGCGGTCTATTTCATGATGAACAGGTTTTCGGCGCTGCGGCCCTATACGCCGCCGACCGACGTGCTCGATATTTTCCGGCGCGAGTTTGATGCCGCTTATGACGAGGGCGGCATTTTCCAGCTGACGATGCATCCACACGTAATCGGCTACCGCTCGCGGATCTGGATCCTCGAGGAGATTATCCGTCACGCCAAAGCGCGCAAGGGGGTGTGGTTCGCCACCCATGCCGAGATTGTCGACTGGGCAAAGCAGCACGCAGCCTAAGACGATGGATGAGGCGCAGGCCACGCCCACGCGCTGCGGCCATGTCGCGCTGATCGGCGCGCCGAACGCTGGCAAGTCAACGCTGCTCAACCGGCTCGTCGGACGCAAGCTCGCGATCGTCACACCTAAGCCGCAGACGACACGGACCCGGCTTCTGGGTATTGCGATCGAAGGTCCCACGCAGATCATCTATGTCGATACGCCGGGGATCTTTGCACCGCGGCGGCGTCTCGATCGCGCCATGGTGGCAGCGGCCTGGCTAGGCGCCGAGGATGCCGACCGAACGGTGTTTTTAGTCGACGCGGCACGCGGCGTGGACCGAGACACCCGCCGGATCTTCGACCGCCTCGCCGAGCGTGGTCGCGAATCGATCCTCGCTTTGAACAAGATCGATCTGGTCCGGCGCGACGGCCTGCTCGGCCTCGTCGACACGCTGTCGCAGGAAGGCCGGTTCGACCCGGTCTTCATGATCTCGGGGTACACCGGTGACGGAGTCGACGATCTCAAGCGATATCTCGCCGGCGCCCTACCGCGAGGTCCGTGGCTGTTTCCCGAGGACCAGCTGTCCGACATGCCCGAACGGGTGATTGCGGCCGAACTCACCCGCGAGCAGGTCTTTCTGCAGCTGCGCGATGAGCTGCCCTACGGCTCGACGGTCGAGACCGAGCGGTGGGAGGATAAAAACGACGGCAGCGCACGGATCGAGCAGGTAATCTTTGTTCAACGGCCAAGCCAGCGGGCGATCGTGCTCGGCGAGGGCGGGCAGCGGATCAAGGGGATCGGTGCCCGCGCCCGCGCCGAGCTTGAGCGTATGCTCGAACGCCGCGTCCATCTGTTCCTGTTCGTCAAGGTGCGCGAGAACTGGGTCGAGGACCGCGAACGCTATACCGCACTCGGACTCGATTACGACATCTGATGCAGTGGCAGGATAAAGGATTTGTGCTCGCGGCTCGCCGCCACGGCGAGAGCGCCCTGATCGTCGAGCTCTTGACGCGCGAGCATGGACGGCACGCCGGGTTGGTTCGCGGCGGGCAGTCGCCCAAAGCGCGAGGGATGCTGCAACCAGGCAACGAGGTGGCCGCAACGTGGCGCGGACGCCTGGACGAGCATCTCGGCACGATCGGTTGCGAGCTGGTGCGGGCCCATGCCGCGCGCTTTCTCGATGATGCGGGCCGGCTTGCCGGTCTCACCTCGGCGGTGGCGCTGGTTTGCGCGGCATTGCCGGAGCGCGAGCCGCATGGAGATGTCTTCGCATCATTCGCGGGACTGATCGGAGTCCTCGATTCGGCGGTCGACTGGCCGGCGCAATATGTGCGGTGGGAACAGGACCTGCTGGGCGCGTTGGGATTTGGCCTGGATTTCGGCCATTGCACGACATCGGGGGCGACGGCCGATCTCGCCTACGTGTCCCCTCGGACGGGGCGCGCGGTATCGCGGACGGCGGGTTTACCATATCGCGATAAGCTGTTGCGTTTGCCCGAGTTTCTCTGGTGCGCTTCGCCGGCCGACGAGGCTCAACTCGTCCTGGGCATGACCCTGACCGGGCATTTCCTAGCGCATCACGTGTTCGCTCCGCAAGGCCGCACCCTTCCGCCGGCGCGAATCCGACTGGCCGAGCGCATGCGGCAAGCGGCGATGGCTGCTACGATCGAAGGCTGAGACGCCCTGCGCGCCTCCTTCTACTCAAGGTAATCGACACATGTCTGCGACGGCCCTTTCCGGCGAGGTCCGCAATGTGGACTTCGCCGATGCGCTCGGCGAACGCTATCTCTCCTATGCGCTATCGACGATCATGTCCCGTTCGTTGCCTGATGTGCGCGACGGGCTGAAGCCGGTGCATCGCCGGATCCTGCACGCGATGCAGCAGCTTCGGCTGGATCCAGCATCCGGGTACAAGAAATGCGCCCGGGTGGTCGGTGATGTGATCGGCAAGTTCCACCCGCACAGCGAGCTGGCGGTCTACGACGCGCTCGTCCGCCTCGCTCAGGATTTTTCGCAGCGCTACCCGCTGGTCGATGGGCAAGGGAATTTCGGCAATCTCGACGGCGACAACGCCGCGGCCATGCGCTACACTGAGAGCCGGCTGTCGGCCGTGGCGCAGGCGATGCTCGACGGGATCGACGAGGATGCCGTCGATTTCCGCCCGACCTATGACGGCGAGGACCGCGAGCCGGTCGTCTTGCCGTGCCGCTTTCCCAACCTGCTTGCCAACGGCGCCGCGGGCATCGCGGTCGGGATGGCGACCAGCGTCCCGCCGCACAATGTCGGCGAGTTGTGCGCGGCGCTGTTGCACTTGATCGAGAATCCGGCCTGCGCAGCCCGTGAGCTTACAGGTCTTGTCCCAGGACCGGATTTCCCGACCGGCGGAGTTCTGGTCGAGCCCCCGGAAAGCATTCGCCAAGCCTATGAGACCGGTCGCGGTAGCTTCCGGCTGCGGGCGCGCTGGACAACGGAGGCACTCGGCCACGGGCTCTATCACATCGTCGTCAACGAGGTGCCGTTTCAAGTGCAGAAAGGCCGGCTCGTCGAAAAGATTGCCGCCCTACTCGAGGAGAAGAAGCTGCCGCTGCTCGCCGATGTGCGCGACGAATCGGCCGAGGATGTCCGCCTCGTGCTCGAGCCGAAGACACGCAACGTCGCCGCCGACTTGCTGATGGAGCAGCTCTTTCGCCTGACTGAGCTTGAGGTGCGGGTACCGCTCAACCTCAATGTGCTCGATCCGCTCGGGGTGCCCCGGGTGATGAACCTGAAGGAGGCATTACAGGCCTTTCTCGACCATCGCCGCATCGTGCTGCAGCGGAAGAGCCGCCACCGGCTCGCGACGGTCGCCCGCCG
>Ga0310917_10001627_pt1 | contig 10749 bp, 8 predicted proteins | sample GREbulkMGLF178_FD_203531 | JGI IMG/M metagenome (GOLD analysis project Ga0310917, IMG submission 203531) | Lab enrichment of tropical soil microbial communities from Luquillo Experimental Forest, Puerto Rico - GRE.bulkMG.LF178 | ecosystem: Environmental > Terrestrial > Soil > Tropical forest >... | reverse complement strand
TTGGCAAGCTCACCCGCCTGGCCGAAAGCCTTCACCGTATCCTCGGCCGAGAGTGCCACGGTCGTGGTTATGTCTGACAGGCTTCCGCCAGCTGCCGCGGCAAGTACAGCCGAAACCAGGGTACGCTCGTCGGGTGCCTCGGCTATGATCAGCCAATCGTATCGTCCTAACGTGAGGTACCAACCGATTAGACGACCGCCTGCGGCGGCGAGCATTTCGGCAATCGCTTCGGAACGGTTTTCCGGCTTCGCCGTCATTGCGCGGATCGCCGCCGCAGTATAGCGCCCTTGCGAAATGTAGATCGTCATATTGCTCTCCCGACCAACGTGCTTCCGGCCCCTCGCTTATCGCGACAGACCCAACGCCGTCAGATCAGCGCACCGGCGAAGGCCTGATCGCTAATACGGCGTTTGGGCTGAACCGCACATAGCAGACGCCGACGGTCATTTGCGATTGTGACCCAAAGCATACCTGGCTGGCCACCTCTTTTTGAGCCACTATGATACCGTATTGTGTGGGAGAGCCGATGAGACGGCGTGATCTCATTAAGATTCTTGCGGGCCTGCCGTCGCTCGTACCGCTGGCCGCGGCTGCGACGTCCGCTTTCGGGAGTGAACTGGACCCGGAGTGGGGCAGGGGTTGATTTCCCGTTCTGACCCGCAGGCGACATTCGTCGCAGCCGAAGCACAGCAGCTTCCTGCTGAGTCAGGATATTGGTTCCTGGCAACCCAGCACGCGGGCTATGATGGCGTCGGCAACATGCAGGTTATTGCAGGCAAAGCCGCGCCAGGCGATGTGCTGGTCTGGTCGCACCAGCAGAAGCCCGCGGCCATAGACCTTTGTCTGGTCGTGCTCGTCACTCCGTAGTACCGCCATCGGCAAACCCCGCCTGGTGGCCGCAGCTACGAGTGCTTCGCTGGGGCTCACTCCAAAGCAGGCCAGAGTGAACCACGGTCCAAGCAGATCAAAAATCGGCGTGCCATCGCCCATCACCACGCTGGGCATTCGCACACCGGGGACGGTTGTCGGCACATAGCGCAGCGGATCGCTTGGGATTTCCGCTCCGGGTTCGCTGCAGATGATTGGTGAGTCGGGATAGGCATAGCCGAGTTCGATACCAAAACTCTCGTTCTCGGCGTTGCCTATGGCGCCGATACGCAGTCCTGCCTGGGCTCGTGCCGCCTCGCCCTGCGGCCCGAAGGCGGTCAAGTCAGGATGATAGAGCGCAGCGATTTCAGCGCGCACCTGGCTATGACGGCTGGAAGCCGCACAGTTGCGAAGGCCGATCGGACGCCGCTCTTTATCGTATGACGCCAATAGGCCCGGCCCACCAAAGCCATGCAAAGTTGCGGCGAGCTTCCAGCCGAGGTCGCAAGCATCTCCGATGCCGGTGTTCATGCCATAACCGCCGGTCGGGATGTATTGGTGGGCGGCGTCGCCGGCCAGATACACCCGGTCGATTCCATACGACTCCGCCACCAGCAGATGCGGGGTCCAAGCGTTGGCAACCAGGATTTGGTATTCGAAGTCGCAACCAGTAAACCCTTTCAACAGGGCGTGCGGGTCGACTGCCTCAGGTGCGACGCCCGCCGGCCATCGCGTCTGAAGAGTCCAGGTGTCGTGATCGTTCTGCGCAATCAGTGTGCCAACGGCCGACTGATAATGCCAGGCCACTCCCCAACGCTGCAGCACGTTCATCGCCCGAGAGCGGAAGTGTGTCATGAAGCGCTGCATTACGCGCGATTGACCATCGAGCTGAATGCCAAGACAGTTGCGTACTTGGCTTTGGCCGCCGTCGCAACCGATCACGTAGGAACAACGTACCTGTTCGGTCTGCCCGTCTGTCGAGCGAAGCGTCGCGGTCACCCCTTCCGCGTCTTGCGATAGATTGTCGAAAGCGACGCCCCAACGCGCCTCAACACGAGGCTCTGCCTTGATACTACGCTGCAGCACTGGCTCGATCTCCACCTGCGAGACCCGCATTGGCGGCTCGCCCGGCATGCTGCCGTCGTTGGTAGCGCGGATCAGCCGCCGCCACTCTGTCACGCTTGGATAGCGGAAGCGATGCAGCTCGTGCCCTGAGAGGGATGTTATCCAGGAAACATCGAAATTGCTGCTCTCGGGAACTGCCACTGCTCGGAGTTGATTCGCCAGCCCAAGCCCGCGGAACAGCTCCATGCTGCGGGCGTTCGTGATGTCCATTTTCGGATGGCGCGTAGTGCTGGGATTGCGCTCCACCAGCATGCAAGTGATGTCTCGACGCGCCAGGTCACGCGCGAGTGTCAGGCCAACCGGGCCTCCACCAGCGATCAGGACTTGAACATGCTTCATGGCTCGAGAATATCCGCTATTGATGCCGAAGTTAATTTCTCGGTTGGCTTCAGCTTATGGCACGTCTCGCCCAGGACCGTGAATCCCTCGGTCCATTCAGATAGATCGCGGAAATGAGGCGGTCCGTGAAGTGATACATCGAGACGCGAGAGCCTAGCTCACCGCCGCCGCGTCGTGCTGGTAGAGCCAGCCAATATTGGCGAGCGATCGATCTCCGCTGTTGGCCATCAGCTCGTCGCGCCTTTGCTGTTCAGGCCCGTCGGGCAAGTGGAAGCGCGTGCGATTGGCGGCGCTCATCTCCTGCAGGCGTGTGGCGCGCGGCTTGCGCACCGCCTCGTGGCGTCGAAGAGCGCCCGGCAAGTCATCGGGCATCGCATTCAGAAGCGACGCCAATGTTGCCCCGTCCTCGATCGATTGCGCGGCGCCCTGTGCCATCATCGGTAGCATGGGGTGACAGGCATCGCCCAGCAGGGTGACGCGACCTTCCGTCCACCGCGGCAACTCGGCGCGATCGTGCAGCGCCCAAATGAAGGTCTCGGGGAATGCTTCGATGAGGCTTCGCACGATCGGATGCCAGCCCTCGTAGCGTCGAAGCAATTCGGCGACGTCGCCGCGGTCGGTCCACGACTCGGCAGTCCAGTTGCCGTGCTCAACGACGCAGACCACGTTCATAAACCGACCGCCGGAAACCCAGTAATGTACGCAGTGTCCTCCAGGCCCCATCCAGTTGTGAGAAGCCACCTCAATGTCGAGATGAGTGATACGGTGCGCCGGCACCAGCCCGCGCCATGCCACGCAGCCGGTGAAGCGTGGCGTTTCACGCCCGAAAATGATGTCGCGCACGCGACTATGAATACCGTCGGCACCGATCAGCAGGTCAGCCTCGGCAGATGCACCGTTGTCAAAACGCGCCGTCACCCTTTCCCCACGTTGCTCCAGGCCGACCAGTCTGTGGCCGGCATGCAGCCGCCGCGCCGGCACGGCGTCGGCGAGCAAGTTAACCAGGTCAGCGCGGTGGAAGTGATAGTAGGGCGCGCCGAAGTGTGTCTCGACCTCGAGACCGAGTGGCGCTCGCTGCAAGGTTCGGCCATCATCCCAGCGCCGCTGATGCACCGCGAGGGGTCGAACGCCGACAGCGTCCATCGCCGGCTTCAGCCCGAGGCGATGTAACAGCCTGGACGCATTGGGGCTGATCTGGATGCCGGCACCGATTTCAGTGATGCGCGGCGCCTGCTCATAGACATGGACGTCGAGCCCGACCCTGAGAAGCTGCAGCGCGGCGGAGAGCCCACCGATGCCGCCACCGATCACTGCGACTTCGAGACTCATCCCAGGCCCCGGTCTATCTGGTATTCTTCGGCGTGAGCCTCGGTACTGCTCATCGCAATCTCCCCATTCATCGAGCGTACGTTGAAAGCGCTCCGGCGTCGACTTCTCCTGCTGCTCCAAAGTGGACACGGACGGCGGCAAGCTCGATGTCTGCTTCCAGGGGAAAAGCGGTCCCAGGGCAGGGCTGTGCTGAATGTCGGTGTTTGACCCGAAGCAGTCCAACGACTTTGCGGCGCCCGCGCCCAGCTTCTGTGGTTTGCTCGCACTTGGAGCAGCGGGACTGCCGCCAGTCCTTGGTCTGATCTATTGCTTGGCGGCCTCGCCGGGATCTCCCTTTGGTCCGGGCGGCCCCATCGGGCCCGCAGGCCCTACGGGCCCGGGAGGACCTGCCGGTCCCGGTGGTCCGGGCGGGCCGGGAAGGCCGCAATTTTCTATCACCACTTCTCTCTTATCCTCGCCGGAGGTGATTTCGACTATGCAAGTGGAAGGAAACTCAGGTCCAATCCAACGAAATCCTCCAGTCGAACTGCTCTCGACTTGTACTGTTTTGTTGGGGCTTATTTTAATATGCACGCTGGGCTCGCGCGGTCGTCTAACCCTTCCCACGATTGTCAACTCGCCGCGCGTTATGGCGGCAGTGGTAATGAGTATTTCTGCACGCGCGTTTCCGCTCCAGGTGATCGCGCAGGCGGTTGTCACAGCTACGGCGCGGATAATCTTTGCGAGCATGTCATCGAGCGTGGCATGGAATCGTCGCCCGTTGATGGGCTCGGAGATCTGATAAAATCTCATTGGTTCGCTTCTCCATTGTTGCTTGCATCGTACCGACGCTTAGAGCGGCGGGTGAACGCGGGCCATGCATCATCATTGCGCCAAGACCTCCCACGCAGTGCAGACAGATGATCGGAAGCGCACGGACGGAAGGGGACCAGCGGCCGGCATTCCTTTCTGCGATGTGTGTCTGCAGAAAGAGGGTCTGTTAATAGAGGTTAGCCACCTACGTATACCGGTAGGCCAGGTTATGTTGCCCTGGCCGGAATCGAACCAGTACTCCTTGCGGAACTCGATTTGCAGTCGGAGCGAGAATTGTATTGGGCAGAATAGCTCAAGAGGCCACTACACAACAGGACAACCTTGTCGAGCCACGACAAAGCCTCGTCCAACTGTGCGTGACTTGAGCAAACAGGCGACATCGCGCCACATCGTGGGGGCGGCCTGCGAGGAGTAACGTCCCGTACCTGCCCAGGCGGTCGCGCACCGCTCACGGTGCCGCGCTCCGCCTGAGCTCTGTCATCAGATTGGAGGGCGCCATGCGGGCGATTTTTCCCCTGCCGCCGCTTCTCGTCGCAAGCGCGGCGCTGGGCGGCTTCTTCGCACCGTTCGCCGTTGGCGACGGCCCGACCGACAGGATAGGCACCGCCGCCGCTACCGAGCGACAGTTCGGCGCTGACGTTGCCGTCTGTCATGGGTCGGCGTCGGCCGGCGTAACCCGCGTCATGCTGCGCTTGGCCCAGACACGCACGGAGGTGCCGCAAGCGGAAATGCAGGCCGCCTCGCCGGCGGCCGCTTTCGCCGACACAGATCCGCCGCTGTGGGAGGGGCTCGGCGGGGTGACGTACAGGATCACGACCGCGAACGAACTGGCGCAGTCCTATTTCAATCAAGGGCTCCGGCTCACCTACGCGTTCAATCACAGCGAGGCGCAGCGCGCCTTCCGCAAGGCGCAGAAGCTCGATCCTGACTGCGCCATGTGCTTCTGGGGCGAAGCGCTGGTGCTCGGCCCGAACATCAATCTGCCGATGCAGGAAGACGCGGTGGCGCCGGCCTTCGCGGCAGCCGAGAAGGCGCTCGTGCTCGCTCCCAAGGCGACCCCGCGCGAGCAGGCCCTGATTGCGGCGGTCTCGAGCCGCTACGCCAAGGACGCGAAGGCGGACCGGGTGCCGCTCGATGCCGCTTATGCGTCAGCCATGGAGAAGGTCGCGGCGCAGTTCCCGGACGACAACGAGATCGCGGTGCTCTACGCCGAATCCGTGATGGACCTCAGCCCGTGGAATTACTGGCAGCCCGGTGGCCACGCGCCAAATCCGCAAAGCGGCCCCATCGTGCCGACGCTCGAACGCGTGCTGGCGCGCGACCCGAACCATCCGGGCGCGATGCACTATTACATCCACGCGGTGGAGGCGTCGGATCGGCCGGAGCGCGCCGAGCCCTATGCGGACCGGCTGCGGGGGGTCGTTCCCAGCGCCGGCCACCTCGTGCACATGCCGAGCCACATCTACTACCGGGTCGGGCGCTATCTTGACGCGCTGGCCGACAACAAGACGGCGATCGGGGTGGACGAAAAATATCTGGCGGCGACCAATGCGCCCATGGGCGTGTATCGCCTCGGGTACTACCCGCACAACGTCCATTTCGTGATGGCGTCTGCCCAGATGGCGGGCGACGGACCCACCGTCATCGCGGCGGCCGAGAAACTGCGCGGCCTCATCCCCGACGAGGTCGCGCGCAGCATCGCGCTGGTCCAGCCGGTCAAGGCGGCGCCTTACTTCGCTCATGCGCTGTTCAGCCCTCCCGCCACCGTTCTGGCGCTCCCCGACCCCGGCGACGCCATTCCGTACGTCAAGGCCATGTGGCACTACGCGCGCGGCACTGCCTACGCGGCGCAGGGCGATTTTGCCGCCGCCAAAGCGGAAGCGAATGCGATCGCGGCCCTCGAGGGCGGCGATTTCACGTTGCTCAAGTCCTCGGGCGTTCCCGCACAGGACGTGCTGGCGCTGGCGCGCACTGTCATCGAAGCCCGCGTCGCGCAGCGTCAGGGCGACAAGGCTGCAGCGATCGAGCGGTTCGAGCAGGCGGCTGCGCTGCAGGACGGGCTGCCCTACATGGAGCCGCCCTACTGGTATTACCCGGTGCGGCAGTCGCTCGCGGTCGCGCTGATGCAGGCGGGCCGACTCGATGAAGCGGAGGACCAGTTCCAGCGCGCGCTCAAGCGCGCCCCCGGCAACGGCTGGTCGTGGTATGGGCTTGCCGAACTCTATAAGGCGCGCGGCAAGGCCGACCAGGCGAGCAAGCTGGAAGCGGATCTTGCCAACACCTGGATCGGCGACCGACAGCAACTGGAGCTGTCGAAGTTGTGACCCTCAACGCGTAGTGCCGCCAGGCCGATGGAAATTGACTGCCCGCGGACCTCAATTGCCTCGGGCAGTGCGCGCCGTGGGAGACATCTCAAATGGTCATTTACAGACATTCCCTGGGTCTAAAGGGATGTCTGATTTACGCTCCGAAGCGGACATCGGTAGCGCCAGCCACCATGTCCGCTTCGGACCAACAGGCGACATCGAGCGCGCCATTCGATCGCCTACGTCGGTTGGTGATTGATAAGCCCCGAATTCATGTTCCACTCTTTGCTGAGGCTCGGTCGATCGCGTCAAACTCCGTTTCGCTCAAGCGCCAACCGAGTGCATCGAGATTGGCCCTGGCGTGATGAGGCTTGGTCGCGCCGGGGATCGGAATCACGTGACTGTCGCGTGCCAACAGCCAGTTCAGGGCGACCTGGCTGATGCTGGCGTCGTGCGCGTGGGCAACATCGGCGAGACAGCTCAGCAGCGCTTTCGTGCCCATGCTGTCCGACGGTTGCGTGAGGCGGCCGGACGCAAGGGGGAAATACGCGACCAGTGCCACATCGAGCTCACGGCAGGCTTCGAGCACGCCATTTGTTTCCGCTGCTCGTCGGAGCAGGCTGTAGTTGACCTGATTGGCGGCGAGCTGAACGCCTGCCCTTGCGAGGTGATTGGCGATGCGGCGCATCTGGTCCGCACTGAAATTTGCCACGCCGACCGCGCGTGCCTTGCCGGACTTCACGGCCTCGACGAGGCCTTGGGCAAACACTCCCACGTCGATCAAGGGCAGCGGATAATGGACATAGTAGAGATCGATTGTCTTGAGGCCGAGGCGCGTCAGCGAAGCGTCAAGCGCGCTCATCAGGCGGCGTGGAGAGGTTCGACCCGGAAAAGGAAGGAATTTGGATGCTATCACCGCGCGGGTGGGGCCGGCGCGCAAGCAGTCACCAACGACGCGCTCCGAGAAATAGATCTCAGCCGTGTCAATCATGCACGGGCCGGCATTACAAATGGTCCTGTATGTTTCCAACACTGCCCCACGATCGGCACGCCGCCACTTATTCGTGCCGATGCCCAAGGGCATCACATGGATACCGGTTCGACCCAAGGGGCGCGTATCATGATCTGCGGGCATCGCAGGACCTCTCACAAGGCGAAAGGGCGGTTGGCTGGTTGGCGCGATGATGCTGGCGTTTCAAGGTTACGCCATAGTGACGACGACCGCATCATCTTCTGCGGCTAGATCTGCCAGAAGCCGACATGCCCCTATCAATGATCTCATCGGCCGCTGTATCGGCGCAAGCCGCGCAACGGTGGGTACTAGCTCATGACGAGTTCGAGTCGTTTTGCATTGGCCTCATAAAAGTGTGAGGCCGGTGACATGGCCGGCGGGTTGAGTTCGTCTTTTCCCGTCGCGCCCTCGCAGGAGCTCCGGAGACCCAGCACAAACCGCCAAGCCGAGGACTGAATCCTGGCCGGCCGGCAACGACGTTAGCGGAGCCTGCTGGCCCGACCTCTTGGCGCGCGATTGTATCCCATCTAAGATGTCAACGTCGGGATCGCTAAACCCGCTCAACATCGATGGTGATACGGTGGAGAAGGAGGAAAATCCAGCCGCCCAATCTGAGCGATCCGACCTTCGGAACGTGGGCGTTCGCCTCGTGCGACAAGAGACGGTCGTCCTGCTGGTGGACCTCGTGGAGTCGGTCCGGCTCATGCAGAAGCACGAGGTCTACACCGTTCGCCGCTGGGCCGAATTCGTCCGCATCGTCGACACCCAAATCCTGCCACGCTACGATGGCGTGATGGTCAAGAGCCTTGGCGACGGCCTGCTGATGCGTTTCGAAATGGTACCTGACGCCGTCAATGCCGCCGCCGAGATGCATCGAACGCTCGCAACGCAGAACGCCGCACTCCCGGAAGATCGGCATTTCCACCTTCGCGCTGGCGTAAACGCCGCCATGGCGTGGAGCAATGGGATCGATTACTACGGCACGGGCGTGAACCTGGCCGCGCGACTGGCAAACCTGGCCGGGCCGGGTGAGACTATCGCAAGCGCGTCAGCGCATGAGCAACTGGCTGCCGCGCTGGCGAGCCTTGCGAAGCCTGGCGAGACGATCAGCAGTGCCGCAGCGCGCGACGAACTTACGCATGGGGTAGATGCCTTATGCGAAGACCTCGGCGACTGTATTCTCAAACACTTCGACAAGCCGGTTCGGGCCTACCGCGTCGGCCCCGCAAGCCCGCAGCCGGGTCTCATCAGACGTCAAGGCTTTGGAACAGCGATGGAGCCGACGATCGCCGTAATTCCGTTTCAGGCGAGGAACAACGCTCCGGAACATCTCGACATCGGCAATCTGATCGCGGACAGCGTAATCTGGCGGCTGTCAAAAGCACCGAACCTGAAGGTGATTTCACGTCTTTCAACGACCGTATTCCGCGGCCGCGCAATCAACTTCGGGGAAGTGTCAGCCTATCTCGGTACCAATTATATCGTCAGCGGCGCGTATGCCGTGGACGCAGGGCGGATATTGGTAACCGTCGAATTATCCTCCGCGCGTAACGGCCAGGTCGTCTGGGCCGATCGCTTGACAGGGGAAATCGGCGATCTGCTGAGGCCCGAAAGCGAATTGGGGAATCGGATTGCGCAAATGGTGCACTTGTCCGTATGCGAAGCCGAGGTCGAGCACATCCTGACCCAGCCGCTGCCAACGCTAGAGAGTTATTCGCTCTTGCTTGGCAGTATTAAGCTAATGCACCGCTCCACCAGGGATGAGTTCATCCTGACGCGCAAGATCCTCGATGAACTGATTCACCGGCATGCACGAATTGCCGCTCCACGCGCTTGGCTCGGCAACTGGTATATCCTGCGGGTGACGCGCGGCTGGTCGGAGGACCGCAAACGCGAGGCGAGCGAGGCGTTGAGCTCAACCCATGCCGCGCTCGACCGAGATCCGTCAGACGCTCTCGCGCTGGCAACAGAAGGGTTTGTCTATTGTCACTTATTGAAGGATTTGGACACCGCTCGCAAGCGCTGCGACGAAGCGGTCGAGGCCAATCCCAGTCATGCCCTGGGGTGGTTGTATCGGGGCACGGTCAACGCATTCAAGGGCGAAGGGCCAGCGGCTGTGCACGCGACGCGGCGAGCGATCGAGCTCTCCCCGCTTGATCCGCAGCGCTACTATTTCGAATCGCTTGGGGCGACGGCGGAGTTATCGGCTCATCAATATGAGAATGCCGAAAGGCTTGCGCGCTCGTCGCTTGCGCTCAATCGCACGCACCCCTCCACATGGCGAGTGCTGACGATCGCGCTGGTCTCTCAAGGGCGAATGGATGAGGCACGCGATGCGCTTTCGCAGATGAGGCAACTCGAGCCAGCGTTGACCGTCGATAGATATCTTGCGCGCATCCCAAATGCGCAACTTGAAACGGGTCGATATTGGGCCCGCTGCCTGGCAATGGCAGGTCTGCCGTCGGGAAATTGAGCTAGGAATGATTGCGCGACGAACGCGTCATCGAAATCCTGGCTTTACCTCTGGAAGCAGATATCGCCGGCTGTAGCGACTTTTGTCCGCTTCGGACCAGTTGCAGACTCGTGCGGTGCAATATGGCTCTCGATTTCATGCCTTTCACCGGTCGTGCGACTGATGTAGCCTGATGGCGAGCTGCCGAGCGGGACGTGCCGAAGTCCCCTTTTTTATCCTAGGGCAGCGCTCATGCCATCGACAGGCGCGCATCGAAATTAAACCGACGTCTGCGTGTGCGGGTTCCCGTGCGGCTCCGCCATGCCAGCAGTTTGGGGAGGCCGCCATGAAGATTCCACGCCGTCAATTCCTGCATCTGGCAGCGGCCGCTGCCATGCTTCCGGCATTATCCCGGTTCGCCAGCGCGGAGAGCTACCCGACGCGACAGGTCCACCTGCTCGAAGGCTTTGGTGCTGGCGGCGCACCTGACATCGTCGCGCGATTGA
>Ga0310917_10001623_pt1 | contig 10759 bp, 10 predicted proteins | sample GREbulkMGLF178_FD_203531 | JGI IMG/M metagenome (GOLD analysis project Ga0310917, IMG submission 203531) | Lab enrichment of tropical soil microbial communities from Luquillo Experimental Forest, Puerto Rico - GRE.bulkMG.LF178 | ecosystem: Environmental > Terrestrial > Soil > Tropical forest >... | reverse complement strand
ACCGTTAGGGCAAAACGTAACTGAGCATCGTGCGCGAGGCGTCGGCCACCGGAGAAGGGCGCCCGAGGCTTGCCGGCCATGGCTATACTTTCAGGTGACCAGGTTGATGTCCCGACTGAGGTTAATACATGCCACCAAATCCGAGTCCGCCGATCGACGCTTTGACTCCGCCGCGGTTAATCAAGCGTCTGCTTGGAAGCTTATCGATCTTCACGATGGTGATGACGATTCCCCAGGTTCTCACCATCTGGGTCAGCCATCGTGCGGCGGGGATATCGATGGTCTCCTGGGGGGCTTACCTCGTCTCTGCCGCTGTTTGGCTTTGGTACGGCTTACAGAAACGAGATAGGAACATCTACCTGCCGTGCCTGGGGTGGATCATCCTCGATGCCGCCGTTATTGTTGGAGGTTTGGTCTACGGCTGATGGGCTTTATTTGTGCGCTGCGTTAGAAGGGTTTCGCAACGATTTGTTCATCGTTGAACGGCAGTTTCCGAACTCGCACCTGGGAGGGACATCTTGGGTTGTGCCGGACTGATTTTGTAGCCGGGAGGAACTTCAAATAAAGAGGCGTCAGGGTCTACTCTTCTAATATGGATGAGAGCACTTCGTGATTCGACCTCTGTTTTGAAATCTGAAGAGACCATGAGTAGGGTCGCGCCAAGTTCATCCGACCGCCACGCTTCTGTAGCCCGAATCGGCCGCCCCTTCCAGTCGCCGTCCTTTTTGGTTCCCACCCACGTAATCCTTATTCCGTGCGCTTGAAACCCCGCAATTCGCTTATTTCCCAGATCCTCCACCGAGACACCGGCGGCAGTCTTCAAGATCAACAGCAGGGTTAGCGCATAGGAATAAGGATGATTGCTTTGCTGAAATAGCGGGACCTTACTGCACGACTGTTTGACATCCGCGGTCCGGGAACCAGCGACTAGATAAATGCTCTTGCCGCCAAAGCAATCAAAAACACTGGCCGTGCCCAGCGCCCAAATGGTGTTTGCGTCGTGGTGGGGCGAGAAGGAGTAAAACTGCCATGGCAGATCATGCTGTTCGATGTAAATACGACCTGCTGCATCTCGTGCAACCAGGTCCTTGTCATGAAACGATTCGTCGCCGGACTCTATGATGCGCTCGGCAGTGAATGGCTTATCTTTCTCGACGCTGACCCAAAGAATCGCAGCGCACGACAGGGCCACGTCGTTGACGTCGGTGCACGAACCGTGGTCCTGGCCAAGCGCCGCGCTCGATCCACCGAGTTGCGAAACCGTCGAAATGCTGACAATGCTTAGCCAGGCAAGAGTATCCCGGAAACTCGACATTTTCCGACTCTCTTTCAGGGAAGTTGACACAGATCAACGGAAAGACTTGTTTGCTCGTTAGTTGAACCCATAGCTGGCGCACAGAAGCGGCCGCGGACTTCTTCAACCGACCTGCTTTGAACGCTAAGACTTCTGACTTGTCGATGTCGTTGCTCTGGGGCAATCAAAGGCTCGCAACGCAAAGCACGTCCCCAGCCTGACCTGCCGCTCGCGCTTGGTCTGCAGTCATGCCAAAGTAGTAGTTTCGCCGCGGGCTGGGGCCCGTCGAGTGGCGAGCCGACTTGAGCACGCCCTACCGTTGATGCTTGAATGAATTACTCATAGCGCAGAGCTACCATGGGATCGACGCGCATTGCACGCCGCGCCGGGATGTAAGTGGCAAGAAGCGACACACCGGCCAGCAGAAGCGAAACCGTAATAAACGTTAGGGGATCGGCTGCGCTCAATCCGTACAATTGGCTGGAGATGAGCCGCGATACGCCGGCCGCCAGTGGGACTCCCAGGCCGATTCCGGCAAACGCGAGGCGCATTCCCCCGCGGAGCACCATGTTCATCACTTTTTGCCGCTCCGCGCCCAAAGCCATGCGGATGCCGATCTCCCTCGTTCGTCGACCCACCGAGTGCGACATCGTTCCGTATAGCCCGATGGACGCCAGCAGCAATGCGAGCAGGCCCAACACGCCGGTGAGCTGGGTGAGTGATCGCTGTTCTCTTAAGGAGTAGGTTACGACCTCGCCCTGTGTCTCGACTGTGCCGATGGGTAGCCCTTGGTCTAAGGCTTGCGCCGCCTCGCGTATCGGGGCCGCAACCGTCGCCGGGCGTTCAGCTGTGCGGACCTCAACCACGGCCTGGCCGGTCATCGTTGGCGGCGCCTGCGTAAAGGGAATGTAGGCGGCCCGCGCGGAGCGCCGGCTGTCTTCCTCTTGACGGAACTCTGTGAGGATGTCCTTGACCACTCCGACGATTTCAACGTCGGTTGGATTGTCGTCGGTGAACCGAACATGCCTGCCGATGGAATTTTCGCCTGGAAAATACTGCCGAGCTGCGCTCTCGCTTAGGATCGCTATTTTCGGAGAAGTCGCAGTGTCCGCCGGCCTAAAGTCCCGTCCGGACAATAACGGAATTCCCATGGTCGCAAAGAATTTTGGCGCAACCGTATTGCATGAGACTCGGTTGTCCTCCGTGTTGCCGGTAGCGTGCTCAGGAATCGCAACAGAGCGGCCCCAATATCCGCTGAAAAGCTGCAAGCGAGAAAGGCTCGCCGACTGAACAGCCGGGAGCGCGTTCAGCCTGTCGAGCAATTGCCAATAGAGACTGTTTTCCTGCGGAATGTCGTATCCAACCATGGTCGGCAAAACCCACATTAGGAGCACTTTTTCGCGCTCGAACCCGACATCAGCGTTGCTGAGCTTCTCAAGACTCTGCAGGAGCAGCGCGGCGCCAATAAGCAAGGTCAGACAGAGCCCGATTTGGGAGATCACCAGAGTACTGCCCCCGCCCAATCGCGACCCGTTTGCCCGCACCGCAGAGCTTAAAAAGCCGGACCCGCTAGCTTTCAGCCCGGGCGTTAGGTTGGTGGCCGTGGTGCGCAGAGCAGGGAAAAGGCCGAAACCGACTCCGGTGAGTAGTGATACGGCAGCGGTGAAGCCGAGAACCCGCAAGTCCGGCGTGATGGAAGCTACGTCCTCGGAAATCAATGCCGACAGGAGCTGTCCGCCCCATAACGCCACCAGCAAGCCTAGGCAACCCCCCATGCACGCAAGAAGAACACTCTCGGTCAGCAATTGGCGGATAACTCGCAAACGGCCCGCCCCGATCGCAAGCCGGGTGGCGATTTCTCGCTGCCGTGTCGCGCCCCGCGCCAGCAGAAGATTCCCGACATTGATGCAGGCGATCAACAAGACGATTCCGACTACCGCGGCGGCGATGCGCAGTTGCGTAGAAAACCGATGCAGCCCGCCGTGTCCGGCTGGTATCAGTCGGATAGTCTTTTCCAAAACGCCTCGCTGCTCCGCTGGAGTCAGCCTGCTCCCAGCCACCTGCAATAATATCTGTTGGTAAACGGACGTCAGTTCCGCGCTTGCCTGCTTTTCGCTAAGCTCAGGTTTCAGGCGGCCGATGATGCTTACGGTGTCGTTGTCTTTCATCGACAAATGATGATGTGTCGCCATGGGCACCAAGACGTCAGCAACTCGTCCTCTATCAAATTCGGGCGCCACGCCGACAATCACGAACGCAATTCGCTTCAGCGTAATCGTCTTCCCCAAAACTTCTGGCGATTTTCCGAATCTCCTCCTCCAGAAGTTCTCACTGAGAACACAGACCAAAGAGTTCGCAGGCTGATCGTCATGAGGAGTTAAGACTCGGCCGCGAAGCGCGTGGATTCCCGTCACTGAGTAATACCTTCCGGAAACGAATTTCCCCAGGACGTTTTCCGACGCGCCGTCGATCGACGCGATCATAGGCCCTTTATCCGTGGCAAATGCCTCCGAGAAGGAACTTGTGCCGGCAGTCAGTTTTTCGTAATCGGGAATGAGCACGTCCGGCTTGAGTTCGAACAGCCGCCCGGGGTCCTTGATTGGCAGCCAGCGCAGTACAGCCTGGTCAATCAAGCCGAATATGGCTGCATTTGCCCCGATGCCGATCGCCAGAGTGAGAATAGCCACAGTCGCGAAGCCGGGACTTTTGCCCAACACGCGCAGCGCATAGCGCAAATCCTGAAGGAGGCTTTCGACAAAACTGATCCCACGCGCTTCGCGGCATTCTTCCTTGGCGCGCTCGATGCCGCCAAACTCAATCCGCGCCTGCCGCAACGCCGTTTCGCGAGGTGCTCCGTTGCGAAGCAAGTCCTCGACGCGTGCTTCGACGTGGAAACGCAGCTCCGCATCCATCTCGTGTTCCATCCGAGAACGCCGCAAGACGGCAAGCAACCAAAGACGAAACCGACTCCACTGCGTCATAGTTCCTCAGGCGTAGCTTTTGGAGGGCTTGCAATTACAGTGCTGCGTGTTTGGCAGAACTTCCATTTGTCTGTCCATGATAGCGGCTTTCCTAGACAGCCTAGGAATCTAGCGTATTCTCTCCTAGACTGTCAAGGACAGGCGTTCCGTGTCATGTTGCGCCACCGGTTTAAAGGATGCGGAAGCAAGTCCAATCCCATAGCCACGAGCTCGAGCACGCGCTGTTAGGCCGTGCTCGTCGCGACCGCCAGAGGTCACCTCAAAGGGCTTAACCGGACGCGCGGAACGACCTGCCCACGTTTACTCCGCTGCGTGAATGAATTATCCCTACACGGGACCGCCTTTTGCCACACACTTAGAAACCTTTGCAGCTCCCTTTGCGGGATAAAGCGCACGAGCGCGCGAGAGTAAACCCGCTATCTTTCTGGACTTTACTGTCCACTTAAAGTTGGCTTGCAGTTCACCTGCAGGGCATTGTCATCCGTCCAGAAATGCGCGAGAGTGCGCGGCATTACAGCGCGGCTTCAGATGAAAGGGGCTCAAGCTGGGTGATCTGGAACGGCGCTGAAACGAGCGAATAGGAGGATGTCATGAAAAAGGCGTTTTTCAGAATCACAGGCATTTTGGCGCTGGCCTTCCTGGCAGCGGGTTCGGTCGTGCGAGCGCAGGAGCCCCTGCTCGTGAATATTCCCTTCGCATTCACGGCGGGGAAGATGACGCTCCCGGCAGGCGAGTATCGGGTCCAGAGTACGGCAGAGGCTTCTTCGGCTCTGTTGATTCAACGCATTGACGGCAGCGCCGCCACGTATGTAATGCCGCATGCGGTGCAGGCGAACAGGCCGCAAACTCAGTCCAAATTGGTCTTCCGGCGCAACGGCGAGCGCTACTTCCTTTCGCAAGTCTGGATAGAAGGCCATTCGCGTGGAAAAGAACTCTCGCCATCAGCCAAGGAGAAGGAACAAACACTGCTGGCGCGCAACGAGGCGCCTGACCAGGTCACGATTCTCGCCCGCCTCATTCCATCCAACCACTAGTGCCTCCAGAACGGGCGGCTAACTCGCGGGAATCCGCAGCAACCCCTCGGATTCCCGCGGTCCCTTTGTTGAATGAATTGCTTCCCAAGTCGTTGAGTTTCCGTGCGGCCAGAATCGTTGCGGCAAAAAGGATTGCGTCTTTCCCCTGCTCACCAATTTGCGTCACCAAGCGGAAAAGAGGCCGGAGAACAACGTTTCCTCAAGCCGGAGAGCGAGAGCTGTGACGACAAGCGCTAAGCGAGACAGGTCGCCATGTACAGGAGAATAGCGCTAATCATAGAGCCAGGGGTTTTCGGAATCGTCAGTGCTTTCAACCTTGCTGGATGCGGCCATCGACACCACGACCGGGACCTTAACATCTGCAGGGCTGGTAGCCGTCGGAACAGGTCCTACCTCCTTGGCGTTGGATCCCCGAAGCAAGTTCGCCTATGTAGTGAATTCCGGGTCGAACGACGTCTCGACGTCTATGTGACGAACGCCGGCTCCAACAGCGTGTGGGTGTACAACATCGATGCCTCAACCGGAACCTTGACGCTCATAGGAACGATAGGCACATGGAGGGGTGCCGGCAGCTCTGGCCGTGCACTCTTCGACGTATTCCATTTTGGAGGGCCGCATAACCTAATACCCACACAGAAGGCCGTATCGAGAAGAAAACCTGTTGGAAAGCGGCTATGAAAAATCCTTCTGATCCGCTCTAGGCATCGGCCTGGTCACCGCGACATTAGGATTTTTGACCACCATGGTGGTACCGGCGCCGGTGACGATAACGAGCACCGTCGGGAGCAGGAGTTCGAACCACAACGTGCGAGTGACACCGTGACTCTTATGGCCAGCCAACTCAACACCACCTGTGGTAACAATACCTTCGAAATGTTCGGCTTCGATGATTTCCTTTCATGCTTCCGGCGGGGAAGCTGCTGCTCGGGCGCGCTTCGACGTCTTCTTGAGCGGCGTCGAGTGCTCGGCTGTGCAGATCGGGCAGGACCAGGTTACCGTCAAGGTTGCATTCGCGCTGACGGGTTCTGGTCGCAGCACGAGGCCGTGGTCGGTGCATTTGGCTGTTGGCAAGCCTTTCAAGCCTAAGCGGTGCTCGAGTTCAATCATGAAGCATCCCCCTGGGGAACCTATCTCGCGGAGCGGCCCGATGTGAGAAGCGAAAGCAGTCTCGGCCATCGTGGTGCTCTTCGTGCCGCACAGTGCGTGGGACTCCATCTCGGCCAGAACAACCTTCAGTTCGTAGCAGACCTGGTCTCGCGGTCAATCTGGAGGCAACCTCGGTCTGCTTCTCTGCGGAAGCGCAATCGCCATGTCATTTCTTTGTCAAGTTTCGTGTAAACAGTTGGCACCAGCCACTTTGTTCGTTTTTTTGGCCTCGCCTCTCCATTTTAGTGCGCCTCGACTGGGGAACCCATCATGAGCACTTATTCGTGCGAGCTCCCAAACAGGGTGCACCGATGGAGTAGGGAATTGGTGGCTAGTTCTATTGACCCACTCTTGATTTTGTGTTTGTTTACTCCAGCTGGACGCACCGGTATGGTCGCTGCCGATGCATCCTATGCTTCAGGTCGTCCCTGCCCCACCTGACCCTGACGGCTTTCAGCCATCCGGACTTGCAAGGTTCGTTTTATGGTTAATCCTGGTCACGATCTCCTTTTTCCAGCCACTCTTGCCGCCACGATGGAGCAAAGCTCTCTTGAAGGCCGCCTTTCCGTTCTTCCACGAGAAACTGAAGTGAGGGGGAGGAGTCATGATCGGTAAGGAATATCCAGACCGTCCTTCGAAAGAGGGGTTGAGCCGTTATAAACACTTCAAGGGTTTCTACTTCGACGGAATCTCCCGGTATCCCTGCACCTGCAAAGCTGAGTGTCCTGATCCCTGCAATGGCGAGTGTGGTTGCGAGGCGTGCCGGAATGTCTATCTGGACTTCCGGAAACTTATCGAACTCAAGCGGTGAACGGCCCACAGGCGAACACGCTGTGCGATTAGGCGTCCGGCCCTCGTCCCCGGTGTCGTCCGAACTGGATTAATGGGCCGCCGGCCCCCGGACAATCTGCACAAACCCATCCGGACGAATCCACTTTGCGAATGCCGCCCGCACTTGGCTGGCGGTCATCCCGAAGTACAGTTTCGCCGCGCGCCGCGGCTCGTCGAGCGGCAGGCCGATTTGCGCACGCCCAAGAACACCGTTCGCAATGGTTTCCTGGCTCGATTCAGCCAACGGAATCTGGCGCAGCAGCAGAGCCTTGGCCTGCTCGAGCTCGCCCGGAGTGACGTTGTCCTTCTGCATGGCGATGAGATCTCGCTCGATCAGCCCGTGTGCCTTCGCCGTATTTTTTGGATCACAGGCGTAGGTCACAGTGTAAACGGCGCGAGTCTTCCTGGCGTCCAGTTCAACATCCACATTGTAGACATACCCGGTGGTCTGCCTCAGATCATGATACAGTCGCGTCGCATAAAAACCTCCGCCGAGGACGTGATTGCCAAGCTCGAGAGCGTAGTAGTCGGGATCGAACCGGTTGATGGGAACCATTTGAGAAAGGCTTACGGAATCTTGCAGCTGGGTTGGGTCGACCACCGTTGCTGCCGTTGGTTTGTTGGGGGGCACCGCAGGCAACTCTATGTCCGGCCGTGCACCGATGGCTTTCCAAGACCCGAACCATTTCTCGACGACCGCTCGAGCTTCGCCCGGCGTGGTGTCTCCAATCACGACAATTGTCGTCAGGTCCGGACGCACGGTTTTGGCGTAATAGTTCTTAACATCATCGAGCTTCAGCGAAGTGACCGTTTGTGGCGTCTCCTCGCGGAGGCCCGGATCGTTTTGTGGCAGAAGGGCATTGGCGAGCGCGCGTTCGGTTCGATAGCCCGGGCTCTTGCTGCGACCGGCGATGAATTGCGCCAATTGCCGCTGCGTGATGTCGAAGGCCTCAGCTGGCAGCGCTGGGTTCATTTCGTTGTCGGCCAGCAGTTCCATACCGCGCGAGAAGTCCTCCTTCCGTACCTCGAGCGAGAAATCGTATCCGGCAGACAGCTCGGCAGCGATTTCGTCTAGCGCTTTTTGGAAGGCAACACGGTCCAGTGTCTTTGTGCCGTATGAGAAGAGCTCGTTGAGCACTTCCGAGACACCTTCTTTGCCCCGCGGTGCCTCGGTCACGCCGTGGTGCCGCACCTTGCCGCGCACCGTAATGGTCGGAGTTATCGTCACTTGCCGCACGATCAGACGAATGCCGTTGGCCAGTACCGTTTCCACTGGCAGGGGCGCTGTTGGCGGCAGTTCGAGTGCCGTAAGCCGTGATGAAGCCCATTCGGGCAGCTCGACTGGCTTGGTTGGCGGAGAAGACATCTGCTCCGTTTCTCCGAATCCCTTTTGAGCAACGGCCTCGCCCCCTGGCATGGGTTTTAGCGCCGCACTAATCGAGTTTGTGTCGGTGAGGTACTCCTTTGCGATGCGGTTCACGTCTCGCGGTTCGACGAGTTTCGCCAGATCGACGTCCTCATCCGGCGAGTACTGCCCCCTGCCGGCGAGAGCATCGGACCACGCGTCAGCCAGCCCGGGAATCGAATTGCGGCGAAACTCGGCTCTGGCGATGACCCGTCGCTTAGCAGCTTCGACAAGGTCCGTGGGCAGCCCGTTGGTTGCATAGTCGTTCAGAATCTTCCGCATTTCTACTACTGCCGAGGTCGTGTCACGACCGGCGGGCAGCACCGCGACACTGACCGCCACGCTTGCCTTCCGATACGTCTCTTCGAGATCGAAATCGGTCTGCAGGGCCTTTCCCTGCGCCACCATTTCGTACAGTTTCCCGCGCTCATTCGCGAGTACGTCGGCAAGGATCCTGGTCGCCGCGAAATCTGGGCTGTCAGTGCCAGGCACGCGATAGGCGATGAAGGCCAGCGAATAGGGGAGATTGCTTTCCAGCGTGAAACTCTCGGACTTCACCGGAGCCAATTTGATTTCGGTGCGCGGCGGCAGCTGCTTCCGGGGAATGCCGCCGTAAAGCTCCTTGACCTTGCTGAGTGCTTGCTCCGGTTGCACATTGCCGGCTATCACCAGGATCGCGTTGTTCGGTGCGTACCAGCGGCGGTAGAACTGCCTCAGCATTTCTCCCGTGGTCGCATCGAAGGATTCCTTCGTCCCCAGCGCGTCGTGCGTGTAAAGCGTGTCGGCAAACATATCCGCGTTCAATCGCGTGAGGAATTTATAAGCCGGATTGGAAAGGTCGCGCGCAACCTCCTGCTCGATCGCGCCCTTCTCCTTCTCCCACTCCTGTTCTGAGTCGTCAATGCCCCGCATACACGCAGAGTCGACGCGAAGAGCAATGTCCAGGTCCGCCGCCGGAACCGTCGAGAAGTATTGCGTGATGTTCTGCTGGGTGTCAGCGTTTTCGAATCCGCCCAACTGGGCAAAAATCGCCGCGATCTGATCCGCCGTCAGCCCAGCACAGCCTCGAAACAGCATGTGTTCCTGAGCGTGGGCCATTCCGGGAAATCCTTCTGGTGATTCGTTGCCTCCCACAAGGTAGTTCTGCTCCACGGTTACAACCGGGGCCAGGAGGTCTCGGATGACCACCACTTTCATTCCGTTCTCGAGCGTTTCCCGGGTGACATCGCTAGGTGTTACCGAAGACACGGGAGAGGCTGGTTGAACTCCAGCGCGGTGGATCCCAGCGGCCGACTCCTGCAGGTTGAGCAGGTTGAGGGCGGCCGCTCCGAAAACTGCTAAAAGCGACGCCACCATCGGTAGGTAACGAAAGAGGCGCTCCACTTGTACCTTCCTGGCCAGCCACAAGCGTCGCACGCCGAGCATCTTCAGGCAGCGGCTGCCAGGGGGCAGCAAAAGGGTCTCTCGATTGTTTCTGCCCTCAGTTCATCTATACCGGATCTTGGCCTCTGAAACGACGCGGCACATCGTCTAGATGTACCGAGTGTCTTGTGGACAGCAATACTGGCAAAAATGCCAGCTGGGCTGCTCGCTGCGGCGGCTCTCGCTCTGGGTCGGCACGCGGAACAACGCGGAATGCGCCCCAACCTTGTGCACTTTCGCGCGTATTGTAACCAGGGTTTCGAACCTAGTTGTTGTGGAAGCGCAAGTGAGTTGTAATGAACCCGTAAATTCTCGGGTGAACCGCCGCGTTTTCAGGGAGCCTCGACACCAACACCGGCGTGGCCCATGCCGGGATGAGCAACGGCATGGGCGAAGATATGCTCGGGCGAGTCAAAGCTGGTGACACCGGCTTACGAGGTTTGTCATTCGCAACCTGAAATAGAGGGATGCGCAGTCGAACGATGGCTTCCACATGTGGAAGAACCAACAGGAAGCCTTCGAAGGCGACGGCCACAAGTTTTCTTGCGACGGCACGAAATTGGCTAATCACCATTCATTTCTCAGGGAATGCCAAGGCCAGGTCTGCCGATTAAGCTTCAACGCTTCGGTTGGGCTTGAGGCTCGC
>Ga0310917_10001591_pt1 | contig 10826 bp, 9 predicted proteins | sample GREbulkMGLF178_FD_203531 | JGI IMG/M metagenome (GOLD analysis project Ga0310917, IMG submission 203531) | Lab enrichment of tropical soil microbial communities from Luquillo Experimental Forest, Puerto Rico - GRE.bulkMG.LF178 | ecosystem: Environmental > Terrestrial > Soil > Tropical forest >... | reverse complement strand
GGCGGATTTGGCACGCACACGGGCTCGAGCCGCATCCCGTGGGCGGTTTCAAGCTGTCGAATGACAAGCGATTTGTCGAGAAAGTCCCGGATGTCGTCGGCCTCTACCTGGGATGTCGCCGGCCCTCTGGGCTAAAATTTACAAAATTTTCACTCATTATTCTACTTAGGTCCGTATCTTTCATATAATAATCAGAAATTTTTCACGCCGCGTTATCGCGGCCTTTGTTAACTTTCTAGGAAACGATGCGTGACGGTCAATATTGATGGAAATCAGGACAGGTCCAGCGCCATAGAGGGGATGCCATGCAACTTCATTTTCCAGGATGATGGCGATGGTCCTTCGTGCGACGTTCATTTTGTTGGGTTGTCTGCTGGCCCTGCCTGCCCGCGCCATCGACACCCAGATCACGATCACCTCAGAGACCGATGCCGAAAACCGCCGCCAGCAGTTGATCAACAACGCCTGGGGCGTCGTCTCTGGGCAATTGCCGACGACAAAGGCGCAGCTCGAACAGAAGGGCGCAACCGATCCGTGGAACGGTACGACATGGTTTCCGCACAATGTCAGCCGTGTCGATATCTACACCACGCCGATGAGTAACGGTCAGACTGCTTCGGCTTACATGTATTTTGCCGGTTCGCCAAATAACCATCGATTTGTGGCGCTGAACCCCGGTCACGCTGAAACCTGCGATTGGCGAGCAGATGCCACGTCGTACAACATGCAGCCGGCCTTGATGGGATTATTGGCAGCTGGCTACAGTGTATTCACGATGAACATGCCGGTGGGCGCCGGATCGACCGGCAGTTTTTACGATCCAAACAGCCCATGCGGCGACGTTAACAATCACAATATATTATTCGCGACCTACGGCAACGCGGCAATGCACTATTTTCTCGAGCCGCTAGTGCAGGTCATCAATTTCCTGCAAGCGCCGCCGGCGAACTATTTCCCGGATGGCGTGCCCTTCACCGACTATAACATTGCGGGATTGTCGGGCGGCGGCTGGACCTGCATGGCGTACATGGCGCTCGACACGCGCATTCATAACGGCATCTGCGTTGCCGGATCGATGCCGGGGCTGTGGTTCGTTGACGGCATTGCCAATCCAGGAAATTCGAGCGGCGATCAGGAACAAAGCTTGACGCCATATTATACGATCGCCGGCTATCTCGACCAGTATGTGCTGGCGGCCTTGGGTCAAGGGCGTCTGCACCGGCAGATTCTTGATGTTAACGACAATTGCTGCTTTGGGCAGGCGTGGTGGCGCGGCGGGCAAACAACAGCCCTGGGCACCCCGATAACGGATCTGGAGAATCCGAATCTGCCGCCGGGTGTGCCGGTTCCGGCCCCGATGGGTAGCTTTTTCAACTGGCAAGCATACTACAGTGCGACCGGCGGCACCGGCCCGCCTGGGGCTGCAGCGCAATGCGGTAACGCGCCGACATGTGATTGGGATACCTATACCGCCTACTATTCGAATCAGCTCACTTCTGCCCTCCCGGCGATCGGCCCTGGCACGAACTTGCCGGTGGTGCGCGATCCGCAAGCGACCACCCACCAGATTTCGGTCTGCGGTGCCGGTAGTCCAACGATCAATCCATATACATCCACGGGGCTGACCGTGTGCACCGCAGCCAATGGCACGACATCGGTCGGTGGGCAGCTCGATGGTCTGTCGCTGATCATCGCGACGCTCGACAGCAATCCGCCAACCGCGATGTTGTTGGGGCGCGACGAGATTCTGGCAACAACCTCGGGGCTCACCTACAGCCGCTCCTCTCGTACATTCGGTGGAACCATAACGATAACTAACATCAGTAATGGTTCAATCGCCGGACCCTTTCAGATAGTCCTAGCATCGCTGACTTCTGGTGTGACGCTGACGAATGCCACGGGCAGCTTTGGTGGTTCCCCCTTCCTGACAGTCACCGACGTGTCGGAGCTTTCAACGGGTGACTCGGCCACGGTCAAGATGCAGTTCTCGAATCCGAGTTTCGGAGCGATCTCATTTGTACCAACAACGTACGCAGGAACGTTGCAGTAAAATGTAGTCGGTCCGAGCACTATTCGGTTTGCTATTGTCCGCTGTCGGCCCAGCATTGGCTGGCCCCATGACGTACAACGTGACGATGGACACGTCTTCTATAGAGGGTGCCGCCGGATCGCTCGATTTCCAAATTCAATCCAGGTCCGTTGCTAACTCAGGCGGCGTCGGCTCAGATATTGAATTTTGCCAGTGACGGATCCCTGGCGGGCAGCCCTGTAGTGGGGCATGCGAGCGGTGCCTTGCCGGCAACCGTGACCTTAAGCCGACGATCAAGGCAGGTTTGATCCGTATGGCGGGACCCGGGGTATGAAAGGCGAAGCGGCCCGCGGCAAGGGGCGACACCGCTTCTTAGCCCAATCGAGGGTGAGCCTCGATCATGAGACGGGACGCGGTTCTTTCTCTTCTCGTGCCGTGCATAAGCGGCGACCGGGGACATGCCGACGCACCGCTTCGCCCGGCGCCGCGAAATCGACGTGCAAGGGCCGGGTTGTTGTGGCAGCCGGTCGAGCATGACGCCCTCCGGACAACGTCTGGTGCGATTTGTCCTTGACATAATCACCCGAAAGTGCTTGTGTTAACCCTAAAATCCGGGGAACATCGGTAATGGCGGCCAGTATTGATGGAAATCAGGACAGGTCCAGCGCCCCCGTTGAGGAGGATGCGATGACCCTTCGTATTTCCAGGTTGCTCGCAATCGGGTCCTTTGCTCTTGCCGCCCTTCTCTGCGGCGCTCAAAGCCATGAGCAAAACGCCTACATCACGAACTCAAGAGGCGGTTCCGTATCGGTCGTTGACACGGCTGGCCAGTCGGCCACCGTCAGCGTCCGGTTTGACGACCCTTCGTTCGACAGGATCAACTTCACGCCAGTAATTTACTCTGGGAGTATCTGAAATGGGAAAACGTGCGTCCCTTTTCATCGCATTATCCCTTTGCTTTGCGCGGATCGCATCGGCGGCCCCGATCACCTATGATGCTACCGTGAATACCTCCTCCATTTCGGGCACGGCGGGGTCGTTCGATTTGGAGTTCAATCCCGGCCCATTGGTGACCCAGGCGGCATCGCTCCAAATCCTCAATTTCTCATCGGACGGAACTCTCGTGGGCAGTCCTGCGCTAACCGGGGATGTTAGCGGGGCGTTGCCTGGAACCGTGACCTTCGACAACGGAACGGGCTTCAACGATTACTTCGAAGGTTTCGCGTACGGCTCGACATTGTCGTTTCAATTTAGTCTCTTCGGACCTGCATTGAGTTCGCCCGATGGGACATCGACTTCTGGCAGCACATTCGCCTTCAGCATGTTCTCCGATGCAGCCGGGACGATGCCTGTTCTCACGACCGACACGGTCAATGGGTTCGCGTTTACGGTAGATGTGAACCTCGATGGATCGACTACCGTCACCAACTCGTCCCCGCAGACCGACCCGGCGATAGTTCCTGTCGTCCCGGAACCCAGCAGCTTAGCCTTGATCGGAACGGCCCTTGCATTACTGGCAATGCTGCGCTTACGGCAGCAAGGTCCGATCTACCGCTATCTTTAAGACGCCCCGGCTAGGCATGGGGCATTACGTGGCTTCTCGTCGGGGCGGGTCCACCTCGCAGCGGCGGTGTGGGCTGGGGCAAGCCGGATCTCGGCACCGGCCTCATCGTCCGCGAGAACCTCGAACTGCTGCTGATACCACCTCAGCGGCGGCACCTTGGTGCTCTACGACGTCTCGTCGAGTTATCTGGAAGGCCGCTGCTGCCGCTGGCCCAGTACGGCTACAACCGCAACCGCAAGCGCGGCAAACTGCAGATCGTCTGCGGTCTGCTCTGCGCCCCCGACGGCTGTCCGGTAGCGATCGAGGTCTTCGAAGGCAGCACCGCGAATCCGACGACGTTGACCAGCCAGGTGACTAAGCTCAAAGAGCGCTTCGGTCTGGACCACGTCGTACTGGTCGGGGACCGCGGCATGATCACCCAGGCGCGCATCACTGAGGACCTCACCAAAGCCGGGCTCGACTGGATCACCGCCTTGCGCGCCCCGGCGATCAAGGCCTTGCGCGATGCCGGCGCGCTGCAGATGTCGCTGTTCGACGAGCGCGACATGGCTTCGATTACCTCACCCGCTTTCCCCGGCGAGCGCCTGATTGTTTGCCGCAACCAAGCGCTGGCGGCCGAGCGCGCCCGCAAGCGCGAGGACCTGCTCGCCGCCACCGAGCGCGAACTGGCGCGCATCGCCGAGGCGGTCGCCCGCAAGCGCCAACCGCTGCGCGGCGCGGTCAAAATCGGCCTCGAAGTCGGGGCCGTGCTCAACAAGCACAAAATGGCCAAGCACTTCACCCTCGACATCACGGACGGCGCCAGAAGGCAGGACCCGGTTAAAAAACAATCCGACCAACACGATCTTCAGCAACGGCCAGGGTCCGGGAGAGGTCGTCTCGGCCGCGAGGACGACGTGCCAGCGCAACGCGCTGAACGGGCTCGTCGCCAGCAATACCGCAGCACCGGCCCCTAACAGCGGCAACGAGACGTGAGCGATGAGCTCTTTGGCATGGCTGAGGTCGGCGCGCGCCAACAACGCCCACAATAACCCGGCGGTCACCAGCAACCGCACACTGCCCATCAGGAGTTTGCGAATAGCACTCACCCCTTGCGGTTTGTCTCTGTGTTGGGCGACTGTACTATCACTAGACTGACCAGTCTGCACTCAGTTCCTCAAGATGTGCGCTGTCCGCCGTTCTGGATCTCGCTGATGGCGCAAGTGAACAAGACCCTGTACTCGATCCTGACGCTTGGTGCGCCGGTCGTGCGCCGATCCCTTTGTTGCTTTAGGATTGTCGAACAACTATTTACGCGCCCGCACCCCTTGGTCGCTGGATATTTGTCGGGTTTGAGGGTAAACTATCCCGTTATGCCAGCGCAAACCGATTCGTCGACCGCTGGCACCCGGCCGCGCAGCTCGAACGACCCATCTCGTGCCACAAACGTGAACCCGGCTTCTAAGGCCTGTTCAAATCTCCGCGTTTCCCGGGGTTCGAAGTCTCGCATGGCGGGGAAGATTCCGGCTAAGAACTTGGGATCGGTCCAATTGCGATCGATAACGACCCATCCGGCGCTGCGCATCACGTCAAGGCAAGCTTCCTGATACTGTGAAGGCAGAGTGTAGCCCGGAACAAAGACATCGTATTGGGAGACCTGACGACGCGCGGTCAGGAACGCCAGCATTGGCATGTATGGATAGAAGAAAAAAGCGTGGTCGGATGGCGTAGCCGCGATCCGTGCTGCCATCTCCGACGCTCCGCGCGCGGCGAGCGATACACGTCCTCGCGGGGTCGCCACGATCTCCGCATGCAGGGCTGAATAGGTCTTCCACCAAAACCAGCGGGCGGCGGGAACAAAGCATAGGATCGCAACAGCGGCATACCGGAATTTCGCAGGCCACCGCCAAGTAACCCGAGCCAGGGAGTATGCCAGCAAGGGACAAACCAACGGCGCCGCAAAGCCGATGTGGGCCCCATCAGCGCGCGGAAAACACCCGATAAATCCCGCTAGACCGAATGCGGCACATGTTCGTAACACCCGATCATGAAGGCATTCGCGCCGGTTGGGGACACACACGCAAAGCGTGATCAGCCCCGCGAACGGGAATATCCAGGTTAGGTAGGGATTCCCCCATAACCCAAACGGAACCGGGTTGACGGACGCGTAATGTTTCGCTGTAAACACTATGACGTCATCCCAAGCGGACGTTTGCGCGTCGCGCCCAATCACATAGGCGATTAACGATATTGGGATCAGGGCGCACGCGATCACATACGCCAAAAACCCCGCGCGATACCGCCGCAGATTCATAACGGCAGTCGCGCCGGCCAGCATGGCGAGCGCGCCGCGAGTAGGAGTGACCATGATCGCCGCGCCGGCCGCGATCCCGGCTGTGAGCGGCCCCCGCAACCGGTGTCGTGAATCCTCGACGCTCACCAGCGTGGCCCAGGCTGCGATCATTGAGAATAGGGTCGTAAACCAATGATGACTAACCTGTGTCCAGTATCCTTGTGAAATGACCATCCACCCGAGCGCGATGCCCACCGACAACAATGTGCGTTTCGATGCCTGCCGGCAGGCTAGGTAAGTGAAGCAGGCAATACCGGCGATGGTCAGTGTGGCCAGTGCCCGCGCGGAAAGCATCGATGTCCCGGCAATGCCGAACCATCCCTGGGTGAGAACAAAACCGCCGGGCGGAAGAAACTCAAAGAAATCCACGTAAATGGTGCTCCCCTGAGCCATGCGTTCGGCGGCCTGCAGGAGGACGCCCTCATCGCCCAGCCAGCCAACATATCGGGCGAAGGGTGCACACAGCACGACGGAAATCAGGCCGACAAACAGCACCCCCCGGAGGCCGTTCCAGCCTGCAGCCTTACGAGCCACCAAGTCATTCGATGAACCAGCTTGGTCCGTTACCGGTCCGCGCGAGCTCGACATGTTCGTCATTGTCGGGGCCAGCTCTAGTCAACGGTAGCGAGCCTACCGTCGCCGACGATGACGACGCCTGGCTCTTGCTATTTCTTAGCGACAGTCAGTGTCAAAAAAGCTACACCGCACCACTGACGGGTGCGTCCGACGTTTAAATTGAGAGCTAGAATTCAGCATCTTTCGCTCGCCGGTGCGCGCACGAGGAAGAATGGTCCCCATCGGTCGGCGCGTTTCTATGGGTTTCTGAGCCAGCACGAAAATCGAAACCCCGAAAGGCGGTGACAGCCACGGGGCCGTCCGCACATCGAAATCGAACACTCGGCTCAACAGGCGATTCAGCAGCCTTGTATTGAGTTGACCCTCACTGGAGATCTTAATATCAAACACTCGAAGTATCTGGCGCGCCAACCAAATCGGCACAAATAACAAATAGTTGAAATAGAAGCAACGCACCGGACGAAGGCCAGCGGTTTCGACGGCGTTTCTAAGCGCGGGCAAACGATAACGCCTAATGTGGTGAGAAACCTCGTCCTGCAGACCCCACAAGGACTGGAACGCCGGTACGGTAATCACCGCACTTCCGCCCGGCACCAGGACACGCGCGATCTCGCTCAGGGCAAGTCTGTCATCCTCGACATGCTCGATGATATCGGTCGCCAGGACAAGATCGAGGCTCGCATACCCGAACGGAAGGTCACATACATCTCCGGGGTGGACCACCCCGAGTCTTTTCTCTGCACAAAACCGAATCGCTTCGTCGCTGCGATCTAATCCGACCACACGGCGATAACCAAGGTCCGCAAGCATGCGCAAATTAGTGCCGGTGCTTGTGCCCACATCGAGGATCGAAGCATCCTTCGAGAGGCCAAGGCCGCCAATCTCGCGGCCAAACAGTTGGCGCCGACCGACGAACCACCAGTGCGTTTCTTCCACCTCCGCTTCTACCGCGTACGCAGCTAGGTCCATCGGTTACTCATCAAACAATCCCCGACCCCCAATCGGGATAGAAGGCCTCTTTTATCTCGTTGGAGCGGCGACTTCAACTCTCCATTGCCGACTCTTTGCCGCTATGGGCAGCCGAACGCGTCCCGATCGCCGACCAAGACATCTGGTTGACCCAAACGAGCCTGACATCTTGGAGCCCAGCCTCCGCCATCATTCTCGCCACTTTCTCCCGCGGCCAATAATGGGCGATGCGCGGCAGCATCTGGTCAAAGATGATGGCTCGTAGGTGTGGGAAATCGAACTTCCCGACAAGCCGGAAATATTCGATCGGGCGCACGCCGAGCCGCACCAGCAGCCAAGCAAGGATGGCCGGATAGAGTGACAGGTGATGAGTCACCCCGACCGGCAAACGGCTAAATAGCACCCGCCGCAACGGATCGAGAACAGACACCAGCCAGCGGTTGTTTTCACGTCCGTACACCCAGATAAGCACGCATCCGCCCGGTTTTACGGCACGCACCATTCTTTCAAGCGCCCGTTCCGGGTGTTCGAGGTGATGGATCACGCCGATTGAGAACGCCACGTCGAAGCGGTCCTCAAACGGCAATTCATAGACGCTGGCCCGGATTACCTCCATTCCGGGGAAATGTTCAAGATTGCGGCGTGCGCTCTCGAGCGACCGATCGTCTATGTCGACCGCGACCCCTCCGGCAGCGCCGTATCTGAGCGGCCAATAGCTGTTCCGTCCCATGCCGCAGCCGACATCGAGAAAGCTCAGACCCCGCCAACCCTGTGGCGCCAAAGGCGCAGTCCACCGGCGAAACTGCTCCTCATGCTCAGGCAGGATTTCGGCATAGATGTCCCACTCATAGCCGAAACGGTCCGGCGAGCCTTTGAGATCGTCATATGCGCGCTGGGTCATTCGATGATCCGGCTATCGCGCGGCGGTGAGTACAACCGCATCAGTTTGTCACGCATTGGCCGACGCGCGGCCACTGCGAACAGGATGTAGAGAGCCCAGAGCTTTTTGCCGTGGTCGTGGCGGCCAGCGAGATGCTCATTGAGCAAGGTTTCTAGCGCGGCATGGTCGAACCAATCGGCGACCGGGTTCGCAAGGGACAGCAGGACGTCGCAGCACCGCTCACGGAAAATGGTTCGAATCAAGGCGCCGACCGGCAGCGCAAAGCCGTGCTTCCTGCGGTCGACGATCGCCGGCGGCAGATACCGGCGCGCTAGCCGCCTCAGGATGTACTTCCGCGTATGCCCCCGCATCTTTAGCCTCGTTGGCAATGCGCAGGCATATTCGGCAAAGCGGCGGTCGAGAAAGGGCGCGCGGACTTCGAGACTGTTAAACATCGCAGCGCGGTCGGTTTTGGTCAGAATGTCGTCCGGGAGGTAGGTGACCAGGAAAAGATGGAGCAGCAGGTCGACCGACGAGAGACCGGCGGCCTCTGCCGCGCAGCGGTCAATCGGCGCGAAGGCGCGAGCAACCGACTCCTCAGGCAAGGCCGAGCGCCGCCACAGTGCTGCGAGATCCCGGGGCGCGAACGGCGCCATCCACAGAAAGGATTGCCGGCCCGCCGCGGCGCCAAAACCTTGTGACAGCTGGCGCAACAAAAAGCGCCGGTTCATGTATCCGGCAGCGCTCGGCAATGCGGAGACGGCGCGGGCGAGCAACCGGCCGAAAGCAGGAGGAACAACACCCATCGTCGGAGCGAACCGCTGAACCGCGAAATTCGGGTAGCCGGCGAAGAGCTCGTCGGCGCCGTCGCCACCGAGCGCCACCGTCATCAGCCGCCGCGCCGCCTGGCACACGAGCCAGGTCGGCAGCAAAGATGAATCGCCGAGCGGCTCGGCTAAGCGCTCACTGACCGCATCGAACGCCTGGACAAGGTCGTCTGCGGCGAGTTCGACGACCTCATGGCGCACTCCGAGATGGCGCGCGACTGCGACGGCGTGCGAGGTCTCGTCAAAGCTCTCATCAAGGCCTTCGGCTGCGACCCGCACCGTGAACGCGGTCAGATCGGGTGCTGCTTCGGACGCGAGCGCCGTGATCAGGCCGGAATCGACCCCACCAGACAGAAAAACCCCGACCGGTACATCGGCGACTATTTGGCGCCGCACCGAGCCTCGCAGCAATTCGTCCAGCCGTTCGGTCGCTTCGTCAAGACCAACCGCTCGCTGCTCGAGCGGCGGCTGCCAGTAGCGCTCGACCGCGATCCGGCCGTCGTGCCAGGTCAGGATCGTCCCGGGTTCGAGCCGCTCGATCCCGACCCACCCAGACCCCACCCGCGGCAGATATTCGAACAGCAAAAAGCGATAGGCGGCGAGGCGATCGAGCCCGGCATCGCGAAACGCCGGATGGCACAACAGCGCACTCACCTCGGATGCGAAGACGAGCTGACCGCGCGCGACGCCCCAATAGAGCGGCTTTTCGCCGAAGCGGTCGCGCGCCAGGTGGACTGCACCGGTGGCGCCATCCCGAAAGGCAAAAGCAAACATCCCGTCGATCCGCGCCACTGCGTCGCGCACCCCCTCCCGGCGGATCAGCTGAAACAGGACTTCGGTATCCGAGAGGTCGCACATCGCCACACCAGCGGCGCGCAATTCGTCGGCGAGTGCCCGATAGCCGTAGATCTCGCCATTGAAAACCAGCGCGTCGCCAGTCGTTCGGTCGACCCGCGGCTGGGCGCCGCCCGCCAGATCGATGATCGCGAGCCTGGTATGGCCGAGCGCAATCGCGGAGTCGACAAAGGTGCCGCTCCCGTCCGGTCCGCGATGAGCGAGCGCCTGATTCATTGCCCGCAGCACGCCGCCCGCCTCGGACCCGGGACCGGTGAACCCGGCTATGCCACACATCTCAACGTCACAGGGTCTGGACACCCTCTACCATCGGCGTGGCGCAAACCGGCGCTGTGCCGATGCCGGGTGCTGCACCACCCGCCTGATCTTATAGGGCGGCCGGCCGCGTGCCTCGTAATAGATGCGCGTCTGGACTTCAGCAAGAATCCCGAGCAGCAGAAAGAGGATGCCCGAGAGACCGATGACGGCGGCGAGCAAGGGTAGCGGCGTCTGGATTAAAGAGGCGCCGTAGGCGTATTTGAGCACGACGGCGCCGGCGAAAGTGGCGAGCGCAATTCCAAAGAAACCGAGAGCCAATTTGCCGAAGAACTGGATCGGGCGGTCGAACGCCCGGTCGATAAAGTAGACAATCAGCAGATCGAGCAGAACGCGGGCGATGCGGCCCATCCCGTATTTCGATTTGCCGGACCGGCGCGGGTGGTGGGTGACGACGATCTCGGTGACACGCGCCCCTTCCCAAGTAGCATAGACCGGGATGAAACGGTGCATCTCGCCATAGAGGCGCACATCCTCCA
>Ga0310917_10001589_pt1 | contig 10829 bp, 14 predicted proteins | sample GREbulkMGLF178_FD_203531 | JGI IMG/M metagenome (GOLD analysis project Ga0310917, IMG submission 203531) | Lab enrichment of tropical soil microbial communities from Luquillo Experimental Forest, Puerto Rico - GRE.bulkMG.LF178 | ecosystem: Environmental > Terrestrial > Soil > Tropical forest >... | reverse complement strand
TTCTCGACAGTCGTTTCATAGGCGTGCAGCGATCATTCGTGGTGCACGCCCGGCGGGCGCGCAGGGGTTAGTACTGAAGCTTCGCTGTGGCGCGAGCCAATGTTGCGCTCGCAAGGCGCAGCAGCCACAATGAGTATTAGGTGTGCCATGGTGTGGCGTGTCGTCCCAAACGTTACACTTTCGGTGACACATGGGCCCGATTTCGGGCAGGCCTGACGAAAGGGCGCGAATTCAGGCGAGATTTGGGACGCGGAGGGATGGCCGAGCAGAAACGTAGAGGAACGAAGATGATGAAAGCATTGAAAATTGGCTTGCTGGTGATCGGAGCCCTGGTGGTCGTGACGCTCTTGACGCTGCGCGTGACGGGCCTGGAGCCCGCATACGTCGATCCCAGTAGCGAAGAGTTCGCCAAAAGCGGCCGGACCACCAGGCCAGGACTGTGGCTGACAGGGGAGGTCGTCCATGAGCCCGTGACAAATTGGGACTGGGTCAACAAGGTCAATGACCCGATCCGCAAGAACACGATCATGCTCGAGACACGTACGTGGTACGGCATCCCTCACTCAGTGACGATCGGCATCATCGGGCGGGGCGACAAACTCTACGTCCAAGGAAGCGAAAGAGATTTCAGGTTGCAAAAGAAGTTCCCCTATTCCAAGGCGTGGTGGACCAACGTCGAGCGCGATCCGCGCGTGCGCATGAAGATCGGCGGAAAAATCTACGAAATGACGGTGGTTTTGATCCACGATCGCGCCGAGGTTGCACAATTGCAAAGGGGGAGAGACCCTGTCACGAAAGAGATTGGAGCCGACGGGAAAGAACACGTCACACAGGTGACGCACTGGTGGCGCGTTTACCAGCGAAATACTCCGGAATATGGGAACGGGTCGGCGGTTGCAGCATCCAACGAGGGGAGTCCACCAGAAAGGCGCCCCAGTCGCGAAGGCGCGGCTGAACGCCCGGCCGAGCGTCCCTAACTCGGAGCCTGGAACGTCAACGGCCCGATGCAGTCGAGGAAGCACCACCTGACGAGACGCTTGCCCTTCATCGGCAGCACAAGGGCGGTTGGCGACGGTCAAAAGCTGACAACGAGTCTGGGCGCGCAGTTTGATACAGCCCAGTTTGCGCTTGAGAAGGTCACTGGTCTCGACCATCACGATTCGTTGATTGAACCTGCTCAGCAGGTCGCCGTGTCGGTCGAGCGTCACGGAGAACGTGGATCGGCACGTCTGGTAGGGTCCGGGCGCTGGCGCGGTGCTCCGAAGGTCTAGCCTATCCGTTGCTCCTTTTGGGAGTGCCTCGCATACTAGCCGTTATGCCATTCGCCACGATTTCGGAGGCGGCACTCCGAGCACCACGCACCCGACGCCATCGCGCTGGCCGCTCGGTGCCCTGGCGCCTGGCGGGCCGCGCGCTCGTGGCCCTGCGGGGCGCGCCATGGACTGTCCGGATCTTCATCTCGGCGATCCTGCTGGTGGCCGTCTGGGCGTCAGTGAATTGGATCGTGCAGGCAGTCCGCAAGCCGACCGAAATATTCTTTCCCGTCAGCGGCTCACTCGCCAAGACTCCGGCGGAGACCTGGCGGCAATACGGCCCGCTCTTCGTCGAGCACTCCACCGCGGTCATCACGCCGGAACTGCTCGCGGCTCTGGCCCAGGCGGAGGGCAGCGGCAACCCAGTGGCACGAACCTACTGGCAGTGGCGATTCAGCTGGAACCCGTTCAAGCTGTACCGACCGGCTTCGAGCGCCGTCGGGATGTTTCAGATCACCGAAGGGACGTTCGCGGAGGCGAGGCACTACTGCATCCATAACCACGTCGTCGTCGAGGACGGTCCCTGGCACGATCTGCGATCGTGTTGGTTCAACGCGCTCTACACGCGCGTCGTGCCGAGTGATGCAGTGGAGATGACGGCGGCGTTACTCGATCGCAGGGTCGCGCGAACGCTCGAGAGCCACCGCATCGCCGTTGCCTCGCTACAGCAGCGTCAGAACCTCGCAGCCGTGATCCACTTGTGTGGAGGCGGCGTTGGCGACGCGTACGCGCGCCGCGGGTTCCGATTCAGAGCCGCCCAGCGATGCGGCGACCACGACGTCCGCCGCTACGTCACACAGGTCAACCTGCTGAAGCGCCAGTTCGTACGGCTGGCCGCTTCTGCTGACCTCCACCGCGTCCTTTAACTTTCAACCGAGCTGTCCCTAAGGCACTCTGCACGTTCCGAACGAGTTGCCGTCACTGCGAGCGGACGTCCGCGGACAGCCCGCGACGTCCGTCGAGAGTTGATCGATAGTTAATTCGCTGAGCTAGGTAGTCTAGAATGTGGCACCAATGAAGCGCCTTCCACTGTTACTCATCGCCCTCTTACTGGTACGCGCCGCCCTTGCCGCACAGACGGCCGACGATCCGTACGCGGCGCGGCTTTTCACCGAGCATTGCGCGTCGTGCCACGAGTCCGCTGCTGGAGGCGCCGCGCGCATCCCATCCGTCTCGCAACTGAAAACGATGACCCCGACTGCTATTCAGAGGGCGCTCGACAACGGTGTGATGCGAACGCAAGCGGCTGCCCTATCAACCAACGAACGTCGGGCGATTGCCAATTTTCTGGGTACAGCGGTGACGGCGGAACGGCGACGGGATGAGATCGCGAATCCGTGCCCAGGCGGCGCCGCCTGGAAAGACGGGGCAGGCTGGACCAACTGGGGTGCCGGGTTGGCGAACACGCGCTTTCAGACCTCAAAGGACGCGGGACTGACAGCCGAGGACGTGCCGCGGCTTACATTGAAATGGGCGTTCGCGTTTCCCGATTCCACGATGCTCCGCTCGCAGCCCGCTGTCTATCGCGGCAGGGTCTTCGTCGGGAGTCAAAGCGGCGACGTGTACGCGCTTGACGCCGCGACGGGCTGTGTGCATTGGACCACAACCGTGCAGGCTGACGTGCAGTCCGGAATAACCGTTGGCGAAGTCGCGGGGAAGGCCGCATTGTTTTTCGGCGATTCCTCGGGCCACGTGTATGGCTTGGACGGGATCACTGGAAAACAACTGTGGAAGGTTCGGCTGGATGAGCATCCGGCGACGAAAGCCACGTCTACGCCGGTGTTTCACCAAGGACGGCTGTATGTCGGCGTCTCTTCGCTCGAAGAAGCGTTGGCCGTGTCCTCGGCCTACGTCTGCTGCACCTTCCGAGGAAGCGTGATGGCGATCGACGCGGGCGAAGGGAGGATCCTGTGGAAGCGGTACATGATCGATGAAGCGGCGGAGAAGCGACCACGGACCCGGCGCGGGTCTGCCGCCTTCGGCCCATCGGGCGTGGGCGTGTGGACCGCTCCGACGCTCGATCCCGATCGCGACCGGATGTACGTCACGACCGGCGACAACTACTCGGACCCGCCGACCCCGTTGAGCGATGCTGTCGTGGCGCTTCGGATGTCCACCGGGGAAATCCTTTGGTCGAAACAACTCACGCCCGGCGACGCCTGGAACAGCTCCTGTATGGTCGACAAGGTCAACTGCCCAGATGCCGATGGCCCCGACTTCGACTTCGCGGCCTCCGCTCTGCTCGTCTCAGCGGCCAACGGACGGCGCATGCTCGTGCTCGGGCAGAAATCGGGTGTCGCGTATGGCCTCGATGCGGATCGTCAAGGCCAAGTCCTGTGGCAGGCGCGCGTGGGCGAGGGTGGCACCATCGGCGGCATCGAATGGGGGCCTGCGACTGATGGCCGCAATGTGTACATCGCACTGTCCGATGTACGCTTTCAAGTGACGCTGGCTGCTGGAAGCAGCGAACGGATCTGGGAACTGGATCCGACCAAGGGCGGCGGCCTGTTCGCCGTCTCGGTCGCGAACGGCGAGCGGATTTGGCACACCGCGGCACCCGGATGCGGCAGCCGACGACCATGCAGCCCTGCGCAATCGGCGGCGGTGACGGGGATACCCGGCGCCGTATTTTCCGGGTCGCTCGATGGCCACTTGCGGGCGTATTCGACAGCCAACGGCCGTATCCTCTGGGACTACGACACCGTGCGCGAGTTCGAGACGGTCAATGGCCTCGCAGGACACGGCGGCGCGCTTGACGTCGGGGGTCCGGTCATCGCTGGCGGGATGTTATTCGCCACCTCTGGATCGGCTCAGCGAAACGGGCTGCCTGGCAACGTGCTGTTGGCATTTGCAGTGACTCAGTAGTGTCCGAGAATCCGATCGCGTTCCTGCAAGCCAGATCTGGACGCGGGATATGCGCGCGGCCGCTCGCGATCGATAACGACGCTCCGGCCTCTGATACGCTGCGCTTGTGTCTCCGCTTTCGCATCCCCTCCAGTTTCATCTAGTCGCCGTGGCCGGCTGGATCAACAACATCAGCGCGAGGTGATCGAGTATCTCCAGGCGGAGAATCGGATGCTTCGCGAACAGCTCGGGCCGCGTCGGCTGCGATTCACCGACGATCAGCGCTGATCGCCTATTGTGAGCTGTGCCGGATCAAGGATTCGATGTCGTGGCCGCCATTGGGCCGAGTTTCCTGAGGCGCGAGCCCTCCCCAGACTGCTTCAATCGGGTGTTCTGGCTTCGGCGGAGTCTTCGCACAGGACGAGGAGCACCACCGCCCGGCCAGACTCGTCCCAGTCAGGCACGCTCCGCGGAGACGTTCAGCTCGACCTGCATGCGATACGGTGACATCTCCGACCATCCGGGGCGGTTGCTCGCTGGAGGCAGGCGTTGCCATCGCGGTCAGCAGCGCCCGCGCGATGGTAAAACGAAAGCTCACCATTTGAAGACCTGCTCGCGGATCGACGCTCAATCTGGGTTGGTGCCTCCCGAAGGCGTGACCCCGTATGCGCAATTCAGGTGTCTAACGGCTTGTGCCGAGCCGGCGGAGCTGCGCGAAAAGCGTAGACGAGTGATGACAATTCGCCGGCAAAAAGCGTTCCTCGAGTGAGATATGGAGTTCAAACACTTCGTCCAACTGATCGCGATCGGGTTGCAGGCGCGCATCCCCATGCACATGACGGGCTTTCCCGGTGTCGGCAAGACCGAGTTCACCAAGAGCCTCGAGACGGGATTCGCACGCGTGGGCCTCAAGTGTAAGGTCTTCATCCTGATCGGCTCCGTTCGGGAACCTCAGGACTTCGGCGGGTTTCCGGTTTCGACGCCCGAAGGCGTGCGGCTGCTGCCGATGGCATGGGCGCGCGACGCGAAACGCCTGGCCGAGGATGGCTACCTGGTGATCGTCTTTCTAGACGAGCTCACCACGGTCCCACCGACGACGCAGGCGGCGATGTTGCGCTTGCTGACGGAGAACGTCTGCGGTGAACTTGCGCTGCCGCATTACGAGCCCGGCAAGGGCGGCGTGGTCTATTTATGCGCCAGCAACGCCGTCGAATGGGCCGCCGGCGGACAGGAGATTCAGCCGCCGATGGCGAATCGCTTGTGGCACGGCGACTTTCCGATGGACCACGAAACATGGTGCGACATGTTGCTGAGCGACTTTCCGGCGCCTAACGACCTGCCGATCCTGCCGGCCGATTACCTGCACAAACATCATCATCAGCAGCGCGCCGTGATCGCAGCGTACGTGAAGGCGGCGGGTCACGATGCCTGGATGGCACCGCCCGAGGATCCAGCCCGGCGAAGCGGTCCGTGGCCGTCGGGCCGCACCTGGTATCTGGCGTCGCGACTCCTGGCCGCGATCGAAGCGGTCTCTCCAGGCAATCGACTGCTCCAAGGCCCCGCACTCGCGGGTCTGGTGGGCGACCAGGCCCTGCCATTCCTCGAGTACCGCGAGATGTTGAATTTGCCGGACCCTGAGGACATTCTGAAAGATCCGCGCAGGTTCGTGCTGCCCGATCGTGTGGATCGCGCGTACGCGATCTGCTACTCCCTCGCGGGCGCCGTCATCAACCACAAGACGCCGGAGCGATGGGAAGCGGCGATGATTGCCCTTGGCGTCGCGGGCGGGAAGAACGCCGACATCCCTGCGGCAGCGGCGCGAACCCTGTGCGACAAGAGGAACCGTCCTGAAGGCGTGATCAAACTGCCCGAGGAGTGCCGCTCGTTCTACGAGCTGATGCAGATAGCGAAGCTGCTTCCGGGCGGGTGACGTGGGAATCAGACTCTTCGACTTGATCCGCAGCGCCGATCACAAGTCGGAGGGGTACTCGCGCGCGCTGCAGGCGGCGCGGGTGCGGGCGGCGCATCAGCGCAGCTATTTTGCACCGGCCCTCTTCAGCCTCGTGCCGGTCGAGACGGATCTGATTGCGAGTATGGCGGTGGATTCCCACTGGCGGCTTTACTACAACGATGCCTGGGTGGCGACGCACACCGTCGAGCAGAATGCCAGCCTGCTTATCCACGAGGTCAGCCATCTCTTGCGCGACCATGAGGGACGCAAGAAGGCCGCAGGCATCCGGGACTACCGGCGATGGAACACCGCCGGCGACTGCGAAATCAACGATGATCTCCACGCCGAGGGACTGCCACTGCCAGGCGACCCGCCGCTGCCCGACAAGTATGGACTCCAGAGCGGGAACAACGCCGAGAGCTACTACAAACAGCTGCCGACCCCGGCACGAGCCGACCAACACGCGACGGCTGGCGATGAGCAGCCGTCGCCCGACTGCGGGTCTGGAGCACACGGCGAACGGCGATTCTGGGAACTACCGACCGACGATGAGGCTGACCGTGGCGTGCCGGGCGTGGACCGGATCAAGGCCGAGCTCGTGCGGCGGGAGGTGGCCCGACGCATCGACGAGAAGTCCCCTTACGACAACGATGTCCCGCTCGCCTGGCGCCGCTGGGCCCACGCGACGCTTGCGCCAAAGGTTGACTACATGGCGACGCTCCGTCACGCGGTGCGGCGCGCCTTGCGCGACAGCACGCTCGGCCGATATGACCGCACCTACAGGCGACCGCATCGCCGGCAGGCCTGCTACGGTGAGTTCATCATGCCCAGCTTCTACCAGCCGCGGCCGCGGCCAGGTTTTTTGATCGACACGTCCGCCTCGATGGGGGACACGCAGCTGGCGAGAGCCGTCTCAGAGCTGGGAGGCTTGACGCGCCAACTCGGGTACGGCGCGGACGTGGTCGTCGCCTGCTGCGACGCGGCGGTGCATCACGTGAGGAAGGTCTTCACGAGGACGCCGATCGAGTTGTATGGCGGCGGGGGTACGGACATCGGTGTGGGGCTGCGCGCGTTCATCGAACGGAAGGTCGCACCAATCGATCTCTTGGTCATCGTCAGCGACTGCCGCACTCCGTGGCCGAAAGAGATTCCGCCGTTTCCGGTCATCACGCTCCGAGTCGGCGACGGCGCGGCGCCGCCGTGGGGACATCAGGGCACCAACAGAGTGATTACGATTGAAGAGCCCGGCGTTGCGCCCCGCGAGAACACCGCACGAAGGAGATAGTGATAGAGATGGCGGTGCCCGTGCTACGCGACATGACTCCTTGGAAGAGTCGCCCGCTCACGGTCCCACCGGATTCGACACGGGCCTGGGTCCGCCTGGCCCTGTGGGAGTGTTGGATGGGCATGCTCATCTGCGGCGCTCTGGGGTTCGGCACACGGCTTATCGCCACCGCTCCCGACAACATCGTCGCTGTCTTCGATTTCACGAACTGCTACGCCGCCCCGCCGATCGTTCAGCCGTGTGAACGCGTCGCATACCGAGCGGGAACGCTGAACTTCGTGCTCAACGCGTGGTGTGGCTTGCTGCTGATCGCCGCCGCGGCATGGCTCCTATGGGAGTTGTGGAGTGCGGTCGCGCCGAAGCCAATCACCGATGACTTCCTGAAGCTGCTGGACGACTCGTTCGGGCGCGACTGGCGCAGTCCGCGCACCTGGCCATGGGCGCAGATGGGCTGGGCCTACGGGTTTACGCTCGGCGCTCTGCAGTGCGCTACTTGTGTCCAGGGTAGTCGCGTCCTCGAGACCACCCAAAGTGCCGATCTTTCACGTTGAAACCTCGCAGCGCTTCAGACAGATTCCGTAAACGTCGCGCCGTGACCAACGCAAAATGATTCCAGTTGCAGGCCGAGCTGTCTCTGCAGACATTCTGCAGAGTTGCCTCCAGGGACATTCTACACTTTCCCGCGCGAGCTCTCGTGAGTGAGGCGGACCTTCTCATGTTGGCGGCCGGCCCGCCATGTCCTCAAAGAGTTGAGTCAGGTGAGCGACCGGCGATGATTATTCCCTTGTTGTTTCACTTGCCAAACCGTGGGGCGACAAACAAACCTTGCGACGCCGCGGCATCGCGTAGGCGCGGATCGAAGCTGACGAGCGTCGCCGCTTGAGCGTCAAGAGCAGACGCAAGATGGAGCGCATCGAGCGCGCGCAACGGGAGCGATAGCGACAACATCAATCGCTCGGCGCGTCGATGGATCGGAGGCGTTAGTTCAGCGTGCCGAGAAGACCTGAGCACCTTCGACGCCTCACGATACAGGCGTTGTGCCTCATCCCGGGACAGAAGCTGTTCACGCGCACGACGCCCGAGCGCCAACGCCATCTCGGTCAGCGCCAGGTCCGAGATGATCACGTCGGTCATACCAACAAGCGCCGCGTTTAGGTCGTCGCTCTCACTCTCTGGAACGAACAACTTGACCAAGGCGCTTGCATCGAGATAGATCGGCCCCACCCAGGGACGAGGTTCAATCGCGGTCACACCCGGTCTTCTCGTTCCTCGAGGACGGCCTGGGACAGTTTCGGATCGCGTCCGCGCATCGCTCGCCGCACCCGAGCAAGATCGGGAAACGAACGACCGCGCTCGACCGGCGCCAATCGCGCGACCGGACGTCCGCGATCGGTAATCATCACCTCGCGCCCCTTCTTGACGTCATCGAGCAGGTCGGTCAAATTCTGACGGGCTTCACGCACACCAGCAGTTCGCATACTTCTATTGTGTCACATGTAGCACTTTGTCTTCAACCCCTGCATTGTGGCGATGCAACGGTCACATCGCGTTCTGTCCGGGAATTCGATCGACGTCCCGAAAGGCCCTTCTGAACAAGCCGGGTAACGGCATCAGCAGCGGCTCACCGCCTCGATGAGGCCGCTCCGTCACTCTGATACGCTGCGGCCATGGCTGGTAGGCTCGGAGCTGGGGCGGTAATCCGTAGGCAGCCTCTTGGCCGTCTCCGAGGTTTCCCCCTTCGTATGAGGCCATCGTGCGCGAAAGCGGCTGCTGTGTCGGTCAGGAAATTATGTAGATCGTCATTCACCGCCTTGCGACAAACAGGCCCCGATCCGTTGCCGGCCGCGACAAGTCGCCATTCTTACGACCAGACGACCGACGCTTCGTCGAAGGCAATTCTCGCAGCGAGTTGGGAATGTGACCACATCGGCGGCGACATCAACCAAACACCAGCTTTCGGGTCCCACACCAGCGGTCGGGCGTGGATCCGTTACAACGATGCGCATGAACATGCCGGATAATGTATCGGGTATGTGTCCTCAAAGCACCTTGGCTCCGTCAACATCGGGCGCAAATTGGAGACGCGGCTTGCGTATCTCCGCCTTCCTGGCCACGTGCGGGCTGACGACGATAGTCGCAGCGGAGGCGACGGCATTGCGCTCCCAACCATGCAGGAGCGCGGGCGATTTACGGCTACCGTCGCCAGACGGCCGACGTGAGTTGATTCTCTACACTCGTGTGTGTGGGGAGCGCGCAACGGGAGAGGTTGAGATAGCACCGAAGGGCATGCCAGTGCCCGATCGGCCAGGCAACGTTGACCTTCCTGGTCATCCGATTCGGACGTCCGCGCGTTGGATGTCGAACGACTCTGTGAGCATTGCGATTCCTCGTGGGGGCGCCCTTCCGAGAGCGCTACAGGTGAATGGCGTAACGATTACGTTCAGTCGCTTGACGGATGACCGATGATAAGTTTCGCTCTTGCACTGCCCGCGTGCCGGTTTTATCCCATCGATCGGCCGGAGCGATAAACGGCTGATCACGGCGGCGCGCAGGTAGTAGTTGGGAAGCCTGTCCCTAGCGAAAGCCGGTACAGCCTGTAGCGATTGAGCTTACTGGTCTCTTGCGGATAACGTTCACCTCGTCATGCGCCCAAGCATTACGGCGTACTGTCCAATTACTCGATCGATATCGGCGATGCCGAGTCTGGACCAGGGCTGGTGGAGTCCCTCGCCGATCTGTCTTCTGCATGACGCTGCTCCGTGCCCCTGTTACGCTGCGCTCATGCTTCCGCTCTCGCACCCATTCCGGTTTCTCCTGCTCGCCCTGGTCGGCTGGATCAACCAACAGCAACACGAGGTGATCGACTGGAAAAAACGCAGTCAGCGCCGCCGTAACCACCGCCACCAGATTCATTCCAGTCATGTGTTGTCGGTCCTCCCTTTATTCCTCACACGCGCTGGGGCGGCGATCCATGACTGACGCTCGATCCGCGTTTTCAAGTGGACTTTGACGCGGTCGCCTTGGTCTTTACCAATTGCCTTACGCACATCGGCCTTCACAGGCAGCTTGTGCTGACCGTTGCCTAACGCCATGAATGAGCTTCGAAACGGATGGCCATCGACTGTGCCCGCGACCTTCACGAGCCCTCGAGTTCCAAAGAACCTGACTGAATCTGGCCAGATGACGCACACCCAGCCGCCTGCGCTCTTCCGCAACCTGGCTGTAAATCGCCGATTGATCTTTGTCATATTCGTGATGCCTCTGCTTATTCGTCGAACGGAGAGACGCAATTTCGACACCGGCCGACCCCACGCCGTCAAGCCCAGCAAGCGCGGTTACGGCCATCCGTCCCCTGGTGCGGGCGCTTCGGTCGCCAGCACCTGACCCGTTCGCGGGCCTTGGAACATATTCGCCGGCCCCCTCCACTCCGTCGCGA
>Ga0310917_10001584_pt1 | contig 10852 bp, 9 predicted proteins | sample GREbulkMGLF178_FD_203531 | JGI IMG/M metagenome (GOLD analysis project Ga0310917, IMG submission 203531) | Lab enrichment of tropical soil microbial communities from Luquillo Experimental Forest, Puerto Rico - GRE.bulkMG.LF178 | ecosystem: Environmental > Terrestrial > Soil > Tropical forest >... | reverse complement strand
CAAGTCCATGGAATCTGCAGGATTGCCGACTTCATCTCCGAGATCGTCCGAAATGCGGCAGTAGGCGTACACATTGCAAAAGGGCTGTCGCAGGTGTCGCGGAAGAAACCACGTCGCTACCGAGAAATTTTCGTAGTGCGAGCGAGCCAGGCGCCGGCAGTACTCTTCGGCTTCTGCCAGCGAAGGAGCAACCGAGGGGATCGCATATTCAGGCGGAAGACTGCTCCACCCAGCCAGCGGCGAGGCGGGGACGGGTGGGGATTCGCGGCTGGCGATCGTGGTCATATAAGTTTCTTGCACCCCTGATGGATCCGTCCGCGTCAGTGCCCCGGAATGATGGCGGTCTTGATGTCGCCATTGCGATTCAGCATGTGCCGCAAGACATCATGGAGGCGCGACAGAGGTGCCTCGCCGGTGATGTAGTCGGTGCCTTTGACTTTCTTCTCAGCGATCAAACCGAACGCCCGGCGCACAGTCTCTGGCGTGTGATGGAACGTGGCCTTGAGCGTGAGTTCGGAATAGTGCAAGCGGTTGGTATCAAGTTGTACTTTGGTTCCGGTGGCGCATCCGCCGAAGAAGTTTACCGTGCCACCCTTGCGGACCATCTGCACCGCCCATTCCCAGGCTTGCGGACGACCCACCGCTTCAACCACAACGTCAGCGCCGCGCTTTTCGCGGGTAATCTGGCGGACCGCCTCGATCGGATCCTGTTCCGCAGTAATCTGCACAACTTCGTGCGCACCCTTACGCTTAGCCATGGTAACTTGCGAATCGCGCTTCACGACCGCGATAACGTTGCAGCCAATTGCCTTGGCGACCTGGACAAACATCAGGCCGATGGGTCCGCCGCCGATGACGGCAACCGTGTCGCCAATCTCGACGCGCGTCTCGTGGAGACCGCGGAGCACGCAGGCCAACGGCTCGGTCATTGCGGCATCTTCGAAGGTTACGTGCGGCGGGATGGCCAGCATGTTGGTTTCAACAATGCGGCGAGGGACACGGATGTATTCGGCGTAGGCTCCGTTATTGAAAAGCAAATCTTCGCAGAGGTTTTCCTGGTGCTTGGAACAGTAGAAGCACATCCCGCAAGGCGCCGAGTTTAGTGCGACAACTCGCATGCCGCGCCTGAAGCCACGGACGCCCGGGCCTACTTCTTCGATGACTCCCGCCAGTTCGTGCCCAAAAAGAGCCGGGGGAACGATCATGCGCGCGTGGTAGCCGCGCTGGTACACCTTCAGGTCGGTGCCGCACGTGAGGGCGACCTGGACTTTGATCAGAACCTCGCCCTCGTTAACCCGAGGGATTGGAACTTGTTCGATCTTGATGTCTTCTTTGCCGTACAGGACGGCAGCCGTCATTTTTCCATTCACTGCGAATGTCCTTCCCAAGCGCTGCCCGGCTGAATCACAATCTTCATCGAATCAGGTCTAGGGCGAGCAGCCAGTTCCAGTGCTTCCAGCCCGCGAGACAAGGGAAACCGGTGGCTGATGAGGCGCTCTAACTCCATCTCGCGGCCCATTACAAAGCGAGCTGATTCATCCTGCAACTCCACGGACGCGCTGTAAGACCCCAACAGCGCCTTCTCATCCGCACAAATCGCCGCGGGATCGACGATCGCTTCGCCATGCACTGTCTGTGCGAACAACAATACCCGGCCACCGGGACGAGTCGCGTCCATGGCAGGCCGGATCAGACCATTGCCGCCCACCGCCAGAATCACGGCGTCAGCACCCCGGCCGTCCGTTAACTCGCGCACTCGCTCGGTCACGTCTGTGCACGAGGCATCAATTGTCAGTCCCAAACCGAAGCTTTCCGATATTGTAAGCCTCTGCGGATATAAATCGGAAGTAATAACCCGAGCCCCGGTCCGCTTCGCCAACACGCTCAAAATGAGACCGATAGGCCCCTGCCCAATGACCAGTACCGTCTCCTCAGGCTCCAGCCGAAGGCTGACTACCCCCTTCATGCAGGTGTTCACCGGCTCAACAAAACAAGCTTGCTCGTAGGAGACGCCATCGGGAATACGGACAGTCCCTTCCCGCACAATCCAGTCCATCACCCGCACGTACTCGGCAAACCCGCCTCCGCTCGGCTCAAAGCCCGCAGTGCACCCCACTTTCTTGTAGGTCTCGCACTGCGCAAATGTCCGGTGCCGGCAGTAGTAGCACTTCCTGCACGGGATATGGTGAAACACCATCACCCGATCGCCCGGCTGGTATTCCGTCACGCCCCTTCCGACCGCTGCCACCGCGCCCGAGGTCTCATGCCCGAAAATCCGTGGTGCCGAGTGCGATCCCGTTGAGATCTTCTTCAGGTCCGTCCCGCAAATCCCGCAGGTATGCACCCGGACTAACAACTCTGCCGGACCAATCGTTGGCACCGGCACAGTCTCCATCCGCACGTCGCTCTTGCCGTGATACACCGCGGCCAGCATGGAGCCCGGAATCGAGCCCTGCCGTTCCTCCAGCGCAATCTGCCCTGCAATCGCCATCTTGAACGCTATTCCTGAACTCGAATGCTGCTGTGCGGCATCGTATTCGTGAATCGTACTTCTACCACCATGTGGTCCAGGTAAGGCTGACCGGGCATGGCAAAATGCGCTTCCCGTACCTTGAATACGCAAAAGAACTGGTCGACTCTCACGACTCTCTCCGTGTTCAACTGGATCTTGGCGAACTTGCCCGGATCCAGCCATCCAATCTGCGTCTTGTCCTGCAACGGATCCGGAGTCGGCATCAGCACATTCGGATAAATCCGATGCTTCAAGTCCTCCAGCCTCACGTGCCAGCCAAGAATCCGTTTATCCCCTTGCCCAACAGTCTCCGGAACGCATCCCAAGAGGTAGCGATCCCGGCCACTCGCATCTTTGACGCGAATCTCGCAGGTTGCATTCCCCGGGTCTAAATCGATTTGGAATGTCTGCTCCTCGACGTGCGTGCTTCCCTTGCGAAAACTCTCAATGTATGCAAATGATGGTTCCGTCTGTGCCCACAGAGGACCCATCAGCAAGCACCAGCCGCCGAGCAGCCATGAGCTCCCCAACCTGCGCACTTATTGACCTGCCTGCGTACGCACTGGAACCGAAGCTTCGATTCTCGAGGCCAGATATCTACTCAGGGCCTGCGCCGCCCGCGAACTGTTTACCACCAGCCGCAAGAACTGTCCCCACAGCCAGGGCCTGACGATGGTGTGCATCACAAAACTTCCCGTGCGGAATGCGCCCGCTCCATCGATGAAACCATCCATCGGTGGCATCGGAAACCCGAGTTCATCGGAAACCACCTTTACAGCTCCGAAGTCAATCCCATGCGCCTCCGCGCTCTTGACGACGCCAGCCGCTTCCATATCCACAACCTGGGCCCCATACGCACTGGCCAGCTTGGATTTCTGATCCTCTCCCGCAATCGATGAGAAGCTGACCAGCACCGCCTCTCCCGAACCTGTCTCCGTGCGGCTGCTATCTCGGGCGTCAATCACGCTCCCGATTACGAGCACCTGCCCGACCTCTAGGCCGGCTGCCAACGCTCCCACGAACCCCACGGACTCCACTCTCGTGGGATGGTAGAGCTCAATCACCGCCTCTGTTGCCCTCCGTGCTGCTTCCGTGCCAATGCCTCCACATACCGCCACACAGTCCTCGGATATGAAGAACCGAAATCGCCGTCCGGAGTTTTCGCGTTCTTCAACTCGCCAGTTCCGCACCAGCGGCTGGATCTCCCGCTCCAGGGCGGCCACCAGCCCGAGCTCAGGCATAGCCCTCCGCCTGGAACCACGCGGCGGCGCGCCTCAGCGCGTTATCCACCGGTATAATCCGCCAGCCTAACTCCCGTTCGGCCTTGCCTGAGGAGACAAACATCTTCTTCCGACCCATCCGCACTGCGTCAATGGTCGCGCGCGGCTCCTTACCGCGAATCCGACCAGTAACGATCTCATCCACCACGCCCGTCGCCAGCGCCATCACATACGGCACTCTCACCCGCGGAGAAGGCAAGCCCGTGATCGCCGCCAGCTTGTCCAAAATTTGCTTCAGCGTGAGGTTCTCGCCGCCAAGGATGTAGCGCTGCCCGCTCCTGCCCTTCTCCAGCGCCATTACATGTCCCCGCGCGCACTCCGTGGCATCCACCAGGTTCAATCCGGTATCCACATACGCTGGAAATTTCTTCTTCAGAAAGTCGACCACAATTCGTCCCGTCGGCGTCGGCTTGATGTCCATTTCGCCAACCGGCGTCGACGGATTCACTACCACGACGTCCTGACCGCTGCGCCCCGCCTCCAGCGCGATCTGCTCCCCCATGAATTTCGACCGCTTGTAATGCCCGATCATGTCAGCCAGCGCCACCGGCGAGTCCTCATCCGCGACCCTGCCGTTCGACGAGAACCCCATCGTCGCCACGCTCGACGTGTACACCACACGCCTCACCGAATTCCTCCGCGCCGCGTCCAAAACCGCCCGCGTTCCTTCCACATTCGACCGATACATCTGTTCCGAATCCCGCACCCACAACCGGTAATCCGCCGCCACGTGGAACACGACTTCGCATCCCGAAATCGCATTCTCGATCGATGCCGGCACGCGCAAGTCTCCGGTCACCCTGTCCGCTTTCAACCCCTCGATGTTCCGCGGATCGCTTGAGGAGCGAACCAGCAGCCGCAGCTCGGCTCCCTGCTCCGCCAGGACCCGGGCTACATGTGCCCCCAGGAATCCCGTCGATCCTGTGACGAAAGCTTTCAAGGCTTCTCCCGAACACTCCGCTGCAGTGGCTTCACTGGAAAGGTTCGACCTAACGCGCTCGCGGCTCCGGCTGGAAAAAGCCTTTGCCTATCGCCTGGTTCTTAACACTGCCCTTGGCCGGTGGGGCTAGCTCGAGGCTTCGCCAGAGACCATCTTCGCGTACGTGGTCAGCGCCAGCAGCGGGAAGTACTGGCGGTACATGTGGTACTTCAGATAGAACACGCGCGGGAATCCCGTCCCGGTAAATTGCGGCTCATCCCACGAACCGTCCTTCTGCTGTGTGCGCAGGAGGTACGCAATTCCTCGAGCCACCGAGTCGCTCCGCATATCGTTCGCGGCCATCAATCCCAGCACCGCCCACGCCGTCTGCGAAGCCGTGCTCTCCCCACTCCCCTTCGCATTGGGGTCGTCGTAGGACCCGGAGACCTCGCCCCAGCCGCCATCGGCATTCTGCATCATCCGTAGCCACTCGGCTGCCTGCTGCACGTAAGGCTCGTGGTGGTCGATGCCCACCGCCTCCAGTCCACGCAGCACCAGCATCGTCCCGTAGATGTAGTTCACGCCCCAGCGGCCGAACCACGAACCGTCCGGCTCCTGCTCCTTGCGCAGGAACTCGGTCGCCTTCTTCACCACACCGTGGTTCTTGTCGTAGCCGTATGCCGCCAGCATTTCCAGGATTCGCCCTGTGATGTCCACCGTCGCCGGATCCAGCATCGCGTTGTGATCGGCAAAGGGAACGTACTGGAACACCATCCGGTCGTTGTCTTTGTCGAAAGAAGCCCAGCCGCCGTTTCGGCATTGCATCGAGAGGATCCAATCGATCGCCCGAAGCACCGACTCCCTCTGGTACCGGCCGTTGGGATGCTCCACCCGGCTCAACGCCAGGCAAACCTGTGCGCTGTCATCCACATCGGGATAAAACTCGTTGTTGAATTCGAAGTACCATCCACCCGGCTGCCCCTCGGGATTCTTCACCTTCCAGTCGCCTGCATTCCGCACCTGCTTCTGGAGCAGCCAGTCCGCGCACTTCACCATCCGCGCATCGTTCCGCGGCACGCCCGCCTCGCCCAGCGCAAACAGGGCATATGCCGTGTCCCACACCGGCGAAACACAGGGCTGCATCCGGAACGTGTCGCCCTCCTCAATCCCAAGCTTCTCGAACTCATCCATCGCTCGGATTACCTGTGGATCGTCCACCGAATACCCCAGGCATCGCATCGCAATAACCGAATTCATGATTGACGGGAAGATCGCTGCCAAGCCGTCGCTCATCTCGAAGCGCTCCAGCATCCACTTCTCCGCCCGCTTCAGCGCCAGCGAGCGCAAAGGACGGATATGCACCCGTTCTGCCCAATGGGTGAACCGATCCAGCACCAGGAAGAAGTTCCTCCACGAGATTAGGTTCTTGTCCCAGTGCAGGTGCATACGCGACTTGTCACGCCCGCCCACAAAAAGCTCTTCAATCCCCATTTCGTCGGGGAGCTTCTTGAAGGGCTTCTTCGCGTAGCAGATCGACAGCGGCACCAGCATGGCCCGCGACCACGAAGAGATTTCGTAGATGTTGAACCAGAACCAGTTTGGAAACAGGACGATCTCCGGGGGAATCGCCGGAATCGCGTCGTAGTCATACTGACCAAAGAAACACAGATACAGCTTGGTGAAAGTGTTAACCTCGGTCACTCCGCCAAGCTCGAGAATCTTCGTCCGCGCTCGCTCTAGCGCCGGATGGTCCGCCTTGCAGCCGGCCAGCTTCAGCCCGAAATACGCCTTCACCGAAGCGCTGATATTCGAAGGCCCGCCCGGATAGATGCTCCACCCGCCGTCCTCATTCTGCCGTTTGAGGATGTAGAGCGCCGCTTTCGCGAACCGCTCAGCATCCACCGTCCCGAGCATCGTGTGCAGAACGAGATAATCCGCTTCCAGCGTTACATCCGCTTCCAGTTCGCCGCACCAGTACCCGTCTTCATGCTGCTCGGAAAAAAGAAGCCGGCGCGCGGCATCCGTCGCGGCCGCTACCCGGCTCGCCAGATCATCAATTTTTCCGAAACGAAGTTGAGGAGCAGTCTTGGCCGATAACGTGGGGGAGGAATCTTCCATAAAGAATTTGGACTCCGTGTTAGTCTGCGCTCGCGCTGGCTGGCGCGCTGGCTATGGCTTCCACGATCTCCGGAGGCAGGCCAAAACGAACATTTTCCGGCATGACCTCCAATTCCTGCAGATGATCGAACCCCTTGGCGCCCAGGAATTTTACTACTTCCTCGACCAGGCACTCCGGAGCCGATGCACCCGCCGTTAACGCGATCGTCTTGACCCCTTCCAGCCATTCCGGCTGGATGTTCTTGTAACTGTCGATTAGATGCGCATTCGTGCCCAGGTTGCGCGCCACCTCGACCAGACGGTTAGAATTCGAGCTGTTCTCCGAACCCACCACTAGCAGCAGATCCGCCTCCGAGGCGACTTCCTTCACCGCAACCTGCCGGTTCTCCGTCGCATAGCAGATGTCCTGCGCATGCGGACCTTGAATATTCGGAAACTTCCTCTTCAGCGCCGCGATGATGTCCTTGGTCTCGTCAAGACTAAGCGTCGTTTGCGTCAGATACGCCACTCGGTCCGGGTCCGGTACCGTCAATGCATCCACCTGAGATGGCGATCCCACCACCTGGGTCACGCTGGGAGCCTCCCCCAAGGTCCCAATGACCTCGTCGTGATCCCGATGCCCAATCAGCACCAGCGAGTAGCCTTCCTTGGCGAACTTTACTGCCTCCACGTGGACCTTGGTCACCAGCGGACAGGTGGCATCGATCACCCGCAACTTGCGCTCTTCGCTCGCCTTCCGCACCTCCGGCGACACCCCGTGCGCGCTGTAAATGACGCGCTCGCCCTCAGGCACCTCGTCCACGCTGTCCACAAAAATGGCGCCCTTTTGCTGTAACTCCTCCACCACAAAGCGGTTGTGCACAATCTCCTTGCGGACGTAAATCGGCGGCCCAAACGCCTCCAGCGCGATCCGCACAATGTCGATTGCCCGTACCACCCCGGCGAAGAATCCGCGGGGCTTTAGCAGCAGTAAGGTTTTCTGTTCGTTGGTAGACACTATGATGTTTGCCATCCTCGCCTTGCTATAAGGGTACACTTTTCCCCAGAAAAGATAACTCCAGACTACCTTACGGAACCCGGTTGGTCAACGTAAGCCATAGAAATGGCGAGGATTAGCAGCGAGTGGGAGCATTCCGCAAGCGAACGGATCGTACAAGGGGTGCCCGTCCTCGGGTCGCATTCTGTGCGACCCAGAATGCGGCTTGCTCACGCGTTCGCCTTGATCATCTGCTCCGCATGCTTGAGCGAAGTTTCCGTCACCTTCGCCCCGCTCAGCATGCGCGCCACTTCTTCGGTCCGCTCGTCGCCCGTGATGTTCCGCACGGTCGTCCGCGTTCGCCCGCCCGATTCCTTTTTCTCGATCCGGTAGTGATGGTCCGCAAATGTCGCGATCTGCGGCAGGTGCGTTACGCACAGTACCTGGCTCGTGCGCGATAGCTCCTTCAGCTTCTTCCCGACCGCCTCCGCGGCACGCCCACCGATACCGGTATCGATTTCATCAAATACCAGAGTTCGCGGAACGCCCGGCCCCTTCTTCTTCCCGCCACCACCCGCACTCGCCTCCACGCTAGCTTTCAGCGCCAGCATCACGCGCGACAGTTCCCCACCGGACGCGATGTCTTCCAGCCGCCGCATCGATTCGCCCGGATTCGTCGCAATCATGTACATCACCCGGTCGAAGCCGCTCGCCGACCAGTTCGGCTCGTCATCCGATCCGGTCACCTCGATCTTGAAGCTCGCCTTCATCGCCAGATCGTTGACCGCGGCCTCCACCGTCTTCTCCAGCTTGCGAGCGCATTCGTAGCGCTTCCTCGACAGCGCCCGTGCCGCCGCCAGGTATTCCTGTCCCGCGTTGGCCAAGTTAGAACGCAGTTCCCGCAGCGTTTCGTCCTTGTTCCCCATCTCGGCCAGCTTGCGCGCCGCCTCCTCACCGAATCGAATCACATCGTCCAGCGTCGGCCCGTACTTTCGCTTCAGCCGGTCGATCACCGCCAGCCGATCTTCGACTTCGGCCAGATGCTCCGGTGAAGCATGGATGCCTCCGGCATAATCCCGAACCGTCGCTCCCACGTCCTCAACGCTGATGAGGGCAGACTCGAGCGACAACATCGCATCCTGGAATTTCGACTCATACCGAGCCAGCTCCTCGATCTGTTTCCGCGCTGCGCGCAAAGTCGACGCCGTCGATGCGTCGCCCTCATACAGCAGATCGAACGCGTTCAACGCCGCGCTATAGATCTTCTCCGCGTTCGCGAGTACGCGCTTTTCATTGTCCAGCCGCTCGTCCTCACCGGCTTGAAGCTTGGCCTCTTTGATCTCGCGCCTTTGATAGCTCCACAAATCCAGCAACCGCAATCGGTCCTGCTCATCACGCTCCAGTTCTTCAATCCGCGTGCGGATTCCTCTCCACTTCCCGAACGCCTCCTGCACCGCGCCGACCTGCGAACCCGCATAAGCATCGAGCAGTGCCAGCCGCGCCGGCCCGTCAAACGCGGCCAGAGTCTCGTTCTGCGCGTGCACTGTAGCCAGATAGGGACCGAGCTGTTTCAGCACACTCACAGTGGCTGGTTGATTGTTGACGAACACTCGCCCCTTCCCTCCTAAGGCGATCTCGCGCCGCAAGATCACCGATTCGCTCTCGGAATCGAGCCCGTTTTCTTCAAGAATATGGTTCACCGTCTTCGCAGCGCCGCTCTCGATCTCGAATACCGCCGATATCACCGACCGCTCCGCCCCGGAACGAATCACTTCGCTCGAAGCCTTTTCGCCGAGCAGCAGTGTGAGCGCATCAATCAGAATGGATTTCCCGGCTCCGGTTTCGCCGGTCAAGAGGTTCAATCCAGAAGCGAAGTTCACCCCCAGGTTATCGATGACCGCGTAGTTCTCGAGTCGCAGTTCGACGAGCACCGCTGATCCTGGGAAGACGAAGTTGAGCGCAGCATAGCATGAAACCCGCGACGGTAGCGCCGGCGTCCCACCGGCTGTCCGGTGGGCGTCTCGCCCACTGCCACGCAACTCGCCAATTTCGCACGCCGTAACCGGTTACCCACCTTGGTACTCAGGAAAAGTTGATAACCACTCCAATCCGCACTATCCGTTCCCGGGACTATAATTAATGAACTTCTCAAATCTTCTGGAGGTCATTGGGCGCTCGCGCGTCTGCCTTATCCACAATGTTGAACGCATACTCGTTGGCCTCCTCAGCACTCGGCGGCGAACTGCTCGACCTCGTCGGCCAGACTGGCCTCGTCGCCAAAATCGTTCTTCTTCTCCTGCTGGCTTTCAGCGTTCTGTCCTGGGCCATTATCCTCGCCAAGTGGAGCCTGCTTCGCCGCGCCCGTGTACAAAGCGGACGCTTTCTCCGCGCCTTCCGCAAGGCCCAGCGCCTTCAGGACATGGCTGCGGTCGCCGACCAGTTCCGCCCCAGCCCCCTCGTTGGCGTCTTCGAGAACGGCTATGAAGAATTCAAACGCCAGGGGGGCCGCAACCTGCTGGCCATACAGCGTGCCATGCAGATCGCCAACTCCGAGGAACTCACGCGTTTCGAGCGCAACCTACCCTGGCTTGCCATCACCGGCGCCGTCTCTCCGTTCGTCGGCCTTTTCGGCACGGTCTGGGGCATCATCGATGCGTTCCACGGACTCGGCACTGCCGGCGCCGCCACTTTGCGCGCTGTCGCACCCGGAATCTCTGAGGCCTTGATCACCACTGCCGCCGGCCTCGCCGCCGCCATTCCCGCGGTCATCGCCTACAACCTCATCGGAAGTTCCATCCGTGAGTTCGCCGCTCGCGGGGATGACTTCGCCCTCGAAATGCTCAACGCCACCGAGCGCGCGCAGGTGCAACAGACCTCCGGCGAACCCGCAGGAGTTCGTCGCTGATGGCCTTCACCGCTGCCAACGGAAGAACGCAGTCTTCGATCTCCGACATCAACGTCACCCCGCTGGTCGACGTCGTGCTAGTACTTCTCATCATCTTCATGGTGACTGCTCCCGTGCTGCAGTCGGGGATCGAAGTCAATGT
>Ga0310917_10001583_pt1 | contig 10853 bp, 9 predicted proteins | sample GREbulkMGLF178_FD_203531 | JGI IMG/M metagenome (GOLD analysis project Ga0310917, IMG submission 203531) | Lab enrichment of tropical soil microbial communities from Luquillo Experimental Forest, Puerto Rico - GRE.bulkMG.LF178 | ecosystem: Environmental > Terrestrial > Soil > Tropical forest >... | reverse complement strand
GATGCGAATGCCGAAAGGGGGGCCGGGTGGACCAGGATCGCCTTTCGAGCCAGGAGGGCCGGGCGGCCCCGGATCGCCCTTGGGCCCCTGACCTTGACCGCAACTCATCATTGCGCCGGCCAACGCCATCGCAACGAGCACTCTCAACACATGCATGGCCTTCCCTCCGAAGAAGGAGCCACAGGATGTCCAATTTCGCGCTCGGGCAAAAGGCCAACTGCGCGCGCTTCGTGGCAAAACGCCGTAGGCGAGCGCGGCGCGGTATCGTATAAATACGGACTGACCGGCTTGGCATCGCTTCGCTGTCGCCGCCGCCAAAGCAGCGATGAACCGATCAATGGGATTCAGGGTCGCGAAGTCGGGAATGGAGACCGTAATGTCGAGGAAGATGCTGACGGGCTCGTTCGTCGCGCTGATCACGCCGTTCAACAAAGACGGCTCGGTGGACTTCGGCGCGTTTCGGACCTTGCTGAAGTTCCAGGAAGACCGAGGCACCTCCGCGGTGCTGATTATGGGCTCGACCGGCGAGACGTCGATGCTCGCGCCGGAGGAAAAAAAGCAGATCATCGTCGAGACCGCGAAGATGAAGACGCCGCGCATGCCAATCTTCTTCGGCTGCACCGGCAACAACACCGAGGCGACCATCGCCAACGTCCGCTTCGCCGAGGCGAACGGCGCCGACGGCGCCATCCTGGCGGCGCCTGCCTATATCTGCGCGCCGGAAAGCGACATCGAGCGCTTCTTCCTCGACGTGGCGGACGCGAGCGATCTGCCGCTCGGCATCTACAACAATCCGCCGCGGGTGAAGAGCGACTTAAATTGGGATCAGCTCCTTCGCATCTTCAAACATCCGAACTACGTGGTGCACAAGGAATCGACCGCCCGCGTCGGGCAGGTCGCGCAGGTGTTGGCCGCCAAGCCCAAGGTCTCGGTCATGTGCTGCGACAGCCCCAATCTCGGGCTGGTGGTGCCCACCATGTCGCTCGGCGGCCACGGCACCGCCAACATGACCGGCAATGTCGCGCCGGCCGAGCTCGCGACCATCTCGACGCCCTGGACGAGCTACGCTGAGGCGGAAAATTTCAAGACCACCTACCTCAAACTCCTGCCGCTGCTACATTTCACCTATTCGGCCATCAATCCAGTGGCGGTGAAATCGCTGATGAAGGCGCTCTCTTTGCCCGCCGGTAACTTGCGCAAGCCGCTGACCAACCTCGACGGCGAAGCGCTCGCCAAAGGCATTCGCATCGTGCAGGAGCTGGGGCTCGACAAGCAGTACGGCTACAAGATCGGACCCGTCTCCGCCGTTGCAGCATGACTGTCACGGGCCGCCCGGCTCGCGCGACGATCGCGCTGCACTCCCTCTTCCCGCTTGCGGGGAGAGGGTTGGGGTGAGGGGGAATCTCCACGGGCGGCAGTCCTGGAGAGTCTCCCTCACCCGACGCGCGCGGGCGAGCGCCCGCGCCTGCGTCGACCTCTCCCCGCACGCGGGCAGAGGTGGAGCGGGCGGCATCCGCATCGGACACGTCATACGAATCCACCCTGCCCAAAACAAAGACATGGACCTTGGAATCCGCGGACGAAAGGCCCTGCTGAGCGGCGCGAGTCGAGGTTTGGGACGGGCCTGCGCCTTCGCGCTCGCCCGGGAAGGTGTCGACGTCACCATCGTCGCGCGCAAGCGCGACGTGCTGGAAAAGACCGGCGCGGAGATCGCGGCGGCGACCGGCGTTAAGGTCGCGACGGTTGCAGCCGACATCACCACCGGCGCGGGACGCGCCGCCGCGCTTGCCGCCTGTCCGCAGCCCGATATCCTTCTCAACAACGCCGACGGCCCGGCTCCAGGCGACTTTCGCGACTGGTCGCGGGACGATTGGATCGCTGCGCTCGACGCGATGATGCTCTCCCCGATCGAGATGATGCGGCTCACCGTGGATGGCATGATGACGCGCGGGTTCGGCCGCATCATCAACATCGTCTCGCGCAGCGTGAAGATGGCGCAACTGGAGCTCGGCCTGTCGAATGGCGCGCGTTCCGGGCTCGTGGGTTTCGTCGCTGGGCTTGCGCGACAGACCGCTGCCCGCAACGTCACCATCAACAATCTCCTGCCGGGCATCTTCGACAGCGACGCGCAGCGGGCGCACGTCCGTGCCATGCTCGAGGCAAGCGGAAAGACATTCGAGGAGCTGTGGCGTGCGCGCGCCGAGGCCAATCCCGCCCGGCGCTACGGCCGGCCGGACGAACTCGGCGCCTATTGCGCATTTCTGTGCTCGCAACACGCCGGTTTCATCACCGGCCAAAATCTGCTGATCGACGGAGGGAGCTATCCCGGCACATACTGAACCGCCGCACCAAAGGATCGTCCCATGAGATTCGTGACTACGTCCGCGTTTGCGATCGCACTCGCCGCATCGTTACCGGCCGCCGCGACGGCGCAGAATTATCCCTCCCGCACGGTCACGGTGGTGGTGCCGTTTCCGGCCGGCGGATCGGTCGATGGCGTTGCCCGCATCCTGGTGCAGAAGCTCAACGAGACCGTGGGCCAACACTTCATCGTCGAGAATCGCGCCGGCGGCGCCTCGGGAATAGTCGGCGCCAACGCCGTCGCCAAGGCCACCCCCGACGGCTACGCCTTGCTGGTCTCGGCGTCGGTGCATGTGATCAATCCGTTCCTGTATAAGAGCGTTCCTTACGACGTCGTGCACGACTTCACTCCGGTGACGCTCTTGGCGGAGGGACCGTTGATCGTCAGCACGACGCCGAGCGTGCCGGCGAATAATCTGAAAGATTTCTTCGCGCTCGTGCGCAAGGACCCGCAGAAATACACCTTCGGCGCCACCACCATCGGCTCCGCCAGCCATCTCGCCATCGAACTCCTCAAGCACGACGCCGGCCTCGACACCCTAGTGATCGCCTACAAAGGCACTGCGCCGGCGCTCACCGATCTCATGAGCGGGCAGATTCAGCTGCTCGCCGACCCCATGCTCTCCTCACTTCCGCTGGCACAGGGCGGCAAGATCAAGGCGCTCGGCCTCACTAGCCTCAAGCGTGCGGCCGCGGCGCCCGACATTCCGACCGTGGAGGAGTCCGGCGTGAACGGCTTCGCGTTCGTATCGTGGTACGGATTGTGGGGACCGAAGAACCTGCCGGCCGATCTTTCCAACAGGCTGCAGGCGGACATCGCCAAAGTGCTGGCGCTGCCTGACGTGAAGCAGCGCTTGAATGCGCTTGGATTCGATCCGATCGGGTCGGGCGGTGAACAGTTCGCGACCTACATTCGCGACGAGATGGCGAAATACGAGAAAATCATCAAGGACGCCAAGATCAAGGTGGAGTGAGCACGGTGGCGTCATGCGGGTGATGGTGCTCGGCGCGGGAGTCATCGGGACGAGCTCGGCCTATTATCTCGCTAAGTCCGGCCACGAGGGTCAACACAGGAAACACAGGCATGCCGACCACAAGGTGGAGTCCTACCGTGTACAGATTAGGCGCTATTGTGGCGCTCGCGTTCTGCTTTGTTGCCGGATACGTCGTGGCCGGTTTGTGGTCGAGCGCACGCGATACAAGCCCCCTCGCGCAAATCTGCGCCCGCGTCGATTCCATGAACGGCTTGCAAGAGAGTCTCAAGGGACCAGATGCTGTAAGCGACGAAGTGGGAGTCGAACTTAAGGCGTTGGTCGAACAGTGCCGCACGGCACTGAGAAATCGCGCTGAAGAAAACGACTAAGGCTGCTGTTGGTTAGAAACATCATCGTCGAGAACAGGCCGGGCGCCTGATCAGCGCTTGGGGTCAACGATGCGCTTGCCCGCATTTTAATAAGGCCTATTGGTCTCCGCGGATGCCAACGCCGCTTGCCGCGCGCTGCGATCGTCGTATCCACATAAATGACCTTCACCTTGGATCGGACTAGCGTATTGTTCGGCCGGGCTCCAGCCCCGAAGGCGCCCGCAACAACGAGAGGATGAGGGATGAGCCAGGAGATCCTTTACAGCGTCGAGGACAGCATCGCGACCATCACGCTCAATCGCCCCGAGCGCATGAACGCACTCACGCACGAGCTCGAAGCCGAGCTGCATCGGATCTTCGACCGGGCGGACGCCGACCGCGCCGTCCGTGTGATCATCCTCACCGGCGCCGGCCGCGCCTTCTGCGCCGGCTACGACCAGAGCACAACGGACAAGTCCGGCTCGCGGCATTCCGATCCGAAGGGCAAATCGCTGGCCGATTTCATCGAGTTCTGGCAGCGCATCGACGCCGGGCGCGTGGCGCTGTGGACGCATATGTGGCGACTGGGCAAGCCCGTCATTGCGGCGGTCAACGGCTGGGCCATGGGTGGAGGCTTTTGGTACCAACTCGCCGCCGACATCACCATCGCGTCGGATCAGGCGGTGTTCGCGCAGCCCGAGGTCCGCCACATCTCGAACACGACATTTCTCTTCGGCGCCCTGTGCGGTTGGAAGGCCGCCAACCGTTGGGGGCTCACCGGCGATCACTTCGATGCGCAGGAGGCGCTGCGCATCGGCATGGTGAACGAAGTGGTGCCGCACGATCAACTCATGGACGCGGCCCGCACGCTCGCCAAACGCATTTGCCTTGTGCCGGAGCCGTCGGTGCGGCTCAACAAGGCCGTTACCATGATGGGCATGCAAGCCGCCGGAGTTTATTCCGGCCTTCTGCTCGAAGGAGCCCTCGGCGCGCTCGCGCACTCGTCCCACAACGAGTTCCGGGAGAAGCTGTTCGAAGCCCAGCGCCAGCACGGGCTCAAGGGCTATCTCGACATGCGCGACGGCCCGTTTCAGCCCGAGCCCATGGGGCCGCGGTCGGCGAAGGGACGACAGAAGAAGGCGGCGCAGTGATCGCAGCACTCGTGCCGCGCGCAAGCGCGTCGTCAACGAATCCCCAAGGACAATGCGTGCAAGAAACCAAGTACATCGGCCGCTCCGTCAAGCGGCTTGAAGACCGCCCGCTGCTCACGGGCAGCGGCCGCTTCGTCGCCGATCTCGCCTTTCCCGGGATGCTCGAGGCGGCGTTCGTGCGCAGCCCGCACGCCCACGCCGCGATCCGCGGCATCGACGCCGGCGCCGCGCGGCGGTGCGAGGGCGTCCACGCGGTGCTCACGTTTTCGGATCTTGCGCCGCTGCTCGCGCAGGAGCGGCTGCCGCTGCAATTTCGCACGGCGCGGCTCCCGCACGACATCACTCCGCTCGTTCTTGCCAAGGACGAAGTCGCCTTCGTCGGCGAGGCCGTGGCGGTCGTGATCGCGCGGACGCGCTACCTCGCCGAGGACGCCGCCGCCCTGGTTGCGGTCCACTATGCGCCGCTGCCGGCGGTCTCAGACTGCCGGCAAGCGCTCGCACCGGGAGCGCCGTGCGCGCATCGCGCGCGCGGCAGCAATCTCCTGATCGAGTTCCGGCAGTGCTATGGCGATGTCGCGGATGCATTCGCCCGCGCGCCTCGTCGCGCCAGCATCAATCTCAAGCAGCATCGCGGCGGAGCGCATTCGATCGAGGGACGCGGCGCGGTCGCCGCCTGCGACATCAACGAGGATCGGCTCACCCTGTGGTCGTCGACGCAGCTCGCCCACGAGGTGCGCGCCTTCCTGATGACGATGCTGCGCCTCGACGAAAATCAGCTGCGCGTCGTGGCGCCGGATGTCGGCGGCGGCTTCGGCGCCAAATTCGTGATGTACCCGGAAGAGGTGACGCTGGCAGCGGCGTGTCTCCTGTTGCGGCGGCCGATCAAGTGGATCGAGGACCGGCGCGAGCACTTTCTCGCCGCCATCCAGGAGCGCGACCAGTATTGGGACCTCGAGGTCGCCTTCGACAACGACGGCCGCTTGCTCGCCGTGCGCGGGCAGATGATCCACGACGAGGGCGCCTACACTCCCCAGGGCATCAACCTTCCCTACAACGCGTCGACGGCGCTGCCCGGACCCTACATGCTGCCGGCCTTTCAATTCGACGTGCGCGTCGTCGAGACCAACAAGGTCGCGACCATGCCAGTGCGCGGCGCGGGCTATCCGGAAGGCGCCTTCGCGATGGAACGCCTGCTCGACCGCATCGCCGACGAGCTTCACCTCGATCGCGCCGAGGTTCGCCGCCGCAATCTCGTGCCGCCGGAAAAGATGCCTTATGTGTTTCCGCTCAAGACCCGCGCCGGCTCGCCGATCACGCTCGACAGCGGCGACTTCCCGAGCTACCAGCGCGCCGCGCTCGACGCGATCGACTACGCCGGCTTTCCCGAGCGCCAGCGTCGAAGCCGAGCGAGCGGCCGCTATCTCGGCATCGGCGTCGGCAACGGCGTCAAGGGAACGGGCCGCGGCCCGTTCGAATCCGGCATCGTGCGCATCGGCCGCTCCGGCCGCGTCTCCATCTACACTGGCGCGATGCCCATGGGGCAAGGGATCAAGACCGCGCTGGCCCAGATCTGCGCCGAGCAGTTCGGCGTCGCGCCGGACAACGTCAGCGTCGTGGCCGGCGACACCAGCGTCATTCCCTATGGCCAGGGCGGCTTCGCCAGCCGTCAGACCGTCACCGCGGGCTCCGCGGTGCATCTCGCCGCCATGAAGGTGCGCGACAAGGCGCTCGAGGTTGCCGCCCACCTGTTGGAGGTGGGCGTCGGCGACCTCGAGCTGCGCGACGGGCGCATCGAGATTGCCGGCGCGCCGGGCAGCGGACTGACCCTGCGCGAGGTCGCCGAAGCAGTCTCCGGCGTGCCCGGCTACGCCATGCCCGGCCAATTCGAGCCGGGGCTCGAAAGCATGCAGAGCTTCCTGCCGAGCGCGCTCACCTACGGCGGAGCATGCCACGCCGTCGAGGTCGAGGTGGACATCGAGACCTGCGGCGTGCGCATCCTGCGTTACGTCATGGTCAACGACAGCGGCCGGATCATCAATCCGATGATCGCCGAAGGACAACTTGTCGGCGGCGCGGCGCACGGGATCGGCAACGCCCTGTACGAATGGATGGGTTACGACGATGAGGCGCAGCCCCTCACCACCACGTTCGCCGACTATCTCATCCCGAGCGCCACCGAGGTGCCGAAGATCGAGGTGACGTTCGCCGAATTCCCCTCGCCCCTCAACCCGCTCGGCGTCAAAGGGGTCGGCGAATCCGGCTGCGTGCCGGCTGCGGGCGCGATCATCTCGGCGATCGAGAACGCGCTTGCGCCCTTCGGCGTGCGCATCAGCGAATATCCGGTGACGCCGGCGCGGCTCTACGCGTTGCTCGCAGGCCACCAACGGCGGCAGCCGTAACGAATAGGTGGTGACGCGAGACGGCCACGGACCTCGCCCGATCAGAACGCAATGCGGCTATTCCGGCATGCCCGCCTTGCGCAGTCCCTCGTTGACGCGTGCGAGCAACTGCCGGTACGCCGGGCTGGTGAGCGCGAGCGGAACCGGCGAAAGCTTGCGGAATGTCGATACTCTCGTTCCCGGACGTCTTTCCAGGTAGGTGGCGAGCGCCGCGCGAGCCTCCTCGGAGCGACCGAGGTACGCGTAGGCGGCGGCGAGAAAAGCGTGCGGCGAAGTGTTCCTGGGATTGGCGTCGAGCGCGCTGATCAGCGTGCGGGCGGCCTCCTCGTCACGCCCGAGAAGAATCAGAGCGTGGCCTCGACCGTCCAGCCAGGTCCACCGTCCCGGGTCGCGCGGGCCGATACGATCGGCCTTGGCGAACCACTCGAGGGCTTGGTGCGGATTGCCGAGATAGAGGGTCGACAAGCCGATTTCCTTGTAGGCCCACGGCTCGCCGGGATTTTCCATGATGACCGCTTCGGCCACGACAATGGCGTCTTCGAATCGGCCCTGCGCGCGCCGCAGCGCGGCATTCGCTTTCAAGGCCATGATATGACGAGGCTCGATCGCGAGCGCGCGATTGAGCAGCCGCTCCGCCCTGCCCAGCCGCTCCTCCCCCCCGATTTCGTAGTAGCCATTGAGGAACTCGAAAACGAGCGTCGTGGCGACGCCAGCGAGGCCATCGACGCTCGTCGGCTGGACCGTCAGCGCCAGCTCGAATAGATCGCGGGCCTGGATCATCGTTGCGGGCGACGACGGCAGGTTGAGCACAGCCTTGCCGCGCATAATGAGGTCGATGAGTTCGGCGCTATCCGGCCTTTCGCGCAGGCTTCGCCGCGCTTCTATGCCCACGACCTGCAAGCCGATCGCACGCGAGACCCGGCTGACGATCTCGTCTTGAACGTCCAGGATGCTCCCTTGTTCGGCATCGAAGCGTTCGGCCCAGAGCTGGCTTGCTTCCTTGGTCTCGACCAGCCGGGTGTTGACGCGCACGCGGTCTCCCTCGGGGACCACGCTGCCCTCGAGTAGATAACGTACCTCCAGCTCGCGGCCGATCTGCCGCGCATCCGCGCCCCGGCCCTTGTAGGTGAACGCGGTATCGCGGGAGACGATGGAGATTCCGGGCAGCACGTGCGCAAGATCGCTGATGAGACTGTCGGTGATCCCGTCGGCCAGGTAGTCCCGCTGCGCATCGCCGCTGAGATTGACGAATGGAAGGACGACGATCGACGGGGCCGACTCTTTGAGCCGCTCTGCCGAGGATGCGGCTTCGCTTGCCAGCGCCATTCCCTGTTCCGTGTGTGGTGCGGGGGATGGGGAGGATGACGACAGCAGCCACCACGCGGCGGAGACGGACAGTGACGCAAGGACTATCACCGCCGTGGCGAACCGCAGATTCCGTGCACCCTGCCGCCCATTGGACGCCGTCCTGTTCTCGGCTGGTGCTGCGCCAGCCCCGCGGGCAGCATGCAACATTGCATGGTTCCCTGCGGCATCCGATGACCCGCCCGGGAGCGCCGGCGGTTCGTCCGTTGGCACGACGTTTGCCGCCTCCTCCACCGCACCCGGGGACGCTTTCTCGACTGCGATGGCGGTCGGCGCAGAATTGTCCTCGTCAACGCCGCCGACAAAACGAAATCCGCGTTTGTGCAGCGTGCGGATGAGGCTCTGGTCGTTGCCGCTGTCGCCGAGCGCCCGCCGTGCCGCGCTGATGCGGGAGCTCAGCGTCGCCTCCGAGACGATGCGGCCCTGCCAAATCACGTCGATCAGCTCGTCCTTGCTGACGATCCTATCGCGGTTGCGAATCAGGTGAACGAGCAGATCGAACACCTGCGGCTCGATGTGAACGATCGCGCCGGCGCGTCGCAACTCCTGCCGCGCGACGTTGATCTCGAAATCGGCGAAGCGGAAATTCAAAGTGGCCCCCTCATTATTGCCAAGGCAGAGTCTTGGTCGCCGCCGAGCGGCGACTTGTCAAATAGTCGGCGGCTATAGGAATGGTTGCACTATACCGTTGCGCCCCCTTTCGCAACGGTTTTCGGATTTATGGCTGCGCGGCAGATACTACAACCGCTCGCGCCGTTCGGCGTACGCATCAGCGAATATCCGGAAAAAGCGCGGGTAAATGCCGCCATTGCGTAGCGGTTCTGCCCGCACACGGAGTTTTGAAGGCACTCGATATTCGTGTAGCGACAAAGCGATGTGCAATTGAACGCAGGGGCTGCCACCTATCGGATCAAGAGGATACGCCGCTCAAGGAGGGCAACCGGACCACGAAGATCAGGAGCCCTCGTCATGAGCGAATCGGCCGCCGTTTCGACGCCCATTCTTCGGCCGGTCGTGCAATTTGCCCCTTCCGACATCGCACGCCGTCGCATCGCGACATGGAACGGGATCCAGACCGATGCCGTCGAAGTCGTCAGGCGCGAGCCGTTCGAATACGGATTCACGGCGTCGCGTCATCTCTTGATCATGTGCGAGCGCGGCGAGCGCGACGACGGCGAAACGCTCGTCGAAGGCCTGCCGAGGTCGACCTTGCAAGAGCTCAACCGGAAGCTGACCTTCGTGCCGGCCGGCCACCGGTTTTGCGGCTGGCAGAAGCCGCGCAAGCTGACACGCGTCACCTATTTCTACATCGATCCGCGCGGGCCGCTGATCGACCCCGAACTGCGTTTCGCCGAAAGCGAGTTCACGCCACGACTCTTCTTCTTCGACCACGACTTGTGGGAAACCGCGTTCAAGCTCAAAGCGCAAGCCGAGAATCCGGGGCCCGGGCAGAAGCAATATGTGGAGGCGCTGAGCGTCGTGCTCATGCACGAGCTGCTGCGTCTCAACAGCGGCGCTGGGCTCGCCAAGCGGCCGATTCGCGGCGGCCTCGCCGGCTGGCAAGAGAAGAAAGTGGCGCAATACATCGAAGCGCACCTTTCGGAGGACATCTCGCTTGCGACATTGGCCGATGTCGCAAGATTGAGCCCGTATCATTTCGTGCGGGCGTTCAAGCAGTCATTCGGTCTGCCGCCGCACCGCTACGTGAGCAGCATGCGCATCCAACAGGCCAAGTCTTTATTGGCGGATCCCGCGATATCGGTGACGCAGATCGGGCTCAATCTGGGTTTTAGCGAAACCAGTTCGTTCACAACGACATTTCGCAAGCACACCGGCCTGACCCCGACCGCGTATCGGCGCGGCCTCGTATGAGAGCGGAATTCGCAACTCTGGAGGTCGTAACGAATGTACCTTCCGCTTGCTCCCATCCTCCTCGGATCACTGCTGCTGGTCTCGGCTCCAACCAATGTGCCGAATGAGCGAACGGAGTGCGTGCAGCCATCGATCTATTTGTTCAGCTACCTTTTGCCGACCTATCTCGAATGGCTCACCTGCCCCGAGCCGGAAACGTCCGTGGGAGAGCCGGACTCCTCCATAAGGCGGCCGTCGCGCGAAGGTAAGCGATCCTAGAACCGCTCGCGCTCGAGCTGGCGCCAGCGCGACATCCGCCGTTCCAGCCACATCACGAACTCGGTCAGCACCACGCCTACGAGGGCAATGACGATGATCGGCACA
>Ga0310917_10001581_pt1 | contig 10860 bp, 14 predicted proteins | sample GREbulkMGLF178_FD_203531 | JGI IMG/M metagenome (GOLD analysis project Ga0310917, IMG submission 203531) | Lab enrichment of tropical soil microbial communities from Luquillo Experimental Forest, Puerto Rico - GRE.bulkMG.LF178 | ecosystem: Environmental > Terrestrial > Soil > Tropical forest >... | reverse complement strand
CTCTCTTCCGCCCTTGCTGGAGAACCCATTACTAGAACCATGCCCAATACTGAGATACTCAGGATTAGCTTCCTCCCACAGGATACCGTCTTTGCATTCATGGATTTCTTGTCTCCTGGTGCCGATGGTCACAAATCCAAAGTACTCGTCTGATCGGCGTTGTGCCTCACATGGTGATTGACAGCCAGGACCGCGGCGGTGATGCCTGTCACAGGACAGCGTGATGGCACGCCGGGCTGCGAGTCTCCGCTCGCCTCACTCTTCGTAAGTCATCGGGCGGCCAGAAGATCCCGTCCCTTCTGAACACCGTTGAAACATGTACTTCACGGAAAGGGTGACCAAATGGCTCCGGAGATTTCTCAGTGCAAAATGGTCTTGCGCGATGAGCCGAGTACGGCACCCGTGGTCGGATCCTCATGAGACCTGTCCTGGACACAGCTCCTCCTTGAGCACGCTGATATCCGCCAGAAATCGAACCTCCCCTCGTTCAATTGCCGCGATGTTAACAGTGGCAAACGACCAGGACTGTGATTCTGGTCGCTAAGCGCTGAGACCTCAGAACGTACCTATTCTTCGCTGAGCCTATTTGGTCTGGTCTCGAATTCTCGCACACTCCTTTCGAAATCAGCTATAAGTGTTGAACCTTCAGATAGGGGGATGAACGACCAGGTGTGCAATGGGGAGCGGGCTCAAATTGGGCGTGGCCTATGCTAATTGCTGATAGGCCCCTCGTATCTCCAAGAGGCTGCTTCTGCCCCGGCTCTGGATGAGCGGTGACCCTCGCACTAAGGCAAAATGAATCCGGGTCACCCAGCACCGCGGTACTCCCATCCAAGTGTGCTAGAGTTAGAGAGCGACAGGCCCGTAGCTCAGTTGGTTAGAGCGCTTCCTTGACACGGAAGAGGTCAGAGGTTCGAGTCCTCCCGGGCCTACCATTTTTCAGTAACTTACACATCTTCAGTACCTCCGGCGTTGAACATGCGTTGAACACCGTTGCTCAATGAACCAGCCCGGAAACTGCATCTTTGACCGCTTTTCGCACATCGGGCAGCACGCCATCCGGTTTGAGATAGTGCTTATCCAAGACCTCTTTGGAATTGCCGAGAGCCTTGCTCGCCGTATCGCTGCTACCGGACTCCTTGCGAACCTCTGTGCCGTGGAAGCGGCGCAACGCGTACCATGAGTGCCATTCAATCTCAGCCTCTTTGAGCGCGGGACGAACGACGCGTCGCGCGAGGACAAACCAGGAGTTACCGCGCGAAAGATGGGTTGCGTGAGATATGCGAGACTGTCCGCCGGTATCAGCGCAACCAAGTTTCCTTCAGTGCGCCAATGGCAACGCTGAGAACTAAGCTGCCAACCGCCAGCAAGAAAACCCCTGAAAATCTTCGCGCAAGCCGTAAGTCTTTTGCTGGGCGTGTTGACTGCAAGATTATCTGTCCTTGTGAAAGTTGGCCCAGCTTGTCTGCAATTCGGGGCGCCAAGACCAAAACTAGTCCTGCACAGATAAATAGCCAGCCCATGACAAACATCCCGATGGTCAGAGCCCAATCACCGGCGTGGGGTGGTGGACGCAGCCAAAACCACAACAAGATTGTTGCAAACGCGAGCGCGTAGACTGACAGCATCACGAACGCCAGTGTTATCCAATCTCGCTTGCGGAAGAATGCTGACCAACGTAGCAGCTTATAGAACGCCACGGCTAGGTAGGCCAAACCCAACACCGTTCTGAGAAGTGTTTGTCGAGCGAGCGGGTTGTAAGTGAGGAACCAACCCAATGGCAGAAGCAGCAGCCAGGCCAACGAGGCCAAGACTGCTAATCTCGCCTCACGGTTTGACTCTGGCTGGGCAATTGGTAGATTGCTTGGCATGTCTCAGCGTCTGGGGACTCGGGAGAAGTATAAGCCAATACGTCCGATTCGCGTTCGCTTGCATTCCATTAACGGCATAATCGGTAACTTGGGTGAGCGAGGCTAATCGCAAGGTTTGCCACATTCCGTCGGCCAGCTCTCATCAATCTTCTCTAGGATGCGCTTGGCAGGCCTGCGCGTGCGAACGGAACGACCCAAGACGCAGGACGCTGTGTGCTTGTGAGATCTTCCGAGGGTGAACTTTTGGCCTACGCTCGAGTCGTTTACCGCCAAGCTTTTTCAAACGCGACATTTGCTATTGGACTGGAGCTTCCGGCGCGAACAGGCGCATGGATCACGGGTTGACTCATCGCTGCGAGTGCAGCTAACTAACATTCGTTTTCGTTCTCAAACAAGCCCGCAGGAAAAGAAGAGCTCGGAAAGAGCAAAGATTTTCACAGCACACGCTTGAGCCCACAGCTGGCTCTCCGCGTGGATGCAAGCCAGCCCTTCGCCTTCAAGGAGATAGCCATAGGCAAAACGCTTTAGCAAGTTGGGCCTTAGTCTGCTCTTATTGGTCATTGGAGATTTCTCCGACCGCCGTCAACCATCAGGAGGCGTGCCATGCCATCCCCGCGCAAGGCCCGAGGCCCCGCTAACAGCTCCGATCGGGAATTTGAGAATCTGCTTCGTCGCGCAGCCAAATTCTTCCGAACCAATCAGCCGAATCTGATCCGGCAACCTTCCCGAAAGAAATCTGCGACGGTACCCCACGCAGCTGAGCAGCGGTAACGGTTCATACGACGCACAGTTCTATCAAGACGGAAAGTGGTTTGTGTTTCAAGACGTCGAAAAAAGGAGCACAAGTTCTCGTTGGTGCGAATGGAAAAAATTGTGGCTCCTCAATGAAGGGTCCAGCGCGTAGGCACGCGTCAACGCTGCGGAGCGGGACGCGGAGGGAATAGGAAAAAGCGAGGCCGGCCCGTCGAACAAATCGTTGAACAAAAGCAAGCCAACACTGCCCAATGAAGCCAACGGTTGCCGACAAACGCAACCCTAACCTGTTGATTCTGCGTGTGCCAGTAGCCTGTAACTTCCTTGACACGGAAGAGGTCAGAGGTTCGAGTCCTCCCGGGCCTACCATTCATTTCAATAACTTAGCGCCCTCTGCCAAATTCCCGCGTAATTTTCTACCTGTGGTTTCCTACCTGTGTTTCCTTGTATAGGGATGAGATGCGCGCGATCTAAGTTGTTATCTTTCCGAACGTCGTTAGTTGACATTGTGGAGATGCACCATGGGCCCAAGTTGCTTCAGAACGCTTCCTCATGCAGGGAGACGGACTTTTTTTTCTGCTGGCAAGCGCTGTGATAGCGTATCGTCACGGAGAGGGCGCTCTCGTCCTGCCCTCAGCCACGATGCGCATCTGTCAGTGACTGCTCAGCAGGGCGTTTCCATCAAAAGCTCGAATGAATCGTGGACCAAGCTGTGTGGATGAGCTTTAAGCCCCAAGTAAACAACAGGAGAGTTCGCTGAGGGCGTCGGCCGAGATGCCTGTGCCCCGTCTCCCGTGCGATCAATACTGCCCGTAGTGTCCTTTCACCGAATCGAGAAGCTTCTGCGAGTCGTAGCCAACGCCGTCCTTAAAGACGATTTCTACGTTTTCAATATCTGAAATCCGGGTGGCTGGGTTGCCTTTGATGAGCGCGAGATCCGCATTCTTGCCGGCTGCAATGGATCCGATCTGGTCCTGCCTGCCGAGGTAGATTGCTCCGTTCATGGTGGCAATTTTGATGGCTTCGGTCGGTGAGAATCCGGCCTCGACCAACAGTTCGATGCCGCGCTGATCCCCGAATCCCGGAATGTTTCCTCGATAGAGCGAGCTATCGGGCCCGGTCATCAGCAACCCTCCCGCAGCGACAAATGCTCGCTCCAATTCCATCTCGCGTTTGAGGAGCATCTCAAAGTCGTGCTGCGGTGCTGGATTTGCCGCTCGATTTCTCGCGATGAGGTACGCCTCACGCGCATCCGGCGACATTGCGTCCAACACCGCTTGTCGCAATGGCACGCGGTTCGCAATTCGATTCTCCTGCACCGGCAGAGTCGAGGTAACCGCCACATGGTGCTTCACAAGAATATCGATAAGATGGTTCGCTTCAGGACCGTGGGGATCCATGTGTTCCAGAGTGTATAAAATCGAGGTTGGTTTGCACTCATCCGCTTTCTTGTCGGGAATGAGTTGCGAGTTATAGAAAAAACCGTGCTCCAAGTCGTCGATGCCAAGCTCCGCTGCTTCCAAGTATGTGACCGAGCAAAGATGCCCCGTAATCTTGAGGCCGCGCTCGTGGGCCGCTGCAATGGCGGCTTTCAATTCAGCCCTTGTGATGTGCACGTAAGCCTTGAAGGACGTTGCCCCGCGGTCCGCCCAATACTCGACCATTTGTCGCGCTTCGTCCGGGCCACTGAGTTCATGTTGCTCGATGATATGGGCAGCCGGCGCTCCTTCCAGGAATGGCCCCGTCACGTCCATATGCGGACCGGGAAGTGTGCCGGCTTCAATGGCGTGTTTCAAATTAAGGTCAGCATAGGGATTCATGCTGCCCGTCGTGCGCATCGTGGTCACGCCAGCAGCGAGATAGAGTCGCGGAGAAGAAAAGGTCATCTGCTGAGCTAGGACTGGCCCTTCCTGGTTTTCCTCGAAATCGAGATTCGGTCGGACACCGGTATAAAGATGGTTGTGCATTCCCACGATGCCCGGCATCACCGTGTAGCCGCGCAGGTCGAGCAAGGTGACGCCCCCAATTGCATTCATATCAGCGCCCTTTTCGACCGCGGTGATCTTTCCGCCCGCAATGACCACATTCTGGTCTTCAACTGCTGGAGCCCCGGTACCATCGATCACGCGTACATGCGCCAGCACCACTTTCGGAGCGTCTACTTTGATGTATTTTTTGACTTCTTTTGACAGATCAGAACTTTGGCCCAGGACAGAACCGCACAAGCACCACAAAGTGACAACAGCGGCACAGATCCGCATTCGCATAAGACCTCCGGTTAGCGCGCTATTGTAGCTGAACAGCGGTTTGCGGGGCATGAGCTGCTTCGTTCATTTAAGAGCAGATCGTTGTGGGCTTCGCGATGGCTGAAGAACTTCAGTGTGGCCCGTCAACCTGCGATTCCTACCTGTGATCTCTACCTGTGAAACGTGTAAAAGACGTGTGGAGAGTAAGCCCGATACGGCCTAAGTGCTTCTCTGTCCAAACCGTGGTAGGTTGACACGGCGGGATACAAAATAAGCGCGATGGGTGGAAGCAGATCGCGTTCAACCACTGAGTGCCCAAGGCCAGAGACGGACTCTCTCGTTTTTCTGGTGGTAGGGGCTGGGCCAGCCCATATCGTCCCGGAGACGGCTCTCTCGTCCTGCTCTCAGCCATTTTCTCCTCCGTGTACCGATACTCTGACCGAGTGGTCGATTAGGGACGACTGGTCAGTAGCAGATCACCGAACGGCTCAGCTTCCGTGTTGCTAAAAATTACCGGTCCAAACTGTTTTTACAGGTATCTTTCCTTCAATCAACAGTTTGGCCGGTAATTTTCGGCTTAACTGGTCCAATCTGTGAACGCGCCTTCAAAGTTTAGATTTTGCGTGAGTTAAGGTCGCGCGGGCATCACGATTGGCCAGTTAAGCCGACCATCCAGGAATTGACCGGCTGCAAGCGCGTTTGTCGGTACCAGAAGCACTAACGGCAGCTTCGCGGTGCACGATGTTTCCGTGTCTCGTTCTAGCTAGGAATTTGTACTCATAGGCTCAGTGGAAGCATATGATTCATCGAAACTGCCCCCAACATTCGAATGGCGGAGGTCCTCATGAAGCCGACTTACTCTAACAAAGCCCAAGTCTTCCGCCTGGTTTTGCCTCTCGCGCTGTGTCTCGCGGTCATGTCCACGTCGATGCCCAGCCTTGCGGCGGCTGTCCCCTCAAGGGGAACCGAAATCCTCTGGGACCGCTACGGCATCCCGCACATCAACGCGCCCGATTATCCGAGCCTGTTCTACGCCTATGGCTATTCGCAGATGGAAGCGCATTCCGAGCTTCTTCTCCGCCTCTACGCGCAGGCCCGCGGGCGGGGAGCAGAGTTTTACGGCCCGGTCTACCTCGATTCGGATCGCTGGGTGAGAACGAATGGCATTCCAGAGCGTGCCAAACTGTGGGCGACGCAGCAAAGTCCAGAGTTCGCGCCATTGCTGCGCGCTTTTGTCGACGGCATAAACGGATGGGCCGCTGAGCACAAGGCCGGTCTGAGCGCGCCGACGAAGGCTGTGCTTCCGGTTACCGTCGAGGACGTGCTGGCCCACGTCCAACGCGTTATTCATTTCGACTGGATCATCAATCAAGCGAAGCTCGACGCACGGCTAAAGGCCGCAGCTCCGGAAGTCCACGGCTCGAACGAGTGGGCTATTGCCCCAGCCCGTTCCGCCTCAGGCCACGCCATGCTGTTGAGCAACTCGCATCTCGAATGGGGAGGCATGCACACCTACTTCGAGGTGCAACTCACGGTAGCGCCAAACGTGAACTCCTACGGCGCGGTTTGGGTGGGCTTCCCCGTTCTGCGGCAATGTTTCAACGATTACCTCGGGTGGACGCAGACGACCAATAGGCCGGACGAAGCCGACCTCTACCGCCTGACGCTGAAAGACGGGGGATATGTGCTGGACGGAAAGACCCGGCAGTTCGAGATCGAGAAAGAGGTGATCAAGGTCCGCAACACCGACGGCACGATCGGCGAGGAGCCGCTCGTGATCCGACGAACGGTGCATGGACCGGTGGTCGCAGATCGCAATGGCATGACAGTGGCGATGCGTGTCGCGGCGCTGGACAGGCCGCAGCTGCTTGAGCAGTTCTGGCGGATGGCATTGGCCCACAATCTGGCGCAGTGGGAGGACGCCGCGCGCATGCAGCAGTTACCTCTCTTCAACACGGCATATGCAGATCGCGACGGTCATATCCTTTACCTGTACAACGCGACGGTTCCGGTTCACGCGATGGGCGATTACAAGTATTGGAATGGCGTTGTGCCAGGAGACCGATCCGACCTCATCGCGTCAACCATCCATCCGTACGAAGAGGTGCCAAAAGTCATCGACCCACCCAGCGGCTTCGTTCAGAACTGCAATGACGTTCCCTGGACCTCGACGTACCCGCGACTGCTCGACGCAACGAAGTTCGCACCGAACTTTGCGGCGCCGATCGGCCTGACCGCCCGCGCACAGCGCAGCATTCGGATTTTGTCGCAGCCCGGCAAACTCACATTCAACGACGTGAAGGCGGGCAAGCTTTCGACCTACGTCGAGACAGCCGATCACTTCGCCGATGACCTGATCGCGGCGGTGCAGAAGTTTGGTACGGAGCGAGCCAAGCAGGCCGCTGCTGTACTGGCGAAATGGGACCGCCAAGCGGAGACCACCAGTGACGGTACGCTGCTGTTCTATCGCTTCCTGCTGCAAGCGGGAAGCAACTTTGAGGCGATTGGCGGCTATGCAGTTCCCGAGGACGATAGTCAGCCCCTAACGACGCCACGGGGATTCGCCGATCCGGCGAGAGCCGCGGCGGCGCTCGATACAGTGGCCGGGCAGATTGGAAAAGAGTATGGATCGCTGCACGTGCAGTGGGGGGATGTCTTGCGTTTCCGACGTGGAACGCTCGACCTGCCGGGCAATGGTGCGCCCTCGATCATGGGGGCGATCCGAACCGTAGGCCCCGGCCCGTTCGTCAACGGGAAGGCACCGGGTGCCAGTGGCGATACCTATTTCGCGGTCATTGAGTTCTCAACCCCGGTACATGCGGAAGCGTTGCTCAGCTACGGCAATTGGTCAAAGGAAGGATCGCCACACCTGCAGGATCAGACAGAGCTTATGTCGAAAAAAGAGATGCGACCGGTCTGGCGGACGAAGCAGGATATCGAAGCAAATCTGGAATCGCGGAAAGTCTTCTAAGTGAGCTGCTGCAATTCTTGGCTGGCTGTGCGACTGCCAGTCTCTCTCCCGGAGAAAGAACGACTCGTATTTCTGGCGTAAGGGCTGGGTGCAGGGCGTTCCTTGCTGCCCCGAGATTTCTAGTGGTAAGGCTGGTTGGCGCCCTATCTTTGCCGCAGACGGCTCTCTCGTGCTGCTATCGGCCACTCTCGCCGCTGACGCTACCTCGCCGGGTTCAATGGTTGCTATCATCGGTTGTAGCATCACGAGGTTCAAGAGCGGGAACAGCTGCGTAATGCGACCCCTTCGGTATTCCATCAACGTCACATTGGACGGGTGCTGCGATCATCGAGTAATGATCCCGGACGAAGACTTGCATCGTAACGCGGTCGAGAACCTTGCCCAGGCCGATGCCCTCCTCCTTGGCCGGGTGACTTACGAAATGATGGAGGCAGGGTGGCGGTCGCCGGCTCGAGTTCGGCTCGGGGGCGGTGGCGATGCGGTATGAGCCGAGAAGGTAGCCCGGGTTTCAGGGTTTGTACTTACATCGCTTCACCTCTGAACGAAGCGAAGAGAAACCCTGAGCTGATTTCGTGCTTGTTAACCCGAGTCGGCCGCATCATGGAGCAACTCGGGCCAAGCCTTCCAAAGTCTCGACCAACCTGACCATCGCCAGCACTGTTCTAGCATTCGCGCTGGCAATTACGAAGAGGGTCGATTCGCTCTGGATTGTACTGGGCGGGGCTTTAATCACGATGGCCGCGGGATAGAATGCGAGTCAGAGGCTGCTTTGTTTGCAGCATTCCTGACGCGAAGGGCCGTGATGCTACCTGCATCTCCTACCTGTGATCTCTACCTGTGAAACGTGCAAAACACGTGTAGGGAGGATGTTCGATACTATCTAAGTTGTTATCCTTTTTATGCGTGGTAGGTTGACACTGTGGAGATGTGCTCGGTGGGCCTATATTGCTTCTGAGCGCTTCCGTTATAGCAGGGGAATAGTTATGCCACCGCCGTTTCGATCCAAGCAGGAAGTCGTCATCAACGCGCCGCTGGAGGCAGTGTGGTCGTTCAGCATGGATCTGACCAAAATCCCCGAGTTCCATCCTCGCGTCTTCAAGGTTGATCTGCTTGCTGGAAAGGCGTTTCGCGAGCCGGGTGTGTCATATCAGTGCCATCTTTCTGGTGGGAAGCACACCTGCATTGAAAAGGACATCGAGATAGTCCCGCTGGAGAAGATCGTCACCGTAATGCCGCACGACACGTTTGGGATTAGCAAGATTCTCGACGACTACAGGGTGGAAACCACGTTTCAAAAACTCGGCAAGTCTTCAACAAAGGTGGAGATCAGCCATTACTACTCGACAAAAACCCTGAGGGCCATGCTCCTCAACCTGATCGCACGGGCCAAAATTGCTCGCGAGACTCAAGCAACTTTGAAGTCGGCCAAAGCTGCAATAGAAGCCGCTCAGCGCACAGGACCGAGGTGACCTCATCCTTACAATAGCGACGAGCTTGCGTCTTTTGTATTTTACAAAGGACGAACGGGCGTAAGGTCGTGCCCTGCCATTGCCTTGCCTCGACCCGTCTCGGAGCCGGGCTTCTCCTCCCGGACACGGACTGTCTCCTATTTCTTCCATTTCTTACGGGTCAATGCCTGCCGTCGGCTTCACCGCTGGATTGGTCTGTTTCACAAACAAGGGGCTCGCGCCACCAGCCCCGAGTATCCAATGAAACTATCCCACCTGCATTGCAGCGTACGTGACCTACGGGCTGCTGCTCTCTGGTTCGAGAAAGTGTGGCAAATCTCTCCTGTATTCAATAACGAGCGAATGGTGTGGCTTTCGTTCGGGGAGCTTGGTGTGATTCTCGATGCTGCGACCGACGATAGCATCGTTACGATAGGGTTTGACAGTAAGATTGCGATGCCGACTACCGTTCGGTCACGAGCCGAGGCGCAGAACCGATCGAAGCGCAAGACAAACCTTGGGGCACACGCACCGCTTATCTCAAGAGACCGGGCGGACTTACCATCGAAATCGAACAGTTCTTGAATCGCCCCTAAGATCGGCAGGGACGAAAGCGAGCCATGCGGATCCCGGGTGACGGGCAAGTTGGAAGTTGAGACTTGAAGTTATCGCACGCAACCTGTGATTCCTACCTGTGATCTCTACCTGTGAAACAGGTATAACGATTGTAGAGAGGCTCTTCGATACGGTTTAAGTCCTTTTCTTTTGTATGCGTGGTAGGCTGACACTGTGGAGATGTGCTCGGCGGCTTAGCTCCGGGACGGACGCGCGCTTGACTTCCGTAGAAAGTCATCCAGGGTGATGCCAGAGCGCGTACGCGGCAGATCGACGGCCCACACGTCATGAAGCGGTACACCGGCAAGAAAATCGTGAACGCGCAGTGGCAGCCGTTCGAACTCTTGCGTGGAGATCTGTGTCATCCTAATCCCGTCTTTTGCCTTTGTCGGCTAGTCGGGCCCTACTGCCTTCGCGACCTACTCTCGACAGCGGCCCTCATCGGCTCGAGCACGAATCTGTTCAACCGCGCCCGCACGATTGGCGGGGCCAGGGGCGTCAGCGCGCGCGCAATCCCCTTGAGCTGAACGTCGGCGACGATCGAATATCGCGTCCCCTGCCCGGCGGCTTCGAGCCCAAACGTCGTGGCTCGCCTGCAAGGCAGTGACGCAAAACTGCGAGACGAGTATGTCGTCTACTCTGCCCATTTGGACCATCTCGGGATCGGCGAGCCGGTCAACGGAAAAAAAATCTACAACGGCGCATTAGACTACGCTTCTGGTTCAGCAACTCTTTTGGAAATTGCGCGTGCCTATAGCCAGATGAAACCGCATCCGCGTCGTTCCATCCTCTTTGTGTCCGTGACAGGAGAAGAGGAGGGGTTACTGGGCTCAGATTATTTTGCGCACTACCCCACAGTGGCGAAAGATGGGTTGGTCGCCAACATCAATATTGACGGCAACGCCGCTCTGCTCTGGCCCATCGAAGATGTAATCCCCCGTGGCAGCGAGCATTCG
>Ga0310917_10001578_pt1 | contig 10871 bp, 8 predicted proteins | sample GREbulkMGLF178_FD_203531 | JGI IMG/M metagenome (GOLD analysis project Ga0310917, IMG submission 203531) | Lab enrichment of tropical soil microbial communities from Luquillo Experimental Forest, Puerto Rico - GRE.bulkMG.LF178 | ecosystem: Environmental > Terrestrial > Soil > Tropical forest >... | reverse complement strand
ATGCCCGTGATTCTTTCTTGTAGCCTCAACCTCTATAGGGCAGATGTCTTTTTTGCCATGCCAACCAAACCAGTCGCCAAAAAGCCAATCCCCGGCAAACCCCAAGCCGTCAAACCCGCCCAGAAGAATGTTGTCCAGAAGAAGCCTGCCCCCGACAAAACGAAGGGCCTCCCCCTTTTGAAGGAAACGCCGCAAGCCTCCCTTGTTCAGAAGAAACCTGCACCGAAGCCTGCCCCCGACAAAGTTGAGAACCTCGCAAAAGAGTATCTTGCCGAGCTCAAAGAGGTTGATGTGACATTCGAAAAGGGAACAGCCGTCCTCGAGAAATATCGCGCCAAATATCCGGAACTCGCCAGCTACATACGAGAAATCGTTCCTACAGAGCGCCGCATAGAGATAAGGCAACGCCTAGAAGGCGAGGATATCAGCCTGCATCTCTTCGCAATTCGTGTTCTGGAGGATGAGGTGAAGTATGAAGTAAAGCTGTCCGGGGACGCAGAGCATAAAACTGTGAAGCCGCCCGAGTGGCTCTCTCTGCTGCACGACAAGTTAGCGAGGATCGTTGCCAAGATCCTTTACGCTCGAGAAACCTCGAAACCGGAAAAGCAGGACTTAGACCTGAGTGGGCCCGCGGCGTGATCCCCGCGCGCCCCAAACGCCCTCCTGTCGTTTTCAATTAATTCGTAGACTGGCCACCGACGATCTCTCCTCGGGGTTCCAGTAGCCACACTCGACCCCACACCAATACCCAGCTAACTAACTAGGTCCGAAAATGTCGCTGGAAATTGCCTGACGGAAATTTCGGCGGTTTGGGCTTACAACCCCTTAATGGAACTTAGCCTCAATGATGGAGAAGTCGTCGTCCAGGTGAGGCGATCCGCGAAGATGATAAACATGATCCAAAAGTTCATCCATAAGGCTTCCCTGCCGTTCGGCCAGAGCTGCCATGTGAGCGATGCAAGCATCCAGATTCCATACGGCACCTTCATCGCGGAAGATTTCAAAGACGCCGTCGCTGAAGATCAGCAAGCGCGTGCCGGCTGAGATTCGGCACGACTGAGCGGGGAAATCCACGCCACGAAGGGCACCCATTATCAAGCCGGCGGAAGGAAGAAGGAGCGGATTCGGATCGCCAGGAAGCAGCACAATGGAAGGGGGATGACCGCCGCCGGACCAAGTCATCGTGCGGCTCGCGCAGCGGTAAACACCATACCAGATCGTGAAGAACCTTTCGCCGTGGTGTTCGCCTTGGAAGACGTCGTTCAGTTTGGCCAGTACCTGGTCGGGCTGCTTCATGTCGGCCCCTGGCAACGCGCCCGCGCGGATCACGTTGGCCACGCTGACGGATAGCAGCGCGGCGTCCAGCCCATGTCCCGTAACGTCGATGAGGTAAAGGGCGAGGTGATCGTCGTCTACCCAGTGGTAACCAATGGTATCGCCACCGAGGGTGGATGCCGGAAGGTAGCGCCAATCAACCGAGACCAACCCGTCCATCGGTGGCGGGATGCAGTCGCGCACGTATTTGATGCCGGCGGCGAACTCCGCGCGCATGCGCTCGTCGCCGAGGTTTTCGAGTAAGGTCTCGGCGTCCACCAGATCGGGCATCGTGAAGCCGGCAGTGAAGACACCGCGCACCGTGCTGAGCGCCCTGAACGCTTCTTCGCGGCGGCCTTGCTTTTGCCAAAGTCGGGCGAGGCTCGTCGTGGCGCGCAATTCCCACGCTTTGCTCTGCTGGCGCTGGGCTGTCTCGACGGCCCGACGGAAGCATTGCTCAGCCGCAGTTTGATCACTCGACTCCGCCAGCAGCAATTCGCCCTTGAGTCGATGCAATTCCGCTTCCTGAAACCGCTCGTCGTTTTTCTCCACGAGGGTGAGTGCCTCGTTCAGGGCTACGCGCGCTTCAGCGAATCTACCCGTCTGCGTGCAGCCATCGACCAGCATGCTCAAATAATACGGCAGCGCCAGCTCGGCGCCTGTGCCTCGGTAAGCTTCCAGCCCCTTTTGCAGCAGCCGAAGCCCTTGCTCCAATCGGCCCTGCAGCAGCAACCCGCCAGCGGTGTAGAGCGTACCCGACGCGTGCCAGAAACGAAACCCTTGCTCCGTCGCGATCCGAATTTGCTCGTCGCCGGCCGCCTGCGCCTCCATCCCTAGTCGGCAATGCTGGTAGAGCCAAGCTCTGTGATGCAACGCATATTCAAGGCTGAAGGGCTGATTGATGCCGCGGGCGAGCTCGAGCATCTCGTCGTTGAGTTTCAGCGCCTGGTCCGGAAAACCGAGGTGCCACAAGGCCAGGGCCAGATAACAGCGGTGAGTAACGCCAGCATCCTCGCCCACGAGCCCTGCCCAGAATGCCGTGCGCTCGCGGTCGTCGAAGTCGGCGATCGCCCGCGCGCAACACTCCCGAGCCCCGGCAAAATCGCCTCGATAGAGCCGTGTCAGCCCCCTTAGAAAAAGAGCCTCCATGAGGATGCCGGGATCGTTGAGCCGTTCGCCAAACGCCATCGCTTCGTCCGCCAGTTCGGTGCAGACCCGAAAATCGCCGCGCACAATATGGAACGCGAAATTTCCCCACATCATCGCGAAGAGCTGCGGCGTTTGCCCCACCCGTTCGCACAGCGCGCGGGCGCGACTGAAAACCGGACCTACTTCAGGCGCAGCATACCCACGTGAGGCAATGTAAGCTGTGCCTAGTGGACCGAGCAGCTCCAATTCGCGGGTGTCCCGTTCGGGCGATGCCTCCAGCGTTTCAAGCAGCTTCAGGCCTTTGGTGAGGTGGCTGATCGCCTCGACATGGGCGAACCGGTCTCGCGACCGCATCCCCGCCCTCAAGCAATAACCGATCGCCTTCTCGATGATCCCGGCTTCGGTGAAATGCTCCGCGAGCAGTTCCGGCTGCGTCTCCACCAAGTGCGTAAACCGCGCTTCCATCACCTCGGCGACCTGCTGATGTAATCGCCGGCGCTCCGCCCCGTCGATCGCACTATGCAACGCTTCCTCGAGCAACGCGTGCTTAAAGAGGTAGGTGCATGCTGGCGGCTGACCTTTAACATAGAGGATGCCGGCCGACACCAGCTTTGCCAACTCGGCCCGCAGCGTCTGTTCGTTGACGGTCGCGACAGCAGCGAGCAACTCGTAGTCAAACTCGCGGCCCAGCGTAGCGGCGAGTTGGGCCACCTCGCGATTGCTTGACATACGATCGAGCCGGGCCATCACAAGCTCCTGCAGCGTCTGGGGCAGTTCTCTCGTGCTCGCCGCCGGGACGCGGGGCGACGCGACGCCAGCCGATTCGAACACCATTGACTCACGCGCCATGCGGGTGAACTCTTCGACAAGCAGCGGCACGCCGCTGGTGCGGTGGTAGATTTGCGCGACCAACGACTCCGGCAACGCTGCACCCGCATCTCTTCGCATCCACTCGGCCACTTGCCGCCGCGTCAGCCGATTGAGCGCCAGAGTCGTTTGATGGGCCGGCGCCGGCCACGGGGTTTTGAATTCGGGGCGGAAAGTGAGCACCGTGAGGATTCGGTCGTGCGGGCCTTCTCCGATGAAATGCCCAAGGAACTCCTGGGTCGACGCGTCGATCCAGTGCAGGTCCTCGACCACTAACAGGATCGGCCGCTTGCCGGAGAACGCGTGCAACCATTGGCCCAGTGCGCGAAAGGTCTCCTCACGCTCTCGGGCAGGTGTGAGGCCTGTCCCCGAATAGCGCTCGTCCGGGGGAAGAAATAGCAGCTTGGCAAATAACGCGAGGAACTCCGGCCTGCACAGATCGTAATCTTCCAGATGCCGCGCCAATCGGTCGAAGCGAGCGGTCGGCAATGGATCGTGCCCAATCCCGAGGAAGCGCTCCAGATAGTCCGACACCGGATGAAGCTCCGAGTTTTGGAAATGTTGTGAGCAGCGCCATTCGATAACCGAAGAGTCCTGATCGACCGACGCGCTGGCGGATTCGCCAGCCGTTACCAAGGAAGCGTCACCTGCCTGTGCCTGCACACGCTGCATGAGCGTTTGCACGAGGCGCGATTTGCCCAAGCCTGGCTGCCCGACCACGAGGACGACCTGGCCCAGCCCCTCTTTAGCCTGCTCCCACCGATCTTTCAGCAAACTGAATTCGGTATCGCGGCCCGTCAGCGGCGTGAGGGGAAACGGTGGGGGCGCTTCAAACTCGCCTCGACCACTGGAGACGGACTTCGTCCGCTGCTCCCTGACGCGTTTCTGCGGATTTGATCGAGGCATTCTCAAAGGGTTCACAGGACCCTCCTTGCCGCCCAGCATAACCCGCAACGACACTCGCGCGCCGCTTTCATTACAGATCCGCCCGACGGCGTCAAGATGGCGCTTTTACTCATTGCAATGTAAGATGGTGAATCGATTCCCCGCATCGTGCCGCCACGGTACGCGCTCTGTCTAGCCCGAAAGGTACTGCTCCCGCCAATGACTGGGCACGCGGGTTCGTGCGTGGCGTTCGCTTGCATCCTCATCCTGGGGTTCCGACAGCAACAACCCTGTCCTTTGAGACAGACCAGAGCGGCTGCGGCCGCTAATGGACGCCAAAAAAGGAAAAACGCGTAAAGAGTCCACACCGATCAAGGTGTGGGTGACGCCAGAGGAGAAGGCCGCGATAGCGGCGAAAGCCGACGCCCATTCGTTGAGCGCATCCAGTTATTTGCGCAGGCTCGGCTTGGCGCTGCCTGTTGAATCGACCATCGACGAGTATTAGGCACATCGGCCCGAAAACCTCCGTTAAGCTCCGCAGTGAGGCGAGTTGCCCAGAGTCAAAACGGCCATGACAACGAGGGTGGTCGACCAGTCCGAGAACTCCTCACCTGTAAAAAGCCCATTGAAAATGTGGCGCCTAAGTGACTGAAAACAAGCGCGCCTCAAGTCTCATCCTTGCCATTCAGAACCCCAGAGTAGTGCGAACAGACCGTTCCCCCGCACGTACGCCGAGTTCGAAAGGGCACTCACTGGCCATAGGCCGAAACGAGACCGTGGTCCAAGCGGCCTGCCGCGTGGGCCTCGCGTTGGATCCTTCCGTGCTTCCCATCCAGGGTCCTCCTGGCGCGGGGAAGACCTTCACCGGCGCTCGCATGATTTGCCAGCTGGTAAATCAAGGGAAAAAGGTGGGAGTCACAGCAGTCAGCCACAAGGTCATTCGGAACCTCCTTGATAAGGTCCTGGACGCTGCCGGCGAAATCAATGGTGCTGAGATAAGTTGTGCTCACCGAAAGGAGGGTGCGGATCCCGACAGCAGACCGGTACGCGAGATCGGTACGAATGAAGAAGCCCTGCAAAGCTTACAGAGTGGTGCTGTGAATATCCTCGGCGGTACTCCGTGGCTTTGGTGTAGAGAGGAGTTCCGCGATTCCGTGCATATTTTGTTCGTCGATGAGGCAGGCCAGATGTCCCTGGCCAACGTTCTAGCTTGTGCCCCGGCTGGAAAGAGCCTCGTTCTGCTCGGTGACCCGCAGCAGTTGGAGCAACCACAGCAGGGCAGCCATCCAGAGGGTTCGGACATTTCAGCGCTGGCTCATCTACTCGATAACAGAAAGACGATCAGTGAAGGACAAGGCCTCTTTCTTGCCGAAACCTGGCGTCTTCACCCTGCGATCTGCAGCTTCACATCAGAGCTGTTTTACGAAGGACGACTTGTCTCATTTAATGGCCTTGAGCGACAGAATATTCAAGCACCAGCACCTTTCTGTGGAGCGGCCTGTGGTTTGTACCCGTCGTCCATGAAGGCAACCAGAGCTATTCAGCAGAAGAAGTCGAGCTGGTCGCCGCGATCACTGAAATGCTCACACAGGCTGGATCTACCTGGACTGACCGGGGCGGCAGTCAGCGACCCTTGACCCTTGACGACATCCTGATCGTCGCGCCATACAACAATCAGGTCGGTCGGCGCACAGATCGATTGCCGGGCGCGAAGGTGGGAACTGTCGACAAGTTTCAAGGTCAGGAAGCGGCAGTCGTTATCTACTCAATGACGACTTCGACACCCGAAGACGCCCCAAGGGGCATGGAATTCCTCTACAATCTAAATCGTTTCAATGTCGCTACTTCACGCGCTCGCTGCGCGTGTATTGTGGTCGGAAACCCACGACTCTTCTCACCGGAATGCCGCACGCCGCGTCAGATGGAGCTTGCAAACGTTTTGTGTCGTTACGCTGAAATGAGCGAGATCGTTGCGTTCGATGCCCAAGTCCCGGTTGCATTGGGGAAACGAATCCTGGGTCATCATCGGTGTATTCCAGGCGCCACGGGCCCCTTCAAGTAACGAGTTCACCCTCAGAATCCATCGCCAGGTAGAAATGTTTTGCATGACGCCAAATAGGCTCAAGTCCCGAAACGGCTAGCGAGCCCAGCTAGCGTAATGTTCTCCGCAATTTCGTCGTGCGGGATCAACACGTATTTCCACGGCTTTCCGCCATAAGTTAGCGCGTGTTTGCTCGCATGACCGCACCACTGTATAGCGGCTTCTTTCTTCGCCAGTACTTCCAGACTTTCCATCTCGCTCCTAGCCTTAGGTTCGAGCATGTAGATCGTGTCTTTAACTTCAGCAACAAAATCCGGCTGATACTCTAGGTGGTCGGCGCCTTGTTTGTAGAAAATCTGAAACTGGCCTCGTGCTGGCTTGAACCACTTCTCGGACTCACGATCCAAAATAACGGCAAGCTTGCATTCTGCGTCCGAGTGAAACTTTTCCTCCGCGTAGAGGCACCGACGGAAACCGGTGAAGAGGTATCGCCCCATATTACTCTTGTCTTCCGGCGAATGCCGGAGGTCTAACATGCGATCCCCCGCTGGCTGGGTGTACGCCCGTTGTCTTAACTCGGTAAAGCCTTTACTCACCTTTACTTCATAGCCAACAGTCTCCTCCCAATAGTTTTGCTGCATTTGGGCGTGGATGAAGCTGGCAATATCTCTCTGGTGCAGCCGCAATACCTTGCGTGTTTCGTCTTCGGATAAGTAAGTGCGAAAATGCCGCACTGTTTGCGCTGCCAAGTCGTATAACAGATCGGCTTGGTCGTCGTAGGATATGTCGTTGAAGTCTAACAGCCCGCTTACGATATAGTCCTCTAGGCGCGCTTCTTCCGCTCCGCCTCTGCCAAGCCCAACGGTTTCTGTCCCTCCGGTGCGAAGATATTGAATCCAAAGTTGGTCGGACGGTGGTTGGTAATTGAGCGTAGTCAATTGCAGGGTGAACGGCTTGAAGCCTGAGTGCACCTCACTTTGTGGGACGACCAAAATTCGCGGGATATCGATCGTCTGTTGGATGACAAGCTCGGTTGTCTTAGCCACAACTGCTGCGATATCCGGTGGCTTGGTGACCCCTTCGATTTCCAACTGCTGCGGCCGATACTCGCTAGCGACCCTATTGACGAGCTCGGCCTGGATTTCTGGCGTATTCAGAAAAGAGACGCTCGGCAGCTTGTTTGGCTTGTTCTCCAGTGTTCGAATTACTTCATAAGCGATCTGCGCAACTTTCCGCTCCTCCGGTGTCTGGAAAACCCTTGCTTCGCTAGTTCCCACTACTTGAGTCGAGGCCGTTGGTTGCTCGGGTTGTAGTCCCAGCTTATTGGCCAGTGTGGGCAGCGAGACTACCGTTTGCGTCTGCCTGTAAAGTCGCAAATTATTTGCGAATATGGGCTGCTCCACGCAAATTGACCGCGAACGGTAGCACATTATTTGCGAATGGAGACAGTCGGTCGGTCATGCCCATCTTAACCACCACGAAATCGCGAGTGGCTGGGCAATAATAACTTACAAAATTACCAAAGCGCTTTGGTACTACATTTCGGCTTCCGTAACTGCCGCTGCAGGCCTTTCACGAAACCGGTGCACCCGTTCGCAGATCCGAGCCGGCTGATTTCAGGCGCCCCTTTAATTTCCCTTTGCTAGATGGCGAGCCTTTCCTTTTGGGAAACGCCCTCCCAGAGCGGCGCGGCACGCGATGGTCTCGTCACTCCGCTCCCCAAGGTAGGGCAACCCGTTCGGCCTGAAAAGGCCTTTAACATGCTCTTTGTCCCAGATCTCGTTTTACTGAAAATAGATTCACTCCGCTTACTTTTATCCTTGTGCGTCAAAGTTGCCGGCCGCTACCGCGGTAACGAATGCATCCATACCAGCGTAGCCGACAACGACGAACCGCCGTTCCCGCCAGCGGATGGTACCGCCTGGAATGAACCTGAGCGAGACGGCCATGCCCCTTTTCCCGCCTCTAGCTTTGGCGGGCTAAATGCCTTCCCATGATCACGACTTTGCTTTCATTCGCAAATAGCGAGTTCACGTTCGCAAATAATTTGCGACTTAACAACTAGGCAGATTCCCTTGTGTTACCCCAAACTGGTCCCGCACGAATTCGACGATACTGTGAAGGACGATTTCGCCAGTCTGCGCCAGATATTAAAGCGGCATCGCTGGCGGCCTCCGCAGCACGGGCGTGGCAAGTGCCACATTTGCACCGAATCAAAACTTCCAAACTAGCGGCGTCACGAACGTGGTGAGCAGCCAGGCGATGACGGCCATTCCACTGCCGATGGAAAGGTAGTGCTTGAAACGGTATCGGCCGGGCCCCATCACCAGCATGGTGGTCTCGTGGGCGACGGGCGTGCAAAACGACGTTGAAATGCAAATGGCCAATGCCACCATGAAAGGCTTTGGATCCGCGTGGCTTTCGCGCGCGATCTGGTAAGCAATCGGCGCAAGAATGATGGCGACTGCGGCGTTTTCGATTAATTGAGTCAGTGCAACCGTAAACGCCAGCAGGGCACAAAAAATGGAAATCGGACCGGCCCATTGAAAACCGGTGACGATGGCGTGGGCCAAAGCTTCAGCCGCGCCCGTTTTTTCCAGCGCAAGACCAAGAGATATCATACCACCGACAGTCGCAATTGCCGGCCAGTTGACTGACTTATAGGTATCACTGAGCTTTACGCAGCCCAACAACAGGGCAGCCATCGCAGCAAGGGGAATCGAGATCGCCGGGGTCAGGATATTCGTGACCGCCATCACAATGATACCCAGCAGAAGTAGCATTGTAATTACCGCCTTGTCCTTCGCCATCGTTGGGAAGGGGCTTTGACTGAGGAGGATCAGGTTTGGATTGCGTCCAAGCCGTTCAAGATTTGAATTGTGACCAAGCAAGAGCAGCGAGTCGCCGTACTCTAGCCGCGTGGCAGACGGCCTCTCTTGAATTGTCTGTCCGTGCCGCGAAATGCCAAGAACGCTGAAACCATAGTCGCGACCAAAATTTGTATTCTGGAGAGTACGCCCGGTATACCTGGAGTTTGGGGAGAGCAAAGCTTCAACGGTAATGAGATCCAGACTCCGCAGTGTCCTCTCCCCGATCTTCAGCTCCTCCATGAGTTGAAAATCAGGCGATTTCAGGAGGCCACTCATCGTAGGCACGGCCCCTTGCATGATCAGAGCGTCACCGGGGTGTACCTTCATCCACCCGTTGGGCGGCATGCGTTCGCCCTCGCGAATAACGCCAACAATGGTTATGTCCTGGCGCTTGGCCCACTCCAACTGGTCGAGCCGCGATCCGATGATCGCCGATTGTGGCGTAACCATCACCTCGGTCAGATACTCCTTGCCAAGCTCCTGCTCCAGGGATTGCGCCTCTGCTCCTGGCAAAAATCTCCGCCCGACCAGAAAAAAATAAATCGCACAGCCAGCGAAAACGACGGCGGCAACTGGCGTGAAATCAAAGAAGCCAATTCCCTGGCCGGTACGTTGCCGGAGAAAATCGCTTACGATAATGTTGCTACGCGTGCCGATCAGCGTCCATTGACCGCCGAGTGCCGCGCCGTAGGCGGCGCAGAGCAGGTAGCGGGAGGGCGAGAGATGGCGTTCTTTGCACACCGCCAAAACAATCGGCATTAAGACGAGCACTGTTGTAGTTTCATGGATGAACATCGAGCAGGCCGCCGAGATTGACAGAATGGCGACCTGCAGGAGGATTTCATGATGGGCACAGGCTCGAAACAACCGCCCACCAATCATTTCGGCCGCACCCGTGCGAATCATGGAGGCGCTGAACACAAACATTGCCGTAACCATGATCACGGCGACGCTACCAAAGCCGGAGAACGCCTCCTGGGGGCTCAGAATAGCTGACCATCTACCATCGGGACGTGGCCAGGGAACGGCAAGGGAAAGCATCACCAAGACCGCGGTGACGTCAGTGTGCAATTTCTGCGTCCAAAACAAGTAGAGCGCCCCTGCGACGATCAGTCCTAAGACGATGAATTCCGGTTTCATTGCTCTTTGGGAAAGCATAGCCTTTAGGTCGCTGGCGACCTACACTTTTTCCTCAGCTCGAGTTGGAGCCCGTCTAGCCGCGGGCGCCGCGGAATCCGAGCGCGGCTCAGGCGCTCCAGACATGCGATTCCGGCTGACGGCTTCTATGAACGGAGAAAAGCACCGGCGGAGAAGACCCCGTACACAATCGAGATAAAGGACACCCTTCCTTGCTCCACCCTACCCTCTCCGGTTGTGACGCATCGTCGTCAATAAACGCTCGGAACGCGGGTTATGCAGGACGAAAATTAGGCGAGGCTAACTTTCGTTTGTGTGTGATTTGGGAAAGTATTTCGCGCGGCAATTGGATGGAGAGACAGGGCTCACAAGATTGTCGGCGCTAGGCTTGCCCTCTCTCGTTTCTCTAACTGCCGATTGATGTCTGCGAGTCGTTCTTTGAATGTATTTTCCATTCTGACCATCGCGTCGGTCATGAATTCGATTAAAGTAGGCCACTGGTCGGGATCATATATGGATCCGGGCATCTCGCATTTGATCCGAGACGCTCGCTTGTCGTCCAGCCGTTCCCAGGTGAGCACGCCGCCGAACGCAGTCTCGATAGACTC
>Ga0310917_10001573_pt1 | contig 10879 bp, 10 predicted proteins | sample GREbulkMGLF178_FD_203531 | JGI IMG/M metagenome (GOLD analysis project Ga0310917, IMG submission 203531) | Lab enrichment of tropical soil microbial communities from Luquillo Experimental Forest, Puerto Rico - GRE.bulkMG.LF178 | ecosystem: Environmental > Terrestrial > Soil > Tropical forest >... | reverse complement strand
CGCTATCTGTGTCCTCTGCGTCACCGAGCCCTAACAAATAGCGCACCGAGCCATCGCTCGAAACAAACCGCTGCTTCACCTCGGGCTGCGTGATGCGCGCTCCTTTTTCGAGCCTTTCACGAAGGGTCACCGGCAGATTCGTCATGCGCGCAAATTCAAATTTCCTCTCGGCGTATAGAGCGTGGTAAATCTGTCCGCCGCGATAAGCAGGTTCTCCGAGCGCCACACAGAGCGCTCGCAATTCCTCTTTCGACTTTCCCAGCAGCTCGACCATGCTATTCCTGCGCGATTCGCCTCTCCCTCATCATCGCATCAAGCGGAAAACATGACCACGTGCTTGGTATCGCGCACGCCGCCCATGATCCGCTTCTCTCCTTTCCTTTGCGTGATCTACCTTCTCCACCTGTCTTACTTCCTCTCCGTCGCATTGCGCTATAATTCCCTCGCAATCCTGCGAGTCCCAAACCAGGGTTGGGAGGCCACGCATGGCACAATACGTCGCAGCAGAAAAACTCAGCATTGAAGACTGGGTCAAGGGTCTCGCCGCCATCCCCGAATCCGCGTTCACGCTGCAAAACGTCCAGGACTACGTCAACCGCCACGCCGTCGAACCCGAGACCCTCGAGAAATACTGCTTTTTCTCCAAGGGAAACTACACGCGCAATCTCGTTTTCCGCAACGATCTGTTCGAATGCATGACGCTTTGCTGGGACATCGGCCAGCACAGCCGCATCCACAATCATCGCGGCCAGAATTGCTGGATGTCCGCGCCCGTCGGCCGGCTGCGCATCCAGAACTATCGCGTGGACGACCGCGACGCCTCGAAAGGCACTTGCCACATTGTCCCGACCGAACTTTACGACCTCGATGCCGCCCACCCCACGTACGTCAATCCAATGGAGCCGGTCCACGAAGTCATGAATCTTCGAGAGTTCCACCAGCGCGCCGTCAGCATCCACATCTATTCGAAGCCCTTCGACACCTGCGAAGTGTACTACCGCGATAAAGGCGCCTACGCCGATGTGCCGCTCTTCTTCACCAGCGAATACGGCAAGCTAAACCCCTCGGAAAAGCTCTTGTAGCGGATCTGCTCCCAAGTCGTGCCGTTTCGAGCGCCCGGTTCATCCTGTAAGCCCTTGCTCCAGTTGAGCTTAAGGAAGAGGACCATTGGGGATGCCGGAAGTCGGCATTCCCTTTTTCCTTTCCACCGCACTTATGTCACAATTCGTAAATGGCGACTGAAATTCGCGACATCCAGAAGCAGGTCCTGCCGAACGGCCTGGTGGCCATAACCGAGACCATGTCGCATGTCCGTTCGGTCTCGGTGGGCGTCTGGGTGCGCAACGGCTCGCGCCGCGAAATCCCCGAAGAAAACGGCCTCGCCCACTTCATCGAGCACATGGTTTTCAAGGGCACCGAGCGCCGCTCCGCGGAGGCCATCGCCCGCGAGATGGATTCTGTCGGCGGCATGCTGGACGCCTTTACCTCCAAAGAACAGATCTGCTTCAACGCCAAAGTGCTTGACGAGCATCTCCCCATTGCCTTCGATGTGATTGCCGACCTTGTCCTCCGTCCGAAATTCGATTCCGAAGACGTGAAAAAGGAGCGCAAGGTGGTCCTCGAAGAAATCAAGATGGACCTGGACAATCCCGAATACCTTCTCCACGAGATTTTCACGCGCGGCTTCTGGCCGGGACATCCGCTGGGCCGGCCGATTCTGGGCACGCCGGAAACGGTCAAAAAATTCAATCGCGACGCGCTTTGCTCGCGTTTCCAGAGTTGGTTTGCGCCTGACCATCTGGTCATCACCGCCGCCGGCAACGTGACCCACGAACGGCTGATGCAGTTGGTCGAGCGCGAGTTCGGTGCGCTCGGGGCCGCCGGGTCTGCCGACGATCGCGGCGCGCCCAACACACAAGCGCCCATCCTCCTTGAAAAAAAGCGCGATCTCGAGCAAGCGCACATTTGCATCGGCGTTCCATCGGTTCCGCTTGCTCACCTGGACCGTTTCAGTTTTGCGGTCTTCAATAATCTCCTTGGGGGCGGCATGTCTTCGCGGCTGTTCCAGAACATTCGCGAAAAGCGTGGCCTGGCCTACGCGGTTTTCAGCGAGCTCACACCTTACTCCGATGCCGGCATGATGACGGTCTACGCCGGCACCGCCGTGGAAGCCATTGGCCAGGTCATCGATCTCACCATTCAGGAGTTTCGCTCGCTCAAAGAAACGCTGGTCAGCGAAGAAGAGCTCCGCCGCTCGAAGAATCACCTCAAGGGTTCGCTGATGCTCTCGCTGGAGTCCACGAGTTCGCGCATGTCCAATCTAGCGCGCCAGGAACTCTATTTCGGACGCTTCTTCTCGCTCGACGAAATCCTCGCGGCCATCGAAGCCGTCACCGCCGAGGAGCTGCAGTCGCTTGCCCAGCGCTATTTCCGGACCGACCAGATCGCGGTCACCGTCCTCGGCGCGCTCAACGGCTTCGCCCTCGACCGCTCCCGCTTGGCTTGCTGAGCCCGGCTTAATGCCGCCGCAAGGCTCCGTTCTCCAAACCAGAACTCGCCGGAATCCTCGCCCCTTTCTAGGGCGGGGAGGGTTACATTGTTAAAATCTTCTTTGCCAGCTCCGGCAGCTGTCCTCCCCCGACATTGGCCACAACCGCCGGAACGCTCATCGCATTCCGCACCCGAGCTCTGTTGCGAGGCAGATCATCAATGCCGGCGGCACCCGGTCGATCTGCCTCTTCTCGACTGCGTCAGGAGAAACAGCGAATCCTTGCCGCTTTCTCTTGGCGACGCGGTGCCAGGCGGCCTCATCGTTCTTCATGCCTATTTCGTGGCTCGGGAGGCGTTGACTGCGGCGCCGACGATGCCCAGTTCGTCCGAAGCGGCGAGAACTTCAAAGCGGCTGCCTTGGAGCGGGCTCATTTTCACCATTTCGTGAACCAGCCGGTCCAGCAGGCCGGTATCGATGAATTTGGTGTCCAAACCGGTGATGAAGAAGATGCCCGGGCCTTCCATGTGGATGCTGTCTGCCGTGGCCGCCGCCAGCGCGCGATGGCACAACTGCACAAATTCCGCACAGCGCGCATCGCCGGCACGCGCGTTTTCAAACACTTCTTCCGGCTCGAGATCGAGGAAGCGCATGCGCATCGAGCGGCGGCCAAGGATTCCTTCGAGATGGCCCCTGCCGCCGCAGCCACAGAAACCCTCTTTCGGGTCCAGTGTGACCACGGTGTGGCCGCCTTCCCACACCCCTTCGCTCGCGGGATACCGGCCGAAGCCGATGCCGTTGCCGAGCGTCCACACCCGCGTAAGCTGGTGCAATTTGCCGTGTGTCGCGGCGATGCCCGCGGCCATGGCGTCGGCATCATTGAAGACGCGAACGGGAACGCTCGAGGCTTGGCCCTTGAGCGAAGCAGAAAGCGCGGCCTGCAGCGCGAACCCTTTCACCTGCTGCAAGTTTGGGGATTCTTCGACCACGCCGCCGCGAATGATTCCGGGGAAGCCGACGCCAAGGGCTTCGATCTTTTGTGCCCCGCCGACCTTGTCGACAAGCTCCCGGATCGCTCCCACCATTTCCTCGGAGTGCATGGACTGCAAGGGATCGAGCGATTGCGGGGACTCCGGGAAAAGCTTGAGCTGGCCAATGACCTTGTGGCCCTCGACCAGGCCCGCCGCGATATGCTCCATCACCAAAACGCCGACCGTCCCGCTCATCGCTCGCCTGCCCATTTCGTGCCCAACCCATTTGCTGAAATCATCTTATTACTTCTTCCTCGGCTTTCTAAGCCGTTCGATGAAAGACGGGCACAACAGGTCGTGCCCTAGAAATCCTGATCGAGACCATGAAACGCCATTTGCCTTGTGTCGCCATCAGACCTTGGTCAGTTTGTTGAGCCCGTTGAACGCCGCGGCCTTGTAGCACTCCGCCAGCGTCGGATAATTGAAAACGGTGTCTACGAAATATTCGACCGTGCCTTTCAGCGCGAAAACCGCCTGGCCGATGTGCAGCAACTCCGACGCACCCTCACCAATGATGTGCACGCCGAGCAACTCCTTGGAGGCGGGATCGAAAAGCAGCTTCAATCGCCCGGTGGTATCGCCGCGAATCTGGCCGCGGGCAATCTCGCGAAAATAGGCCATGCCCACTTCGTAAGGAATTCCTTCGTCGGTCAGTTGCTCTTCCGTTTTGCCGATGAAGGAGATCTCGGGGATGGTGTAAATCCCGTAGGGATAATTCGCGCGGTTGGAATGGACGGGCATGCCGAAGGCGTTGGCGGCGGCGATGCGGCCCTGTTCCATGGAAACCGAGCCGAGGCTGGGAAAACCAATGAGGTCGCCCACGGCGAAAATGTTCAGCTGCTTGGTTCGGTACTGTTCGTCGACGGTAATCCGGCCCCGCGCGTCGGCCTCGAGTCCGGCCGCCGAGAGATTCAGCTCATCGATGTTGCCCTGGCGGCCCACCGCGTAGAGGAGAGCTTCGCCTGAGATTTTTTTCTTGCTCTTCAAGTTGGCGACGACGGTGTGATCGGAAGTCTCCTCCACGCTTTCGACCTCTTCGTTCAGGCGCAGGGTGACGCGGCGGTCGCGGAGGTGGTAGCAAAGCGCTTCGACCATTTCCTGATCGGCAAACTCGAGCAATCGGGGACGCTTTTCGATGAGCGTGACGCGCACGCCCAGAACGGCGAACATGCAGGTATACTCAACGCCAATCACGCCGCCGCCGACCACGATCATGGCCTTAGGAATTTCCGGCATGCTGAGGATTTGATCGCTGTTGATGATGGTGCGGTTGTTGAAGGGCACCAGCGGCGAGACGGCGGGCTTGGTGCCGGTGGCGAGGATGATGTGCTGGGCTTCGTATTCCTGCTGGCCTCGCGCGCTCGCGACCTGGATGCGGTGGGGATCGAGAAAACTCGCGGTGCCGGTGATGACGTCGATACCGTTGCGCGAGAGCTGGGCGCGAATCACGTCGATTTCTGTTTTGATGACGTTGAGCGCGCGGAAGGAGAGATCGGACATGGTGATGGGTTCCTTCACGCGGTAGTTGACGCCATAAATGCTCTGGTATTGATAGCCCGAAAGATGCAGGACGGCTTCGCGGATGGTCTTGCTGGGAATCGTGCCGGTGTTGATGGCGGTGCCGCCGACGACTTCGAGTTTTTCAATCAAAGCGGCGCGCTTGCCGAATTTTGCGGCCTGGATGGCTGCGCGCTGGCCTGCGGGCCCGGAACCCACGACGATGAGATCGTACCTTTCCATGTTTCGCGGCGGGAGTATATCAAACGGCAGAGGGGAGACGCATCCCGACCTCTTTGATACCTTCGCTTAGCGGGTTTTTCCCGATGATCTTTGGGCGGCTACTCTGACTGGTTGCTCCCGCAAATTCAGACGGAGACCTGTTGACGGCATCGCAGCGCTCTGCCATGATTCAGAAAATTCGTTGGAGCTGTCGTGAAGGGGCAGTTCTCAGGTCTCCCCGACTGCGTGGGGAAAGGTGCCGACCTGAGTTATGGCAAGGAGCGGCACGATCGGCTTGCGGGTCTCCATTCTGGCGTCCGGCAGCTTGGGCAACCTCACGTTGCTCGAGACGGAGAGCACCCGCCTCCTTGTTGACGCCGGGCTCGGCAAACGCGAGACGCTCGCGCGGCTCGCCGCCGCCGCAAGCAACGTCAAGCAAATCGACGGCATCCTGATCACCCACGAACACACGGATCATTGCAACGGACTGCCGCAAATGCTGGGCCTGTGGAAGGCGCCGCTGTACGTGACGGAGCCGACCATGGACGCCATGAAGCGCATCCTTCCCGAGACTTTCGAGAAGCGGCTGCGCGGCGTGGAAATGATTCAGGCGGGGCAGCGTTTTGCGGTGGGCGATATCGAGGTGCACGCGTTTGCCATTCCGCACGATGCGGCCGATCCGGTCGGTTTCACGTTTCGCACGAACGGAACGAAAGTGGCGCTGGTGACGGACCTTGGCTATATGCCGGAACTGGTGAAAGTGCATCTGCGCGGCGCCGACTGCCTGATCCTGGAATCGAATCACGATCTCGAGATGCTGAAGGTCGGCCCGTATCCGTGGGTAGTGAAGCAGCGCATCCTCAGCCGCACCGGACATCTTTCGAATCACGCGGTGAGCGAGTATCTTTCCGACCCCGACGGCTTCGATGCCGCGGCGCGCTATCTGGTACTCGCGCATCTCTCGGAAGAGAATAACAACCCGTTCGCCGCGGAGATCTGCGCGCAGGAAGCGCTGAACCGCCGTCCCCCGGAAGCCGCGTTTACCGGGGAGCTTCTCGTTGCCTCACAGCACGTTCCGCTCAAGCCGCTCGAACTCTGAGGCCCATCGCCAGAGTTCGTACTCGACAAGCTTCTGCCCGGGGATTTCTGCAACGACTTTCTAAACTAGGACACCAACCGCAAATTCTTGCATGCAGAAAAAAACGAAATTTTGTTGGCGTTTGCCGGTCGAATGCTCTAGACTGGATCTTTCTTGGTAGAGGTGCGGAGGCCATGAGTAGCCGGGCGCGCGGTTCCGATCTGCTTCGGACGCCTGGGCGAAAGGGGCTTCTCGACCGATGAGGCCGAGACAACTTTTTCACTAGGTTGTCCGCCGAAACTGCCGCGATAGCCGGAACGCGGTGGTTGGGGGGCAGGTCTAAGGCCTGTCCACTGTCGTCCGTCTCTGCGAGGGCCTTCGGGCCGCGCAGAAGCGGATGGAGCGCTATCGAGAGGCGGCAGCCCCGAGCCATCCTCGCGGGTCCTTCCTTTCGTTTCGCTTCTCCGAAAAAGACGGCAGAAACCCAGCGCCGAAAAGAACGCCAATGCACCTTTTCGAATTGACGCGCGCACTTGTGGACATCGAGTCCACTACCAACCACGAGAAAAACGTGGGGGACTACCTTTTTGCGCGTTTGTCCGCGCTGGCGGGGGAGAGCAACGGGCAGGTTCAGCGGATCTCGGCCGAGCCTAACCGCGACAATGTTTTTGCGTCGTGGGGCGAACCGGTCGTCACGCTTTCAACGCACATGGATACGGTTCCGCCGTATTTTGCCTCGAGCGAAGATGATCAATTCATTTTTGGTCGCGGCGCATGCGACGCCAAGGGCATCATCGCGGCAATGATGATGGCTGCGGAGAGGCTGCTTGCCGCCGGTACGCGCAATTTCGGTTTGCTGCTGCTGGTCGGCGAAGAGCGCAACAGTGCGGGCGCGAAGGCTGCCGCGGCCTCGCCGCGCGGGTCGCGGTTTCTGATCAACGGCGAGCCGACGGAGAATCAACTTGCCCTTGGATCGAAGGGCGCCCTGCGCTACGAAATTACCGCAAAGGGCAAACTGGCGCACTCCGCATACCCCGAGCTGGGCCACTCGGCGATTCATACCCTGCTAGACGTTCTCGAGGAGATTCGAGGCATTGCACTGCCTGAAGATCCGCTGCTCGGCCGCAGCACGCTGAACATTGGCACGATCAGCGGAGGGCGCGCACCCAATGTTGTGGCGGATCAGGCGGAGGCAGAAGTGATGTTCCGCACGGTGGGCGATCCATCGGCTCTGCGGCAAGCCGTGGCCTCGGCGGTGGCGGGCCGCGCCGAGGCGCGCGAGGTTCTGCATGCGCCGGCGATTCGCTTGAACATGCTTGGCGGACTGCCGACAACGGTGGTCGCGTTTACGACGGACATCCCGACGTTCAACGGGGCGTGGGGTGAGCCATTCTTGATCGGGCCGGGAAGCATTCATGTGGCGCACACCGCCGAAGAACGCGTGGCCAAAAAAGAGTTGTCGGACGCGGTGGAGATTTACGCGCGCATGACGACCGAATTGCTGACTACCGGGAGGAGCGCGGCATGAGCCTTGGGCTCGCCATCATAGGTTACGGAAAGATGGGGCGACTGATCGCCGAGCTTGCGCCCGCATACGGCTTTGATGTGCGCGCCAAATTTACGCGTGGAAACAATCTTCATGACGCGGCGATCGTTCCGGAATTCCTGCGAGGCGTTGATGCGGCCGTAGAATTCACTGCTCCCGATTCGGCGCCGGACAATTTGCGGCGGCTGGCTTCTCTGGGCATCAACGCGGTGTGCGGAACGACGGGCTGGTACGAGCATTTACCGGCAATTCACGAATCGGTGCTCGCGGCGGGAACCGGGCTGGTGTACAGCCCGAATTTTTCTGTCGGCGTCAATGTGTTTATGCGGGCGGTGGCGCACGCGGCGTGCTTCTTTGCGAAGTATCCGGAATACGAAGCATGGGGCTGGGAGATTCACCATGCGGCGAAAAGGGATGCGCCTTCCGGAACGCTGAAGAAACTTGCGCAGGAGATCCGCGCTGCTGGCTACAACCGAGCGCTCGCGCTGACGGCAAATCGCGCAGGGGCACATCCCGGCACACACGAAATCGGTTTCGATTCGGCGGACGATACCATCACGCTGCGACACACGGCGCGGAGCCGGGAAGGCTTTGCGCGCGGCGCTTTGCGCGCGGCGCGGTGGCTTGCTGGCAAGCAGGGGGTTTTCGAGTTTCGCGAGATCCTCGGCGAATTGCGCTGAGGTCTCTTCGAAACGGAATCGCGGGCCATTAGAAACCTAGCCCGTAATAGTGAAATCTGGGCAATCCAGGGGAAGGAGCAACATGTTGAAAGGAAGTCGTTTTACTGGCGCGGGGACGGCGCTTGTCACACCTTTCCGGAGCGATGGCGCGCTCGATGAGCCGGCGCTCGACGGACTCGTCCAACGCCAGATCGCTCGAGGAATCGACTTTCTGGTTCCTTGCGGAACAACAGGAGAGAGCCCTACGCTTACGCACGAAGAGCATCTGCGCGTCGTCGAGATGACGGTCAACCTTGCGAAGGGAAAGGTTCCCGTCCTTGCCGGTGCGGGCGGCTACAATACGAATGAGGTCGTCGTTCGCGCTCGAGAGCTTGCGGAGATCGGCGTGGATGGGATTCTTTCGGTAACGCCTTACTACAACAAGCCCACGCAAGAGGGCCTGTATCAGCACTTTCGCCTTATCGCCGAGACCGTGCCGCTGCCCATTATTCTTTACAGCGTGCAAGGCCGCACGGGCGTGAACATCGAGCCTGCCACGGTGAAGCGCCTGGCGGAGATCGAAAATATTGTAGGCATCAAGGAAGCCTCCGGTAACATTTCGCAAATGGCCGCGATTCTGAATGTGGTGCCCGATGATTTCATCGTGCTATCTGGCGACGATGCGATTACGCTGCCGCTCATGGCGCTTGGCGGGTGTGGCGTGATTTCCGTTGTTTCAAATGAGATTCCGGCAGAGATGGCGCAGTTGACGCGGCTTGCGTTGAGCGGTGACTTTGCCGGCGCCCGCGAGATGCACCGACGCTATCATCCGCTGATGGAGGTCAACTTCGTCGAATCGAATCCCATTCCGGTGAAAGCGGCGCTGGCGGAAATGGGTTTGCTCGAGCCGGTGTGGCGCCTGCCCCTGGTGCCGCCAAAAGCGGAGAATCGGGCACGCATCCGCGCGGTACTGGAATCGCTGGGTCTGGTCCAGCGCCGGACCGCAGCGCATGCCCGCGAGAGATCGCATGCAGCCGTCGCTCATTGAAAAACTGTTCGACCAGGCGCCTGGGCACTACGAAGAGGAACATCAACGGCTGTTCCGGGATTTCAAGGCGGCACTGAACCGCGGCGAAATTCGCGCGGCGGAGCCTGACGTTTCGGCGAGATCCGGCTGGCGCGTCAACGTCTGGGTGAAGAAGGGAATTCTCCTTGGGTTTCGCATGGGTACCATCGCGGATATGTCCGTTGACGCAGCGAAACAGCCGTTCTTCGACAAATCCACTTATCCTGTTCGGACTTTCACGGCTTCCGATGGAGTGCGCATCGTTCCTGGGGGCTCGAGCATTCGCGACGGAACCTATATTGGCCGCGGCGTTATTTGTATGCCGCCGATGTTCGTGAACGTGGGGGCGTACGTGGGCGAAGGAACGATGATTGATTCGCACGCGCTTGTCGGCAGTTGCGCGCAGGTTGGGAAGAGCTGCCACATTTCGGCAGGAGCGCAAATTGGTGGTGTCTTGGAACCCGCCGGAGCGCTACCGGTGATTGTTGAAGAGGAAGTGCTGGTAGGCGGGAACAGCGGCGTATATGAAGGAACGGTGGTGAAGCGCCGCGCCGTGCTCGGCACGGGCACAATTCTGAATCGCTCCATCCCGGTATACGATCTGGTCCGCGACGCGGTTTACACCGCGACGGACGGAGAACCGCTGATTATTCCCGAAGAGGCGATTGTCGTGCCGGGGTCGCGCGCGGTGGCCCATCCTGCCGGCGCGAAGTGGAGCCTGTCGCTCCAGGCCGCGGTCATCGTGAAATACCGCGACGCTAAGACAGATGCGCGTGCGCGGCTTGAGGGCTTGCTGCGCTAACCTGGACGCCTCGCCGCGGACTCGAAACGTCTCTTCCAGATTCCGTTTTCGGGTGAAGCGTTTTGTTCCGCGGGTTGAAAGATACGAGCATTCTCGGGAGAACCCGTGCGCGCTCGGCGGGAGTGCGGCGCAAGCTTGCAATGACCAAAGTCAAATCGACGCCAAATTTCCTGGCCTTCGCGATCTCACTTCCCGGCGGCGGATTGTTGATGAGCTAACAGGCGAGTTTCTCTTGTGCTTCGGTCATTGGCTTCTTGCCGTAACTGCCAAAGGCTTGGCTCGTCCCTTCAATTTGCTGGCCGAAGCTGCAGCCATAATTCTTACTTCGTAAGCACCTGCTCAAAAAACTCGAGAGCACGAGGATCGTTGGATTGGCCGAGCCAGAACATGGCTTGCTTGCGCACTTCGGGATTGCGGTTGGTTTGCGCGACTTCAATCAATTTGGGAACGCCTTCGTCTTTTGGCAGCTGGCTCAGCGCGAAGACCGCCT
>Ga0310917_10001565_pt1 | contig 10894 bp, 16 predicted proteins | sample GREbulkMGLF178_FD_203531 | JGI IMG/M metagenome (GOLD analysis project Ga0310917, IMG submission 203531) | Lab enrichment of tropical soil microbial communities from Luquillo Experimental Forest, Puerto Rico - GRE.bulkMG.LF178 | ecosystem: Environmental > Terrestrial > Soil > Tropical forest >... | reverse complement strand
GCGTCGATGATCTGTGCGCCATCAGGAATGCCCGTGTTTCCCGAGCCAACCTGTTCGATCCGCTCGCCCCGCATCACAATGACGCTATCGGAGATTTCCTTGCCTGACGCCACGTTGACCAGCGTCCCACCCCGAAGCACAAGCACCGTCGGACTTGTTTGCGCCCTCAAAATCCCGGCAAGCAAAAAAGCGAAAGGGAGAAATACCACGCGTTTCATGGCGCCCCCCTTTCCAGGCTCGTCAGTATAGCGCGGTGTTTTAATCTATGCGCTCATTGTGAGCCCATCGCCCGCTGTCCCATCGCCTTTATGCCGCTTGCCTCTGGTAATACTTCAGCAGGCCGCCCAGTCGTTCTCGACACCGCACTGCTCCCGCGTCCCTTCTTGCCTCCGTCTGCAAAGGAAACAAGATCCGATTGCCTTTGCCCTGATGGTTGCGCTCCTCGTGATAATGTACGGTATGTTGCTGCAAGGCTCGCCGCAGCGACTATCCACGAAACGGTTTGCTTGCGCTTCGGAGCGGGAGAAAGGCCATGGCGACGAAGAAGGTTGCCCACCGTCTGATCGGACAGCCGATAACTAGATTCGCCAAGGCACCGACGATCCGATCATAGCCCCAACTGGGATTCTCTTTTGCCATGCGCACGACTAATCGCTCGATTTCCTCAGCAACCCTGGGTCGGCCCACTCGCTGGCGAAATCTCGATCCGTCAAACTTTTTTGCCACGAGCTTCCGATACCAGCCAGAATCGTATCGGGTTGCGCTGCTCCGGCCACTTCCTCCAGCGCCTTTCGTCCCAGCCGGTGAGCGATCTCCGCCAAGGTGGCTTTCTCTTCTTCTGAGAGTAATAGCCGACCCTTGATCTGGGCTTTCAGGATGCGGTTCTCCGCCGCCAGATACTCGTTCCGTAAAAGGAGTTCTTGGTTGACCGTTCCGGTAACGTAGGCCAGCAGTTGCGCCCCAATCATTTTGGACCCTTTCTGATCGTATTGACCGAGTCGTGGAAGGAGGATGGTAAGGGCTATAGGAGCTTTAGCGAAAGCGATTGGAAGAGAATCGACGAAACCGCAAGTTGTGCCATCTCAATCCATTCGAGTTTTTGACCATTAAGGTGGGTTCGATCCCCTGTCTCTGGCCAAAATCATCGCCGTAACAACGTTTGCAGCACGAAGCCAGTCGGCCGGAGTTCTGGCGAACGACAACCGCGCTAGTAATTCGGCACCCAAGGAATGTTTACCGACTGCGCCGGATCGAAGGAAAAGCAATACTCACCTTTGGCGTGGAGCCAAGGATCGGTCGTGTTGACGTCCGGCGCGTTCCGGTTATCTGTCAGAAAGATGGCACAGAGTTCATATTCGCTTGATGATTTCAGGCGATAAGTAAAAAGGGCGCCAGTCACAGGATTCTTTTTTGCGGGGCCAGGAAACTTGTCGAGATTCGGCGGAAGTGTTTTGCCTCCGGTCTGCCATCCTATATTGATCTGCTCAGCAAGCTGCGCCAGCGTTTGCAACGTGCGCTGATCCGCACGAATCAACCGTTGATTGCCAGGACCGCCAAGGAGCCGAAAACCCAGAATTAGCACGACGACCACGGCACTCGTGGCCAGGAGTGCAGCCCAAGAGTTTCTATTCATTCTGTTTTCCCGTTGCGCGAGCCGCACTCTGCAAAGATCCGAAGTAGTACCAGAATACGCCGCCGGAAACGGCCAACACTACAACGGTCTTTGCGACAAATCGGCCCGTGAGCTCACCACGGAGGAAATAGGTCAGAAAACTTATGAGGTCGCCGACGACAACGCCCGCGGCAATGAGCAAGGCGATGTAGGTCAGCCATTTCCGCACCGCAGACTCAAGCTTGTCCGGATGGACGCGCACCTCGCGCAAAATGTAGCGCATAGTGAAAATGTAAACGGGAAAGGCCACGATCACGCAGGCCAAGGAGTCCGCCATTTGATAGTAGCCGTAGGCATAGGGATAGCTTGGGTTGAGAGGATCCTTAATCCAACGATCGATGAGCATGAAAAGAATGGAACCGAAGGCGATGGTCCACGTAGCCAGCATGGAGAAACTAAGCAAATAAAGGAACGCATCCTTCGCGGAGCCCGACCGTTTGTAAGGCGGGATTGCAGTTCCGCCCTGGCTTTCATAGTGATCCGCTAAAGCCCGGTACGCATCCTCTTCCGGCCAGCCTCTGCCGCGCAAGAGCGCAACTAGGGATTCCGGAGCGATGCCCTGACGCTTCGCTGAGTCCAGAAACTCTCGAAGATCCGTGTTCATTAGCGCGCCAGTGTACCACGGCACAAATTCCTTAAGACAGAAGAGACCGGCGTAGGCGAGCCAACGGTCGCAAAAGGTTCCGCGAAGTCGGGATCAAGCGGCCCGATCGTTGCGATGGTGGAGTCCGCCAAGGCGTGGGCGAGACACGATCCGACCGGACGCTGCACAGCGACGTTAGACCCGTCAAAGCCTGTTATCGGCGAATACGTTTTGGATTACTTCGGGATGCGGGTTCCGTGATAGGGCACTGAAGGTCGGGAGACTAAAACGATTGAGCTCTATCGAGAACTGTGCGACAAATGCGACGTTCTACTGCATAGGGCGAGAGGGAACTACATTCTGGAATCTTTGAACGCCGCTATCCGGACTCGGAAATCAGCGAATTGAAAAAACTGGACCTGGTCCTGTGGCAGCTCAGGTCTGAGTAATTCGGAAGGTGTTAGTGTCAGAACCTGGGTGTTCCGGAGTTTGCCCTAGAGACCAAATCACCCCAAACGAGCAGCCGGTCGCCAGTTATTTCATGCCGCGCGCTCTTTAGCAAACTCCACCAGCCGCGAAGAGTCTTCGATGTGTCTGGGCTAGTCTTTAGCGGATGGTTTATGATGCCTTGAGAGATTCGCCGATTGGCAAACCGCGCTATCACAAATTCAAGCGCGGGCCTGCCAAGGCTCAGGCAACGCGCGTGATTTTATCCGGCTTCTCGACGTCGAGCTGCACTGAAAAGGCAAAGAGAAAAGGCAAATCGCCCGGTTGTCCGAGTTGTTGTCCAATTCAGAGCCCCCCGCAAAAACCTAAGTGATTGTAGTGCCGCACCTTATCTTAGATTTTTCCTCGTTGGCAATGAGGAGGGGTTCGAATCCCCTCTCGTCCACCACAGTCACAAAAGGGCCTTACACCATAGGTGATCTGACCGTAGATGACCTGAGCGTGCAACGAGGGCCTCGTCGACCCAAGTAATTGGGGCAGGCACTTTACCTTGCGAGTGCCTCTGTGTAGATGACGAGCTCGCCGCCATCGCTTCTGGTGCAATGTGCACGTCCTGCGCGACCGAGAAATGGGAGGGTTTTGTGAAGACGTCAGGTGCTATCTACCTCGCCGTGCCAGCAGGCAAGTAAACCCTTGGCGACAAAGGAAAACTATTTCCCAGAAGCCCGTTTCGGGCCAGTGTCCGTATTGCCGACCATCCACCCAGAATCGTCGGATTCGGTGCTCACTGCTGCGCCCGGCGATTGGCCCCCGAATCACTCCAGGCACTCAGCCTTCGACGAACGACCGTAGTCTGGACAGCGCCTGATCCCACTGCTCGGAGACGAGATCGAGGTATTTCTTGATTTCTTGCATTGGCTCCGGATCGAATTCAAATAGGCTCTCGCGACCCGAACGGACGCTGTGCACGACTCCTGCACTCTCCAACACTCGAAGGTGTTTGGTGATCGCCTGCCGGGTAAGCTTGGAGCCCGCGGTTAGCTGAGAGATCGAACGGGGCTGTCCCCTGCAGAGCCTCGCAACCAGAGAGAGTCGCGTCTTGTCGCCCAAGGCGGCAAAGACCGGCGCGTGAGCCGACCGTTTGCCGTCCACACTGCTACGCCGCCTTTGCGACATAACTCTCGATGTTCTTCATCTGCTCTGTCCAACCGCCGTCATTCATGCGGACTGCTTCGAGGCGACGGTCGCTGGGGATTTTGTCAAACCCGGACTCCGTGAGCAGAAGTAGTGTGCCGCTCGCTGTCTTCTCCAGCCTGAATTCGACGAGCGTGGCCGTCTCCATCGAGTAATCCAGTTGGGGCCAAGTGAAGGAAAAGAGCCGTTCGGGCTCCATCTTCTGCACGAAGGCCTCCCATTTGACGTGCTCGTAGCCAGGGTAGGTAATCTGGCCACGCGAGATGTGGCCCGGTACGAATGGGCCATCGAGTTTGACGCGAAACCACTCGCCAAATTCCCGGTAATCCGTCAGCACACGCCAGACGCGGGAAACCGGTGCCCTCAGCTCAGTTTGTTTCTCGATACGGTCATCTGCCATATGCTCAACTCCGTTCCTCTGTTATACGTCCGTGAGCCTGTTGTTCAAGCCGAGCCGAAGGTTGATGCCGAACTGCAGGTACGCCTTCAGACAGGCGAGGGTGTATGTCCATCCTGCGGTCTGCCCCATGGCTCGCTTTACCCCTGCGTGGTCCATCGGAAACTTGGCCTCGTTGATGGCGACGACCGTGGTGTTGGGATCGTCTGCCCGCAATTGAATGGTTATGCGACTCCTTGTGCCGCACGAGGCCCCCTCGTACACGATTCTGCGATTCTCTTCGACTTCAAGCACGTCAATTAGGACCCTGGCTCCGACTTCCGCGAACTCCTACTCGACTTTAGTTCCGGCCTTCATGGGCCCGCTGGCACCGGAGATAAAGTATCAGGACATCTTTGCCGGATCGACGAAGGCGGCAGAGAATTCGTTGACGGGTTTCAGAATTCGGTCCCGTACGTTCACATCTACTTCCTTTTTTCAAATCACTCATAAGCAACCTCCGAGTTGCATATTAGCGTAGCACGCCACAAAAAGCAACCATATGGTTGCACTTTCTACGGGGGCAGCCCATCAGTGGGCTGAACGGTTCACGACTGGTGTCGCGATTCGAAAGGGGGTGTCGGAAACGACCGTTTTGTTAGGGCGCGCCTCGTCGAATCATAACGGGCAATCCTGAAATAATCGCAAGGTAAGGGTCGCCGACCACTCAGCGACGGATGCCGGAGAATTCGAATGTCATTCGACTTCCGTCCTCTGTGGTGATGACCGATCTGGTTTTGATGCGGTTGGGGTTGGGGAAAGTGAAGGTCACGTCTTCGGTGACTGGCTGGCCCGCCATCGATGTCTTGTACGGTTCGAACTGTATCTCGCGGTCGTTCGTCCAGCGGCCCTTGTGATCGTGAACCTCGCGCATCGAGGTGACGCACATGAAGTGAACCGCCTTACCCTCAGGGTCGTATGCAACCAAGCAAGCTTCCTCTATCGGTCCAATCGAGGCCGTCCCCTTCATCGAGCATGCCGCACCAGAGCTGAGGGCTATCGTTTTGCAGGTCATTTCCCATTGGAATTGGTCTGAGACCGGCCCTGGCAAGACCGCGGTCATAGAGCCCACCCACTGTCCGGCAACGGCGTCGACTGTCTGTTTGACCTGAGGTGGGGGCGCAGGTTGGCTTGGGGTTGGTGGCGTTTGAGAACCGCAGGTAACAGCCGATACCAGTGTTAACAGCGTCGCAAACAGGTTTTGATGTTTCAACTCAACTTTCATAAATCCTCCGCCTGGAACTCAATCATCAGCGGCCATGGGCGCTTCAGGCGAATACGCCGGTGAAACGTTTCTGCATCTCTTCCGCCGCCACATTTTCGATTTGCTGGCCCAACAACCATTCGTGCCCGAACGGGTCGCGAACCCTACCAGATCGCTCGCCGGAGAACTGGTCGGCAGCTTCGCGTACCGTGGTCGCTCCCGCCTCGATCGCCTGTTTCATCAGGGCGTCTACACCATCCACGTGCAAGTGGATCGCACAGGTTGTTCCACCCAGGGCCAGCGGACCTCGGATACCTAACTCGGGGTATTCGTCGGAGAGCATCAAGGTGGAATCTCCGATCTTGATCTCCGCGTGGCTAGGCTCGGTGAGGCGAAGCAATTCTTTTGCGCCGAATGCGCGGGCGTAGAAATCGATCGCCCGCGCTGCACCGCCTACGCGGAGATAGGGATAGACCTCATGTATCTTGATGGGCGAATTTACAGTCGCATTCATGGTTAATCCTCTCGAACGCCTTCGTGCTACAGCGTTCTTGGCAAGCGTAGAGCAGGGCTACGCCGCCGTCTTGGACAAATTTTTCCTTCTTGAATTTGTTGAGACTAACTAGCCGTCGACCAGGGAGGAGCAGGCTAGGCGGCGATGTGGCTTGGGCGATGCTTCGCCACGGGCCGATAGAGCGGTGGCGTGATTCCCGAGAAGGCGCGGAATTCTCGGTTGAGGTGTGACTGATCGCAATAGCCGCCATCGATGGCGACGCCGGCCCAGTCCACTTGATCGCCCCTCGCGATGCGACCGATGACCGCTTGGAATCGTTGTATGCGGGAGTACACCTTTGGCGTCAGACCCACCGAGCCACTGAACAACTCGATGAAGCGTTTTGCACCATAGCCTGTTTCGTTCTGCACCTGGCAAATGCGGGCTACATCGGGGAAAGCGGCTAACTTACGAACCGCATAGGCGACGGCAGGGTGCAGCACATGGGGTTCCCTGAAGCGAGACAGCAAAACCTGTTCGAGCAGTAGGAACATGCGCTCCGGAGATGACGCCTGCATCAGCCTCTCCCTCACTTCGCACGCCCAGGGGCCCCAGAGATCTTCCAGAGCAACGTGGCGGTCGGTCAGTTCGTCAGCGGGCAATGCGAAGAATGGCGTCGCTCCACCCGGCCGAAAATGAATCCCTACAGCCGGGCCCGACTGGGAGGTGTCCAGGACAAAATAACGCGAATGAGGACCGCAGATGACGGAATCGTCAAAATGCTGGCCCAGCATATCCTGGTCGTCCCTGAAAATTCGCATGCGATCGTTACCAAGATTAATCACAAGCTCCAAGGTTCCTGTAGGCAGCGCGCGCTCGCGCCGGTGTGCCACGACGTAGGCAGGGAAATACCAGAAACATTCGGCGAAAGCATCCAGTGGTGCACCGGGGCGATGAAAACGCGGAATCATTATTGTCCGTTATACCCAAAAAAGAGCCGACAAACTGCCGGTTGTGCCTGAGTGAAACGGCAATTACTGGCCAATCGTGATGCCCGCACCAAGGTTAACTCTTTCCGAATCTACATGTTGAAGGTGCGTGCACAGATTGGACCAGTAATGTCGAAAATTACCGGCCAAACTGTTTGATCCTAAGGCACTTACGTGCAAATCAAGGTGCAAACAGATTTGGACCGGTAATTTTAGTGCAACCCTGAAGTAACCGGGATTGGGGAAGAATAGCCGACGATCCGCCAACTGGTCACCCGATTGTCCATTGTGAGTGCAATCGCGATTTATCGTCAAGTGCTGCCCCAGGTTACACTTTTCCACGTGACTAAGGAACGCTGGGCTCAGATAGGAATCACGACTGAATTTCTTATCGTCGTTAGGACTCTAGGTGAGTTCTTTCGATTAGGGCACGTCCATGGCACGAGCTTCTCGACCGCAGTGGCTGCGCTCTATGTCGGCGGCGCTTTGATCGCCGCTTGCTCGTGCTGGGCGGGCGTGACCTTCTACTTCTTCCGACGCTATACGCTGTCCGCCTGGATCACGCTAGCGACCGTACCCGTTCTGCTGGTGTACAAAATTGCCGTGATCGGCTGGTAGTGGCAGCTCGCTCTGATGATGAGTCGCAAATCGCGCAGACCGCTTCCGGTCAATTGAGTGCAATGGGGATTTACCACCAATTGAGACGGCTCCTGTATGAGCCCGTGGCCGCGTTATCGATTCGCGCGGTTGTGTGATGTCAATCTCAGTTGCTCAGCGAAGAAAACGTAAGCGATGAGCAGACGCATGAAACCTACGAAAACAGGCGTTTGCGCTCACGATCTGAAGTGGCAAATTCAGGATGGTTGATGGGCAAACCTTCCCCAGTGCGGTTACGGAAGAGTTGACAATCCGCCGAGCATCTCCTTTTCTCTTTTAAGAACCGCGCTTTGTCGGTCTGCCAGAAATGAGGGGAGCCGAGTATTGGCCGATAGAGTTACATTCTCATCCGTAGTAAAGAATCATTGGTAAAGATCCTTTTTCCCACAGGAGTGCTGACGATGGCCGACATAAATGAAGTGGCTGTCCGCGGGAGCGCGGCAGGATTTGCGCAGGAGGTTCTCGCGGGCCGACATCGCGGGCCTGGATGGCGCCTTCAAGGTAGCATCCATTCTGAGAGGCGATGCAATTGCCGAAGAGATTCAACTCGACGGCGAATATGCGCCGGAGCCGCTGTTTAACAGTGGCTCACCCGAAACGGCTTCAGCGGAAGTGATCCGCGTGTTTTTCGAGAATTATGGGGCGCTCAGGGAGTCGCGCGATGCCGAAGCACGCCGCTTTGCGACCAAACTCGGTGTCGCGCTGAAGTCGTAATTCACTAACGAATCGGATCAGAAAGGACTCGAAGAAGCGTCGCAGTCACGCCAACAGATGACTAGGGATGATGTCAAAGGAGAAGTCACATGCAAAATACAATTCGATTTTCTAAGGAGGAAACATTTTATGCATAACGCTATTCCGCTCATCGTGGCGGCTCTCATAGCTGTGGGGATCATTGTTATCGGTTGTTTCTACCTTGTATCTCCTGAACGAATCTTAGGAACATTTGGTCTAAAGCCGCCTGCATCCGATGCTGACACTCGTGCCTGGCTACGTCCTAAAGGAATTCGCGACGTCGCAGCTGGATTGGTCGTGCTGGCAATGATGCTGACCGCGGACGGGCGGTTGGTAGGCATAGCTCTACTCGTTGAAGCCGTCATCCCTTTTGGCGACATGTCAATCATTCTGGCGTCGGGCGGGTCGAGGTCGCGAGCGTTCTCCGTTCATGGCGTAACCTGCGCGGTGATGCTTGTCGTCGGCCTCTTGTTGATCCATGCCATTTGAGCGGCGACGTTTAGAAAAGGAGGCGGAACAATGAATCATTGGATGTGGGCGGTATCTCTGGTTGGCATTCTTAGCACAGCAGTGGTGTGTGGCACGGACATGTTCTTTTTGACTATCGGCTGTCCCGCGCTCAGATTGGCTTCACCATCGGCCGGAACCGAAATCATGGGGTTTTTCCACATGTTCGCCGACGCGCGGATGCCGATCTGGGGCGTCTCGGCGCTCTTGTCCAACCTCTTGCTGGTCGTGCTAAGCAGGAGTGGACAGCGCTGGTTCTATTTCGTATCGCTCTTAATGCTGATTCTGTTTGTCGTTATCTATGCTCGCTTGTCAAAACCAATTAATCGGCTTCAAACCGAAGCGGCAAGAACTGGAGAAAGACTCAACAATAGTCGAGAGCTACAGGCGTCGTGGGATAGATCGGTAATGATCCGTGTTCCGCTGCTCGTTGTGTCCTTGCTTGCCCAGTGCCTCGTGTTGCTAGTCGCTTCGGCGTAAATGTGGCTGATGCGCTCCCCTTTGAAGAGTCAGGAGCTTTTTCTCGACAAGTCGGCTTCTGGGAAGCGGCGAGCTTTGACGTTGTGGACGGATGAAACGGCAACCCGGAAGTTGAATTAAGGTCATTCGACGAAGCGACCTCATCCCGCATGAATGGTTGGGAGGAAGAATGCGCCGCGAAGATTCTCTTCGGTGTGCTCGGGTAATTCGCTGGGGGGGCGCTTCTTATCGCCGGGGCGAGGTGTCGAGAAAGAAATCCAGTGCTAGTTTAGAGGGTGCTTCAGTTTCCGCAATACAGACGGGGTTTCGCGCAAGCGGCGCTGTATAGTGGGCTGTGATTTCCCAAATGGTGGCAACATTCGCCTGCGGTGTTTTCTTCGGTGCTGCGGTGTACATCAACCTTGTTGAACAACCTGCACGCATTTCTTGTGGTACGCCTCTCGCGCTGACGCAGTGGCGACCCAGCTACAAGCGAGGCACCTTGATGCAGGCTCCGTTAGCCTTGATCGCTTGGCGATTTGAGGGCGGAACGGCTTGGTTGGTTGACGGATTACTTCTCCTGCTGGTTGTTCCGTTGACGCTTGTCGTGATTCTGCCGACCAACAAACGGTTGGAGAGTCAGGAACTCGACCCCCGCTCGGAAGAAGCAGGCCGCCTCCTCCCGCGGTGGGGTAGGCTTCATGCAAATTCGCAGCATCCTTAGTGGCGCAGCGTTCTTGGTGTTCCTGTCTGCTCTTGCTATGAAGCGCTGAAAGCATCCGGCGCGTGGTGCGGTGACAAATGCAGATTGATGTCGACGTACTCATTGGCTATACGGACTGGGAAAGGCGAAAATGTCATGATTGGCTTGAGCATCATAGTGAAGCTCTCAAGACCAGTATGGGGCCTCACGGCGACAATCAAACTGTCGGCGACGTCGAAGCACATTTTTTCTGCTGAGAAGCGGTACATTGAAAGGCTTTCTGGCGAACCGCTCACCGATACCGCCTCGATTCCGAATGACAACCTTGAAGCCCTTTTTGAATTAGGTCAACAGAGTCGGCAGGGTCTCAAAGACTTCATCGAGGGCTTCGCGGCCCCAAGCTGGGACATCCTGAAGGATTTCGAGTTTGTTGGTTGGTCGCTGAAGGCGACGCCGAAGAAGATTATTATCCACGTCCTGACCACGAAATACGTCACTGGGCCCAGCTTGCAACTGTGTTTCGCATGAACGGTTTTAAGGGCGACTTTCATGATTTCATATTCAGCCCGGTGCTGGGTGGCGAATTCAGAACCGAGCAAGCGAAAGCGTCCAGTTAGGGAGAAATGTCACCTGTCGCAGCCTTCCGGCGCTCGCCCTTTCTTCGAATTACTTGCGATTTGACGACTCGACCGGAACCGGCTGGCGCATGTGTTAGGATGCTCCAAAGAGAAGGTCCCGATGCCACTTGTGGACATTAGCAGTCTGCGTGTAATAGAGCGCTTGCCAGGCTGGAAAGGACGCTATTTCCACTCGCC
>Ga0310917_10001562_pt1 | contig 10907 bp, 9 predicted proteins | sample GREbulkMGLF178_FD_203531 | JGI IMG/M metagenome (GOLD analysis project Ga0310917, IMG submission 203531) | Lab enrichment of tropical soil microbial communities from Luquillo Experimental Forest, Puerto Rico - GRE.bulkMG.LF178 | ecosystem: Environmental > Terrestrial > Soil > Tropical forest >... | reverse complement strand
GAACGGACCCTCGAGACGGTGGCGCGCCCGGAACGATTCGAACGTCCGACCCTCAGATTCGTAGTCTGTCGGCGGCTCGCTCAGACGGAGTTGAGCTCAACGACATTCGGAGCAACCCACCTATTTGTACGACTTGGCCACCGATTCAACGACCTCAGCATCAACTTGTTCACCTCGGGCCAACCCTCTGCGACCGTGATGGGTCGCCCGAGCTCCTTGCTCGATTGGCCGTGAGAGAAATTTTCGATGCGTGTCATTGATCCGGCGGATTTCTTGTTTGAAAACGAGGTGCTCGAGCGATGGCCTATGCTGACGAAGGCGGAGCTGCGGCGCGCCCGCCGAGCGAACCCGCCAAGGATTGAGTTTTACAGTTTCCGAAAGAAGAGCGGCGGGCCTCGCTATACGCCTGAGCAGGTGCAGAGCTACATTGACCGTACGTATCTTAGGATATCTGAATGCCAGCAACTAGACAGCAGCACGCCTCAACAGGCACTCAGCCGCAGTGGAAATTCGAGCTCGGCGGCTACTATCTCGAGCGCCCCCATCCAGAGCATCTCGGCTTCTGGTACGCTTGCAAATATGACCCCGGAACTCGCCAAGTCCGCCGCAGAAGTCTTAAGACAACAGATTTCGAAGAGGCCAAAGTCAGGCTCGCGGCGCTCGTCGCGTCCGCTCCCAGCAGCGCGAACCGGGTAGGACCACCCGGACCCGACCAGGTCCTCAGTGTGGCCGCGCTCAAGGCATATCTCGACGAACGCGGCTCACACATTGCATCAGAGGATGCGGCCGAGCGGGCGGTGGAGCTGTTCACGGACTATCTCGCCAGCATAAGCAAGATCGATGCACCTGTCGCATTTTGGACGCCAGCCCGGCAGCTCGAGTTGGCCAAATGGTGCGTCGAAAAACACCGGCATTCCGCGGGCTACATCGAACGGTTGTTCAATGTGATGAGATCTGCATTCAACGACGCCTGCGTCACAAAAATCAGATTGGATGCCGTCGGCAATGAGGTCGAGACGGCGCTGATGAGCCACGCGCCGAAGATAGTGTGGAAACGTGAGGCAATCGCCACTGAACTCAAAATCCCAGCACGTCGGCCGCGACCGGTGACACTCTCCGTCGAGCAGATGGCTACGGTGCTGGATTCGCTCAAAACACCCCATCTCTTCCGTTTCGCCATAATGAGTCTGTGCACATGGGCTCGGCCACAAGCCATCATCGATTTCGATCCGGCAACTCAGGTTGATTGGAACGGTGGCTTGATTGATCTCGCTCCGATCGGTTGGGTACCTACGAAGAAGCGCCGACCCCGCCAGCCGCTCACCGGGTGCCTCGCGGGCTGGCTACCGGTCTGGAACAAAGAAGATGAGGCTCGGCGAACAGCCGCCCTTGCCGAGGATCGGACCTCACCTGAGCTCGGACTCATCGTGTACAAGGGCAAGCGTGTCGCAACTGTGAAGCGCGCCTTTCGACGTATCGGCGCAGAGCTCGGACTGATGGGCTTCTCGCAGTACAGCTTGCGCCATTTCATGGCCGACCAAACAAAAAAGCTGTTCCGGAATGTGCCGCGCGAGCACCGCTCATTGTGGATGGGTCACGTCGTTCGTGACGGCTCGCGCACAACGGCGAACTACGAGTCAGACGACCCGGAAATGCTCACGGACGTCGCGCTGGCCACTGATTGCGTAATCGCACTGATCCAGCAACACTCCGCCATGCGGCTATTTGCTGTTGACGTACTGTTGACGAAGAAGGATTTGCACGCGATCGGGGCGAGGGTGATTCCAGAAATGCTGAAAAAACAGAGAGTTGGTGGTGGGCACGACAGGGATCGAACCTGTGACCCCTACCATGTCAAGGTAGTGCTCTCCCGCTGAGCTACGTGCCCGATATCACCTTTGAGGAGTGGGGTGCCGGTCCGTATATCGGCTCGGAGCCGGGCAGGCAAGGACGGCCGACGCGATCTTTGGCCGCAAAAACAGGCCGCTCAGGCCGCCAGCATCTTGTTCACTTCACTGACCAATTCGCGCAGGTGCACAGGCTTCGACAGCACCTTGGCGTTTTTCGGCGCTTCCGAATCCGAATTGAGGGCAACTGCGGCAAAGCCGGTGATGAACATGATCTTGATGTCGGGATCGAGTTCGGAGGCGCGGCGGGCGAGTTCGATGCCGTCCATTTCCGGCATCACGATGTCGGTCAGGAGCATCTCGAACGGTTCCTCCCGCAGCCGCTGATACGCCGACATACCGTTGTCATGGGACGAGACCTGAAAGCCGGCGTTTTCCAGGGCCTTGACCAGGAACCGGCGCATGTCGTTGTCGTCTTCGGCGAGGAGGATCTTGGGCATGGCTACGGAGATCGAATCCCGATTGCAACGGATCACTGGCATTTAGTAAGCCCGACAGACGGTAAATATCGGGTGAAAACCGCCCGTAAGCTTCGGTCGCGGCGAGGGCTTTTTCTGGACCGTATTGCGGCCTAAATCAATCGCGCGGGCATCTTGCGGGTCGCTCAGAGGCGTTCCACTTTGGCATTAGGCTTTTTCGCTTGGCAGAACGGTTTCGATTACCGACAATGCGCGCGCACAAAAGTATCGTTGTCCTGGCCGATTCGACCTCTCCAGCGCAGCGGAATGCAAGGGACGGCGCCCGACTATGACGCGGTTTGACGGCGAATTGTCGCCTCCGTTCGAGATCCTGGAGCCAGCCGCATGGCGGGCGCCGATCATCTTCAACTCGCCGCATTCGGGTTCTGCCTATCCGGAGGCGTTCCTGCGCGTGTCGCGGATCGATCTGCCGGCGCTGCGCCGCTCGGAAGATTCCTTCATGGACGAACTGATCGGCGGTCTCAGCGACCGCGGCTTCGCGGTGGTTCGCGTCCACTTCCCGCGCTCCTATGTCGACGTCAACCGAGAGCCCTATGAGCTTGACCCGCGCATGTTCGCAGGCAGGCTACCGAGCTTTGCCAATACGCGATCGATGCGGGTGGCCGGCGGCCTCGGCACCATCCCGCGGGTGGTTGGCGACGGGCAGGAAATCTATCGCGAGCGTCTTGCGGTGGATGATGCACTGTCCCGTATCGAGACGCTGTACAAGCCCTATCACCGCGCACTGCGGCGGCTGATCAACCGGGTGCACCAGAGTTTCGGCACCGCGGTGCTGGTGGATTGCCATTCCATGCCGTCGATCGGCGTGTCGCGCGACGAGCCGCGCCGACCGGATGTGGTGATCGGCGACCGCTACGGCACGAGCTGCGCACCGCTCTTGCCCGACAGGGTCGAGCAAACCATGGGCCGGCTCGGCTATTCGGTCGGGCGCAACAAGCCCTATGCCGGCGGCTTCATCACCGAGCATTACGGCAATCCGGCAAGTGGCCTGCATGTGGTTCAGCTCGAACTCAACCGCGCCGTCTACATGGACGAGCGGCGGCGCGAGAAGGGCCCGCGCTTTGCGCAGGTCGTTGCCGATTTCGCCGCGCTCGCTGATGCGCTCGCAACCGTTCCGCTCGGCGATCTCGGGCCATTCCAGGCGGCGGCGGAATAAAAGCGCCCCGCGCCCGCTCTAGGTTCTGTCATCACGGGCCGGTTTCCCTGCTCTCTCCCGGCTCGGGGTGACGATCTTCTCTAGCGATTGAGAAAAAAGGGCCGCTTGCGATGAGCAAGCGGCCCAAGTCTAGGGAGGAAACGCCCAAGGAGGGCAGCGATAGCGCAGAGCGCTACCGCACCGCAACAATATGCGACCGCGCTGCACAAAGCGCAAGGGTTTTTGAAACATTTCCAAGCCAAAATTCGCGAGGCTTGCATACGGGCAACACTCCAGGGTCGAGATAAATTTATCTTATGTTTCAATTATTTAGATTGGAACCGGAACCAAAATTGCGTTAACCTCTCGCTCAAATCGTCAAATTCTCGATTTCGTGATCGGCTTCCGCATCAGAAAATCAGCCGCCACACCGAGCTGATTCGGTATTCAAAATACCACCCAGGCCAGGGACGGATCAGCGTGCGCGGCCGAGAGGATTGAGCTAGGCAGAACCACGATCCGCTCGCGCAACGCGCGTTTTGAGGACGCACAGTGACAGTCATCGATTTCTCCGCCTTCATCGGACGCCTCGCGACGTCCTCCGGGGAAACCATTCTGCCGTTCTTCCGAACCTCGCTGTCCATCGACAACAAGAGCGTCAATCAGGATTTCGATCCCGTCACCGAAGCCGACCGCGCCGCGGAAGCGGTGATGCGGCGGTTGATCAAGGCCAATTTCCCCCAGCACGGGATCGTCGGCGAAGAGTTCGGCAACGAGCGCGAGGACGCCGACTATGTCTGGGTGCTGGATCCTATCGACGGGACCAAATCCTTCATCGCGGGCTTTCCGATCTGGGGTACGCTGATCGCATTGTTGCACAGAGGCGTGCCGGTGTTCGGCATGATGCACCAGCCATTCATCGGCGAGCGCTTCTCGGGCGACAACGCGTCCGCCAATTACCAGGGTCCCTCCGGCGAGCGGCGGCTTGCGGTGCGGCGCTGCGCCTCGCTCAAGGAGGCGACCTCATACACCACAAGCCCGCTCCTGATGAACGAGACCGACCGCGCCGTGTTCGGTCGCGTCGAGAAAGCAGTGCGGCTGTCGCGGTATGGCGGCGACTGTTACTCCTATTGCATGCTGGCGGCCGGCCATCTCGATCTCGTGGTCGAGACCGAGTTGAAACCCTATGACATCGCAGCGCTGATCCCGATCATCGCCGGCGCCGGCGGCGTCATCACCAATTGGGAAGGCAAATCGGCGCAAAACGGCGGCCGCATCATTGCCGCGGGCGATCCGCGCGTGCACGAAGCCGCGCTCAATCTGCTCAACAGTTGAGGCGCGGGAACGCGAAGGAGCCTGCATGCGAAGTTGGGGCAAGCTGCTGGCGATCCTGTCGCTCGTGGTGCTGCCGCCGCCGTCCGCGGCAGAGGACTTTCCCGCAAAGCCGATCCGGCTGATCGTGCCGTTTCCGCCGGGCGGCCCGAACGACATCATCGCGCGCGTGATCGGCCAGCGCATGTCGGAAATCGTGCACCAGCCGATCGTGATCGACAATCGCGGCGGACAGGCCGGCGTGCTCGGCACCGATGCGATCGCAAAGTCCGCGCCGGACGGCTACACCATCGGCATCGTCAGCGCGAGCGCATTGTCGATCAGCCCGACAATGGAAAAGGTCGCCTATGACGTGGCGAGGGATTTCGCGCCGATCACACTCGTTGCGACCGTGCCGGAAATGCTTGTGGTGGCGAGCAGCGTTCCCGCGCGCGACACGAAAGAACTGGTCGCGCTGGCAAAGGCCGAGCCGGGCAAGCTCAATTTCGCCTCCGCCGGCACCGGCGGCATCACCCATCTGGCCGGCGAATTGTTCAAGCTGACGGCCAAGATCGATATCGTGCACGTGCCCTACCGTGGTGCCGCGCCCGCGATCAACGACTTGCTCGGCCAGCAGGTGCAGATGGCATTCCTCGATCTGCCGGTGATCCTGCCGCATATCAAGGCCGGCACGTTGCGCGCCATCGTGCTCGGCGCCAAGGAGCGCGTGCCCACGGCGCCAGACGTTCCGACCACGGCGGAGGTCGGCATGCCCGATATCCTGATCGAAAACTGGTACGGCATGATCGCGCCCGCGGGCACTCCGCCTCCGATCATCGATAGACTGAACCGCGTCGCAACGGAGGCGATGGCAGACCCCGCCGTGAAGGAGAAGCTTGCCGATCAGGGACTTGCGCTCGTGCCGCAGACGCCTGAGCAGTTTCGCGCCTACATTGCGTCCGAGACCGCCAGATGGGCCAAGGTGATCAAGGACGCCGGCGTCGAAACGACGAAGTGATCACATTGCCGGTCGCTCGGTAATCGGGACGCCCGCGCAACTCCTCGAAGGGGATCATCACATGTTGTCCATATGCGTCGCTCTGTTGCGGCGCGTGGTACCAGCAGATCTGCAACATTTCAGCTCCCGTTTCGGCGCCTCTATCAGCCCTGCGCGGCTCGCCGCAGGTGTTCGACCAGGTGCTTGGCGGGCCGCGGCAGCGCCTTGAAGCTGCGCGCGCAGATCACGAGCCTGCGGTTGGCCCAGGCGTCGCGGATCCGGACGATCGAGAGCGGCATCGAACGCGCATAGCGTTTGGCTGCGGCCTCCGGCACCACGGCAACGCCGACGTCGGCCGCCACCATCTGGCAGATCGCATCGAAATCGCGCAGGCGCGCGCGATAATGCGGGCGCATGCCGAGTCGGGCAGCGTATTTTGCGATATGCTGCTGTTGCGCCGTTTCGCTCGTGAGCCCGACGAAGTTGCAGGCGGCGAGCTCCTGGAAGTCGACCAGGCGCCGGCCCGCGAACGGCCCGCGCCGCGCGGTTATTAGAGTGAGGCGGTCCTCGCTGAAGGCGAAACGCTCGATATTGTCGGGCAGCGCGTGTTCGGCGGCGAAGCCGAGATCGGCCGCACCCGTCGCAATTGCAGCCGCGATGTCAATGCTCTCGCGCTCCTCGACGTCGACATTGATGTCGGGGTGGTCGCGCAGAAACGACGCCAGCGCTTTCGGCAGATGTTCCGCCAGACCTGAAGTGTTGGCGAGCAGATGCACGCTCGCCCGCACACCCGAGGCAAAGCGCGCAAGGTCGCCGCGCATCGCTTCCACATTGTGCATGACGAGCCTTGCGTGATCGAGCAGGCTCTCGCCGGCGGCGGTGAGTTCGACGCCGCGGCGGCCGCGCTTGAACAGGCTGACGCCGAACGCCTCCTCCAGTCCCCTGATCCGTGCGCTGGCGGAGGCGAGCGCCAGGTGGCTCTTGTCGGCGCCGCGCGTGATGCTGCGGCTGTCGGCGACCGCAATGAAGAGCTGCAGGTCGACCAGGTCGAAACGCATCTTGCCCTCCGGCCCTCTTCCTGCCTTCGGTCACACCGAAGGCTGGCTCCGTAACCTCCACATTGTGCCGACGACGCTCCTCCGTCAATTGTCGTCCCATGACCATATTCCTTGTCGTCATAGCTGCCATCTTCCTGCTCGCCGGGTTCATCAAGGGCGTGATCGGGCTCGGCCTGCCGACGGTGTCGGTGAGCCTGCTCGCCCTCGCGATGCCGCCCGGCAGGGCGCTCGCCATCGTCATCGTGCCGGCCATTGTCACGAATATCTGGCAGACCTTTGTGGGGCCCTATCTGCGCGACATCGTCCGCCGGCTATGGCCGCTCCTCCTCTTCACCGCGGTCGGCATCTGGCTGAACGCGGGCGCGCTGACCGGCCCCTCCGCGCACTACGGCACCATCGCGCTCGGCATTCTGCTCGTGATCTATGCGGTAACCGGGCTCGCCAAGGTCAGCTTCAGCGTCGATCGCGGCAACGAAAAATGGGTTGGCGGCATCGTTGGCCTAATTACTGGCGTGATCTCGGCCGCCTCGGGCGTGCAGGTGATTCCGTCCGTGCCGTATATGCAGGCGATCGGCATGGAAAAGGACGAGCTGGTGCAGGCGCTGGGAGTGTATTTCACGGTCGCGACGCTCGCGCTTGGTTTCACCCTGACGCGCTCCGGCCTCTTGAACAGCGCGACCGCGTTGCCGGGCGCAATCGCGATGGCCTGTTCCTTTGCGGGTGTCTTCATCGGCCAGGCGGTGCGGTCGAAAATGCCGGCAGAGGCGTTCCGCCGCTGGTTCCTGATCGCGATGGTCCTGCTCGGGCTCTATCTCGCGGGCAGCGCGATTTACGCGATTTATTTCGGCTGAGGCCGATCCCCCGATCCGCCGCGTCCGAACCTTTCCGCCAACCCTCAAATGATCGTAATGCCGAAAGCGTCGGATCGGGCTTCCGCAGGCGATCCCATGCTTTATAAGGATGGCACCGGCCGCGACCGCGAAATCTGCGGTCGGCCGCGGGGTCCTGGAGCACCAGATAAGGTATGGAAAGACGCCTTGCCGCCATCGTCTGTGCTGACGTCGCCGGTTACTCGCGCATGATGGGTGCCGACGAGGCCGGCACCCATGCCACGTTCAAGGCCCATCGCAGCGCGATCCATCCGATCATTCTCAATCACGGCGGCCGCGTCGTGAAAAATACCGGCGACGGGTTCCTGCTCGAATTCCCGAGCGTGGTCGGCGCCGTCGAGGCTGCAATCGCCATGCAGGCCCTGATGGCGGAACGCAACAACCATCTGCCCGCCGATCGCGCCATGCACTTCCGGCTCGGCGTCCACATGGGCGATGTGATGGCCGACGAGGACGAACTGTTCGGGGACGATGTCAATATCGCAGTTCGCCTCGAATCGGTCGCCGCCCCCGGAGGCGTCGCGATCTCGGAGAAGGCCTACAGCGAAGCTGGCGCGTATCTCAGCGAGCAGCTCGTCGATGCCGGGATGTACCGTTTCAAGAACATCAGGGACCCGATCCACGTCTTCACCTGGGAACCGACCGGGTCGGATGCACACGACGAGCGGCGCGGCGAGACCTCGGTCCTGCCGGCGCAGTATCGAACCGCAATCGTCGGGGTTCTGCCCTTCGTCAACCTCAGTGGCAACGCCGACGAATATTTTGCCGACGGCCTCACCGAGGACCTGATCCATGCGCTTTCGCTGCAATCCTTCTATCGCGTGCTCGGCAGAAGCGCGACGTTCCCGTTCAAGGGCAAAGCCCTGAGCGCGCGCCTGATCGCGCGCGAGATCGATGCGACCTATCTGGTCCAGGGTTCGGTCCGGCGCTCGGGGACGAAGATACGCGTCACCGCCGAGTTGATCGCACCGGAAAACGGCGAGCAACTCTGGACCGGCCGATATGACCGGGACATGGGCGATCTGTTCGCGCTGCAGGACGAAATCACGACTAGCCTGTCCGCAGCCATTGCGCCCGAGATTTTTCGCGCGGAGGCCTCCGCATCGGCGCGAAAAACCGACCTCACCGCATGGGATCGCTTCCTGAAAGGCCTGTCGCATTATTATCGGGAGACCGAAGCGGATTTCGAGGCATCGATCGACCTGTTCAAGGAGGCGATTGCGCTGGACCCCACGCTTGCAATCGCACGCTCCTATCTCGCCACCATCATGGTCCAGAGCATGCATTACGGATGGATCAAGAGCACGCGCGAACTGTGGGGTGTCGCCATGGGTCTCGCCGAAGACAGCGTCCGGCTTGATCCGCGATCCTCATTCGGGTTCTCGATTCTCGCCTATCTTCACGCGATGCAGGGCCGTCACGAGGCGGCGCAGGAGGCCATCAGGAAGGCCATCGAGCTGAACCCCTACGACATGGGAGCGCGCGGCGTGCAGGGAGTCTGTCACCTCGTCGCCGGCGAACATCGCGAGGCGATCGAACTCCTGTCGATGGCCGCCCAGCGCGGCAACGGCGATCCCCGCTATCAATGGGCGTCATCGAACGCGTTCAGTCATTATCTTCTCGGGCAATATGATGCGTGCCTGTCCTGGGCGCGGGAAGCGCTTTACGTCAATCCCAACCATCTCCAGGTGCTGGCGGTACGCGCAGCCGCCCTTGCGCGACTGGGACGCAGCGAAGAGGCGGCCAAGGCCCGCGAAGTGTTGCTGGGCAACTATCCGCAGCTCACCGTCGAACGCCATCTGCGTAATTTCAAGTGGAAGAACCCGGCCGACATCGATCACTATCGACAGGGGCTTTTGAAGGCAGGCGTCCCCTTCGGCCGACTGACGCTGGTCGAGTCCCCCCCAAGGCGAGCCGCGGATTCCTGAGCGCGCTCGCGGCGCACGGCTCAACCCTCAACCGAACAGCGGCGTGCCGGGCACGAAAGCGTCGAATGCCGCCCAGAACTGCGCGCGATAGCGATCCTGCTCCTGCAGGATCTCGTGCTTGGAGCCGGCGATGACGAGATGCGAGCCGGCGCGCAGGTGGTAGGCGAACTCCTCGATCGCCGATGTCGAGACCACGGCGTCGTTGGACGCGGCGAGCATCAGGATCGGCTGACGGATCCGCGACGGATAATCGTAGGCCCTGAAGGCACGCATCGCGCCGAAGGCGGTATCGGCCCAGGCCACCGTCGGCGAAGCGAGGCCTAGCGTCGGATCCTCCTCCAGGATCGCGGCGTTGCGTGCGTAGCGCACGGGATCGCTGGTCAAGGGATTGTTGATGAAGGAATCGGTGCCGGTGAGCCGGTCGCCGCCGCCGGGCACGTAGCGGCCGCCCTGGCCGGTCAGCCGCAACACCTTCACGAACGCGCGCACCGGAAACGAGGTCAGCCGTCCCGGCAGGTCGATCATCGGCGCCGACAGCACCATGCGGTCGAACCAGCGCTTGCCCGCATGCGCCAGCCGAAGCATCACCGTGCCGCCCATCGAATGGGCAAGTGCAAAATGAGGTGGCGGACAATCGGGCAGCACCACCTGCCGCACGAAGGCCTCGACGTCGATCTCGTAATCGGAAAAGTCGCGGACATAGCCCTTGCGCGGGTCGCGCAGCCGCCGCGACGAGTGCCCCTGCCCGCGCCAGTCGATCATCGCCACCGCAAAACCGCGATCGCGCAAGTCGCGCACCGTCTCGAAATATTTCTCGATCTGCTCGCCGCGCCCCGTGAAGACGCAGACCGTACCCTTGCGGCCCGCGGGCGGCGCCCAGCGCGCAAAGCGCAGCTCGGCCCCGTCAGGCGTGCGGATGGTGCCGCTGACGACGTTGTCGGGAACGGGATTTGCGGGAATCGAGACAAGCGTCATGGGGCAGTTTCGGCTAGGTGCAAAGGGCGTGAAATCAAGGGCAGGAAGGTCGAAAAGCGCTTATTTCGCGTCCTCTTGAACGCTGTCTCGCCTGTTCCCATATCATTTTCGTGCAGGCCGCTACCAGTGTTTCGGGTCCCCCGGATATAAGGCTGCACAAGAACTAAAAGCCCGGCCCGATTGGCGGGCGGGTTAACCCAAAACAGTCGCTCAATGGAGGACTATTT
>Ga0310917_10001557_pt1 | contig 10932 bp, 8 predicted proteins | sample GREbulkMGLF178_FD_203531 | JGI IMG/M metagenome (GOLD analysis project Ga0310917, IMG submission 203531) | Lab enrichment of tropical soil microbial communities from Luquillo Experimental Forest, Puerto Rico - GRE.bulkMG.LF178 | ecosystem: Environmental > Terrestrial > Soil > Tropical forest >... | reverse complement strand
ATCCGGCAGGGTCATGATCCTTGCAATGTCGCGGTGAAGGAGCGCGATGATCTCCCCCGGCGTGCCGGCCGGCACCAGCACGATGAACCAGGACTCGCCCTCGATCTCGCCGTATCCTGATTCGGTCATGGTGGGAACGTCGGGCAGCGCCGATGAGCGCGCCTTCGTCGAGACTGCGAGCGCGCGCAGCTTGCCGTCCTTGACCAGCGGTACGGCCGGCGCCATCGACCCGAACGAGATGGGGGTGTGGCCCGCGACCGCCGAGGCGACAGCAGGGCCACCGCCGTTGAACGGCACATGCACCAGGTCGAGGCCGAGCGTGAGACGGAACAGCTCGCCCACGAGGTGGGGCGGGGTGCCGGCGCCCGGGGAGGCATAGCTGTATTTGCCGGGATGCGCCTTGATCTCCTCGACGAGCTCCTTGACGGTGTGCGCCGGCACCGACGGGTGCACGGTAAGCACCACGGCCGCGGTGACGGCGAGCGTCACCGGATCGAAATCCTTGCCCGGGTCGTAGGGAACCTGACTGTACAAGGCGGGATTGACGACGTGGTTGACGCCATTGACGAGCATCGTGTAGCCGTCGGCTGCCGCCTGGGCGGCCCTGCCCGCTCCGATATTGCCGCCGGCTCCGCCGATATTCTCGACATAGAACTGGATACCCGTCTGCTCGGATAGCCCTTGCGCCATGAGGCGGGCAAAGACGTCGGTCGGCCCGCCGGGCGCGAACGGCACGATCACCCGCACGGGGCGAGCGGGATAGGCCTGCGCGTGCGCGGGCAACGATGCGCCGAAGCTCCCGGCGGCGGCTCCCGCAAGCAGCAAAAATCGGCGGCGAACGAGCGGCACGGGGTTCTCCTGCGTTGCGGAAGGGAACCGAGGTGAGCACGCGGGCACGAGCGTTGCAAAGCATTTCTGAATAAATGCGACAATTCTTCACGGAACGACAGCATTGCTGGCTTTTTGCGCGGGCGGCGATCGTGCCATCGTCATCGCAATAACTCAGGGAGGGACCGGAAATGAAAAGCTTGCTGCCGATTCTTACAGCCGTCGTAGCGATGCTGTGGAGCCCTGCCCTGCGCGCCGACACCTATCCGAGCAAACCGATCACCCTGGTGAACGTTTTCGGCCCCGGCAGCTCCAGCGACACGATTTGCCGTGTCCTCGCAGAGCCGCTCGGCATCGCGCTCAAGGACACCGTCATTGTCGAGGATCGCCCGGGCGCGAACGGCGCGCTGGCCGCCCTTTACGTCGCGCACGCGGCACCGGATGGGCACACGCTGCTGATGGCGACCAACTCCCCGCTTTCGGCGGTTCCATTCCTGATGAAGAACGTGAGCTACGATCCGGTGACGGACTTCACGCCGGTAACGCGCGTGGGAAGCTTCACGCTGATGCTGGTGATCAATCCGAGCGTACCCGCCAGAACCGTCAAGGAGCTGATCGAATACGCAAAGGATCATCCCGGCAAGCTGTCGTTTGCCAGCGCCAACACCTCGGGCATTGTCGCCGGCGAGACGCTCAAGCACTGGGCCGAGATCGACATGCTGCACGTGCCGTACAAGAGCACACCGCCGGCTATCCAGGATGTGCTCGCGGGCCGCGTCTCCATGATGTTTGCCGATCTCACATCGGGCCTGCCGCATGTGCGATCCGGGGCGCTGCGCGCGCTTGCCGTCACGCGCATCAAGCGCAGCTCGCTCTTCCCCGAGCTGCCCACGCTGGATGAGACCGGCGTGACCGGATTTGACATGGATTCATGGGCGGGCATCGTCGCGCCGGCCCGCACACCGCCGGCAATCGCGGCGCAGCTCAATACGGAACTGCGAAAGATCATCGACAATCCGGATACCAGGTCGGCGCTCGGCAGAGTCGGCTTTGAGGCGTTTTCAAGCTCTCCCCAGGAGTTTGGGGAGTTCGTAAAGAGTCAGCTCGGCAAATGGGGAAAGATGGTCAAGGATGCCGCCATCCAGCCGGAATAGGGCCACAGCGCGCAAACGGTCGCCTGAGCTGATTTTTCAGCTCGCCAGACTCGGCAGCAGGCGCGCCAGCGCGCGGCGCGTGGGATGGTCTGCAACACGGGCGGCGATTCCGGGGTATCGGCGCTGAAAGAGGCGAAGTCCCTCGCGCTGCACCCAGACCGCGGTAACCAGCAGCGTGAGCAGCCAAGTGAGATAATAATAGCGCCCGGCCGGCGCGTAGAACATCCCGACGCATTGCTGAGCGAGCGTGGCCCATGCCGTGAGGCGCAGCCACGGGTCCATCTCCTTCCACACCGCGACGCGCACCAGCACCACAAGCGCGACTGCATTCAGCGGCGTCATGAGCAAAGACTCTGATGGCCCGGCAAGCCAGCCGCCGATCTGTCGAACGGCGCGGCCGACATGCTCGCCACCAAAATCGAAACGGACAAGCTCACCCAGCGCGCCCAGCCAGGCAGACGGGGGCATCACCAGTGCTCCTGGATGGGCGGCGGTAGCAGTGAACAGCGCGAAGACCCCACCATAAATCCAATTGTGCAATGCCATGCCCAGCACGGGCAGGAAGCCGACGGCGAGGCCCGCGGCGCGGTGGAGCTGCCTCTGCCGAAGTGCCGCGACACCGCTCCCCGCAAGCAGGACCGCAGCCCCCGGCGCGATATTCGGTCGCACGAACAGCGCGAGCGCGAACAGGAGGCCGGCAGCGCAGGCAGCAGAGAATGTCGCGCGCGGCCCCGCTCTGGTGCGTCCGACCAAAACCGCCAAGCCTGCCAGAAAGAGAACATAAGCGGCGGGATCGGCAAAGCCGCGCGCAGCCCATTTGACATATTGCACAAGAGAGGAGCCGAACAGCATGCCCACCGGGATGGCGACAAAGATTATCGTCAGTGACAGCGCCCAGTCCGCCGGCAGGAAGCGCCGGAACACGGCGAGCACCAGAAACGGCAGCAGCAGAATGAGCGAGAGATAGCCGAGAAATGTTTCGCCGAAGACCAAATGCTCGAATGCGCGCAGGTAGCGCAGGCCGGGGGTGAAGTAGAACACGTTCTCCCCGCCCTGTAACGCGCCCGCAACGTGGCCGCCAGCGATCTGACGGAGCATGTCGCGCGCGAAGCTCTCGTAGACCAGGCCGTCGTCGCCGTCATCGAACGGCCGCACCCCGCCGATGAAGCTCGCATCATGCAATGCGACAACGAGCAGCGTAAGTGCAATGAGGGCAAGCGCGAGGGCGAACGGGCGTGCGCGGACGCGCACGAGGAGGCCCAGCACCGCGGCGACCCCAGCGAGCGCAAAACCGGGCCCTGCGAGCTGCGCAAGGGCAATCCTTCCGCTCGGCGCGAGTCGCATTTCAAGAGGCGGCTCGTTCGCGATTGCCACCCCGAAAATGCGGCGACCGACGTCGGCGGGCGCCAGCACGCGACATTGCATCGAAGCGTGCGATGCGACGTCAAAGCGTTCCTGCGCAACTTCCCACAGCACTTCGCCGCGCCAGCACAGGGCGCTTCCGACGAACTCGGCGGCAAAGCGGTACATCACGAACCACGGCATTTCGAGCCGCCAGCGATGGAGGTACGCCCACCAGCGGCGGTCGTGCGAGGCGCGCTTGACATCGCTGACGCGGGAATTCCAGTCGTAGCCGCGCTCGTTGATAAAGCCCAGGCGAAGCCATACCGGATCCGCAAAGTCGATGCCGGTCACACGGCGTGAGTACGCTGCGTCATCATGAATGGAGTCCGAGGAGAAGGCATAGGGCCGGCGCGGAAATGACTCGCCTCGCCAGCAGCCGTCGGTCGCGGCAGGACAGCGACGTTGCGGCGGATATCTGGAATTGAACTCCGCGGCCATGAGCTGGAATACGGAAGCCGGCAGCGCGGCTTCGAGGGCGCCCCCCGGCGCATCGATCAGAAAGACATTGTGGCCCTCCTCGATGCGAGGCGCTGCCCACAGGAATTGACCGAGCACGCAAGCTGCGACCGCCGCCACGGCGCCAAGCCAGGCACGGCGCTGCTGGGACAGCGTGCCAAGGCAAATCGCAACGGTGGAAATGATGAGAAGCGCGTAGCGGAAAAGATCGTTGACCGGAAGGCCAAGCGCCGCAATCACGAGGACGAGCGCACCGAATCTGCGCCAGGGCGCACGACACACGCGGCCGTCGCCTTCACCGCCGGGAGGATTCGGCGAGGTCAATGCTCGACATCTCTATAAAGCCGCACGCCATTCATCCGCCCGCATCATTCCGCCGTCGCGGCGAGGATCTCGGCAACGATTGCGTCGGCCGCAGCCTTCGGATCGGCGGCTGCGGTGATCGGACGCCCGACCACGAGATGATCGGCGCCGGCCGCGATGGCGGCTCCCGGGGTCATGACGCGCTTCTGGTCGCCGACCGGGGCGCCGGCCGGCCGGATACCCGGGGTCACAAGCAGCATGCCCGCTCCCACGACGGAACGCAGCGCCGCCGCCTCTTCCCCCGCGCAAATGAGACCGTCGAGCCCGATATCGCGGGCTTGCGCCGCGCGCTCGGCAGCGAGCTCCGGAACGGTGAAATCGTAGCCGGCGGCGGCGAGATCCGCGTCGTTGTAGGACGTGAGGACGGTGACCCCGAGCAGGCGCAGCTGCGATCCGGCACGCGCATCAACCGCTGCATGCATGGTCTGCGGATAGGCGTGCACGGTGAGAAAGGAAGCCCCCAGACGCGCTACGCTCTCGACGCCGCACGCAACAGTGTGACCGATGTCGTGCAGCTTGAGATCGAGGAAGACGCGCTTGCCGGCGCCGGCAAGCGCGCAGGCAAAATCGATGCCTCCTGCAAATGCGAGCGCATAACCGATCTTGTAGAAAGAGACCGTCTCGCCGAGACGAGCGACGAGCGCCTCGGCCTCGGCCACCGACGGCACATCGAGTGCGACAATCAACCGCTCGCGCGGATCAACTTTCACGACTCTATTTCCTTGTCCTGCGCGACGATGGATCATCTCCCGGTCATCAGCCTGGCAGCATCAACCAGCCTGCGCGTCATGATCTTGAGCTCAGCGGCCGCGCGCGCATCCCTGAGCTCATCCATGTCGTCGAAAGCCTCGCCGGCATTCGGCACGCTCACCTGCTCTGCGATCACGAATGCCCGGCATCCGACAGCCAGCACCTGGCGCAGCGCCGATAATGACTGCATGGCGCCGGAGCGTCCAGGCGATGCTCCGCCGAGCGCAAACACGCGGCTCTGATAGGCGGCAAGCCGGGGCTCGCCAGTCTCCCGCACAACCGAGATCCAGTCGATCGTGTTCTTCAGGAGCGGCGCGAGCGAGGCGTTGTATTCGGGGCTTGCGATGAAGACCCCGTGATGCGCCGACATCATCTTCTTGAGCCGCAGGGCATTTCGCGGTGGCCCGGATTCCTGGGCAAGATCGGCATCATAGATCGGAAGCGGATAATCCATGAGCGAGATGCGGGTAACGTCGGCATCAGCCAACGTCAGCTCTTTTGTCACAAGAGCGGCGAGCCGCCCATTATGTGACGCCGCCCGCAGCGAGCCGGGGATGACCAGGATCTTTGGCACATGCATGTCAGACGACGGAGGATGATCGGCGCAGGATCGAAAGCTCTTTCAGAATACGCTCTCTGCTCTCTTCCCTGTCCGATGTCGGTCGCTAATCGCGCCGATATACCCACACCCGCGCCGGCGGTATGTTCATCCACACACGCTCGGACGCTTGCGCCCGCACGCGATCGAGCCGCGCCGGGATCGGCGCAACGGCGTGATAGGTAAACTGGACGAAAGGCGCCCCTGGCATCATCAGCCCGAACGCTTCAAACAGCAGCCGCAGCCGCGTTTGCATCGGCTTGGTGAAAAGCGGCAGGCCGGAGACCACCGCCGCCGCTGGCTCCTGAAGGAGCCCGGCGAGCAGCCGCTTGAGGCCGTAGGCATCACCCTGCACCACAGTGGCGCCGGGATAGCGGGCGCGCAGGAGCCGGCAGAAGGTTGCGTCGAACTCGACCAGCACGAGGCGCAAGGGATCAATCCCCTGCGCAACCAGCGCCTCGGTAATCGGCCCGGTACCCGGACCGAGCTCGATGACCGCCCCCGGCACGGCCGGGTCAACATAACCCGCCATGGCGCGCGCGAGCGCGCGGCTGGAAGGTGTGACCGCACCCAACGTAAGCGGCTTTTCGAGCCAGGTGCGGATGAAGCGAACGTCGTCATCCAGGGATTCGAAGCTTTGCCCGAATTTTTTCTTCTGATGCTCCAACTTGCGTTCGAGCGCATCCTTGCGCCGCTCGAGCAGCTGGATATGCCGCTCGATCTTCTTCTCAAGCGCGCCTTTCTTTAAGTCGAAGATGCGCTTCTGCTTCTCAAATTTCTTTTCAAGAAGTTGCAGGGCAGGGAGTGCCATTTGTGGCCAACGCTTACAGAGTGGCCGCCGAGTGCGGAATGCAACGGGTAAAGCGCAGCGCCTCGGGGGTCAAGCGGCAAATTCCTCAAGACGAGCCTGAGCGGCCCAGAAACTCCTTGACCCTGCCAAAGAAGCCGGACGATTCGGGCTGCGTGTCCTTGGACGACAACCGCTCGAATTCATTCAATAGCTCACGCTGGCGCTTGGTGAGCTTTTGCGGGGTCTCGACCACGACCTGGACGTACATATCGCCGGTTTGCCTGGAGCGAAGCACCGGCATGCCCTTGCCGTGAATCCGGAAACGTCGTCCCGATTGGGTGCCATCAGGCACCTTCACGCGTGTATTTCCGCCGTCGATGGTCGGGACCTCGAACTCTCCGCCCAGCGCGGCCGATACCATGGAGATCGGCACCCGGCAGTGCAGGTCGGCGCCTTCCCGCTGAAAGAAGGGATGCCCTGCAATGGCGAGAAAAATATAGAGATCCCCGGCAGGACCTCCCCGGATTCCGGCCTCGCCTTCACTGGCGAGCCGGATGCGGGTTCCATCCTCGACGCCGGGAGGGATGTTGACGGAGAGGGTGCGTTCTTTGGTGACCCGGCCGGAGCCGGAGCACGAAGCACAGGGATTGTCGATTACCTGACCCCGCCCCTGGCAGGCCGGGCAGGTTCGCTCCAGCGTGAAAAAGCCCTGCGCATGCCGGATGCGTCCCTGGCCGCCGCAACCCGGACAGGCCTTAGGCCTGGTGCCGGTCTTGGCACCCGAACCCGAGCAGGCTTCGCACGTCACCGAAGTGGGGATTCGGACCTGCGCCGTCTTCCCGCGATAGGCCTCCTCCAGCCTGATCTCCATGTTGTAGCGCAGATCGGCGCCGCGCTCGCGACCGGAGCGTGCGCGCCCGCCGGACATCCCGAATATGCCCTCGAACAGATCGGAAAATGCGGAGCCGAAATCCGCTCCAAAACCGCCTGCGCCGCCATGCGCGCCGTGCTCGAAGGCGGCGTGGCCGAAACGATCATAAGCCGCCCGCTTGTCGGGATCCTTGAGAATCTCGTATGCCTCGTTGATCTCCTTGAAACGCACTTCGCTGTTCTTGTCACCGGGATTGCGATCGGGGTGCCACTTCATCGCCAATTTGCGAAATGCGGATTTCAGCTCCCCGTCGCCGGCAGTGCGCTCAACCTCCAGAACATCGTAATAGCAGCGCTTGGCCATCCGTGCTTCCGATTGCATTGTATCTGTCACTTGAGCCGTCCCCGGATGCTAGCGGCTCCTTCGCCGTGCATCAAAAAACATGCACCCCCGGCTCGATTTCCGGGGGTGTTGAATTTTGAGCCTGGTAGAGGCATGTGGAACGCGTCCCCGCGCGCCATCAAGCCGATTTCTTGTTCTTCTTGTCGTCGTCGACTTCGGTGAACTCCGCATCGACGACATCCTCCTGCTTGCCGCCGGCACCCTCGGAACCGGTCGCGCCGCCCGCGGCGCCGGCTTCCTGCTGCTGCTTGTACATTGCCTCCCCGAGCTTCATCGAAGCCTGCGCCAGCGTATTGGTCTTGGCCGTGATGGCATCGGCGTCGTCACCCTTCAAGGCTTCCTTGAGGTCGGCCATCGCGTTCTCGATTGCACGGCGCTCGCCTTCGCCGACCTTGGCACCGTGCTCGGAAAGCGCCTTCTCCGTAGCATGGATCAAAGCTTCGGCATGGTTCTTGGCCTCGACCTGCGCCTTGCGCTTCTTGTCTTCCTCGGCGTGTGCCTCGGCGTCCTTCACCATGCGCTGGATATCGGCTTCGGAAAGTCCGCCCGATGCCTGGATGCGGATCTGCTGCTCCTTGCCGGTGCCCTTGTCCTTGGCGTGCACGTTCACGATGCCGTTTGCGTCGATGTCGAAGGTGACCTCGATCTGCGGCACGCCGCGCGGCGCCGGCGGCAACCCAACCAGGTCGAATTGACCCAGCAGCTTGTTGTCGGCCGCCATCTCACGCTCGCCCTGGAACACGCGGATGGTCACTGCGCCCTGATTGTCCTCGGCGGTCGAGAACACCTGACTTTTCTTGGTCGGGATGGTGGTATTGCGATCGATCAGGCGCGTGAACACGCCACCGAGCGTCTCGATACCGAGCGACAGCGGGGTGACGTCGAGCAGCAGCACGTCCTTGACATCGCCCTGCAGCACTCCCGCCTGGATCGCCGCGCCAACCGCGACCACCTCGTCGGGATTGACTCCCTTGTGCGGCTCCTTGCCGAAGAGTTGCTTGACGACCTCCTGCACCTTCGGCATGCGGGTCATTCCGCCGACCAGAACCACCTCATTGATCTCGGCCGCGGAGAGACCGGCATCCTTGAGTGCCAGCCGGCAGGGCTCGACCGTCTTCTGCACGAGATCATCCACCAGCGCCTCGAACTTGGCGCGGGTCAGCTTCATGGTGAGATGCTTGGGACCAGATGCGTCGGCCGTGATGAATGGCAGATTGATCTCGGTCTGGGTGGTGGAGGAGAGCTCGATCTTGGCCTTCTCGGCGGATTCCTTGAGCCGTTGCAGCGCGAGCTTGTCGCGGCGCAGATCGATGCCCTGCTCCTTCTGGAATTCGTCCGCGAGATAGTTGACGAGGCGCATGTCGAAGTCCTCGCCGCCGAGGAAGGTGTCGCCGTTGGTCGACTTCACCTCGAATACGCCGTCGCCGATCTCCAGGATCGAGATATCGAAGGTACCGCCGCCGAGATCGTAGACGGCAATGGTGCCGGACTTCTGCTTGTCGAGGCCATAGGCAAGCGCCGCGGCAGTCGGCTCATTGATGATGCGCAGCACTTCGAGACCCGAGATCTTGCCGGCGTCCTTGGTCGCCTGACGCTGGGCATCGTTGAAATAGGCGGGAACGGTGATGACGGCCTGCTCGACCTTCTGACCGAGATAGGCCTCGGCCGTCTCCTTCATCTTTTGGAGGACAAATGCCGAGATCTGGGAGGGGGAATAAGCCTTGCCTTCGATTTCGACCCACGCATCCCCATTGGAGGCACGCACGATCTTGTAAGGGACGAGCTTCTTGTCCTTCTCCACCATGGGATCGTCATAGCGCCGGCCGATCAGGCGCTTGACCGCAAAGATGGTGCGCTCCGGATTGGTGACCGCCTGGCGCTTCGCCGGCTGCCCCACGAGGCGCTCGCCATCGTCGGTAAAGGCAACAATCGAGGGCGTCGTCCGCATGCCCTCGGCGTTCTCGATGACTTTCGGCGTCTTGCCTTCCATGACGGCGACGCACGAATTGGTGGTGCCGAGGTCGATGCCGATGACCTTGCCCATGGTGCTCACTTCCTCTCTTCTGCGGCAGGTCGGCCGGGTCCTGTTCGGCGTCCCGAGGGAATTCCGCTTCAGCTGCGGCCCGCTGCCGACCCCCAAAATTCACATTGATGCCGCCCCAGCGGCGTCTTCGCTCATATAGGGGGGCTGCTTTCGGCCGCAAGACATCCGTTCACGGATTCGCGAGCCTTCTCAGTAAGAGCTTCTCATCAGCTGCCAGCACCGGCATGTAAGCTCCCAGCGCCGACGAAAATGACCGAACCGCTCTCCGGCCTGCGCATCATCCCCGGCTTTCTCGATCCGCAATCCCAGGCGGCGGTATGGCGCGCGCTCCGCGCGGTGCTGGCCACTGCGCCCCTCTACGTTCCCCGCATGCCGAAAAGCGGCAGGCCACTCTCGGTCCGCATGACCAATTGCGGGCCGCTCGGATGGGTCAGCGACCAGGGCGGTTACCGGTACGAGCCCTCGCATCCCGAGACCGGGCAACCATGGCCGCCGTTGCCCTCGTTGCTGCTTGATGCGTGGAAGTCGCTTGCGCGCTATCCGCACCCTCCGGAAAGCTGTCTCGTCAATTACTATGGGCCCTCCGCAAAAATGGGGCTGCATCAGGATCGCGATGAATGCGACTTCGCCGCCCCTGTCGTTTCCCTTTCGCTCGGGGATACTTGCCTGTTTCGAATCGGCGGATTGCGGCGCACCGATCCGACGCGAACCGTGCGCCTTTCTTCGGGCGACGCCATGGTGCTCGGTGGAGACGCGCGGCTCGCCTTTCACGGCGTCGACCGGATCATGCCGGGCACCTCGACCTTGCTGCCGCAAGGCGGACGGATCAATCTCACCCTGCGGCGCGTCACGCTCCCGAGCTGATGTCCCGGGAGGGGGGTGCGTTCGCACATCGCGGCTGTCGCAAACTTGCGATTCAACTGCCCCCCTCTTTGCCCTAAGATCGATCCCATGGCGCGGCGAATGCCACTTCAAATGCCGGTTCTGCGGCTGCTCCTGCTTGTGCTCGCATGGCAGCTCGGTACAGCGGGTGCGCACGCCGCCGATGTCGTATATCCGCCAGGCTCCCGTCTCGGGCTAGTCCCGCCCTCCAGCATGGTGACGAGCAGCAATTTCTTCGGCTTCGAAGACCCCGATACTACCGCTGCGATCATATTGGCTTCGCTCCCAACCGAGGCCTACGCCGAGCTCGACAAGACAATCAGCGCGGAAGCCCTCAAGAAACAAGGCATGATATTCGAAAAGCGTGAAGCGATGCCGTTGGCGAGCGGC
>Ga0310917_10001550_pt1 | contig 10946 bp, 8 predicted proteins | sample GREbulkMGLF178_FD_203531 | JGI IMG/M metagenome (GOLD analysis project Ga0310917, IMG submission 203531) | Lab enrichment of tropical soil microbial communities from Luquillo Experimental Forest, Puerto Rico - GRE.bulkMG.LF178 | ecosystem: Environmental > Terrestrial > Soil > Tropical forest >... | reverse complement strand
TGGTGCGGGCCTGACCATCGGCTTGGCAGCTGCTTTCTCGGCTGCTCACGTCGTCCGCAATTTTGTCACTGTCAGTGCTACCGATCCGCTCACGTACCTGATCGTTTCCGCAACGCTTACGCTGGTTGCAGTGCTGGCCGGCTACATCCCCGCGCGCCGCGCGACGAAGGTAGATCCAATGGTCGCTTTGAGATACGAATAGGGGCGCCGGGATAAACCGGCGTGGAGGAGCGGATGCAAGAGCCGTACGGTGAAGGCCTAGCGAGTCACACCGACCCCGAGTCATCGTGCTCTCGCGCTCGCCAATCATTCCGAACGGATCACGGGCTACACGGAAGTTGGCGGGCATTCTGATCTCAGTTTCCGGTTGGCCGACGATCCGTCTGGAATCTCGCCTCGCTACCCAAAGGGCCTTTTTTTCCAGAAATCTGGAACAATCGCGAGAATCGCTGATCATCGCTGATCCCCTTGACAGAGATTTCTAACTATTCGACACTGGCATAGTCTAACTATGTCAAGAGGCGCTGATTTGCACCGTGACGAGATTCCTCCAGGAACACTCTATCTGTTGATTCTGAAAACCCTCTCGCGATCCGGAGAGATGCACGGATATGAGATCGCCAATTCCATCCAGCGGATATCGGATGACGTTCTTCAAGTCGAAGAGGGCTCGCTCTACCCTGCATTACAGCGGATGCTCATCAAAGGCTGGGTGACTGCGAAATGGGGTACAACGGCTGGGAACCGCCGCGCTCGGTACTACCAGTTGACTCCGTCGGGGCGCAAACAGCTGGCTCTCGAGATGTCTCAGTTCGAACGCGTTATCGGGGCGATTACGCGTGTGATCGAGGCAGTGTGAAGGGAGCCTCTTCATGAACTGGCTGCGTGAACTTTCAAGACGGATCAGAATGCTGATGCATCGGCGTCAATTCGACGCGGACTTAGAAGAGGAGATGCACCTGCATCTAGAAATGCGCCAGCAAGAACATTTCAAGTCGGGCATGGAGGCCGATGAAGCCCGGGCCGCAGCCCGACGTCGGTTTGGCAACGTAACCACGCTGAGAGAGAGAAGCCGCATGGCGTGGGGCTGGGAGTGGTTTGAGCAGCTCGAGCAGGACCTTGGCTACAGCTTGCGCATCCTGCGCCAGTCCCCAGCCTTTGCCGCCGTTGCTGTCCTCACGCTTTCTCTTGGCATTGGCGCGAACACCGCAATATTCAGCGTGATCGACAGCGTGCTTCTCAGTCCGCTCCCCTACCCGGAGCCGGAGCAGCTCATCGCCACGAAGCAAAACGATTCGCTGCAAAACGTGATCGATATTCAGCGACAGACACGCACGCTTTCGAAGGGAGGTGGGGTCAACATCGAACCAATGGACTACACCGGCGGAACCGAACCTGTCCAGATTCTCGCAGCGTATGTGGATGCAGGACTGCTTGAAACCCTCGACGTTCCGCCGTTGCTAGGGCGCGTCATTACACCAGTCGAAGACGTGAGCGGCGGACCACGAAATATCGTAGTGAGCTACCACTTTTGGCAGAACTTTCTGAGCAGCGATCCTCACGTTCTAGGAAAGACGATCCCGCTAAGCGGAAACAACTACACTGTCATCGGCGTAATGCCCGCGAGTTTTACTCTCCCTAGCGGGCATGCGGACGTGTTCGTTTCGCTTTGGGTGGCGTATCCGGAGGCTGCTCCTTACCGTGGTGTGCATTTCATGAGGACGTACTGGCGTCTGAAGCCAGGCGTGACGCTTTCGCAAGCGCAAGCGGACATGTCCATGATCGACGGCCGGCTCGCAGAGCAGTATCCGGACAACGAAAGAGGCCGCGAGACGTTGCTGGTCCCGCTGCATCAATGGTTGACGGGAAACGTTCGGCCGGCGCTGATGGTTCTTTTCGGAGCGGTGGGATTGGTCCTGTTGATCGCCTGTGCGAATTTCGCCGGGCTGCTAATGGCCCGCGCAGTTGCGCGCCGGCGGGAGTTTGTGATTCGCGCGTCGCTTGGTGCGGGAAAGAGTCGGCTGATTCGTCAGGCGCTGACGGAGAGCGGGGTGTTGGCGCTTATCGGTGGCGCTGCTGGCCTGCTGCTCGCGAAATGGGGCACGGGCGTTCTGGTCTCGCTCAAACCAGCGGAGCTGGAGCGTTTCAACGGAATTCAAATCGATGCAAACGTGTTCTTGTTTGTTTTAAGCATCTCGGCGCTGACTGGTACGATCTTCGGACTCATGCCGGCGTGGTCAGCGGCACACGCGGATGTCGCAGAATCGCTCAAAGAAGGTGCGCGCGGTTCAACAGCGGGGCCTTTGAGTCATTTGTTGCGGCAATTGTTGGTCACTGGTGAATTCGCCCTCGCGCTTATTCTGCTTGTAGGGGCCGGCTTGTTGATCAAAGGGTTCGCGCGGCTGCGCTCGGTGAATCCAGGTTTTAATCCAGCGAACGTGATGACCATGCACCTGCAATTGCCCGCAGCACGCTACGCAGAGATTCCACGTCAGACGGAGTTCCGACGCCAGGTTCTGGCACGCCTGAATTCGCTGCCTGGCGTCGACGCCGCGATGGTGACTGATATTCCGCTCGGCGGAAACTATGTTTCCCACAGTTTTGTTATCGATGGGCGCTCCCCTGTACCGGTAGGCGCTGAACCCGAAGTGCAAACCCTCTCGGTGATGGGCGACTACTTCCACGTGATGCAGATTCCGATCCGCGCGGGGCGCGGCTTTACGGACATGGATCGCGAAGGTCAACCGCTGGTGGCCATCGTCAACGAGGAACTGGCGCGTAAATTTTTCCCGAACGAAAACCCAATCGGAGCACGCATCGATTGGGCGCAAACCAAAGGACCGCATCAGTGGATGACCATTATCGGAGTCGCGCAAGACGTGAAGCATTCTGGACTCAACCAGCCGGTGGATCCCGCCGTGTATGCCCCGTTTTCTCAGTCCGACGAGGCTTGGAGGCGGTGGATGACGCTAACCATCCGAGCGCGTGGCCCATCCTCAGGACTCGTCCAAGAAGTGAAGAAGCAGATTTGGAGCGTGGATAGTCAGATTCCCATGAGTGAAGTTCACTCAATGGAGGAACTGATGGGTGTTTCGCTGGCGCAGCAACGATTCAACATGTTGCTTCTCGGACTGTTCGCCGCGCTCGCGTTGGTTCTCGCGGCTGTTGGAATCTACGGGATAATGGCTTATCGTGTCGGCCAGCGCATGCATGAGATTGGCATCTGCATCGCTCTTGGTGCTCAGCGGCGAGACGTCCTGTTGCTGGTGATGGGCAGCGGGGCGAAGCTCGCATTTTTTGGCATTTCGATCGGCATCGCCGGTGCAATTGCCCTCACGCGGGTGATGACAAGTCTCCTGTTTGAAGTCAAGCCTACGGACCCGGCGATATTTGCAGCGGTGGCGATTCTGCTGGCCATTGTCGCGCTGGCAGCGGGCTACATCCCCGCGCGTCGCGCGACGCGCGTTGATCCCATGGTCGCCCTGCGCTACGAGTAGTTCGCCTCGCATTCATCGGCATCGTACTCCACTCGGATCGACCAGCGCCTCACTTGAGACCGCATGTCCACTCGGCTTAAGTTGCAAATTCCATTAGCTTTTCTCGAAGCATTTGTTGGTTTCTACCTAGCGTTGCATTCCGCTCCGCACCCGATTCCGCCACCCGGTTCTGCTTCTACTGGCCCAACGTCGCGTTAGTCGTGGGCAGTGTGCTAGTGCTCACGAGTCTGGTTCTTGTGGAGAGCGCACAAATCATTGGGCCAGAGTACAAGGGTTATGAAATCGCGGCAGGAGCGAGTACAAGGGTCTCACTCTGGCATCCGGCAGGGTCGCTGCGACCGCATGTGCTCGTGCTGCTGCGGGCGCACCAAGGAACGTATCTGCTGGGGATTCTGCTCGCGGTGTTTGCCGTTATCAGGGTAGTGGCACACAGAGCGGAACGAAGGATTCATGGCAAAAGAATTTTTGCGGCGTTGGCAGGAATCCTGTCTCTGCAGGAAGTAACCAGCTTGGCCGTGACTTGGCGACGTCAGGATACAGGGACCACATTGTTTGCACTCTGGTTGACTCTCTGGGTGGGGCCAGTCGTCATATGGCTACTGTCGTGCCGAAGCGACCCCGGAAGTTGGAACCACACGCGTTTGGCGATCATGGTGTTTTACCTGCCTGTCTTTCTGCTCTGGCTAGGGTTCCTGCCGTTCGTGGAGTACCTTGGCACCGGCTATGGCGCGTTCAGCGTCGGAATGTTGCTGCTGTGGTGGGGATTCATCCAAGGCGGCCGCGAAATCGCGGCGTAAGCGATGGCTTGTGTCTGACCTGAAAGGGCATCTTAGAAGCCCAAACGGCTGTGCTGCGCAAAAACCTCGTCGGGTTCACGCCGCAGCCTGTGCTCCGCAAGAATTCAATGGATGGTATAGATCCCTCACGTCTTGAACTCGCTCCTACGAAGAATCCTCGCCAGCGCTGGAGCTTTCGGAGTCAGTGAGTCTGCGTGGTTCTTAGGGTCAAGCACATAGTCATCAGCCCGTCCTTCCCCAATGGCTTCTTTGGCTACCTTGATGAGTTCATCGCGCTCCCATAAGCACCTCCGTCCAAGATCTGTAAGCGCGCGCGCCCACACCGTATGTTAAGGTTCGCTGCAAAATGTTATCGCAGAAATGGCAACGTCTTCAGATGAACCACACTTAGTGGCCTCCACGCCGCGTGGCCAGTATCGCCATTCAATTGGAGTTGATAGGCTCCAAGCCCATTTCTGGGGCACAAGGGGCGACGAAGGCTGTTCCCATCGCGACCGGAGAGTCGATCCTTACGCTAACACTCCGCCGTCTAGTCGCGGGTAATCGTCGATTGCGAGCCAGTGTGGCCTGCGATTCTGCGCGGATGCATGGCTGCCCTGGATATGTCTAACGGGCAGCATCGCCTGGGTACCAGGTGTATAGTTTGCGAAAGAGATTCGATCAGAGGTATCTGCCCTACTCACCTTGCTCTTGGTTAGAAAGGCGGGCTGCCTGAAGGTGATTCGAATTTCTGCGCGAACAGTGCACCGGGCGACCACCGTTAACTTGAAAAACGGGAACTACTGGATCTAGATTGTGACCGAGCAAAATTTGAGAGGAGGGCAGTGGAGAGCCTCATGACTCAAGACGATCCTTCGAAGATCCTGATGCGCGGGGCAGCAGCGTGGAACCTATGGCGCAGCCAAAATCCTGCACCGCTGACATTCTCGGCTCCGAACTGGTATGACTGTCCAGGCCCGGGCGGTGTGCAGTTGAAAGGAAAGAACCTCGTCGACTTCAGCGCGATGAATTTATCCGGCACCTCTATCATCAGAGCCTTTGCAGAGGGGCTCAACCTTCGTAATGCGGTGTTCGAAGGCAGCCACTTTGAAGAAGGCGATTTCTCACGTGCGGACTTTTGCGGAGCAACCTTTCGTGGTACCAAGTTCAACAAGACAATTCTCACGGGTGCAAATCTTGATGGCGCGACGTTTGTCAACTGCAACCTTAACCGAGTCAATCTGGTGGGTGCCTCATTTTGTGTCAAGGAGATCACGGAAACGGTGGTCTATGGCATCGCTGCGTGGGATCTAGTCACATCTGATGAAATGAAACAATCTAAGCTGGTAATCGAGAAAACCTACGACTTGTATTCGGATCTCATCCAACAAGGGAAGATTCCAATGATGGTGGATGACATCGAACTCGCCCAATTTGTCCATTACCTGGACGACCACAAGAAGATGAGGAATACGCTTAACATTCTGAACGACAAAGGTGTCCTTTTGTTGGGTCGGTTCAAGGATGGAGGATTGGAACGCCTCTATTCCGTACGTGAGTGGCTGGAAAGCAAGGGTTACATAGCGATGATTTTCGATTTTGCGCGACCCGACAGTCTCAGTAAAATCGAGACGGCGGTAACAATGGCGGGCCTGTCCAAGTTCATCTTCGTGGACTTGTCAGGCGGAAGTGTTCCAGATGAGCTGCGGGCCATTGTCCATGAACTCAAAAAACCAGTGCTCGCGTTTGGCAAACCCTACGCGACATTCGCAGATCTGGCCGACCAGACGCAGGTAAGAACCATTGAAGGCGACGACACCAACCTTTTGCCAGGCCTTGAGGCCAACTTGTCGGCGATGGAGAAGCTGCACGCCGAGCGTATCATGGAGCTCGCGATGCGGGACAAGAAGAACGCGGAGTAAGGAACGGCGCACAAGGGATAACCGTCTGAAGGACTTGCCGGCGAGCGGAAGCGAGGCATTTTGGCGCTTGAAAAAGAGCGGCATTGTCCTGAAGTCGGCTTCGAAGAAGTTTGTTTTTGCACAGCATCGCCGGGATTGGTAGCGAGTAACTCCGTAGTGTTTACCAACATCTCCGGCATTATCGAAAAAGGCGCCTTGTGGGAGGTGCGCCTCGAGAAAGGTATTGGCAGTCGGTAGTGTCAGCGCACAATTTAGCGCAGGCTCTGCTGAACGTTGTGGGATTCAAGCCATTGCTGGACCGAATGGACCGAAATACGAAGTTGATGATGCTCAAGGAGTGACTGCAAATGTTGAAGAGGGTAGTGGTTACACCGCGTGGGCGTGTACCTCAGTTAGAAGAGCCCCCTGCCAAAAAAGCAGACAGTCATTTCTCACGCAATTCGTTGAGAGGAAAGGGAAGTGGCGCGCCCGGGGAGACTCGAACTCCCGGCCCTGTGCTTAGAAGGCACGGAGTACAAAAATCTAAGTGCCGCTGCTGGTGTCGCATACGAGGGAACGCGTCACTTATCTCGCCCTTGAATTGGACCGAAGATGGACTGAACTTCCGTTGAGACGACCCAATTCGTTCGTAAACACTTGGCGACTACTGAGGATTAATGCGTAGTGCGAATGGGATCGTGTCCGGATAGCCGACAAACCACCCAACGACCCAGGTTTAGCGAGGGGAGTCGAACCCCCAAAAAAAGCTTGACATCTGTCGCTGAGTAGGTCATTAGTGATACTATCATGAGTGAGCTTGTTCTGCTAGCCGCACTACTCCGAAGCCCCGCCTATGGATACGCCTTGAAGAAGACCGCTGATCTGATTTTCGGCGGCAGGGCCATGCATCCGAACGTGGTGTATCCGCTGTTGAAGAAGTTTGTGCAGAAGGGATGGGTTGAGCAGAGCTCGATGCCGGGCGATCGAGGCCAGACGCGAAAGCAGTACCGAATCACGGCGGCCGGAAAGAAATATTTGCTCGACCAGCTTTCGACGTTTGGCGAACAGGACGCCGCTGACGATGGGGCATTCCTTTTCCGTGTGGCCTTCTTTGACGCCTTTTCGAAGGAGAGGCGCCAGGTGATTCTGACGGCTCGCAAGTTGTTCCTGACTTCCCGCTCAACAGAGCTCTCGGAACTCCAGAAAGCAACCCAGCCGAGATCCTTTGGCGGCATAGCGCTCAACCGCGTTCTCGGTTTGGTCCAGGACGAACTGCGCTGGATCCACAAGCTAGAAAGCCAGATTGAATCCAACAAAGGAGATGTGAAATGCAAACCGCTACTTACACACCCGGCCACAGCGCACCGGTCCTGAGCCTCATGGCCCAACGCACGGCGGAGACTCACGCCGAATTCTTTCTGCCGCAGCTAATACCTGGCTGGTCTGTGCTTGACGCCGGCTGCGGCCCCGGCACGATCACCCTTGGGCTGGCACGAAGAGTAGTCCCGGGACTCGTCACCGGAATCGATGTTGAGGACTCGCAGTTTGCAAAATCGCGAGAGCAGGCTGAAAGCGAAGGTCTCAATGTCGAATTTCGCAAGGCAAGCGTTTATCAGCTTCCATTTCAAGACCATTGTTTCGATGCAGTCTTCTGCCACGCCCTCCTCGAACACCTCAGCGATCCAGCTGCTGCGTTCACGGAGTTCCGCCGCGTCTTGAAATCGAAAGGTCTCATTGGCCTGCGCGCCGGAGACATGGGCGGCATTCTCGTTGACTCGGAGTCGGAGGGGCCGGCCCAAGGCCTCGCGACATATCTGGCAAATCGGGAGAAAGACTCCGGGGACCCCTACGTCGGCCGGAAGCTTGGTCGCCTGCTGCGAAAGGCGGGGTTCGATCTCCAGAGAATTACGGCTTCCTACGAAGTGATCACGGAGACCCTGCTCAAGATCGGGCCTTCGCTTGCCGCTCAGTTTGCGGCCCCGAGCTATTGCAGCTTGCAGGACAAGGCTAGCGATCACTCGCTTTTTGTAGCGCTCGCATGGTGTGAAGCCATCGGCCGCGCGGAATAGAGGTGTCGCTCCAAGTGGAGGCTGCGCAATAGGCTCTGCCTCGCGATCATGGGTCTCGCTATAAGCACAACCCGAGTTAGCGACGCCTCATTGAGGGAAAGTCGTAAGCAGACCCCACTAAATGAGGCTCATCAGGCAGCCCTAGCGCGCATCGGCTGGGCTAGGAACAGATCAGGGAGGAGTGCCGCAATATGCGACGAATGAACTACCTTGGCAATTTCCTGGAAGATGTCCGATACGGTGTGCGGCAGATGCGTAGTAGTCCCGGCTTCACTGCTGCCGCTGTTCTCACGCTCGCCCTGGGCATTGGAGCCAACACCGCAATTTTCAGTGTGGTCGATTCATTCTTGCTGCGACCCCTACCGGTCGCAGATCCCGGGCAGATTACGGTGCTTGATAGTCCGCAGAAGCAGGGCTTTGCACTGCCGCTGTTTTCCATTCCCGACTACCGCGACTTGTGTGTCCAGGCCGGGACTGTGTTCTCCGGGATGTTCAGTTATCTGTCTCGATTCGATGGCCTGAGCGTGAACGGCAAGGCTGAGCGGATAAGGGCCAGCTACGTCAGCGGGAACTTCTTTTCTACGCTGGGGATCCAACCGGCGCAAGGGCGTTTCATTCTGCCCTCAGAGGGTGAAACAGCAGGCGCAGACCCCGTAATGGTGCTGAGCTATAACTATTGGAAGGGGCGATTTGGCGGAGACCCGGAGATCGTCGGGACGAAAGTCTCCGTCGACGGCCATCCCGTGACGATTGTTGGCGTGGCTCCGGAGGGATTCTACGGGACTAATGTTCTGGTGGCCCAACAGGCTTACTTACCGCTGGGGATGGCCGTTTTCGGTCAGGCCCCTGACTTCATGGCCAATCGCGGCTCTCGCTTGGTTTACGTAGGCGCCCGCTTGCAGCCCGGAAGGAGTTTCCAACAGGCGCAGGCCTCGCTCGATGTAGTGGCCCGGCGGCTTTCCCAGCAATATTCGGACACCGATAAAGATCTTGCCATCGAAGTTTTTCCTGAACTGCGCGCACGGCCGATTCCCCAAGCGGGAAGGCTCATGGTTGTGATCGCGGGCCTATTCCTTGGCCTCACGGCGATCGTGCTGCTGCTGGCGTGCGTCAATGTGGCGAACATCATGCTGGTGCGCTCGACTACGCGCGAGCGCGAGATGGCCACTCGGGCAGCGCTGGGCGCGCCACGCAGTCGCTTGGTCCGCCAGTTGCTAACGGAGAGCATGCTGCTAGCACTCGCGGGTGGTGCGGCGGGGATTCTGCTCGGCTACTCGGGGAGTCGCGCGCTAGGCTCTGTCGACCTCCATGCGAATCTCTCCTTCCGGGTCGGCCTGGATTGGCGCGTCCTGGCTTATGCCTTGGGCGCTGCGATCCTGACAGGCCTCATCGTCGGAACTGTTCCGGCCCTTCGCGCCGCGCGTGGAGATCTGAGCGCGATTCTTCGCTCTGGCGGCCGGGGTATGATCGGCGCTCATCAGCGCTTGCGTTGCGCTCTTGTGGTGGCACAGGTGGGCGGCTCCCTGATGTTACTGATTATCGCCGGACTGTTCGTGCGGAGTCTCGGTGCGGCACAGCAAACCAAGCTTGGCTTCGATCCGAGCCATGTCCTTAATCTTGGTATGGATCCAAAGGAAATCGGGTATTCAGCTGCACAGAACCGCGCGTTCTATAAGACTCTCATTGACGACGTCCGCGCGCTGCCTGGCGTCTTATCCGTGAGCACGGCCGCTGCCGTTCCTATGGGCTACGTCATCAAAGGCGACAGCCTGGCGATCGATGGCTACCAGCCTCCGTCGGGCCAGCCAGCGCCCAACGTGTCGTACAATGTGATCTCTCCGGACTATTTTCAGACGATGCGCATCCCTATGGCACGAGGGCGCACGTTCACTGACGCTGACGATGAGAAAGCTCAATACGTCGCGATTGTTAATGAGGTTATGGCAAAGCACTTCTGGCCAAACCAAGACCCCCTCGGTCGCCACTTCACTATGACGCGAGAACCGAAACATTCGATGCAGGTCGTGGGAATTGCCAGAGACTCAAGATTCCTTGGAGTGACGTTGGCCATCAACGCCCATTTCTATGTTCCGTACGCCCAGCATGACGAAGCTAACTCCTTGGAAACACTGCAGGTGCGGACCGCCGGGGCGCCTGAATTGTTGATTCCAGAAGTCGAGAGGGTGGTTGCCACCGTGGCGCCCGACTTGCCCGTTTTCGACGTAGAAACCATGACGGATGCCCTCAATACGTTAGCCGGACTCTTGATTTTTAAAATCGGAGCCGCGCTTGCTGCTGCCTTCGGAATACTCGGGATCATTCTTGCCACCGTTGGCGTTTACGGGGTCATTTCCTATGTCGCCAGCCAGCGAACCCACGAGATTGGCATCCGTATGGCGCTGGGTGCACATTCGCAGGACATCCTGCGAATGATCTTGGGACAGGGAATCGTCATCGTTGGTGCGGGCCTGACCATCGGCTTGGCAGCTGCTTTCTCGGCTGCTCACGTCGTCCGCAATTTTGTCACTGTCAGTGCTACCGATCCGCTCACGTACCTGATCGTCTCCGCAACGCTTACGCTGGTTGCAGTGCTGGCCTGCTACATCCCCGCGCGCCGCGCGACGAAGGTAGATCCAATGGCCGCTTTGAGATACGAATAACCGGGATAAACCGGCGTGGAGGAGCGGATGCAAGAGCCGTACG
>Ga0310917_10001531_pt1 | contig 11016 bp, 9 predicted proteins | sample GREbulkMGLF178_FD_203531 | JGI IMG/M metagenome (GOLD analysis project Ga0310917, IMG submission 203531) | Lab enrichment of tropical soil microbial communities from Luquillo Experimental Forest, Puerto Rico - GRE.bulkMG.LF178 | ecosystem: Environmental > Terrestrial > Soil > Tropical forest >... | reverse complement strand
ACCGCTCATCTGCTTGGCGCGCTCGCTTTGGTTCTGGCGGTGCTGGCGGGCACGGCACGGAGCAATGCAGCCCCCGGGGATCACGACTTTACCGGCCAGGTTCCCGGGGTTGCGGGCAAGACCTGGATTGACCTGCTCTCGCAAATCTTCCCGAGCATCGCAGTGGCGCCGTCGGGTTACGCGACGGCCGGCCAGGTCATCGACCTGCCCTCGATCGGCGCCGGTGATGATTCATGGATCCAATGTGGGGACGTGATCAAATTGCTCGACCGGGATGCGCGGCCGATCCGCCTTGGCGGCCGCGACTATACGATCGCCACCGTGATGATCGAGGATGATTGCGTCGGCCCGATCGCGCTGTTCGACGACAAGGGAAAGCTGGTTGACGCGGTCAATATCCGGGGCGACCAACACGTCTCCTTCTCCGGCGAGTATGTAAGGCCACTGGGACCGGATGGCGCGCTTGTCACAGCATCGCTGCGGCACGACAACAGCAGCCAGAGCTACGATATCAGCTCGCTGATCTTGGCGCGCCCTGGGGGGCTTTCCTCTATTGGCTACGTGCTGGCATTCGGCAGCCGCGATTGCCGGGATCGATTCACCGAAGAAACAAAGATCGGCCTGACAGCCAGTGTCCCGATGGCCCGGATCAACGTCGCCATAACGCGGCGCACGGTGAAGTATGCGGATGATTGTGAAACAAGGCTCGGCCGCGAGGTGAAGACCACGTTCAAGGGCTACTGGCGCTGGGACGCTAAGAAGAACGTGTACGAGGCGCATACGAAGGAGCTGAATAGCCTCGCCGACTGGAACGAGAAGCATTTCTAAACCGCCTGCTGATAGCAGAAAAACTCTCGGTTTGCGCTCACACTCAATAAAATGCCGCCAACCACTCAACTGGCCGAACGTCAGCGTGTCCCCGATGCCAGCTAAGGGCATGAAGACCCGTTCCCGCGTTCCAAGGCTGAACGCCGGCCGTGGGTTTAGTCTAGTCTAGTCTAGACCGAACTTTGCCCTCTTTTAAGGGCAAGCCATTGACGACCGCACGGCTGCCTTTTTGGTAGGCGGCGCTTCATTAGGTGCCGCTCGAGCCGGCAAAAGACGGCTGGGTGGTTCTCCGTGACCCAGCGGACAAAGGTCCCAATCTGTCATTCCAGGGTCGCGATAGGCGTCCACGTAGTCGGAGTTGGCTTCATCTCGACCTTTACACCGCGGACCAGCAGGCCGAAGTTGAGCGATTGGTCGCTTCGGGAGCGCGGCGATATCCCTGCGGGTATCGTGCTGGAGACGACTTCGTTGTGCTTGAGGACCCGGCGGGCGCCCCCTTCTGCGTCGTGCAGAAGGCCGACGTGCCGCGTAATTTGGGCTCAGGCTGACACGCCCACGCCGGCGGCCGGCAGTGCGGGCAGCCGAGCCGCACGGCGGCGCGCTGAGGCTGCTGTTCAACTACCACGGTCAAATCGACCCCGAGAGCGGCTATCGGGTGTTAGCGTTGAATGAGCATTTGGTCTTCCGACACAGAAATTCGTGAGGATTGGGAAACGCCATGCGAACGATCTGGCATTCCATCACCGTCTTGGCCGAAATTCTGGTTGTTGTATTATGTTTATCATATGCTTGCCAGTCTGCATGGTCGGATGACGCAGTCGATCGTCTGTCAGTCCCGGGCCCGATCAATTTCGATGGCACCAGTTATCAGCTGACTTGGAGCTCGCATCCGTCTGCCTATTATTACAAACAGGAATATCTACCGGCGGGCCAGACGAGCGAACATTTCCAACGCATGGTACTGCTTGAAGCAATCGTTCAGGGAACGGATGTCAGCGGCGCAGTATCGGCACAGATAAATATGCTCGATCGACGAAAGCCGACCGACCCAACCGTACACTTTGCGACTTATAAGAATCCTAAAACCGGCGAGATGATTCTCGATTTTATCGTCAGCAAAGAAAGCGAGAAGGAAGAGCTAACCGTCGAGTGGAATGCGTACCGTTATGCTCCATTGAAAGCGAAAGATGGAAAGCTAGGGGTTCTGTTATTCGGCCTTAGCCGGCGCGCCTATGGCGCCGATTCTACGGAGTTTCTCCGCGGGCTCAAATCAGCTCGTATCACTGAGGTAAACGCGCTAGCACACTACCCCCTTCCCGTTGTGCAGCCAAAGAACTGATGCCGGGCAGGCCTTACCGGGTCGGAAACAAGGGTTGGGGAGACGAAGATGCGACATATGAACCCACGGGTCGTTATAGCCGGGGCAATATTACTCGGTCTCGCTGCGCTATTCTTTCTCGGAATGTTGACGGTTGCACCGAAATCGAATGATCCAGCCGCCATGATGAGAACGGTGGGCCGGGTAGCGGGCGCGGCGGGAGGTCTGGGTGTCTTCATGATCATTTTTGGCCTGATTATCAAAAGAAAGTAACGCGGCGGAGTTGCTGGTGAGCGTATCGGCTAACGACAAGTATCCACCCGACTGAGACCCGACGACCGGCTTAAGCCAATGGCCGCGATGCGACAAAACCTTGCCGATAGCCGCCACAAACGCCCCCGCGAGGTTGCGCCGAAAGCAGCCCTAACCGGCAACGGCTGATGCGGCTGGGTTCAACTCTGAGCCGGCAGGCGGCGAGCGGAACGCCGCGGTGGGGCGAGCCCCTAATTGATCCTCGCCAATCCCGTTATACTGGGGGCTTCCTGGCTAGGGGCAGCGGTCTGCAATTCCGTCAGCTAAAGCGGCGCGAGCTCATCTCACGAACCGGCGGTGCTAGGGCAAGTCTATGATCCGCCAGCTTTTTGCTGTGCTGCTGATGATCGGCTGGGCGGGCAGCGCCGGCGCTGGCGAGACGGCGTGTAGGGTGCTCGGGACGATAACATTCGAGGTCGGGAAGACCGTGTGCATCCCCGGGATGCGCAAGGATTGGCTCGTCTGCACCGATAGGTCGGCGCCGACCGGAGGTGGGTCGTGGAAGGACACCGGTGTTCCATGCAGAGAGCCGCAGCCGCACCGCCCGCGCGACTACCGGCAGGTGGCGGAAGGCCCACATCCAGCGCCGGCCCCGGCCGAGGTCAAGCGGGTCATCGACCTGTTTCGCGGTGTCGTCTTCCGTTGCGTGCCGAGCGCGGGGCTCGACTGGACCACCGGCGCCTGCAAGTCGATCACCGACGAGTTTGTCAGCGAGGTTAAGGTCGCTAGGCTTGCCACGGTCGTCATCGATGCTGGCGATGACGACGCGACGAAGCGGCGGAAAGCAGAGGCGGCGGGACTGCCACTCGACAATGCAGTCGATTGGCAAGTTTGGTTCGCGCCGGCCGATGATGGTGCGGTGCTGATGAAGGAGAGCGTCAGAGCCGTGCTCGAAGTGGTGCCGGGCATTTACGATTGGCGGCCGCTGCTTCTGCCGAGCGATGCGTTCTTCCACCCGGATGAGGCGAATGCGAAGCACGCGCTGGCCGAGGCGAAGGCTGATTTCGGCGGTGAGATCAAGTATCTGCTAGAGGAGCGATAACCTGTCGAGCAGCCGCACCACAATCAGTGGCGCTTGAACCGTCATCGGGGCTCGATCCGAGAACTCCCGCCGGCTAATAAATATTAACGCCGATGCGCCGCTTTATTCTCGTTGCCGTAGCGCTCGGGATCCCGCTGCTATGGGCGTTCGTGCCCTACGGCAGAATGGCGCCTGACCTGACGGGCGTGCCTGGCGAAGCGAGAACCTTCGCCGCGACGCTGCTCCAGGCCGCCAAGGAGGCGTGGCATGATAGCCTAATCACCAGCCTGATCAACGGGGACATCATCGAGACCATCGTCTTTATGGCTGGCTTTTTTGGGCTATTCACGCTGCTCTATCCGGCTGTGATCGCCATGCAGCTGTTGGCTGCGCCACGCTGGTTGGTGGTCCGGCAGCGCTGGGCTTGGATCGTCGAGGGCGTCCTTGTTCTACTGCTGAGCCCATTCGGGCTCTTCTGGGCGGTGTTCTCCGTGTTGATCCTCGTTCCCGGGGCGGCCTCGCCACCGCTCTACCCACTACTCTGGCTGCTGCCCGGCGTCGCAGTACTCGCTGGGATGGCTGCAATCATGATCGGCATCGCGCCGCGTGGCAGGATCGCCCGATTTATCCTGGCGCTCCGGTCATGGACGCCAAACAGTGATCCGGGTGACGCCTGACTACACTGGACTAAAGTGTTTTCTCCGGCCTACCTGGGCTTGCTGCCCAGCCGACATTCATCGGGGGCAACCCGGCTGCGGCCCAAGGCCGGTTCGCCGCACGTAGTGCCCAGCGTCTCAGACGGCCCGGTGGTGCCCACTGAAAAACCGCGCCTTTTATCGTGCTCAAGTGACGCAAGGTGGTGGGTTCGCGCGCGGTGGTGGTCCCAGTCACGGTCGGTAAGGCAAATACGGCGGGCGGGCCGACGCCGCTTCACCCTCTGGTGGTTGGTTAATCACCATACGCCGCGTCCTCCATGTTTATAGGGTTCGCACGACTCCCCGCTGGAGGGGGCAGTCACCAGCGAACTCGTCTCGGGAATCAGGCGGAACGCCTCATTTTGGCATTTTATTCCCGCTTATGCGCGCGTACGCGCGCGCCAGGGCAGCGACGAGAACCTCGCCACGGCAGGCCGATCTGCCGCCGGCAAACTCGTCTCCGAGGTGAAATCCCAGAGCCTTCAGGTGGATTTAATGTAAAGACGGGGCTCGCTCGGGTGCCGCCCGGCTCAAACGCCGCAGTGCTCCTAGTTTTCTCAACCGTTGCGTCAACCATTTTACGGTGCGGCGGCTCCCTAGGGCCTCGCTGACGATCACTAAGGTTTTGTGCTCGACATGAGTCAAGCATTGCGGCGAAACCGCTCCGGCCAGGCCCGCATATTGACATTGTAGAAATAATAACGTTATAGTATCAATTACCAAGGTCGCTATATGGCGATAGAAGGCTCAGTTTCAAGTGAGGGGGATTTCATGTCTGGAGTGACCGGGCGCAGCGGGCGAAAGCCTTTCGTGCCGAATCCCGAGCAGTGCTATCTCGTCAGAACCTTGACCAGGCTGGGCCTCCCGCAGACGCATATTTGCCGCGTGGTGAGAAATCCGCAGACTGGCAAGCCGCTCGATGCCAAGTCGTTGCGAAAGCATTTTGCGCTCGAGATCGGGACCGGCGCGGCCGAGCTCAACTGCCTCGTCGGCCGCTTCATCGTCGCGACGATTCTAGGAGGGACGCCGCCGCAAGGCACAGTGGCCATCACTGACCAGCGGGCGCGCACCAGGTTGCTGATTTTGTTTGCCAAGGCTCGGATGGGGTGGAGCGAAACCCAGCGTGGATGAGCATCGCGGCAAGCCTGCGGGTCCGACTACGCGCGCGCGAGGGATTTCTCGCTGATTTTGGCGTCCGTCGCATCGGCCGAATCTATAGCGAAATCAAACACTTAATTTTTTCCGCGCGAAAACTCGCTATTTTTTTGCGCTATAACGCGGGAGGACGATCTGAAGCGGTTCACTTACCCGTGCCGAGGGTGGCGCCCCTCCGCAGAAAGTACGGCAACTTTGACGAGACGAGAAAGGGGCCGCGGCGATCATCATCGGCACGATCATCCTATCGTTGCCGCCACCCAAAAAAACCTAAGATCCTTTCGGGTATGAAAATATCCATTTCATGATATATCCAAAAAACTACTGCGCTCTTTTCCGAGCATGTCTCAGATAACACAGAGTATCCGTTTGTTAACACTCCCGAACATAATATTTCAAAGCAGAACAAATCGCCGCCGATCAAAGCAGCGCGCACACGGCCTCCTCGCTCGCGACCATAGGCGAGGAAGCGCTGCCTTTCCGATCTCAGGTTTTTCGACGGCACGCTGGTGACGCTTGCGGAGGCCAAACACCCGAGAGGTTATCCCCCTCGATTGGCGCCTCGACCGAGGGGTCGCGCTGCCGCAACTCGTTCGGGACCATCGGAAAATCGACCGCGGCCTCTTGGGAAACGTCGCCGGTGACAGACCAAAGGCCGGCACCGGCACACCTTCCGGTTAATTATATTCTAGATATTTTAATTTAGGTTAATTTCGATCCAACCAATTATCTCGACACGACTTTGCGGCGCTGGCCGATCCCACCCGACGGGCGATCCACGACCGTCGGCCAAAGCGCGCGGCGCTTCGCGCTATATCTAAGCCGCGACGGCTGCGGCGAGGCGCATGTGCCACTCGACGGCCCACGCCCGTCCTGTTGACAGACCAAAGGTCGCCTTATTTAATTTTCGGTTATTTAAATTTTCAGTTATTTAAAAGATCGGCGATTTATATTCTTGGTTATTCAGATCTTCGGTTAACATTCTCGGCGCGCTCGCCGAACCTTCTCGACCCCCGATCCTCACCCGGCTGGCCTCGGGAAAAGCCCCGGTCGGCGATTGGCACCGCCCTTTGACATGAGCCGGCCTGCTTTTGCGAGCCCCTCAAGGTGCTGGCTGTAATCGCTTGGATCACTACCCGCGTCAGGTGCAAGCGAAAAGAATTTGTACCGCGGTATCGGATCGAGGACCGCTTCGGGCTCTGAACGGGTGACCACGCCAGGCTTCGACGCGCGACGCGAACTAGTCTTCGCGGCGTGGATCGACTCCGGAAAGGGAATCGCGGATGCGCTGCGGCAGATCACCAAGCCGATGCTGCTGAGCGAAATCGCGCCGATGTGAGAGGCGTCGGCGGCGCTGACGCGAGGGACGACGGCGGGGATCCCATTCTGGTCGCGCGAACCCCTTCGCCCTCCAACTCTTAGAAAAGCAGCGGGTGTGTCGCAGCGATTTGTCGAAGCGCGAAGCACGGTTTGCGTAATTTTGCGTCAGGCAAAGCATGGTGGAATTGTCGAAGCGGCTCCGCCAGAGCCTCGAGGAAGCCCGCCGGTGAGCATAACGGGCGTTGAACCCCCGGGGGAGCCTACCCAAGCGCGAGAAGCCATCCAGCGATCTTGAAAACGGTCGTAGAGGCCGGTCCTGCGAAGAGCGACGTTCCGCTCACCGACTAGCCCGTCGAGCCCACCCTGCATGCCCTGGCCGGGGCGATGATCGCGAACCAGGAAGCGGTCCTGGCCAAACGGTTTTGATCCAGGGATGATCTCGAAGGCTATAGGAGCGGGTGGCATCTCTCTCAGATCGTCGAAAACTCAACTAAGACGACTGGCGCCGAATTCCGCTTGAAAGCTGACCCCGCCTTTTCCAGCGTCAAAGCTGAACAAATATAGTCGCCCATCAAATGGGTTGCGCGCAGCCGGAGCGTGGTCGCGCCAAGTCAGCCGGACGCGGCGAATTGGAGCTGACCCTCGGTCTGCCGACCTATATCGGCGAAGACGTCGACGCGCCGCGCGCCGCCGCTCGGGCCAATCTGGGCCTGTTCACCACACTGCCATTTTTTCAGCGGCTGCTCCACGCCGGCGGCTTTGTCCGGGAAGCAGACCACGCTGAGCAAGGTGCCGGCAGCGATGCGCTGGGCGCTCTACGCGATCTGCCTGATCGGTCCGGTCGGCCGGGGCCGCGACCGCCTTACCGAATACCGTGCCGCCGGGCTTGATCTTCCGATCTTGTGGCCGGGACTCGGTGTCCACACCGCGCGCGAGGCGATTGCCGCTTTCCGCCAGTAGTGCCAAAGGGGACTGCCCTGACAGGCGGGACAAGCGCTTCCTCTTTTCTTTAACACACCCCCAACAGGGCAGCGCCGTTCGTCGTCGATCTCGCTATGAGGGCGCGGACGCAGAAGAGGGACCGGCTAGGTCCTTCTCATTTCCTCGACACGCTGTGCCAGGGCAGCATCGAGGTCGAACAATGCCTCGAAAGTTATGTCCGCCATATGACCGTAGTTCATCCCGTGATGCAGCTGGTAACGGCCAAAGGCTTCGGCATCGTCCACCTCCAACAATACGTAGCCGCCCCACGCTGTTCCATAGGTCTTGACGTGACGGACGCCGGCTTCGGCGCCTCCCCAATTGCCAGTTCTCGCGAATGTCTGAAGAGCGACAGCCCAAGCCTGGTCGAACTCCGATTTCGTAGCCGCCCGATACTCGAAGCGCTGTAGATACAATTGCGTCATAAAGGAACTCCTCCCTGGTAGTGGCCCTTGCGGTGGTTTCCGCGTCCGTGCGTGGTCTTCTTCCAGCAGCACCTTAACCGCACTGAGTGATCTCCGTGCTAAGTGGGCCCATGATCACCTCGCAAAAACGGTCTTGTAGATAGCGATCTAGAGCTGCTCGGATTGGCAGCACTAGCGACAGGATCGACCATCTAGGCATCCTAGACAATGGCAAAACGCGCCGCTGCCAATGGTCGCGTAAGAGCTCTTGAATTCGCGGCGCTGAGCGGGTGGGTTCTACCCGAACCTGACCGACGAGGCCCGACCGCCGAATGCCGGGTCGACGGCACTACGCCGCCAGCAATTGCAGTTGGAAGCGCGCCTAAGCCAGCCGCGCCAGTGCCGCCACGACCGCCTCGGCCTTCTCGACGATGACCATGTGCCCTGCGGCGGGAATGGTGACGAGCTCGGTGCCGGCGATGCCGCGGCGAAATGCTTCGCAATATGCCGGGGGGATCATCCGGTCGTCCTCGCCCCAGACGATCACGGTCCTGGCCCGGATACGGTAAAGCCGCTCGGCAAGGCCGCGATCCGGCACCGGGAACAGCAATTTGCTCGCCATCGTCAATTGGCGAGCATTGCGGATCATGAACGCTTCGAGCAATTTCGGATTATCGAGATCTCCGTCGAGCGCCATTAGCCGCTCGCCAAGCGCCGGGTCGTGGAACAGCAGTTCGGGCAGTTCATGCGGTAATGTCGCGAACAGGTCCGGGATCGGGTGATCGTCGAGCCACAGTCCGGCCGGCGCGATCAGCCCAAGCCGCTCGACATCGTTCGGTGCGACTGCCGCCATCTCGGCGGCGATCATGCCGCCCATCGAGTGGCCGACGAGATAGGGGCGCGTCAGCCCGAGCGCCTCGATCACGTCGAACGAGTGCAATGTGATCGCCAGCATGTCGGGCAGCGTGTCGCCACCCTCGGAATCGCCATAGCCCGGCAATAACGGCGCGAAGACATGCCAGCGCCGAGCCAGCGCGGAGAGAAACGGACTTTCCTCCGCCAGCCCACCAGCGCCGTGTAGAAATACGAGCGGCGGACCATCGCCAGCCTCGAAGACGCGGATCTTACGGCGACCGCCGGCGACATCGAGCAGAAACGAGCGACCGCTCATGGCCGGATCTCCGCCGTGGCCCGGCCCGGCACGACGCGCTGCGGCAACGGCTGGATCCAGAAGCGCTCGTCGCCGTGGTAATCCTTCCAGATGCCCTTGAGCTGCGGCATCACCTTGCGGGCGAACAATTCGCTCGAATGGCAGGTCTTTTCGGACGGCATATCGCCCATCTGGAACAGGCAGATAATGTTGCCGACCCGCAGACCCTTGATCAGCTCCTCCATGCGCTGGCGCACGGTTTCCGGACTGCCGGCGACGATGTAGCCGAGCTCGATCAGCTCCTGCCAGGACAGGGTCGCCGCGTGGCCGAGATTAGCGCGGCTCAGCTGGTTCAAAAATCCGGCTTGGATCGTCTTGATGGTGCGGTAGCCGGGCGCGTCTGCAAAGCCGGGATAGACATGCAGGCAGCGGTTGAAGAAGTAGCTGACGTGCGGGCCGTAGAGCCGCTCCGCTTCGGCGTCGGTTTCTGCGACGCAGATGCATTGCGCGAAGGTGGCGCGGTACGGGGAATCGTCGGCCCCCATCTCGGCGACCCGCTGCCAATAATTGGCCATCAGCTTCTGCGCCCGTAAATATCCGAAGAAGCTGAGGTACGAATAGTTGTAGTCGTTCTCAATGCAAAAATCGTAGGTCTCCACCGAGCCGCCGCCCGGGATGAAAATCGGTGGGCGAGGCTTCTGCACCGGCTTCGGCCAGCAATTGGCGTAGCGCAGCTGGGTAAAGCGGCCGTTGAAGACAAACGGCGCGTCGGCCACCCAGGCCTTGCGGATCAGGTCATGCGCCTCGGCATAGCGCTCGCGCAACGTCGCCGGCACGCGACCGTAGGCATAGTTGGTGTCCATCGACGTACCAACCGGAAAGCCGGCGACGAGCCGGCCGCCCGATATCACGTCAAGCATCGCGAATTCCTCGGCGACCCGGATCGGGGGGTCGTACAGCGCGATCGAGCTGCCGAGCACGACGAGCGCAGCGCGCGAGGTGCGCCGCGCCAACGCCGCCGCCATCAGGGTGGGCGACGGCATCAGGCCGTAGGCGTTGGCGTGGTGCTCGTTGACTCCGAGCCCGTCAAAGCCGACCGTCTCGGCGAATTCGAGCTGGTCGAGATAGTCGTTGTAGACCTCGTGCCCGCGCACCGGGTCGTACAGCGAACTGGGGATGTCGACCCAGACCGACCGATATTTCTCGCGGAAATCCTCGGGCAGATGGGGCCAGGGCATCAGGTTGAACCAGATGAAGCGCATCCCGCCCTCCCCGTACCAGACCGGATCGCGATAATCCATTGGCGGTCATGCTTGCGCAAGCGAGAATCCGGAAGATCGTGCTGGGTCGGCTTAGCGCCGGCGTATCGCCGCCCCCGAAATCGAAACGTCCTTTCTCCTCTGATCCGTGAAGGAGGTTTACGCCGGGAATGCACATTGATCAGTGCCGCAGGCTCGTGCCCCGGTATTGATCATGCGTTGATACTCGGATCGAGGTCACTGTGTAGACTCGTGACATAGCACCAATAAACAGTCGAACTTCTGCTATATCGACACGATGACGAAATCCGTTCGCACGAACCCTACAAACTCGATTCCTACCCTCCGAAGCGTTGGACCGACCTCTCCGCCAACCTGGATCAAGCCGTAACTTGCCGAGCTCGTTGAGAAGGCACCTGACGGCCCCCGCTGGATCGCACGAAATCAAATTCGATGTAAGGGGCTTGCGCTGGACGCGCAAAGAGGGTTCGCGTGAGCGCCCCGGACGCCGGCCGGGATCCGGGATATAAGCGATAAATCAGCTGCGGGCATGGTCTCGTATTGCAGCTTGCA
>Ga0310917_10001530_pt1 | contig 11027 bp, 8 predicted proteins | sample GREbulkMGLF178_FD_203531 | JGI IMG/M metagenome (GOLD analysis project Ga0310917, IMG submission 203531) | Lab enrichment of tropical soil microbial communities from Luquillo Experimental Forest, Puerto Rico - GRE.bulkMG.LF178 | ecosystem: Environmental > Terrestrial > Soil > Tropical forest >... | reverse complement strand
GCTCAGATCATCCAGCAAAAAGTCCCACTACAAATTGTGACAGGCCAAAACCAAGCGGATTACATTCTGACCGGCCAGCCGAACGCGACAGCTGAAACGCGCAAGGGTGCGGCTGGTGGTGGCGTCCTCAGTGGCATCGTCAATCCAGAGCGGCACGGGACGCAATACAATCTGTCGGTAAAAATCGAATCTGTAAGTTTGAAGGTTGTTGTTTGGGCGTCCAACAGCGGCAACCAAGATGTACAACATGCCGCTGAGGACATCGTTCGCAAACTGAAAAAAGACTTGTCTTCGACGAAGTGACGGACGCGCTTCAGACAACTTTTAGATCGGCTTTACCGCCTGCTTTATTTCCCCTTACGGTTTTTCGCCCACCGCAACTTCTGCGCTATCGAGATTCTCCGTCGCGCGGCGGCAGACATTTTGTGTCCTGGGCGACGGCCTCGCCGTGGTCCCGGCCTGCCGTGCCCATTCAACGCCCCGATAGCCGCCGTGATCGCCTGTAACTCGCGCGTTGCCGCCTCTTGTTTAGCCTCCGCTTCTTTCTCTGCTCTGCGTAGCACTGTCAGAATGTTCATTCAAAAAACCTCCCATTCCACGATACCACAGACGACGGCGGGGCCTCGTTGCCCCAAGACAGCATCCATCTTTTACGCGGATAGTCTTGTGTAAATGCGTTCCGCAACTGACGCCGGAGTCGGCCAGAAAATGGACTCGTGCGCCTCAACTTACCGGTAACCGAAAACTTGAATGAAAGAGCCACTGCAAATTTTGACAGTGGTCTGGAGGGGTATGGATGTGATCGTCTAATCGGCCAAGGAGAGAGCGATTATGAAAACCAAAATGACTGAAGCGGCGGGATTGGCTGCGGCATTTGTTGCAGGGATGGTGGTGGCAACCGCGTTGGGTGGAGGAATGGATGCGGTGGGGGCGAAGACGCAGGGACAGCAAATTGCCGTGCAGGGTGTCATGAGCCCGACAGTGACGGACGCGGACATTGCGTTGCTGAGGAAAGATATACGGGCAATGAAAATGCAGGTGATGATGGACAATATGTCGCTGTCGGATACGGAGGCGCAGAAGTTCTGGCCCATTTACAAACACTACGCGGACGATTTGCATGAAGTGCACAACGCGAAGTATGCGCTGTTCAAGCAGTACGCGGAAACGTGGGCAACGATGACGGATCAGGATGCCCTGATTTATGTGCGGCGCTCGATGGAGGTGGACGCGGAGGCGCAGGCGTTGCGGTTGAAGTATGTGCCGGTGATGAACCAGATATTGCCGGGGAAGAAGGCGGCGACGTTTTTTCAATTGGAACGGCGGCTGTGCCTGATGATCGATTTGCAATTGTTTTCGCAGATTCCGTTGGCGCATGTGAAGGAGTCGAGCAGCAGATAATCAGAAATCAGATGAAAGAAAGCGAAGAGAAGAGTTTACTGTCGAGCTGGGTGACGTTAGTACTTTACCGGATGCGCGTTGTCCCTGAGGACATGCGGTGGAGCAAAAGAATTCGTTCACCGTTCAGTTGTAAACGCCTCAGGAACTCGTCAATCTTACTCGCTGGGTTCGGCTGCGACTTCGAGTGGCCCTTTGGCGACAGTGGAAAACCCCACGTCGTCGCCGGGCAGCACTCCTCGAACGCGGTGTATCGCCCGCGACTAGCGCGCAACACCGCTTGCAGCCACCGTGGTCCCCGCTACTTAGCGCAGCCAAGGCCCTTTCTGTTGGGCTGTCCAATGCTTACTTCAAATCGCTCGGGCTTCCGACCTTACACGAGGACGGTTAGCGTAACCATCTCGAACCGCCGTGTACGGGCCCGTACGCACGGTGGTGTGGCAGGGGTCGGTGGGCGACCGCCGCCCCGATGCCGATCTAACGTGCCACTCGGAAATAATCCAAGTGCCCGGTTAGGCCGCGAAAACGGAAAACTTGGAGGCTATACTAGTACCAACTTCGGCGGTTATCCCGTTCTATGAAATTGTGCAGAAGACACTTTTCTTTTGGGCTTCTTTCTCGTCACGGTGCCGCGACTGAAGTTCAGAGTGGCGGTCGGCATCCCTCCGCCAAGGTAGTTGACATAGAAGACGAGCTCTTCGTTAAGTTTGCGGTAGCGCAGTTGCGGCTTGGTCGTGCCGTTTAGCGGAGCCTAACTGTTAATCCTCACAGTATGCAGTAGGCTCATGGCTCCTTCACTGTTCGGAGGAATCCTTTCTGGCACAGGAGTCCCAGGGAGGGAGGTGCACCGTGAGCAGCTCTCCCAAGATGGATACGGGCTTTGATCGATCCAAGATCAATACTTTGCGAGAGGCTTGGATTGAAGCGGTGAAGGACAGTGACGTAAGCCGGCTGACGTCCTTAGTGAGTGACGATTTTGTATGGGTTCACGCAGATGGTCGATGCATAAGGGGAAAAGAAGAGATGCGGACAGACCTCTCGCATGCATTTGTAAGGTTTGACGCCGAACCAAGTGTTTTATCCTCGGAAGTGAGTCTCCGTGGCAAACGGGCGATTGAACTCCTTGAAGTGGGGACCGTAAGGACAGCTATCGGGAACGATCCCTCCGTTCTCGAGCACTTTACATATGTAGTCGTGTTTTGCCGACAGTCGGACGCCTCATGGAAGGTTTCTCGAATCATCGAACTGCCAGATTGACCTCCGTTGTCCCGCGGCTGGCCGCTATTGGTCCAGCCAAGGTGCTCGGCCCGCCGGATAGTGGAAACGCCAGGCGCGTTTCGCTGGACCTGCATGGAGCAGTTCGTCGGCAAGGTGTTGAGCGGCGGGGCAAACCGCATCCGCGACAACGGCCTTCAACGCAGGCGCTGAAGTGAAGCCAGCGAAGGATGTTGAGCATTGACCTTGGCTCCCTTCCGCCTGCAAGGCCGGCACTAGAAACCAGGCAAGACGTGCACCCAATCGTGACCGGACAGGCGCACGGATCATGCCGTGACTTACCTCTGCGAATTTCCGATGCATTCACTACTTTGCCTTCGATATTTCTCGTCTTGAAAGGGCGATCTGACAAGGCTGCCGCTGAGTGAACGCCAGGGGCCCCTTCGCGATGACTAATCGGTATTATGATCCCGGTGGCTTACCGAGATGTCAGGACTTCGGAACCGTCGCAGCGAGAGGGTCATGCTTCGGCTTGATCTTCTCGTCAGACTGAAAGTGGGCGAAGGAAGCCGTCCACAAACGCACGCATTCACCGTGACGGTCAATGCTCATGGCGGCTTATGGGAATCTCCGTTTAGAACCGCCGTAGGCCAAAGCATTACTCTCATCAATCCTCACACTGGGAAGGAAGTAGCTTGTAGAGTAGTGGAGGAGGTTCGGACCTCCTTCTGCTGAATACGCGAGAGATTCAAGCGCTCTTTCAGGACCAGTATGTCTTGCTAGCCCTTGATGCGTCGGAACTTCTTCTCTGCTTCCAGGAGTCCGGTGGCCGTCCAACGCAGCGGCTGATTTCCTTCTCGCCAGCGTTTTACGTTGCGTGCCACCCACTGCACCGTCGACAAGCACGATTCGATCGGATTGCTGGTGGCCAGTTTCCGTCGCAACACCGCTCCGATACCCAAGCGATGCACCGTCAGTGTTTCTTCCAGCGCTTCTTCCAAGCTGCGGGCAGCGCTGCTCAAACACTCCCTCATATTCCGCAGGCAAGGAAACGGGCTTGCCCGCAGGCACCCCAATCGTCCGTATCTCAAGGCGAGACCGAAGTTGTGGCAGGGGTTGGGTGTCAAGAGTGGCTTCCTGAACCCCTTCCACGGTGCCCTTGACCGGCCGGAATTGGCGGGCAGGACACTTTAGTATTCCTCAAAGATCCGCTGGATGTCGCTCAGTCGCCGTTGCTTTAGCAGCACCAGCCGCAAAAGCACACGAGCTTTCTGAGGGCTCAAGTCTTCCGAGGCAATAAGGCCGAGTTTGTCGTCGTCTACTTCGACGTTGCGACCCACGCGTCCAGTAACCACGCGGGAGGACCGCACGCACACAATGCCTTGCTTTGATTGCTTGGCGAGAGCAGCGAGCGCGGCTTGCGTCATGTTGCCGTTGCCCACCCCCGCGATTACGATTCCCTTGGCACCGGCCGCGACCGCAGCATCAATCAGAGTCCCGTCCATGTTTTCATAGGCCTCGATGATATCGACGCGAGGAAGAGCTGAAACGCCGTCGAGTGAGAACTCTGAGTCCAAAGTATTCCTCCCAACGGGACCGCGATAGAACTCTGCATCACCGTAAGCGACGGTGCCAATGAGCCCGCGCAGGGGAGAGAGAAATGTCTGCACTGCGGTGGTGCTCGTCTTTGTAAGTGAGGAAGCTCCGTGGACCCAGTCATTGATGACCACCAGCACGCCCCGGCCACTAGCTCCCTGGTTGGCCGTCACTGCCACCGCGTTGTAAAAGTTAAGAGGGCCGTCGGCCGAAAGTGCAGTCGAGGGGCGCATGGCCGCCGTCATCACGACGGGCTTCTTCGTCTTAGCGATGAGATTCAGAAAGTAGGCTGTTTCTTCGATCGTGTCCGTGCCGTGCGTGATGACGATTCCATCTACATCCGGCATGGCGGCGAGTGCATTAACGCGGTGCCCAAGCTTTAGCCATACCTCGTCATTCATGTCCTGAGACCCGATGTTCGAGATCTGCTCACCTCGCAGTGTGGCCAATTTCTTTGCCTGCGGTACAGCGGCGATCAACTGCTCAACGCCCACTTGGCCCGAGGTGTAAGCGGCTTGCACATCGCTGCTAGCTGCGCCAGCGATGGTGCCGCCGGTGGCGAGTACGACGATGTTTGGCAGCCTTCCCTGTCCGGGTGCAGGGGCGGCCAAAAGAATTGCAGCTAATGCGACTGGCCATGCTTTTCGAGTTTGTCGTTTCACCATCAAACCTCCGTAGTAGTGCACGGGTCAGACTTCAACACTTGGGGGCTGTCCGATCCCAAAGGGAACTGGAGTCAGAAACCTGCTTGGTGATACCTGATGAGAATGGTAGAGGCAAACTCCCGGGTCACCTGTGTACATTGACAGTGTCCCGACCACAACCGAACGAGAGAGATTACCGTGCCTCAAGCGGGAGGGGAGTTCAAGATGCGTCGGTCTTTGCCACTAAATCCAAATGTTGAAGATATCGAACAGGAAGCGAGGCACTTGCTACAAGACTTCGCCTCCAAAGCCGAAAATTCCGTTCGGCCCATTGCGGATGTTATACCTGCCAATGAATCGAAGGCTTAACCAGCGCGTGGCCCTGCTTACAGCTGCCAGCCTCCACCGAGCGACCTGTAAAGTTGCACAAGACTTTGGTATTCGTTGCCGCGCGCCTGGGCCAGAGTGAGTTCCGCGGCAAAGAGCGCCCGTTGGCCGTCCAGAACTTCCAGATAGGTTGTGGTGCCTCCCGAGTATCGCAGATTGGACAACCGGACGGATTCTTGCAGATCCGCCACGGTGTCCTCCTGGCGAACGCGAACTTCGTGCAGTTGCTGATAACCGATGAGCGCATCGGAGACGTCGCCAAACGCCCGCTGAATCGTTTGCCGGTAGGCAAGCAAAGCCTGTTGGTACTGCGACTGGGCTGACTTGAGATTTCCTTTGAGGGCTCCTCCGGTAAAGACAGGCTGGCTCACATTGGCTCCGTACGACCAGATCCCAAGTTGTGAACTCATAAGGCTCGAAAAGGCGCTGCTGCGTCCGAAGGCGCCGCCGGCGGATCCGGTCAGCGAGATCTGCGGAAAGAATTGGGCTTTGGCGACGCCGATTTCAGCGTTTGCGGCGACGAGAACCTGTTCAGCTTCGCGAATATCAGGCCGGCGCTCCAGCAGGGCAGACGGCAAACCAGGCGGAACGTCAGGCGGAAGCGTTTGTCCGACAAGCGGACGGCCGCGCGACACAGATTGCGGATAGTTGCCGAGGAGAATACTTATTGCGTTCTCCTCCTGCGCAATCTGGCGCTCGAGATCGGGGATCTGAGCGTTTGCGGTGTCTAGAGTTTGCTGAGCTTGCAGCACATCGAGTTTCGTAGCTACGCCGTGCTCGACGCGCAGCGTCGTCAGCTTCACCGAGTCTTCTTGCGTCTTGACGGTCTCGCGCGTAATTTGCAGTTGCAGATCAAGTTCTAGAAGGGCGAAGTAGTCGCTCGCAACGTCGCTCACCAGCGTCAAAATGACTGTCTGCCGCGCATCCTGGGTAGCAAGCAGCTCGGCACGGGCCGCCTCAGTCGCGCGGCGCAGCTTGCCAAAGAAGTCGAGCTGAAACGCAGCATCCGCGGTCAGGATCAGAAAATTGTATTTGGTTTGAAAATGCCCTTCGCGTCCGCCAGCAAAATTGCTGTTGGCCTGGAGTTGCGGGAACAGGCTGGAACGCGTGACGGCCACCTGCGCACGCGCTTGATTTATTCGCTCCGTAGCGATTTGTAAATCATAGTTCTGCTTCAGCGCGGTGCGGATGAGTTCTTGCAATTGTGGATCCTGGAATACCTGCCACCAGGGAACGTCAGCGTAAGATGCTGCCTGTGCAGAGACTTGCGATTTCTCACTGAGATCGCGGAAGGCTGTGGGTGTTTGCGCAGCGGGTCGATGATAATTCGGACCCACCATGCAACCGGCGAGCAGGCCGGAAGCGACCACGACGGTGATCAGGGTTTTTGCAAGCTTCCCGATGCGCATATTCCCTCCATGTATGGCGTTGAGCGTCTCACAGAGCATTTCAATCTCCCGTTGCTGGTTCGGATGTCGCCGGCAAAGAACCCGCAGCGTGCTCCTTCTCAGCGCCTGACCACTTCTCGACCGTGAAGAAGATGGAGGGAACTAGGAAGATTCCGACTAGGCTGGCAGCCAGCATTCCGCCGATCACGGTGGTTCCCATGATTTGGCGTGCCACGGCTCCGGCACCGGTCGCAGTCCACAAGGGAATGCAGCCAAAAACAAACGCAAAGGACGTCATCAAGATCGGCCTGAGGCGAAGACGCGCGCCTTCGAGCGCCGCATCTGCGAGCGGTTTACCCTGTTCGTATTCTTCTTTGGCAAACTCGACGATCAGAATGGCGTTCTTGGCGGCCAGACCAATGAGCATGACCAGCCCAATCTGCGAATACACGTCATTTTCGATCTGAACCAAGTAAGACGGCACGAAATAACCGAGCAACACGCGGCGTAGCCAAAGTATGGCGAACGCTCCAAAAACAGCCACTGGCGTGCTAAGCAGAACACTGAAAGGCAACGACCAACTTTCGTAAAGCGCAGCAAGAATCAGGAACACGAACAGCAGGGAAAGGCCGAAGATAGCCGACGGCGGGACACCTTCCCGGGCCTTTTGCTCCTGAAACGAGATACCGGAGTAATCGAATCCCATCTCGCGCGGCATTGTCTGCTTGAACACATCTTCGAGTGCGGCGGTCGCCTGATCCGCGCTATATCCCGGCGCGGCGCTGCCATTGATTTGAGCGGAGCGGTATTCATTGAATCGCTGCGTAAACTCCGGACCGACTCGTGACGAAATTGTGGTGAGCGTCGACAGAGGAACGCTCTCTCCCTTGTTATTTAGGACGTAGAACTTTCCCACGTTGTTGACGTTGGCGCGGTCTTCGTTTTCAGCTTCTACGTACACCTGCCATTGACGGCCAAAACGATTGAAGTAGTTGATGAAATAGCCGCCCATGAACGCTTGAATTGTCCGGTAAACGTCGGTCAGATTCACGCCTTGTTTCAGAACCTTATCTCGGTCGACATCGATGAATTTCTGCGGGACGCTGGGCAGGAAAGTCGTATTGATGCTGCCGATTTCGGGCCGCTTTCGCGCCGCGTCGATAAAAGTGTTGAGATTTCTAGCGAGGAACCGGACATCACCCCCAGAACGGTCTTCAAGGAGGAATGTGAATCCGCCCGCTGTACCCACGCCCGGAATCGCGGGCGGGGAAAAGCCGAATACAAGGGCTTGCGGCAGTTTGCTGAATTCGCGATTCAGATTGGCTTTGAGGGTTTGAAACTGCTCAGCTCTCGTCGTGCGCTCGTCCCAAGGTTTGAACGTCACAAAAAAGGTGGCGTTATAGGTCGTGCGAACGTAACTCAGCAAATTGAAACCCACAAGGCACGTTGCGTATTGGACGCCTGGTGTATTCAAAATCACTTTTTCCACTTCAGCCACGACTGCATTGGTTCGTTCCAATGAGGCTGCGTTCGGGAGTTGAACTACCACATAGGCATAGCCCTGGTCTTCGTCCGGAAGGAAGCTCGTGGGCACGCCGTGCGAGAAGAAGCCGGCAGCCAGTCCAAATATCGCAAGCAGCACGACCACGAGGGCAGTTTTCTTGACCAGCACTCCGCTCCAATGTACGTAGCCGTCTGTCGCTCGCTGGAACATGCGATTAAACCAATCGAAAAATCTTCGCAGCAGTCCGTGGCTGGATTCCCGCGGGCGAAGCAGGAGCGCAGCCAAAGCCGGGCTGAGAGTGAGCGCGTTGAACGCGGACAGAAGAACGGAAATGGCGATCGTCACAGCGAATTGTTGGTAGAGGCGTCCCGTAATCCCGGGAATGAACGCAGTGGGGACGAACACCGCCGATAACACGAGCGCAATTCCAAGCACCGGGCCAGAGAGTTCTTCCATTGCCTTCAATGCTGCGTTCTTGGGAGTCAGTCCATCCTCAATGTGGTGTTCGACTCCTTCCACCACAACGATGGCATCGTCCACCACCAGACCAATCGCAAGCACCAGCCCAAAGAGCGACAGGGTGTTGATAGAGAAGCCGAAGAGCGGAAACAAAACAAATGTGCCAACCAGCGATACCGGCACTGCAAGCAGAGGAATCAATGTGGATCGCCAACTCTGCAGAAAGAGATAAACAACGGAAATTACCAGGATGAGAGCGATCAGCAGCGTCTTAACAATTTCTTTGATTCCTTCGGTTACGGAGAGGGTCGTGTCGAGCGAAGCAACGAAATCCATGTCCTGCGGAAAGCGCTGCTTCATCTGAGCCATCAGCTTCCTGACGCCGTTCGCGGCATCGACCGCATTGGATCCAGGCAATTGATATGCCGCGATAATTGCGCCGGGTTTCCCGTTAAAATGCCCGGCAATGCTGTAGTCCTGCGAGCCCAATTCGATGCGCGCCACGTCTTTCACCCGCACGATACCGCCATCGGGTGTTTCGCGGAGCACAATCTGGCCGAATTGCTCAGAGGAAACCAGGCGGCCCTGCGCTAGCACGCTGTAAGTAAGTTCTTGGCCTTTCGGAGCGGGTTCGCCTCCAGCCTTTCCGGCAGGGTTGACGGTGTTCTGGGCTTGAACAGCGTTGATGATTTGCGGGACAGTGATACCGAGCTTCGCCAATCGGTCCGGGTTCACCCACATCCGCATGGCATACTGCCCCGCTCCAAATACCTGTACGTTTCCTATGCCGGCGGATCGGAGAATGGGATCAACAAGATTGATGAATGCGTAGTTCGCCAGAAAAGTCGGGTCATAGGTCCCGTGCGGTGAATAAACCGCAAACACGATGAGAGGAGCAGTCACCGATTTTCGAACCGTGATTCCGTAATTGGTTACGTCGGCCGGAAGCTGTGACGCGGCCTGCGTTTCGCGCGACTGCGCGAGAATAAAATCCGCATTGGGATCTGTCTTCTCGTCGAAATCCACGATCAAGTTGGTGCTTGAGTTCCCTGTCGCATTCAGGGAATACATGTAATTCATGTTATCCACGCCGTTCATCTGCTGTTCGAGGGGAGTAGCAACGGCTTGTTCCAATGTTTGAGCATCAGCTCCGACATACGTAGCCAGAACTTGTATTTCCGGCGGAGCGATGTTGGGAAATTGAGCGACAGGCAGGTTGAGAATCGTAAGTGAGCCTACCAGCACGAGAACAATGGAGATCACTATCGCAACGATAGGGCGACGGATAAAGAACTTTGACATTGCCTCACCTGTTCCCCTGGTAGCTGCTGAATGGTTTCGGATTGACCCGAACTCCCGTCCGCACTTTCTGAACGCCTTCGGCAATGACGCGTTCACCGGGATTGAGCCCACTGGCAATCACCCACCGCGTGTCCACCTGCGGCCCGACTGTGACCGGCCTGATTGTCACTTTGTTGTCGCTGTCTACGACGGCGACCTGATAACCTCCCTGCAACTCAGACACCGCGCGTTGCGGCACAAGGAGCGCTTCATGCTGGGTCTGCACGACGGCGCGCACTCTGGCGTAGCCGCCAGGGCGCAAGATGTTTCCGGGATTGGGAAACAAGCCGGCCAACCGGATGGCGCCAGTGCCAACGTTGACCTGGCGATCCGCAAAGTAAAAAGAGCCTTCGTGAGCGTAGGTCGAGCCGTCCGCCAGAATCAGTTGCAAGCGCAGGTTTCTGTCGGCCTGGAGGCGGCTTTCTTCTGTCGGGAATCGCTTTCGCCAGCCTAGGTATTGAGCCTCGCTGACAGTGAAGTACACCTTGATCGGATCAACCGTGGAAACAGAGGTGACTGGCCCGCTGGCGGGATTGGCGAGCGCGCCTACCTGGAGTTGCGCCTGACCAGCGACGCCATCAATCGGAGCGACAAGGCGAGTGAACCCAAGATTGATCCTCGCAGTCTCGACCGCGGCCTGATAGGTCTGAATCTCGGCTCTGGCCGTCTCCACGGTGGCCTTCGCCGCGAGATTGTTTTGATTGGCATTGTCCAGGTCCTGCTGGCTGGCAGCCTGCTCCCTAGCCAGAGGAGTGTAGCGGTTCACATCGAGCTGTGTCCTACCCTGGACTGCCTCGGCGTTGGCAAGCATGGCCTTAGCTTGCGCTAACTGACCTTGGGCCTGGTCCAAGGCCGCTTGAAAGGGAGCGGGATCAATTTGAAAGAGGAGTTGGCCCCTCTTGACGAAAGCACCTTCCTGGTAGCCCTGCTTCAGAATGTATCCCGTGACTTGGGCTCGAACATCTGCGTTCACAAACCCATCGAGGGTGCCGATCCATTCGCTGTAAACGGGCACGTCCTGCTGCTCGACCTGCACGATTTCGACGGTTGCAGGGGATGCGGGCGGCCCGGATACGCCTTTGGGGCGAGCCACCC
>Ga0310917_10001524_pt1 | contig 11052 bp, 7 predicted proteins | sample GREbulkMGLF178_FD_203531 | JGI IMG/M metagenome (GOLD analysis project Ga0310917, IMG submission 203531) | Lab enrichment of tropical soil microbial communities from Luquillo Experimental Forest, Puerto Rico - GRE.bulkMG.LF178 | ecosystem: Environmental > Terrestrial > Soil > Tropical forest >... | reverse complement strand
AGGTGAACGACACCACCTCGGGCCGTAGCTCACACACCACATCGAGCTTGGCGACGGTGTCGTCCTCACCGCGACGCGGCTCGCCTAACGGCACGCCATAGCGCTCCGTCTCGTGCGCCAACGCCGCAGCGAAGGCGTTGAACTCCAACAATGTGCTCAAATGCGGTTGTGGCACAAACAGATTCACGCCGATCGGACCCGAAGTCAGCTTGCGCGCCGCGACAATGTCGTCAGCCAACTGCTGTGCGGAGACCAAGCCGCCGGCCAGAAAGCCAAGTCCCCCAGCGTTTGACACAGCGGCGGCCAGCGCGGGCGTGGACGGCCCACCCGCCATTGGCGCACCGACGATAGGAACGCTCAAGTCGCTCAGGGCGAAGCGGTCAGTAACACTCATCGGTCAATCACCATCCTGCCGCCGCAAAAGCTTTGTCAGGATATGAAAATCGACTTGATGTGCTGGAATCCCCGCAATCCCTCGGGACCCAGTTCGCGGCCCATGCCGGAGTTCTTTATCCCGCCATAGGGCGCGGTGATGTCGGGCAGATAATGGTTGATCCCAACGGTGCCCGAGTGGATGCGGGCGGCCACCGCTACGGCATGGTCGCGGTCGGGTGACCATACGGTGCCGCCCAGACCGTATTCGGAATCATTGGCGATCCTGATCGCGTCGTCCTCGTCGTCGTAGGCGATGACGGCCAGTACCGGACCGAAGATCTCTTCGCGGGCCACCGCGCTGTTGTTGTCCAGTCCGGCGAAGATGGTGGGCTCGATGAAGTAACCGTGTGGCAGGTGCGGAGGTCGCTTGCCGCCGGTGGTCACCGTGCCACCGTCGGCGAGACCTTGCGCAATGTAGCGTTCGACCTTTTGTCGTTGCGCCGCGTTGACGAGTGGACCGATCTGCGTGTTGGGGTCGAGCGGGTCGCCGATGGCCAGCGACTGCGCCATGGCCGTGCAGAAGTCGACTACCTCGTCATAGCGCCTGCGCGGAGCGAGGATCCGCGTGCTGGCGAAGCACATTTGGCCGGTATTGAACAGCGTCGCTGCAAACAATCGCTCGGCGAACTCGCTGAGGTCTAGGCCGGGGTCGTCGAGGATGACCGCCGCCGATTTCCCGCCCAGCTCCAGCGTCACCGGTTTAAGCAGCCGCCCGCAGGTGCTCGCCACCTCGCGGCCGGCGGAGGTCGAGCCGGTGAACGAGACCTTGTCGACACCCGCGCTGGCCACCAGGGCGCGGCCGACGTCGGTGCCACCGGGTAGCACATTGAGGACGCCCGCTGGCAGCCCGGCTTTCTCGGCGATTTCGGCCAGCAGCAGGGCGTCCAGCGGCGTTTCGGGGGACGGTTTGAGCACCACAGTGCAGCCGGCGGCCAGTGCCGGCACGTACTTGAACGCCGCCTGTGTCTGCGGAACATTCCACGGAGTGATCGCCGCGACGACACCGACCGGGACGTGTGAAACGAGGGTTCGGGTACCGATCGGGGCCTGTCTGGTCTCACTGACTGGGAGCTCCCCGATGAGACCGGCGTAGTAGGTGAGCAGCCAGCCCGGCACCGCGCCCTCCAGCTGCGCGGCTTGACTGATGGGCATTCCGTTCTGCTGGCACACGGTGCGCACCATGTCCTGTGCGGCCAGTTGGTACTGCCGGGCAAATTCATTGAGTACGGCGGCGCGGTCGGCCGGTTCCCAATTAGACCAGCCGCTTGGATCGTCGAATGCGGCGCGGGCCGCGGCGACGGCGCGGTCGACGTCGTGTTCGCCGGCAGCAATGACGGAACCCACCCGCTCGCCGGTGGCCGGCGACTGGATGGCAATTTTGCTGCTGGATGACGGGACAACCCACTGTCCGCCGATATAGATGGTGTCGATGTCGATGCTCATCGAAGTTCCCTCCTGTCGTTGACGCTTCGAGTCTGGCGCCGGAAGGAGGGCCGCGACGTTCAAGATCTGGACACGGGCGTCGTGATGATGTCGTAGGTGCGCAGGGCGGCGTACAAAGTCGTGCGACTGATCCCGAGTTGGGCCGCCGCACGCTTCTTGTCGCCGCCCGCACGCTTGAGCGCGTCAATGATCGTGGCGCGCTTGGCCTGTTCCATGGGCGTCAGCCGGTGCCTCGTAGACCGCTGCCCGTACGCTTCGGGAAGATCCGCGCGGGTGATGTCGCCGACGCGTCGACGACTCACCGCCTGCATGACGACCGTATGAAGTTGGCGGACGTTACCTTCCCACTCGTAGGCAGCAAGCGCCTGAAGCGCCGCGGGGGTGAACCGGACGGTGTTATGCACGCCCAGGTTCCGCAGCATGGACCCGACAAGTTCGGGAATGACGTCCGGCTGATGACGCAGTGGGGTCAGATCGACCCGCTCGGTGCATCGCGAGATCAGCTGCCGGGTCTGCGGTGTCAGCTCCGTCGGAGGCAGGATCGTCGACAGGATGACCGTCCCTGCGTATCCGTCCAGGATTCCGGCCAGCGACCGGGCCGCCTGCGCTGACAGGAGATGGATCGACTCGACCGCCACAACGGCACTTTCCGAGTCGCTCTCCGAGGCGCTCTGCTGCACGTCGCTCAACCACTCGGTCACAGTCTGTGCCGCGCAGAGCGCGGCGTCGTGAATCCGCAATGATCTGCCGGCAGCCACCCTCTGGATGGTGGTCGTGTGCCCCGCGCCGGGTTCGCCGCAGATCAGGATTTCGCGGGCGGCATCGGGCAGCGGCGGCAAGAGCGCCTGCGGGGTATGGGTTTTCACATCGGTGATGGTCAGCACCGCTCCGCCACATGGCCTCAACAAGCGGCACGTGATCTCAGCCTCGCGGTTTCCGCTCAGTATCACGTGTGCGGCGGTGGCCGTCTCATCGGTGCGCGACGCGGCGATGTCGCGGATGAGCGCATGATCGGCGGCGTCTAGGAGTTCGACGGCAGCGGTGTTGGCCAGAAAAATGTCGCGACCGATCGCAACGGTCGGGCGATCACGCCCCCCGCCGAGCTCGCGCCGCAGTGCGGCGAGCAACGCTCGTTCGTTCTGGCTGCGGCCTTCGAGAAGCAGCTGCTCGACCTCACCCGCCGCGCTGCCCACGAAGGGAGCGAGCAATGGATTTCGCTCGCCCGCCAAGCAGGTGATATCGAGGACACCCTCGAGCCGGCGGGTGTACGGATCGATGATCGGCTGGCCGTAGCAGGTCAGGCCATGCAGCTGCCCGATGAAATGCTCGTCGCCGTGAACAGCCACCGCCCGACGCAGTTCGTAGCTGGTGGCGATCGAGTTAGTGCCGGTGGTCTCTTCGCGAAAGAGAGTGCCGTGCAACGCCTCCCCCAGCAGCTCGAACTCCCTTCGCATGCGCGGGCTGCCCCAACGCGTCGCCACGATGCGGGCGTCGCGATCGGCCAACATGACGCAGTATTCCCAGCCGTCGAGTGCTAAGGCCATCTTGTTTAGGACAGGGTCGGCGGCGCGTAGCAGCCGGCTGGCCGTGTCGTACTCGTCCACCTTCAGGGCATCGACAGTGCTCGACGGCGACAGTCCGCTCAGCCGCGAACGCCGCCACGAGTCCGCGATTACTCCGCTGGCGCGCCGTGGCGAGGACACGATCGAACTACCGCCCGCGGGCGCCGGCACACAGCGTCCAACAACCGCTCGGGACTAACAACCAGCCACCCAGCATCACATCACCGTCAACCTCGTACATTCCTGCCGACCCACATCATCTCTCGTCCTCAACCATCGCGCAGTGCCAGTCGATTCCGGTGGCATGTATCAATTGTGTAAATCGCACCTGTTCGAGCGCGCCCATCAGCTCCAGCAGTCGAATGCGCTCTCGACGATGTGGCCGCTCACCGGCGGTTGGCCGCGGCGATGAGGTCGGCCGCTTTGGCGCCGATCAACAGGCTCGGTGCGTGGGTGTGCCCGCGGATGATCGTCGGCATTACCGATGCGTCGGCGACGCGAAGACCGCGTACTCCGTGCACCTCCAACTCGGGGGTGACCACGCTGGCGCGATCGGTGCCCATCCGGCAGGTGCCCACGGGATGCCAAATGCTGTGCGCCTCGTTGTAGAGCGCCTTTTGCAACGTGGTTTCGCTGGTATCGGTGGCACCGATGGGGCGGGCTATCGACCTCAGCACCCCGGCCAAGGCCGGTGCATCGGCGATTTTGACGCACATCCGCAGACCCTCGAGCATCGCTTCGCGGTCGAGGCCGCCCGGATCGGACAGGTAGCGGGGGTCGATGATCGGCTTGTCGTTCGGGTTCGCCGAGCGCAGCGAGATTCGTCCGCTGCTGTGGGGCTTTTCCAGGATCGGCCCGAAGCTGACTGCGTGGCCGTACGGCTCACCGAGCCCCTGGTCGAAGAAGGGGCCGGGCCCAAAGAACAGCTCGAGGTCCGGAAGGGCCAGCTCAGGACGGCTGCGGACGAATCCGTAGGCTTCTCCCTGCGGTGAGGTCAGCATGCCGCGACGGCGGATCAGGTAGTTGGCGATCTGCAACGGCTTGCCGGCCCCGATCAGCGTGTTCGCCTCGACATCGAAGCCGAGCACCGCGACGAGATGATCCTGTAGGTTGTGCCCGACCCCGGGCAGGTGATGGACGACTTCGATGCCATGGCGCTGCAGGTGTTCCTTATCGCCGATGCCCGAAAGCATCAGCAGCTGGGGTGAGTTCACGGCTCCGGCACACAGCAGCACCTCGCGGCGGGCGCGGACGAACTGGCATCCGCGATCATTCTCGAACTCCACCCCCACCGCTTGCATGCCACTGAAGATCACTCGCGTCACAGTGGCGTTAGTGATGAGGGTGAGGTTCTTGCGGCGCAGCGCTGGGCGCAGCCAGGCGTCCGCGGCGCTCCACCGGCTTCCGCGACGCTGGGTCACCATCGTTTGGCTGAACCCTTCGGGCTGCGGCAGATTCGGCCGTTCGATCGCGTGGCCGGTTTGTTGGACCGCCTGCAGCCAGGCCGCGGTCAACGGGTGGGGGCTGCGCTGGTGTGAGACGTGCAGGGGCCCGTCGACTCCCTCGTCGGGTTCGCGTGCGCCTTCAACGTTTTCGATCTGCTTGAAGTATTTGACGATTCGGTTGAACGACCACTGCGCCCCGGCGTGTTCGGCCCACTCGTCGTAGTCGGCGGCGAATCCGCGGATCCACAACATGGCGTTCATCGACGACGAGCCGCCCAGGGTTTTGCCCCGGGGCCAATACATTCGCCGCCCGTTCAGCTCCGGCTGGGGCTCGGTCAGATAGTCCCAGTCGATGGGGCTGCGGAACAGCTGCGTCCACGTCACCGGCATTCTGATGCGGCGGTCGGTGTCTTTTCCGCCCGCCTCGAGCACCACGACCTGGTTTGTCGGGTCGGCGCTGAGCCGCTCGGCGATCACCGAGCCCGCCGAGCCGGTGCCGACCACCACATAGTCGGCGATGGCCGAGTCATTGTCCGTCAATTCGTTCATGCCGTCTCTTCTCAGTGCTGGAGTGTCGGAGCTGCCACCTTCGTTGCTGCCAGCGATGTCTGACGGTAGGAATCCGCGCGCGATGGCGTCCACTGTCTGTCCACTAAATGGACACGGCCGAAAGTTCATTTGCTTTCGCACCGTCCCCTACTTCCACGTGGCCTTCGACTCCTGGCAGCACGGAATCCACGGTTCGTATCCGTCTCTCTCCCGGACCGCCCGAGTCCGCCGCCGCCATCGAACGCCTCGCAACCTTCGTCAAAGGTGAATAGTTCGCAAGCGTCCGCGAGTTGAACCGGACGGCACCGCAATGTCGTTTGTTGGGAGCAGCGAGCATAATTAATCGATTGGTGGTGCAGTCTGAGTTGGATCGCGTGATCGGTGGTATAGGTGCCCCCGCGGCACTTGGCTCTCCTCGCAACGATGGTCGCGGGGTGATCGAGGCCGCATTTGAACTGTTGGATCACGTAGGCGCGTTGGAACCGGTCCGCCTGCTTGATTTAGCGAATGTGAGCGGGATACCGCGGGAGACGGTGCGCCGACTGCTGCAGCAGTTAATCGCAGTCGGGGCGGTCAGTCGCGACGGTAACCGGTATCGGCTCGGCGCGAGCCTGTTGGGGCTGGGTGCGCGGGTGGGCCCGGAGCGTCGATTGCGGGTGGTGGCCCGGCGCCCGATCGCTGAACTCGCGGCCGCCACCGGTGCATTGGTGCAGCTGTCCGTGACGATCGGCGGCGAAGCGGTGTACCTGGACACGGTGGATGCGCGGGTTCCGTTCGGACTGACAGCCCAACCCGGCGATCGGGTTCCGCCGGGCACCGCGGCAGCGCGGGCCCATACCGAATTGGCCAGCGCCGCACCGATAGTCGACGCCGGCGGGGTGCTGGCTGACGTGAGCTGCGTCGCGGTCGCGATTCCGCTGGGCAACGATACCGCCGCCGTGTCGACGCTTGTCGCTGAACGGCGCCCGCCACTCGGACTGCTCGCTGCCACACGGGCGACCGGGGCCCGCATCGCCGGCGCCCTTCGTGCACCGTGAAACGGTGATTGGCGAGAAAAGCTCACTCAGTGGGCGCGGGTTCGCCGCTGGCTCCGTCGCTTCCTAACCTCCCAAGTGTGACGGATACAGATTCGGCCAAGAATGGCGCGGAAGTACTGCTGGAGCAGCTGGAATCTGAGGGGGCGGACTGCATTTTCGCCTCTCCCATCGCTGTGCTGGCGCCAATATGGGAAGCGCTCGCCCGGCGGGGGAACGACTTGAAACTGCGGTACTTCCGTTGTCGTCATGAACTGCTGGCGGTGAGTCTGGCATCGGGTTACTACAAGGCCACCGGCCGAAGCCAGATTGTCGTCTTGCCGACGTCGCTGGGCGTTCAGAACGGGTCGATGGGCCTGGGCACCGCGCTGCAGGAACGCACGCCCATGACGGTGCTGTCGCCGGACACGCTCACCTATGGTGATGACCCAAGCGAAGACCCGGGCGCTGAATGGCCATCGCTTCTCACTGATCATGTCGGTCCGGCCCGCAATGCCGAAGCCGTGGTCAAGTGGACGAAGCGTGCGCGCACGCCGTCTGATCTGGTTCATGAACTTCAACGCGCCCGCTTCATCGCCGAGTCCGTCCCGCTTGGCCCAACGTTGCTCGAGATGCCGTTTCAGTTGTTGATTGGCGAGGGCTACGCCGAAGTCCCCGCGCGGGTTCCGCCCGTACCGGTTGCCGCGACGCCAGCGCATATTGACCGAGTGGCCCAGATTCTCGCGGACGCCGCCAACCCCATCGTCATCACCGAGCACGGTGGGCGAACCCACGATGCCCGCAACGCGCTGATAAGCATTGCCGAATCGCTTACGGCGCCCGTTTTCGAATTCTGGAATCCCGCCTACCACAATTTCCCGCGGTCGCACCCGCTCTACGGGGCCGGGTCGGTGGAAGCGGTGCTGGGCGAAGCCGATGCCGTCCTGCTGGCCGGCTGCAACGGACCGTGGCATCCCCCGCATACGGCGTTACGTCCGGGATGCGCCGTCATTCACCTCGAGCAAGACCCCCTGCGCCCGCGCGCCGCCTATTGGGGCTACCCCACCACCCACGCCCTCCCGGGAGATCTGTCGACCAATCTGGCTGCGCTTGCCACCAATCTGCAACAGCGATCGATATCACGGCCCGAGGCCGCGTTGAGGTGGGCGCGCCATACGCAAAGCGTGCGCGCCAGGGGAATCGACGAAGCTCGACAATTGTCTTCGCAGGCAATCGATTTCGTTCCCGCGGCCGACTTGTTTGGCGCATTGCACGAGGCACTGCCCGACGACGCGATCTGCGTCGATGAGATCACTTCCCAAGTACCCCAGATGATTCAGTTTCTCTACGAACGCAAGCCCCTCAACCAATATCGCGGTTGGGCGGGAGCACTGGGTACCGGCCTGGGCACCGCACTCGGTGTCAAAGTAGCGCGCCCGCAGCAAGTGGTCGTCTGCATCCTCGGTGATGGAGCGTGGCACTACAATCCCATACCGGCCGCCCTCGGCTTCGCACAGGAATACGGCGTTCCGCTGCTCATCGTGCTGTGCAACAACCGGCAGTACGCATCCCAAAACCGGAATCTCCTTAAGTACTACCCCGATAGCGCCGCAGTCCGCGAACAAAACTTCGTCGGCAACGTCATTGAACCCACCCCCGATTACGTGAAACTGGCCGAAGCCTATGGCGGCGAAGGTGAACGTGTGCAGAAGCCCGACGAGCTGCGCTCGGCACTGCAGCGCGCGCTGGAAGCCGTCTCCTCAGGGCGGACGTTTTTGCTCGACGTCATCATCAACCCTTAGAGGACGAATGGAAACACCTAACGGTGCGCCGTTGATCTGGAACGCGGCGGTGCAACATCGTGCGGCCTTGATCATGCCTGCCGAGTCGCCGCGCGACGTGCAAGAAGCCATCCGTGTGGCGCGTAACCGAGAGATGCGGCTGTCGGTGCTCGGAGGCGGCCACGACTGGACCGGTCGCGCCGTGCGCGACGGCGGCCTTGTGATCGACCTGTCCGGAATGCGCACGGTCAGAGTCGACGCCCTTGCACGAGTCGCGACGGTGGGCGGGGGTGCTACCGCGGCTGACGTGATGGACGCGGCCGCGCCGTACGGGCTGGTTGCGGCCGCCGGCAATGTCGGTTGCGTCGGCATGACCGGCCTCACGCTGGGCGGTGGGTACGGACCGCTCAACGGGCGGTTCGGCCTTGCGTTAGACAACCTGATCGGCGCCGAGGTCGTCCTCGCGGATGGGCGCATCGTCACTGCCGACACGACTCAGGAGCCGGAGCTTTTCTGGGCTCTGCGCGGTGGTGGCGGCAACTTCGGCGTGGTCACCTCGATGCGTGTCCGGTTGCACCCGATGAACCGGTTGATCGGCGGAATGATCGTGTATCCGTGGTCGCAGGCTGCGACCGTGTTCCGTGGGCTGGGTGAGGTGTTGTCGACTGCGCCAGATGAACTGACCGTGCAAGGTGGCCTGATGTCGGGCCCGGATGGGAGTCCGGCGGCCTATCTAGCGCCGGCCTGGAGCGGCGATCTTCGTTCGGGTGAGGCCGCCCTCGATGCGCTCGTAAAGCTCGGGACGCCGCTGACTGATCAAGTCGCGCCTATGACCTACGGACAAATGTTGAGTCTGTTCGACGCGTGGGCTGTCCATGGACTGTCCTGGGCGATTCGCACCCGGACCGTCGTGGCGTACACGCCTGAGGTCATCGATGTGCTCGTCGAAGCGGGGCGGACATTGACCTCGGTGCGCAGCGGTATCCCCATCCACAATTTTCACGGCGCATCGACTCGCGTCGCGCCCGACGAGACCGCGTTCGCCAACCGGCGCGAACATTTCGTGGTCGAGATCGTCGCCGGTTGGGAGTCCGGGGACGGCGCCGCTCATCGCGTTTGGGCCGACGCAGTGTCGGCCGCGCTTGCGCCTCACGCGCTTCCCGGCGGATACCAAAACCTGCTCGGGCCCGATGACCACGAACAGATCGCAAATGCCTACGGCGACAACGGCACGCGCCTTGTCGCCGCAAAGGGGCACTTTGACCCCGACGGTGTTTTCGACGCGATACCGCTTCCGCGCAGAGCCTCCTGTCAGGATTGAATGGGTTGAACCGATCCTGGTCGCGATGTCGAACCGGCCACCGGCTGCGGAATGACATTCGGTGTAATTATTTGAGATTGCCTCGGTTTGTGCTCGGGTGTGCCCAAAATGTGCCCTGTCAGGCGCCGGATTCGCAGTGCAATACCCGGAACTTGTTCAGCGCAACGGTATTCGTTGGCTGCTGACACGGCGACGAGATCGTCGGAGTGCACCGCGGCGCATCAGCCCGCGGCCAGCTTCACCACCTCTGCGTTGTTGCGGTCGGTGACGTAGACGGCGCCCGCCGTGTCCACCGCCACGCCCTGCGGGTCGCCGAGGCCGGTGAACGGCAGGACAGTTTGGGTGTTCGACCCGGCCGCGAGTTTCAGGACCCTCTTGTTGCCGCCGTCGGCCACGTAGACCGCGCCGGTGGTGTCCACCGCGACGCCCCACGGGTTGCTGAGGCCGGTGAACGGCAGGACAGTTTGGGTGTTCGACCCGGCCGCGAGCTTCAGGACCTTGTCGCCGTCGACGACATAGACATCGCCGGCGGTGTCCACCGCCAGGCCGTCCGGGCCGGTGAGGCGGGTGAACGGCAGGACCGTTGGCGTGTTCGACCCGGCGGCCAACTTCACCACTCGATTGTTGCGGTAGTCGGTGACGAAGACATCGCCTGCGATGTCGACCGCAACACTTCGGGGGGCGACGCCGGAAAACGGCAGCACGGTCTGGGTATTGGATTCTGGCGCTAACTTCAACACTCGGTTGGTTGTGTTATCGACGACGTACGTGTTGCCGGCGGTGTCGACCGCCACGCTCTCGGGGAAGCCGAGGCCGGTGAACCGCAGGTCTGTTTGGGTGTTCGACCCGGCCGCCAACTTGACCACCCGGTTGCGGTGGTCGCCGGCGCTACCGTTGTCGACGACGTAGACATTGCCGGCAGTGTCCACCGCCAGCCCCCACGGATCGTCGAGGCCGGTGAACGGCAGCACCGTTTGTCGGCACGCTGGCGGCGCCGTTGCCTGCGCCGACGCGAGCTTCACCACTCTGTTGTTTTCGCCGTCGGCCACATACACAGTTCCCGCGGTGTCCACCGCCGCACTTTCGGGGCCCGTGAGGCCGGTGAACGGCAGCACCGTCTGGGTGCAAGATCCGGCCGCCAACGTCACCGCCGAGTTATTGAAATAGTCTGTGACAGTAAGCCTTCCGGCGGTGTCCACCGCCACTCCGATGGGGCCTTGGAGGTCGTTAAACGGCAGTACGGCCTGGGTGTTTGCCCCCGCCGCCAACTTCACCACCCGTTTGCTGCCGAAGTCGGCGACGTAGACGGTGCCAGCGCCGTCGACCGTGACACCGCGTGGGAGGCCGAGATGGGTGAACGGCAGCACCGACTGAGATGTCGACCCGGCCGGCAACTTGACCACCCGATGATTGAGGTAGTCGGCGACGTAGACGGCGCCGGCCGCATCCACTGCCACGCCATCCGGGCCGTTGAGGCCGGTGAACGGCAGCACCGTCTGGGTG
>Ga0310917_10001516_pt1 | contig 11076 bp, 9 predicted proteins | sample GREbulkMGLF178_FD_203531 | JGI IMG/M metagenome (GOLD analysis project Ga0310917, IMG submission 203531) | Lab enrichment of tropical soil microbial communities from Luquillo Experimental Forest, Puerto Rico - GRE.bulkMG.LF178 | ecosystem: Environmental > Terrestrial > Soil > Tropical forest >... | reverse complement strand
CCAGTTCTTCACCTCCCTTCGCGACGCGCAGGTCCCCGTGACCCTGCGCGAATATTTGACGCTCATGGAGGCGCTCGACGCCGACCTCGCCGAGCAGACCGTCGAGAATTTCTATTACCTGTCGCGTGCGGCGCTGGTGAAGGACGAGCGCAATCTCGACAAGTTCGATCGTGTGTTCGGCACCGTCTTCAAGGGGCTGGAAAACCTGCTCGACGCCATGGAGAAGGCGGAGATACCGGCCGAATGGCTGAAAAAGCTCGCCGAAAAATACCTCACCGAGGAGGAGAAGAAGCAGATCGAGGCGATGGGCTGGGACAAGCTCATGGAGACGCTGCGCAAGCGCCTCGAGGAACAGAAGGGCCGCCATCAGGGCGGTAGCAAGTGGATCGGCACCGCCGGCACCTCGCCCTTTGGCGCCCATGGTTACAATCCCGAGGGCGTGCGGATCGGACAGGAGAAGAACCGCAATTTTCGCGCGGTGAAAGTCTGGGACCGCCGCGAATTCAAGGACCTCGACGGCAATGTCGAGCTTGGCATCCGCAACATCAAGATCGCGCTCAGGCGCTTGCGCAAATTCGCCCGCACCGGCGCGCCGGACGAACTCGACCTCGACACCACGATCCGCGAGACCGCCAATCACGGCTATCTCGACGTGGTAATGCGGCCGGAGCGGCGCAATGCGGTGAAGGTGCTCGTATTCTTCGACATCGGCGGCTCGATGGATTCCCATATCGAGCAGGTGGAAGAATTGTTCTCCGCCGCGAAGAGCGAGTTCAAGCACATGGAATATTTCTACTTCCACAACTGCCTCTATGAGGGCGTGTGGAAGCAGAACAAGCGGCGCTTCACCGACCGCACCCCGACCTGGGACGTGCTGCACAAATATCCGCATGACTACAAGTTGGTGTTCGTCGGCGACGCCTCGATGTCGCCGTACGAGATCATGGTGCCCGGCGGCTCGGTCGAGCACGTCAACGAAGAGGCGGGTTCGGTCTGGCTCGAGCGCATCGTCCGCACCTATCCGCATGCAGTGTGGCTCAACCCCGTGGCGCAGCGGCACTGGGATTATTCGGAATCGACCACGATCATCCGCCGCATCTTCTCGCAGCGCATGTATCCGATTACGATCGAAGGTCTCGAAAACGCCATGAAGGAATTGGTGCGCTGAAGCCTTCGACGCGCCCCCGAGGATGACGCCAGGAAACCCAGGGAGGCACAAATGCCCCAAACCATTCGCCGCGGCATCAAGGCCATGATCGAGGAGGCCAATGCCGAGATCGAGACCTTGAGCGCGTCCGACGCCATCAAGGCGGCGCAGCGCGATGACGTCGTCATCGTCGATATCCGCGATCCCCGCGAGATCGAGCGCGACGGCAAAATTCCTGGTGCGTTCTCCTGCACCCGCGGCATGCTGGAGTTCTGGATCGATCCGGCAAGCCCTTACGCGAAGCCAATCTTCCAGCAGGACAAGAAATTCGTCTTCCACTGCGCCGGCGGCCTGCGCTCGGCGCTTGCCGCCAAGACGGCGCAGGACATGGGGCTGAAGCCGGTCGCGCATATCGGCGGCGGGTTTGCCGCCTGGCGCGACGCCGGCGGCCCCGTAGAGAAATGGGAACCGAAGAAGAAGGGTTAGCAAGCATGACTGCTGCCGCACACGACCCACTCGTATCCACCGACTGGCTTGCCGCGCATCTGAACGATGCCAACGTCAGAGTCGTCGACGCCTCGTTCAAATTGCCGGGCGTCACGCCGTTACCGAAGGACGACTATCTGAACGCTCACATCCCGGGTGCGGTGTTCTTCGACGTCGACGCCGTGTCTGACCACGCAAATCCGTTGCCGCACATGTTTCCGAGCGCCGAGCAGTTCGGCCGTGATGTCGGCGCGCTCGGCATCGGCAGCGACGACACGGTCGTGGTCTACGATGCCGGCGGCTGGGTGGCCGGCCCGCGTGCCTGGTGGATGTTCCTCGCCTACGGCCACGACAAGACCTTCGTGCTCGACGGCGGTTTGAAGAAATGGCGCGCCGACGGGCATCCGATCGAGAGCGGCGCCGTGACACCGAAACCTGCCGCCTTCAAGGCGTCCTTCGACGAGCGGCGTGTCCGCTCGATCCGGCAGATGATCGCAAATGTCGCAAGCAAGGCCGAACAGGTGATCGACGCGCGCGCGAGCGAGCGTTTCGAGGGCCGCGTCGCGGAGCCGCGGCCGGGCCTGCGGGCAGGTCACATTCCCGGCAGCCGCAACCTTCCCTACAACAGGCTGTTCGATGCGGCGACCGGCACCATGAAACCGCTTGCTGAGCTGCGCGCGGAATTCTCAGCCGCCGGCGTCAAGCTCGCTGCGCCGATCGTGACAAGTTGCGGGTCCGGCGTTTCCGCGGCGGTCCTGACGCTCGCGCTCTACCGGCTGGGCGTGGAAAATCCGGCGCTCTATGACGGCTCCTGGTCGGAATGGGGACAGGCCGACGGGCCGCCGATCGCGACCGGGCCAGCCTAGTTAGAGCGCGATGGCGAAAAGCTGTCGCGCTCTCCGTCCGCGCCTCTAGCGCGTCTTGTGCGTGGCGGCGATCAACTGCGGCAGTTGCGGCGCCGGCGGCATCTGCAGCGTCTGCTGCTGTCCGAACGGGTCGATCAGCGCCTGGGCTGCGGCCGCCTGCTTGGCGAGGAGCGCGCGGCGTGCGGCCATCCGTCGACGCTCTTTCGTGCGCTCCGCCCGCAAGCGCTTCTTTTCCTCCTGGTCGGATTCCGCTGCTTTCTTTGCCGCGTCGGCTTCGATTGCAACGGCAGGACCGCCGAGCGTCGCGATCCGGGGAGACACGGAACCGGACTCCGGCGCGCCTGCCGGATCGGGCTTAAGCTCGGACGTTGCTTCGATCCCGGTCTCCTGCGCCGCTGGTGAAGTGGTAGTTGCCGATGGCGAAGTCTCCCCGGTCGGTGCGAGCCTCACCTCATCGGTGACGCCAGGCTTCTCCGTTGCGAGCGCTGCCATCGCAGGCGGCGTGTCAGCCGGTTTCAACACATCTGCCGGCGGGGTCTCGGACGTCGCGGATTCATTTGTCGGCGGAATCTCCTGCGCGGCAGGCGCCGCCGCTGACTGGGACTCTGCTTGTGGCGCAGCGACCGTGGGAACCACCGGTGCGGGGCCGGACAGTGATCGCGCTGCTCCCGGCAGTTCGGCGGCTCTCGGTTCGGACGCGCCCGGCTCGACATTCAGCATGGCGAGCACAGGCCGCGTGGTCTCTTCGGACTGCGCAAGTCGGGGCTCGGGGGCGGCGCGCCACGATGGATTGGCCGCGAATTCCTCGTGTGCCGACCGAAACAGCGCAGCCGCGCCGAGGCCGAACACCAGGATCGAGACCGACAACAGGATCGCCGCAAGCAGGAATCGGAAGCCGGGGAGCATCGCGTGGCAAAAATTTCGCCTCGCAGGATCGCTGCGAAGGCCCTGGGCTTGGAGGGACGCGGTGAGAACTCTGTTAGCCGGATTGGCCGCTTCGCTATCGCGAATCAGGCTCGATTCGAAGATACCGCAAGCGCTTCTGCTCGGCTGTAAAAAATGAATCTAGCGCAGCACAGGCCACAGGCAAAATCGGCCCTTTAATTCCAGGAAAAAATCGGCTTTTAAATTCCAGGACGAGGCCCGAACGGAACGGCCGAGAGATCACAAAATACTGAAATCTGACGCGAATCGGCCGAATTTGTCTTGAATGCGCCGCTATCTTCGGTCATCTGCCGTTAACGGTCCGGTGTCGGCTTGGGGACTATACAAGACCAATGATGTTCAGACATTTCCTGACGATTTGTGCTGCTGTAACGGCAGGCGCGGCGGCGGTTTCGCTTGCGCATGCCCAGCAAGCCTATCCGCCGCCACCCGGTTCCGTTTATTCGCCGGCTCCGGGCCCATATCCTTATCCGCCCGGCCCCTATCAGGGTGACTATCGCCGCGATGGTGGCCGTGGCATGCCTGATTTCGACGCGCTGGACGACGACGAGCCGAATGTGACGGCGCTTCCGCCGCCCGGTCCCACCGGCCCGATTTTGTCGCCTGACGACCCCCGCTACGCTCGCGCGGTCCCAACGGGTCCGATCATGTCTCCGGACGATCCGCGCTATGGCCGGCCCGCCGGTCCGCCACCGGTGGTTTATGCGGACCGTCCGCCCGGTCCACCGCAGCCTTATCCGGGCGCCTACGCCGATCCAAACGCGCCGCGTCCGCCCGGGGCGGTCGGCGCGCCAAACGTTACCGGCTCGGTCCAGCAGGCGCCGCCGGTCGGCGCCGACGGCAGGCCGTTGACCATTGCCGCGCTGCCGCCGGAAGAGCAGCCGGAGGTCGGGCCCGCGCAGCTTTCGCCGAACCTGCGACGGCAGGAGGTATCCTTCGTCACCAAGGAGCCGGCAGGAACGATCGTCGTCGATACCCCCAACACCTACCTCTATTACGTGCTCGGTAACGGCCGCGCCATTCGCTACGGCGTCCGCGTCGGCCGCGACGGTTTCACGTGGACCGGCGTGCAAAAGATTTCCAAGAAGGCCGAGTGGCCGGATTGGTTCCCGCCGACCGAGATGATCGAGCGTCAGCCCTATCTGCCGCGCTTCATGGCCGGCGGCCCCGGCAATCCGCTCGGTGCGCGCGCAATGTATCTGGGCTCGACCGTCTACCGCATTCACGGCACCAACCAACCCTCCACCATCGGCAAGTTCGTTTCCTCCGGTTGCATCGGCATGCTGAACGAGGACGTCTCCGACCTGTTTGACCGCGTGAAGGTCGGCACCCGCGTCGTCGTCTGGCCGGGCGGTCCGCCGCCGGGAACCACGACGGCTTCGGCGCAGCCTGTGCCCGGACCCGCAGCCGGCCCTGCGGCTCCGTCGAGGCAAATGTCGGCTGGTCCCGCGCCCGGCATGCAGCCGACCGTGGTGCCGCCGCTGCCGCCGCCGGTCACGGTGCGATAAGCCGCAAACTGTTCGTCGCTTGCGCTTCCGGCAATAGCGGTTGAAGTTCGAAGCTACGCCAATCGCCGGGGCGACTCGCCCTTGAACCAGGCGTCGATGCCTTCGACCATCTGGGTATAGTGATTGCGAAAGCTTTCCTCGGTGGCGTAGCCGAGATGCGGCGTCAGCACCATGTTGTCGAGCTTGCGAAAGGGATGATCAAGCGGCAGCGGCTCGACCGAGAACACGTCGATGCCGGCACCTGCGATCTTCCTCTGCTGCAAGGTCTCGAGCAGCGCCTGCTCGTCGACGATCGGCCCGCGCGCGGTGTTGACCAGATAGGCTGTCGGCTTCATGCGCGCGAGGTCTTCGCGCCCGACCAGCCCCCGCGAGCGTGGGCTCAGCACCACATGGACGGTGACGATATCGGCGGTCGAAAACAGTTCCTCCTTGGTGGCATAGGTCACGCCGACTTCCTTGCAGCGGTCCGCCGTCAGGTTCGGACTCCAGGCAATCACGTTCATGCCGAAGGCCTGCGCCAGCTTTGAGACCTTGCCGCCGAGCTTGCCAAGGCCCACCACGCCGAGCGTCCGTCCTTCGATCTCGATGCCGACGAATTTCTGCCAGGACTCGCCGCCATGCATACGCGAGTTCTCGCGGCCAATCTTGCGCGTCAGCTCCAGGATCAGGCCCATCGTCAGCGGCGCGGTCGGATCGCGCGCCCATTGCGTACCGCACAGCACGACCTTGTGGTCCTTGGCGGCTTCCATGTCGATGGCGAGGTTCCGCATCCCCGAGGTGATCAGAAGCTTCAGCTTGGGTAGCGCCGCAAACAGGCTGCGCGGAAACGCCGTGCGCTCGCGCATCGCGCAGATGATCTCGAAATCCTTCAGCGCGGTTGCGGCTGCTTCCTGGGAGGCGAAGGGCTGGTTGAAAACGGTGATGTCGACGCGGTCGGTGATCTTCGACCAGTCGGCGATGGTCAAAGCGAGATTGTAATAGTCGTCGAGGATTGCACAGCGCAGCCGCGTCATTGGGGAGGTCCGTTCAGAGCGAGGTGACGGCCCGGAAGGAAGGCCGACAGAACGTCCCATCGTTGCGCGCCCGGCGCAGGCGCGCAAGCCGCGTCAAGCTTCAAAATTGCCCTGGAACAGGTGCCGGCGGCTCAGACGTCGCCGGATTTCAAGCGATAGAGCGCCTGATCGCCATACTTGGCGCGCCAGGCGGGGCCCGGGCCGCGCATGTAATGCAGTTCCGGCCGGTAGGGGTGAAAGGCGGTGGCGAAGAAGCGCTGCCAGAAGGCCTTGAACCCGGTGACCGGGCTGGATTGTCCGGCGCGGTCGACCGCCGGGGCCCGAAGGGAAGCCGAAATGATCGTTGCCATGACGCGGGCTCGCTGTTCTTGTCCGCGGCTCTGGCCGCGTTTGACGCGGCTTTGCCGCGTCGGAAGCCAGCTTTGGCCCGATTCATTAAAAGATAGTTTCAATTGTTCTGATTTGCCGGAGTCATGGTATCGAGCCGGTATTCGTCCGTGGTGAACGAATTGAAAACGAGTGCCCGGACCGCCAAATCGCCTCTCTCGCGGCGACCCGGGAGGAAACTTCTGAACCGCCGAGGCTGGTTGCTCTTTCGCGGCCCCGCCGCTACATGAGCCGCAGCAAAATTCCGACAAATCGCAGGATTTACCGTTAGGCAGCTCAATGGCCCGTCAGTTCGTCTATTTCATGCAGGGTCTGTCCAAGACCTATCCCGGCAATCGCAAGGTGCTCGATAACGTCCATCTGTCGTTCTATCCGGACGCCAAGATCGGCGTGCTCGGCGTCAACGGTTCCGGCAAATCGACGCTGCTCAGAATAATGGCCGGCATCGACAAGGAGTATAACGGCGAGGCTTGGGTCGCCGAGGGCGCCCGCGTCGGCTATCTCGAGCAGGAGCCGCAGCTCGATGCCAAGCTCACCGTGCGCGAGAACGTCATGCAGGGCGTGGCCAAGCAGAAGGCGATCCTCGACCGCTACAACGAGCTTGCCACGAACTACTCGGACGAGACCGCCGACGAGATGACCAGGCTGCAGGACGAGATCGAGGCGGCAGGCCTTTGGGATCTCGACAGCAAGGTCGACCAGGCGATGGACGCGCTGCGCTGCCCGCCCGACGACGCCGACGTGACCAAACTGTCGGGCGGCGAGCGGCGCCGCGTCGCGCTGTGCCGCCTTTTGCTCGACCAGCCCGAGCTTCTGCTGCTCGACGAGCCGACCAACCATCTCGACGCCGAATCCGTGTCGTGGCTGGAAGGACATTTGCGCCAGTATCCCGGTGCGATCCTGATCGTCACCCACGACCGCTACTTCCTCGACAATGTTACGGGCTGGATCCTCGAGCTCGATCGCGGCAGAGGCATCCCCTACGAGGGCAATTATTCCTCCTGGCTGGTGCAGAAGCAGAAGCGGCTTGCGCAGGAGGGCCGCGAGGAGGCCGCCCGCGAGCGCACGCTGGCGCGCGAGCAGGAATGGATCGCGGCTTCGCCGAAGGCGCGTCAGGCGAAATCCAAGGCGCGCTATACGCGCTATGAGGAACTGCTCAAGCAGGCGAGCGAGAAGCAGACCCAGACCGCGCAGATCATCATCCCCGTCGCCGAGCGGCTCGGCGCCAATGTCATCGACTTCGAGGGCCTGAGCAAAGGCTATGGCGACCGCGAGCTGATCGAGGATCTCACCTTCAAGCTGCCGCCCGGCGGCATCGTCGGCGTGATCGGCCCGAACGGCGCCGGCAAGACCACGCTGTTCCGGATGATCACGGGCCAGGAAAAGCCGGACAAGGGCACCATCACCATCGGCGAGTCCGTCCATCTCGGCTATGTCGACCAGTCGCGCGACGCGCTCGACGGGTCGAAAACCGTGTGGGAGGAGGTTTCCGGCGGCAACGAATTGATCCTGCTCGGCAAGCGCGAGGTCAATTCGCGCGGCTATTGCTCGTCCTTCAACTTCAAGGGCGCCGACCAGCAGAAGAAGGTCGGCTCGCTGTCGGGCGGCGAGCGCAACCGCGTGCATCTCGCCAAGATGCTGAAATCCGGCGCCAACGTGCTGCTGCTCGACGAGCCGACCAACGATCTCGACGTCGACACGCTTCGCGCGCTGGAAGAAGCGCTGGAGGATTTTGCCGGCTGCGCCGTGATCATCAGCCATGATCGCTGGTTCCTCGACCGCATCGCAACTCACATGCTGGCCTTCGAAGGCGACAGCCATGTCGAATGGTTCGAAGGCAATTTCCAGGATTACGAGAAGGACAAGATGCGCAGGCTGGGTCAGGATTCCATCATCCCGCATCGGCTGAAGTACAAGAAGCTGACGCGATGATGATGAGGAGGTTGGCGCTCATCGCTGCGGTGGTCGCAGCCGTCTGCGGCTCATTGCCCGCCTGCGCCGCCGACGCCGCCTTCACACAATTCGTCACCTCGCTCTGGCCGGAGGCGCAAGCCGCCGGCGTCTCGCGCGCGACGTTTGATCGCGAGACCGCCGGCCTCGAGCCCGACTACAAGCTGCCCGATCTGATTCTGCCGGGGCGACCCCCAACCGGTGCGCCGGCGCAGGCGGAGTTCGTGCAGGTGCCAGCCGACTACATCAGGGAAGCCTCCATCGCGCGCCTTGCGGGCGAGGGGCAGAAGCTGATGCAGCAATATCGCGATGCGCTTGCCGCAATCGAAGCGCGTTTCGGCGTACCCGGCACCATCGTACTCGCAATATGGGGCCGCGAGACCGATTACGGCCGCTACACGCTGCCCTATGACGCGGTGCGCGTGATGGCAACGCAGGCCTATGTCGGCCGGCGCAAGGATACTTATCGCAACGAGTTCATCCTCGCGTTGAAGATCCTGGGCGAAGGCGCCGTCAGCCGCAAGGACATGCGCGCCTCCTGGGCCGGCGCGACCGGGCTCACGCAGTTTCTCCCATCCGAATACTACAAGCACGGCGTCGATCTCGATGGCGACGGCCGCATTGACATCTGGCATTCCGTGCCGGATGCGCTCGCCTCAGCCGCAAAGCAGCTTGTCGACAAGGGTTGGCAGAAGGGTGTGCGTTGGGCGTATGAAGTGACGGCGCCGGCCAATGTCGACTGCACCATGGGCGTGCCCGACGTGACGCGACCGATCAGCGAATGGCTGCGCGCGGGCTTTGTGCCGGTCCGCGGCCAAGGGCTTACGCCGGCCGAACAGGCTGAGCCGGCGTCGCTGCTGCAGCCCGAAGGCATCTACGGGCCGTCCTTTCTGACCACGAAGAACTACTTCGTCATCAAGGAATACAATTTCTCCGATCTCTATGTGCTGTTCGTCGGCCATCTCAGCGATCGCATGAAGAGTCCGTTGCCGTTCGCCACGCAGTGGTCGGCCTCGGCGCAACTGCGCACGGCCGATGTCGAAGCGATGCAGCGTCACCTCACGCGCATCGGGCTCTACAAGGACAAGATCGACGGCAAGGCCGGGATGCTCACGCGCGCCGCGCTCGGCGCCTATCAGAAATCCGCTCACCTGAAGGTGGACTGCTGGCCAAGCGTAGCGGTGCTGCGTTCGATCGAAGCTGCGCGGTAAGCCGCGGTCGCGCGTCCAGCAAGCGCGCGCAAGAAAAAAGCCCGGCCGAGATGTCGGCCGGGCCTGTGATCAACTTACTGACGCAAGTTCAGTAACAGACGCGGACCGGCTGAAACACCCAGCCGTAGCCGTCCCAATAGCGCTGCTGCTGCCAATAGCAGCCCGGAGGAACCGGCGGCGGTGCGGGCTCGACATACACCGGGGCGGGATAGGCCGGACGGCTGGAGGCGATGGCGCCGCCGACAATCGCGCCGCCGATCAGGCCCGCCGCCACGCCCGCAGCGACGCTGCCGTTTCCGGCTTGCGCGGGGGCGACGGGTACCAGCGACGCAGCGATCGTCGCAATCGCGAGACCCGCAGCAATGGTCTTCTTCATTTCGTTGGTCTCCTGGAGGTGGCGCGCCTTGCGGCAGCGCCGGGGTTTTGGGGGATGTGCTTAACGCTCGATTTTGGAATTCGCCGTTACGCTAGAAAAACGCACAAACAGTCAATCCCCGGTAAACAGGTGGCACCGCGTGACCTGAAAAGGGATGTTTCTCTGGCCTCAAATTGAATGACGTCCCGAAAAACGGGACGTCACCCACTGATTCCGTCAAGCTGAACGTCAGCCGCAGACGCGGACGTTGCGCACGCGCCAGGCGAAGCCGTCCCAGAAGCGCTGATGCTGCCAATAGCAGGGGCCATAGGGGCCGCCGCTATAGGCCGGGCCGTAGTAGCCGTAGCCCGGGCCGTAATAATATCCGGGGCCATAGTAATACGGGCTCGATGCAATCGCGCCGCCCACGATGGCGCCGCCGATCAGTCCGGCTGCTAGTCCCGGGCCCCACCAACCGCGCCATGCCTGCGCAGGCGAGGCGGTCGAAACGGCTAGCGTGGCGACGGCAGCCAGTGCCATCAGTGTCTTCTTCATGGCAGTCCCTTTCTCAAATGCCAGAGCGCTTCGTTCCGACAAAAGTTCCACATACACCTTGAACGACCAATGAACGGCCGCGCCACACTTGGCGACCAATCATGGCTGCACCGTGTCATATTGTGCGATGCAGCATGGGAACCTTGGGAGAGATCGGTGAACGGCGCGATGGTGGGTTTTCTGGTCGCGGTCGGCGTCACCTCGACGTTCATCTTCGCCTTGTCCAAGCGGATGGAGCGCAGGCGCGCGGGTTGGGGATCTTCGCGCCGGCCGATTGGGTCTGCGGATGATGGCGGCCTTTCCTCGCGCAGCGACAGTTGGAGCTTTGCAAGCTGGTTTGGCTGTTTCAATTCTAGCAATCCTTTCAATGGATTAAGTGGTTCTGCCGTGTCGGTTTTACCGGGCGTTTTACCGGAAATATTCATTTTTCGTTCCCCTCGTTGAGCTGTCGAATGATGGCTCTGGTGGCTGCGGAGCGGTCGACATAGCGGCGGATAATCCGCTCCACGCTCTCCTCATCCCACGCCATGATTTCCGCGATTACGCGCACGGGCAGCCGCGCGAGGTAGAACTTCGTCGCTGCGGTTCCTCTCAGATCGTGAAAGTGCAGTTTGCGTTCACGCAGTCCTGCGGTGAGCGTGGCCATGCTGAAT
>Ga0310917_10001514_pt1 | contig 11077 bp, 9 predicted proteins | sample GREbulkMGLF178_FD_203531 | JGI IMG/M metagenome (GOLD analysis project Ga0310917, IMG submission 203531) | Lab enrichment of tropical soil microbial communities from Luquillo Experimental Forest, Puerto Rico - GRE.bulkMG.LF178 | ecosystem: Environmental > Terrestrial > Soil > Tropical forest >... | reverse complement strand
AGTGACGAGAACAAAGAGGTAGTGAGGCTGGCCATGGCCTTGGTGGGAACGCTTACAGGGATAACCCTAGGGCTGCTGATCGGTTCGGCGAAGACTTACTACGACACTCAGAGCAACGAACTCACGCAGGTGTCGGCGAACGTGGCCCTTTTGGGCCAGCTCCTTCAGTACTACGGGCCAGAAGCGAACGGAGCCCACGAATCATTGCGATTGGCCGTCGAGCGGGTTTTAGCGGAAAACTGGCCAAAGGAGCGAGCACGGAACTGGCAGCCCACGCCGAAAGCAGGCCGCATCCAAGAAGTTTATGAACAGCTTCGAGCTCTTGCACCCAAGGACGAGGAGCATCGAATGATGCAGTCCGAGGCCCTAGCTCTGCTTAAAAATCTAGCACAGCTACGGTGGCTGATGATTGAACAGAGTAGCGCAACGGTACTGCGGCCGCTGCTATTCGTGATGATTTTTTGGATCACGAGTATTTTCGTCAGTTGGGGCCTGTTTTCACGTGCGAACGCGACTTCAGTAACGACCTTTGTTGTAGCTGCGTTGTGCGTGTCTGGTGCAATTTTTTTAGTGCTTGAAATGTATACGCCTTACAAAGGTTTGTTGCGCCTTTCAAGCGCGCCGCTCCGTTTGGCCTATGATTCTCTTGCGCGATAAGCCGACTCTCTCGCGGTGGGCTATCCGATCCGCTCTCACGGACGCGGCTTCGTAGCGAAACATTGTTCGGTCTCAGCATGCGCACCTCCCTCCAAACAAGGACTTTCGCCATGATGCACGAAGAAAAGCCTGGCTGGAAAAAGCGAGCTCTCAACGAATTGCGAAAGCTCTCCATAACCGTCATCTACCTCTGGATACTCTTAAGCGTCTTTACACTCCATCGCGAAATCATCCTTGCGAGCTACCACATCAATTATTCGGCGAAGTTTGGTTTTGCGTTTATCAATGCGGTGATCCTGGCTAAATTCATGTGGTTGGGAGAAATCCTGCATGTCGAAAAGAAGGCTGCCGGGAAAGCCTTGTTGTATTCGACGCTTTGGAATGCTGCCCTTTTCGCCGTCATCCTAATGGTCTGCCACCTTGTGGAGGAAGCGCTGGTCAAGGTCTGGCACGGCCACTCTTTCGCCGCGAGTTTTTTCGAAGCGGTTGCAGACCCGAGAGCTATGTTCGCTACGATGCTGCTTATGTTTGTGGTGTTAACCCCTTTCTTTTTTGCAAAGGGGCTGATTGAGATTTTGGGCAAGGATGAAATAAAAAGACTTTTGTTGAAGGCTCACACCGAGGGTAGCGCCGCGAACCAATTCAGTATTCGCTGCATTCCTGTTGAAATGGACTGAAGATGGTCAAGCAACTTCCTAAAGAAGGCTGAGCGTTGAGCAATGTCAGGGCGCATCTCTACTGCACTTTGTTGTGCTGGGCGTTGCCGCCCCACTCGTACCAACCGTCGGCATCTTTGCTGCCGGTCTTCAGGCAAATCAGCCGGCCGTCGGCGCTCCCGGCGTACACGTTTCCTTTGGCAAGCGCGGGCTGAAAGGTCATAGGAGCATTCAGCGCGTACGAGAAACCAACGCGGCCGTCGCTCTGCCGCACCGATAGCAGGTAGCCGCCCGCTCCGGCCAGATACATATAATCGCGGCCCATGGATGGCGGAGAAAAAAGCTGGTTATTCGGACCGGACTTCCCGCCCACCACATCGGCTTGCCAAGTCTGCTGCCCGTCGGCAGCGCGCACGGAATTGATTTTGCCTCCCTGCGCGTTCAGCACCTGGCCCTTGCTCAACGCCGCGCGCGAGCCCTGATACGCCCAGGCGCCCACAACTGTGTTCACACCCACGTTTTGTGCGGCGCTTTTGAGCTGCGCGCTGGGGGGCGCGGCGCTGAATCCCACCGATGCGTCCATCGCGGATACCTGCGCTGCAGAAAGCGCCACGCCGCCACCGTTCCGCGATTCCAGATAATCTGCGTTGCCCGCAGCCAACAGCTCCTTGTCTTTTGCCTCACCTTTCCTGGCGTCCACTCGAGCCAAGCCTTCGTTCGTATCCTTGCCCGCTTGCTGTTTGCGTGTCTCGTAGAGATTGCCGCCGGAGACTACAGGAGCGCTGGTGGCCGCATTTCGCTTCACCCAGATCACCTCGCCGTCCGCCGCGTTCAGCGAGTACGATGTGCCATCGAAAGTCGTGAAATATACCGCGCCATCGGAAATTACCGGGGCCGTAATCACGTCTCCCGCGATTTGCTGCTCCCAGATGTGCCGGCCGGTTTTCAGTTCCGCGGCCAGCAAGCGATGACTCCCTCCCGGTGTAGCAGGCCGCGGATGATACTTCACCTGCTGCTTCTCGAGCCTTCCGGTCGCGGCAGGGTGTGCCATGTACAGGACATCCTTGTCGATCGCCGGCTGGCTCATCAGCGGATCGCCTAGCCATTCCTGCCACAACAGCCGGCCGGTTTTCTCATCGACCACAACCAGCGTGCAGCTCTCGGTGTTGAACGCGACCGCGCCGTCGTACACTACCGCGGCAGTTGGCCCGTCGTCGCCGGTTTGAACTTTCCAGATGATCTTGCCGGTGTCCGAGTCCACGGCGTAAAACTCGTGCGAGCCGTAACCTCCTCCGACAAACAACATGCCGTTGTCGTAGGCGGGCGTGGCGATTGGATGGTTGCCCGGCAGCCGCAGCACCCAGCCGGTCTTGCCGTCTTCGGTGGCAAAGCTCACCGCCTTTAAGTCGCTAGCTGGCTCAGGAAGACGCACATTCATCGCGGCGCTCAGGTCAATCCGTTGTGTGATCTCTTTCGCGGAGCCCTTTGTTGTCTTGCCGGCGCCACCGATTTCTTTTCCGGCGCTCGTTCGCCTCGCCCCGCCGCTCCCACGGCCAGACCATGCAACTCCGGTGGTCCCCGCAATCAACATCAAACTGAGACCCGCAAAAGCCATCCGTCTTGAGCCGCTGACCATACGTGCCTCCTGCGCGCTGCACCACGATGCTTCCGTCCGCGCACACAGGTAGAACGATCCCGCCGCCAAATCTTGCGACGTTTGTGACTGCCAAGCGAGACACTCCGTTCGCAGAGCGAAGAACGAGGCGAACTCCCCTTGTCATATATCATGATATATATCTAAGGGAGACTTTATGCCTCGTACCGCAAAGCGATTTAAGAACGGCCGAAGCCAAGCCGTGCGCTTGCCCTCCGAATTCCGATTCGAGGGCGAGGAATTCGCCGGGATGAGAACACGGGGGGACGTGATCCTGTCGCGGAGACCCGCCTCCTGGGATAACAGATCGCAATGATGGCTGATCGCTTGCGATCTCAAGGAGTCTTAACCGGAGCAAGAATGATGAGCAGGGTGGTGCCCTGTCTTGGCGGTTCAGGCTTCGGAGGCGGCATCGTTCCCGTGCGTTTCACTTCTTGTGACACAACCGTTTCAGGTGTCTCCATGACCGCTGTTGCCGAAATGTTCATTCCCTCTCTGAGCCCCCAAGCATCGGTCTCCTGACCGTTGACCATGAATCGCTGCCCTCTCGGAATGCTAAAGGACTGGTTCGTGCCGTCTTCCAAGGAGAGAATGACCGAATTCGGCGGACTGACACGCCAGACTCTACCTGTCACGCTCCTTACTGTGGTGATCATTCTCGGTGTGGTGGTCGTGATCATAGTCCGCTGCAGCTTCATACCCGGTTTGAGATCGTGAATCGTCAATTCCTTGCCGGCCACAGTCACGGTCTTGTCGTTCGGAACATTCGGAAAATGCCTAAGCCCCCCGTCCTCGGTCTTGACGATTAGATCGTTGCCGGAAATGTACACGACCTCCGCGGTGTCGATCTTGACAGTCTGCGACGCCGGTCCTTCCTCGACAGTAGTTTCTGTTTTCACCTGCGCGTTTGCAGTAAATGCCAAGGTAATCCAAAGAAGGCCTGCTCCGGACAGGCCAACTTGAATGCGTTGCCAGGGTTTGCGTGAAATCATGTTTGGTTCTCCTCAACGCTAGCTTTCTGGTGATTAGAATTCGAACCTTGAAGCGGTCTCCCTGTGAGCAACTTGATCGTATAACGATGGCGACTCCAACGCCTGCATTTTTTCTTGGCTCGCAGCCACTTGCTGGTGCTTCTGATCTCCCGCGCCAGGTTCTCGGTTGCCGGACGGGCGCGCGCCCGGCAATTCGGAGTTAATCAGGGCCTACTGGTTTATCGACACCTCGTCTACCTTGCGGAATGAACCCTGGAACGCCGGTTTTCACTACTTCATTCATTCTCTGTCTCGTCTGAATTCGATTTATTTCGTCCAGCGCGTCCTCCGGAAGGGAGGATATGTCGAAATTCTCTCTCGCGCGGGGCGCACTCCTCGGAGTGGTGAGCACTGCCGTGCCACGCTGCACCGCCCAAGCCAGCAATACCTGTGCCGGCGTCTTTCCAACTCGCGCGGCGATAGCCGCAATGACTGGATCTTCGAGCGGCCCCGGCCTCATCCCGTGACCTAGTGGTGCAAAAGCCAAAAACACGATGCCCTTCTCCTTGCAATACCCCAATAGCTCCGTTTCCGGCAGATACGGATGCGCTTCTACTTGGACAACGCCCGGCTTGATTCTCGCGGATTCATAGACGGGCTTCACCTCGTTCAAACCAACGTCTGAAAGTCCGATGGCCCGGCACTTGCCATGATCCACGAGACTTTCCATCGCCTTCCAGGTGTCGAGCAAAGTCACGCCCGGGTCGTAAAGGACATTGCCGTTTTGATCCCGCGGATCTTGGTCGTCCCCAGGTTGAAATGCAAATGGAGTATGAATGAGATACAGATCCAGATACTTCAACCCAAGTCTATCCAGGCTCGCCTTGAAAGCCGGTTCCACCCGCTCGGGCCGGTGATTGGAGTTCCATAGCTTTGTCGTAACAAAAATGTCTTCACGCGCGATCCCTCCAGCGGCGAGCCCTGCCTGCAACGCCGCACCTACCTCGACCTCGTTCCCGTACCGTTCCGCGCAATCGAAGTGTCGAAATCCGGCTTCCAGTGCGTCTCTGGTCGCAGTGATCGTCACGGCTTTGTCGGGAATTAGGGTGCCAAAGCCGAGTGCGGGCATATGGCCGGCTCCCTGGCTGAGCGGGATTCTCTTCATCCGCAGATCAGGAGATGCATTCATTGGTTACACCTCGAAGTTATTTTCTCCGTCCGGCAGCACCGCCCGATTCACTTAGATGCCGGATGTCGCAGACTATCTTCATGCTCAGGGGCGCCCCAGGCATGAGTTCTCGTTGAGCATTTGGGGGCGGTCCACTTTGAATCGAGTAGTTCATCGGCGCGGGTCTCGGGGCGGACCTGGTCCGCGAAATACGAAAGAATCTCGACCTTGCCCGAGGTTGTTACCCCTGCAGCATTCGACGTGGAGCCGTTGCGCGGCGTTTCAAGAAGAGAAGTACGCTTGTGACGCTCGGATCGGACCGACCGACGGGATCTCGCGAAGTCGCTTCCAGGCCTTGTTGGTATCCGCTGCGTCAGTGGATCGACCTTCGCGAGATAGTGGCGGACAAAACTCTCATTCACCATGGCGACCGGGACGCTGCTGGCCGTATCCTGGTCACTGAAGCCGCGGCCTCTCTGGACACGAATCCCGAAAGCTTCGAAGTAGCCGGGTGTAGCCTGCCTGGAATTCCGCGTGCGGTCGCGAGCGCCGATCGATCCGCGACGGTGTGCGGAGTTGTGCTGACGGCAACCGAGAAGAGCTTGTCAAACAGATTGAGCGCCGGCCGAGGACGACGCCGTTTCAGCACGGTCAACTGCGGTCGCAGCACGAAGTTTTCAAAGATGAGATCTCGGCGGTTACGGAAGATTCGAAGGCGCGACCCGAACGCGAGCCAGAGCACGCTGACCATAATCCGATTTATAACAAGAGTGATGGCATCGAGGAGATGCTATGTTATTGATTTCAGCGCTGGCCAGAGTTTTGGCGAGGCACAGGTTTGAATTTGCACAGTTAGCAACTCGGAGTCAACATGCACAGCCGCGCTTTGGTTTTGCGCTCGCTCAGCCGTTCTGCGTTTTGTTCCCTCTCATTTGGCGCTTTTGGTCTGGCATCCCTATCGTTCACTCTCGCCTCGAGCGCCCAGACTTTGAGAGAGGATGTACGTGCCGTTCCCGGCGGCACCAAACAAGATTTCCCCGAACAACTCAAAAAGGCAATAAAGGGGACGAAGAAGGAGGAAGTGCTTGAAGTCGTCGGCATGACCCGCGTCCCAATCGAGAAACCGATAGTAAGAGTTGATAAGCTTATCTTTCGGCCCGGCGCGACCCTGGTAATCACTGGAATCACTGGAACCTATGACAAACCGCTCGTGATTGTTGCAGGGGAACTCATTCTACAAGATCCGTCGGGTACGAGCGCTATAATCCGAGACCGAGATTCGGCGTTCTTTCGTATTCCTCGCCCCGATGGGGCAGCGGGAGATGTAGGCAAGCCTGACTTTCGAGCTCCTTATAAGGGCTCGTCCGCAAATGGAGGGCCGGGCGAAGATGGGCACAACGGCCAACCGGGCTGGCGTTTTATCCCGCCCTCACCGCTGTACATTTTTGTCGGTAAGATGACCCGACCTGATCTTCCCTCTCGGTTCGTGATAGATTTTTCTGGTGTCGATAGCGGCCCCGGAGGTGCAGGTGGAGCAGGCGGTAGAGGTGGCCACGGAGATCAGGGCTTTGCTTCATCTTGTGACATGCTAGTTTTCTGCTCGTCTGGTCCGGGCAGAGGAGGCGACGGTGGCCCGGGGGGCGCGGGCGGTCGAGGAGGGGACGGCGCTCCTGGGGGACCCGGCTTCGACGTTGAGATTGGTGGATCACGGGAGTTTGTCGAACTCGCCCAACAATTCACGATTCTTAACAAGGGGGGCGAACCCGGACCGCCAGGACCTGGTGGCGTTCCTGGCGAAGGCGGGGAAGGAGGTCCCGGAGGCCAGCTTTGCGGTTCATGCACCTCCCGGGGCTATGGCCAGAAGGGACCAACCGGAACTACCTTGGGTCCAGGCAACCCGAGCTACGCACGAGGAGCTGATGGCAAAATCACGTTTGTTTACGACGTCGAGGTCGCAGATCTGCTCCGTCCGTAACGTCAGCTCGTCAAAAAGCCGCGAAGGGCGTGAGATGCAACTTGGGTGCAAAACCCCTGTTTATTCCTCGTCGGCCAGTGAGTCGGATATGTTCCGCCGTGATTCAGCGTAGATGAAAACGGATTAGTTCAGGGAGATTTGCTGACCGCTCGCCAAAATCACGAGCAACTTTAGGATTAATGGGATTACCGCAGAGGGCTGTACCAGATTGTCACAGCCGGATTCAGTTTGAAAGGGGCGGAACCCCGCCCCTTTCCGATTCACCGCCAAGCTTACTGTGCCGAAGCGCCTGCAGCCCGTTCTGCGAGCCTGGCCTCGACCAAGTGCCGGATCAGACGCCGATTGCGCTCTGCGAACGCGAGTTTATCTGCAAGGCAAGTTTCCACAAGTACGCCAACACCGTGATGGCCTGCTAAGTCAGCTGCGGCAACGAGGACCTCATACTCGGCCATCCGAAGGTGTGCGAGATGGTTCAGTTTCGCCAGTACGAAGAGGCGCTTGGCGACTGGGGATTGGATCTCAGCTACTTCCTTGCGGAAATCCTCCAGAAAAGTTTCTTGTAGCCGTCCCGTGGAATTTCCCGGCTTTTCGCCGATGATGCGGAAGCATTCGTCGAGTTTGGCGAGCGTCTGCTTAGAGATGAATGCCCGTGCTTCTATCGCCTCCTTGATCTCCGGCTCCTCCGCGTGCTTACCGATCTCTTGATAGATCTCCGATTGGCGTTCTGTCCTGTTTCGCACATTGCTGAGCAACATGAGGAAAACTTCTTTAGGGGTTCTGGCTGCCATCGTTTTTCTCCGTTAGGTGAATTTGGGCCGCTGGGGTCCCTAACGAGATTACGCACGCGTGAACAATGCCACACACCTGTCAAGAGCGACAGGCCTCCGTGATAGTCCAATCAAAAAGCCGCCTCGAAAGGCTAAGTGATTGCCGCGCCGTGCCTTATGGCCGATTTTTTCCTCATTCGCAGCGAGGAGGCCGGAGGTTCGAATCTTTTTTGCACACCTCGGACACATGCCATTTCGCGTGTCCCGACCTGGAGAGCGCGGACCTTCAGGCCGCTTGTGCCGACGCCGTGAATGTCGCTGCATTCTTCCTGACGAACTCCTGCACGCTCAGCGGCTCCTGCCCCGTTAGCGTCCGCACGTCGTCCGACATTCGGTCGTAGCGTCCCGCTCGGTGCAGATCGGCCATCGTCGCCAGATGGTTCACGAGATAAACCGGCAACCCGCGCTCCAGCAGTACCTGGCGCCACTGCTCCACAGGAATATCGTGATAGGTGATCGGGCGGTCAAGCGCCTTCGAGTACTCTTGCGCATAAAACTGCATGTTCTCGGACTGCGGACCGGTCAGGTGATAGGTCTTGCCAATGTGCGGCCGTGGATTGCCGAGCAGCGTGGCGATCACACGGGCAACGTCTCCAACAGCAACCGGCGACGTCTTTCCATCGCCGAACGGTAGTTGGATCTGATCGGATTCCTTCACCGAATCCGGAGTGAATATCAAGAAGAAGCCTTCAAGCAACACTGTCGGCCGCACATGTACCACCGGCAGGCCGGACCAGTTCAGCGCCTGCTCGGCCAGCCACTGCAGCTTGTGTTGCGGGCTCGGGGTGGTCTCGGTGATGCTCATTTGTGCCAACGTCATCTGCGACATATTAATGAAGGCATTCACGCCGTGATGCTTCGCCACCGCCGCCACATTGACCGTCGCGGCCAGGTACGCGTCCGAAACCGACATCCCGAAGTACATTCTTTCGCAACCGGCAATCGCCCGATGCATCGAATTGAGATCCAGCAGATCGCCGGCCACCACCTCCGCACCCATGGCGCGCAACGCCTGTGCGCGTTCGTCTTCACTACGCACCATCGCACGCACCGTTTCGCCTTGCTTCAACAGCAGTTCCGTGACCGTGCGCCCTATCGCGCCAACGCGGCCCGCCGCGCCAGTGACCAGAATGGGATCTGCCAACATTTCTTCCTCCTGTGCGTTGCCCTAAACCAATGGGAGATCCTCTTTGACGCGCTCGGTGTGACGTTCGCGCCTTTTAGTGTGCGGATGATCGCATTGTCCAACAGAAAACAGGCAAACACCTAAAGGATTTCGCGCTCGGGATGTTTGTCTGTCGCTCGAGTCCGGAGCTAGGCCGGAAACCGGTAACCTTGGTATCGGGACTACCGAGCGAAGGACTTCGGTACAATGGCACCACCATGGAGGATAGCAATGAGATGGCATGTCGCTTGGGCGTTTCTCGCGTTCTATGGTTTCGCAATTCCACTCGCGGCTCAGAACCCTGAGCTTTCCATTGAGGTCAAACGGTATGTGAAGGTGGAAGCACCAAAGGTGGTGCTGACCCACGTACGCATGATTGATGGAACGGGCGGCGCCGCGGTGGAAGATCAAAACGTGGTGATCGAAGGCGGGAAGATCGCGGCCATCGAAAAAGGCGCGGACGTACCCGTTAGCACAGGCGTGACCGTGCAGGACCTTCGAGGATATTCCGTGATGCCCGGCATCGTGGGCATGCACAATCATCTTTATTACCAGAGGCGGCCCAACCTGAAGAGCGACTGGAGCGGAGAAGCGCCGCTGCTGCTACCGCAGATGACATTTTCGGCGCCACGTCTCTATCTGGCAGGCGGCGTGACGACGATGCGGACCACGGGAAGTGTGGAACCTTACGCCGACCTGAATTTGAAGCGCGATATCGAGGCGGGCAGACTCGCGGGGCCGCACATTGACGTGACCGGGCCCTACCTGGAGGGGGCCACCAGCCCCTACATCCAGATGTATCGGCTGAAGGACGCGGATGACGCGCGGCAATTGGTGAATTACTGGGCCGACCGCGGAGCGACTTCGTTCAAGGCGTACACGAACATCACGCGGGAGGAGTTGAAGGCGGCGATAGAGGCGGCGCACAGCCGCGGCATCAAGGTCACCGGCCATTTATGTTCGGTGACGTATCCCGAAGCGGTTGAACTGGGGATCGACGACCTGGAGCATGGATTTTTTGTGAATACGCAACTGGACCCGGACAAGAAGCCAGACCAGTGCAGTGAGAGCAGCGGCGCCTATACGCTGGACCACATGACGCCGGGGAGCGTGGAAGCGAAGGAGTTGATCGAGTTGCTGGTGAAGCACCATGTGGCGATCACGTCCACGCTGCCAGTGTTTGAAGGGCGGACGGACGTTGGAAAGGTACCTCCGCTCCGGCAAGAAGTGCTGGATGCAATGACGCCGGAAGCACGAGATGATTATTTCGTGCTTCGCAACAGGCCGGCGTCAGCGCCTGCTCCAAAATTCGCGAGTAAGGAGTTGTTCAAGAATGGAGCCGGACTGGAACTGGAGTTTGCGAGGGCGGGCGGACTGCTGATCGCCGGGCCAGACCCGACGGGACGGGGCGACGTGATTCCCGGATTTGGTGATCAACGCGAAATTGAGCTGCTGGTGGCGGAAGGGTTTTTTCCCGTGGAGGCGATCCGGATTGCGACGCTGAATGGCGCGATCTACATGGGAAAGGACAAACAGATTGGTTCGATTGCAGTGGGAAAGAATGCGGACTTGGTGGTGATGAAGGGAGATCCGTCGAAGCAGATTTCGGATGTGGAGAATGTGGAGATTGTGTTCAAGGACGGTGTGGGGTATGACTCCGCGAAACTACGGGAGTCGGTACGGGAAAAGTACGGACAATATTGAGAAATGGACAGGTCACCTGCGCAACGCGGATGAGGCTTGCTCATTTTGAACGGATAGGTCGCCTTACCGGGTGCGCCGTGAAAGGCGGTTCACGACGCTAGGCTGCACGCTCCGGAAATCGGGAAGGTACCTCACAGTACGAGGTGGCTTGGTGGTTTGGAGGAAAGCAAGGCGCCTAGTAGCGCGGGCGTCCAAGAACGCCTCGCACCAGCTGGAGATCAATCCTTGGATCTGCCAAGAAGACCGTGAAGCTATTCAAGCCATCTTAATTGCTTGAGAAACGAGAGATCGCACCAATCT
>Ga0310917_10001498_pt1 | contig 11144 bp, 13 predicted proteins | sample GREbulkMGLF178_FD_203531 | JGI IMG/M metagenome (GOLD analysis project Ga0310917, IMG submission 203531) | Lab enrichment of tropical soil microbial communities from Luquillo Experimental Forest, Puerto Rico - GRE.bulkMG.LF178 | ecosystem: Environmental > Terrestrial > Soil > Tropical forest >... | reverse complement strand
CGCTACCCAGTGCCGAGCCTCCGCGGGATCAATGAAGGCAAAGGTGAGCGCGCCGATCCCTAGCTGCGCCGCCAGATGAATGGTTTCCCTATTCGAACAGGCCACCCAAATCGGCGGGTGGGGCTTTTGTACTGGCTTGGGGAGCACGTTGCGCGCGGGCATTGCGAAGTATTTGCCGGCGAAGCCCGGGTAGGGGTCCATCACCATCATATTGGCGACCTGTTCGACAGCCTCCAGCCACATCGCACGACGCTCAGCCGGGTTTACACCAAACCCTTCGAGTTCTGCCCGTGACGCGGATTCCCCCGTCCCCCAGTCGACTCTGCCGCCGGAGACCAAATCGAGGGTCGCTACACGCTCGGCGACGCGCGCAGGGGCGTTGTATCCTGGCGGCATCAAGACGATGCCATGTCCGAGGCGGATGCGTCGCGAACGCTGGGACGCGGCAGCAAGGAACACCTCCGGGGCCGAAGAATGCGAGTATTCCTCGAGAAAGTGGTGCTCCACCTCCCAGGCATAGTCAATGCCCAGGCGGTCCGCCAGCTCGACCTGATCCAGCGCGTCCTGGAAGAGGCGGAGCTCGGCGCCTGGCCCCCAGGGACGCGGCAGCTGATGCTCATAGAAGATCCCGAATTTCATGGTCGCTCCTTCACCGGCCCCGCCCTACGTGGGCGGCACCCCAAAGAGGTTGCCTAATATTGCGCGTCGCTGCTCCACCTCTAACCCCCACCGATTAGGCCGCCGTCGACCAGAGAAAACAATCGCGGCGTCTCATGTGTGGATGGCCCCCGCCGTGCAAGAGGTCACGTGGCGCGCGGGTCGCTTGCAGTCATGTGTCCGGCCGGTTGCTGCAGTCCGGGGGACTTCTGCCCCGGAGGAGTTCCGCTTAAGCCCGGTTTCGGCGGGGCGGCACAAGGCGACTGCGGGGCGGGCCCCGGATGCATAGCGGCGCTAGGCGGCAATCCGTTCGATCAAGCTTGGATCATTATTCCTGACGTTTCCGACCCGCGTGCTCACGGGCCAGCAGGTCATCTCGTCCGATGGAAACGGCGCGAGCAGGGCCTTGAGAGAGGCCGCGTCCGCAGCTTCTTCCCCAAGCCAGACCGGCCAAGTTTCGGGCTTGAGGACCGCCGGCATCCGGTTGTGCAGCTCAGCGCAGAGTTCGTTCGGTTCGGTCGTGATGATGGCGAAGCTTCGAATCCATTCGCCCGCCGGCGAGCGCCAGTTCTCCCACAGGCCAGCCAGTGCCATCAGGCTTCCGTCCGCCAGCGCAATCGCGTAGGGCTGCTTGCCGGTCCCGGTTTTTTTCCATTCGTAGAAGCTATCGACCGGCACGAGGCAGCGGCGGCGCTGGAATGCGTCGCGGAAGGCCGGCCTGGTCTCAATCCCTTCCGCCTTGGCGTTGATGTTGGCGAAGCCGACGTTTAGATCCTTGGCCCAGTAGGGGACAAGGCCCCAGCGCAGCAGGTCCAGACTGCGCTCTCCGGCTTTCCTGTCGTGACGGACCACGGGAAGCTGGTCCGTCGGAGCCACGTTCCAACTCGGCGGGAAATTTGGAGTAGGCCGTTGCGGCGGGATCGAGAACACAAGCTTGATCTCGCTGACATCGGAGGAGAGACGGACGCGGCCACACACGATTGCGACCTTAGCCTAGCCCGACAGACGACCCAAGAGACTGGACACGATCGACTGGTCATGAAACGTTCATCTTAGAACGAAATAGGAACTGTGACATGCCCGGCAACCCGCGCGAGATCGTCACGATGGCCGAGCGGCGCTTTCCGGTGCGGATAAGGATCGGAGTGCCGCCGAGCGGGTTTGGTCAGCGCTACATGGAAATCACGGAATGGCTCGACGGGAATTGCGGCGCCGACGGCTGGGCGATAACGCCGTCCGGCATGCGCGCCGTGCTCAACGACGCCGTCTCGATCTATTCCGCGACGCGACGCTGGCGAGCGCGTTCGTCGCCCGCTGGTGCGCTGTGACGAAGGTTAAGACAGAGGCGGGTTGTTCCGGATTCGTGACGACGAACCGCCGCCGCGGATCGGGGCGGCGCTGCACCGGACGCTTTAAAAGTCAGCGAAATCCGAGACGTATTGCCGCGGCAATCTTACCCGGCGCGTCGAACATGAAATGTTGCTGCGTCCGCGAACGGCGTCCGGCGCGAATTTGTGAGCGCGTTAACTGGTGGCAGTCTTCTTCATCTCGGGCTCCGATTGGAGGACATCGAGACGTTTCTAGCGGACGCCGTTGTGTCGCGGGCCACCCCACAGCGTCCCTAACCCAATTGATCGCTGCGGCTATCGCCGGGGTGCTCAGCCTGTGTTCTCCCGCATCGAACGGATGAAGGGTTTTCAAATTCAGCGAAGGCGCAAGCATACACAAGATCATTAGATCATTGGGACGCCGGCCCCCATCCTCCTCCCGCCGCGCCCGGTCAGGCAGCACGTCCCGGAGGAGCTCCTCGGCCAGATGCAACCGCGCCAATCGCTCCTCCGGGAATATGTGTCGAGCCGGCTGACCCTGATCAGGGCCTCGGTCCCATCATGGCCTGCGGGTCATTACGCAGCACCAATTAGCAAGCGAGGTCTCCTGCTCGTCACTCCGAAAGACCTTGCAGGCTGCGGGCCGTCCACGCATGAACTCAATGCGTGGGCGAACCAGGCTCGGGGACACGCTGCTTTTCGAGATTCTGCAAATATTCTTGGGCGGCGAGGTTGCCGAGGTCAGCAGCGCGGCGATACCAAGACGAGGCCTGAGCGGGGTCGTCCAGAGAACCGCGAGCACCGGTCCGGCTGAGGAAAGCGGGATCGAAAGTCGTGCCCAGTCGCAGCGCCGCGCCCCCGTCTCCTCCATCGGCCGCCCGTTCGTAAAATAGGCGCGCCGATACGATGTCTCCGGCGCTCAGGAAAGCATCGCCGCGAGACACGAGCGCGGTCCTTTCTGCTGCGGACAGGCGTTGGTCGGGCGGGGATCGCGTTGGCGGTGGGGAGGTGGTGAGAGATGTCGCTGGCGGAGCCGCTTGTCCCTCTGCCGGAACAGAAGAAGTGACGGGTGGTGATGGTTCTGGCGTTTGAGCGGTCTGGCTCGAAGCAGCCATAGCAGGGGGCGCAGTCGCTGGCAGAGTTGTCAAATCTTCTGCCGGGGCAAGCGCGGCGTCCGATGCTGGCGGCCGTGGTATCGGCTCGGGTGTCACATTCGCGGCGCTTGATGGTTGGTCGGAAATGCTCCCTCGCCGCTCGGCCTCCGCTGGCAGTTCGCCCGATCTCGCGGTCGCCTCTGGCCTCTCTTGCTCTGACGAGGCCATGGTTCCGGAGCCTACCGATGGCCCACCAACCATCGCGACGTTGTGAAGAGCCAAGAACGCGCCAATTCCCAGGGCTAACGCTATCCCGGCAGCTACCAGACCATGAACGACGACATGCTGAGCGCGGGGCGCGCTTCCGTCGAATGCGATGGCGAGCCCGCGCAGCGCTTGGCCGCTCTGCTTCACGCCGTCCCGGATGCGGTGCGCCAGCCCTCCGGCCGCTTGTTCGCGCAGAGCGTGATTCTCGGCCGACAGTTGCATGACCATTTCGCGTAGCTTCTTATTTTCGGCGCGCAGCCTTAGCTCGGCGATGAGCGTGCGCCCGTCGTCAGCGATGGCGTTCTGATTCAGCAGCTCCGCCCAGCTTGTGTTGGCGTCGCAGATAAGCGCGACGGCTGTCCGCGCGGCAGACAAGATCTCTCCGGTTTTGTCGGAGCCCAACAAGCCGAGGATCTTGACCAGCTTATCGCGCTCGAGCGTCAACCCGCTCTCCCGTTAACCTACACGTTGCAGTAGAACCTGCCCGGAAACGCTAGCAAGGGTCTATGATGACGACGTTCTACTGCCACCCCCAACACGGCTCCCAAACACGATCGAGTAACTTCGTGAGGCGTTGCGATGAACGGCGCTCCACTCCCTGAAAAGAATGGCGCCGAGACAGATACGCCGACGCCGAATTCACTTAGGAGACAATCGTGCGCGTCTCGTTGGACCACGCTCTCATACGGTATGCCTGGCGAGGGTATCGGATCAACAACTTTTTGGATTTCATAAACTTATGACAAACGGTAAAGTTTAATTTACTTAATTTAATTGGTCAATCAAAGAACCCCGCGAAACTGCTCGCGCGCACACTGGCAGCGGGCCGTCGACGAGTTCCCGCAACCACCGCGAGCACGCAGAACAAACGGCCGGAGCAAACGGAGCGCGCGGAGAGGGTCGCGAGAAATTGCGGGTCCGAGCGGCGGTAATCGATCGTGATACTGACCGATCAGCGGGGCTGCCGAGAGGCAAGTTGTGGCGAGGCTCACGCTGTGGGAGCTGTGCATCACGGGAAGCCGCACGCGGATCACTCATAGGTTAATAGGTTAAATCTAGGTTAAATCGACATAAGGATTAAATCGACGTAATCCACTTTGCCGGTAGTATATCAGCACCCAATTTCGAAGCAGTCTAAAGACGACACCATATCGCGAGCCCGCGTTGCTTCAACCGAGCGGTCGGATCGCATCAGGCTCCGCTGCTCCGGGCAATAGTGGCGTCCAAACTCGAGCGGCCGGGGAAACCCGGCCCTTCGTTCTCTGCTATAGCTGATCCTCAGCGACGGCCGAGATTGTCTGCTCAGACACGTGAAGCCGCATTGCTGAACATGATGCCATTGAAAATCGAGGGGGCGGATTGGTTAGAAGACGGTTCTAAGGACGTCTCCAGAGGCGCCGCTATCGCTTCGCAGAGCCGACAGCGCACCGCGGCCTTACCGCCGTCATGCCCGTTTGCCGTCGGGCGCGCGGGTTTTGACTATTTTGCCGATCAGCGGCACTACAGCTCTCTCGCGGGCCGCGTCGTAGCCGGGTTGTGGCACGGTGGTCGGATTGCACTCATCACTGGGAATCCCCCGATAAGCCCACTGAGCTTTGCCACGGCGTTATCACGGCCGAGCTCGTAAAAGTTGAAGTGAATGTCAAGCGGATAGGCTGTCCGACGGACAGCTCTCAAGGCTCTGCACAGGCCAATGCCAAAAAAACACCTGTGGTGACAGCCGCAACGACCGCGACGCAGACGAGATAGAGAAAACTGCTGGCGCGACGCTCGGGTTCAGAACTGTAAACCAAGCGCCGCCAAAGCTGGCGGCAGTGCATCAGGCGAGCGGTCAACGAAGGCTTGCTCCGACATCTCCCAACTCCCTGTCTTTGCGGTTCGTTACCCTCACCCGGCTCACGAGGGTTGAAGATTTTTGCTCTAATCTGGCGAGTAATTAATTGGGAAATGAGACATAAAGGTCAACGCCGCCATATCCGCTGTAATCAGTGGCGTCGTATTATGTCATATCAAAGATTGGCCACAATTGGCGCAGAGGACGTAATTACAAAGGTATACTCTTGCCAAAGCTACTCACAAAGAGGTACTCCTTTTTGTGATCTCCACTCGCCGTGGTGGAGCGCTTCAAGGCACGATGGTACGCAGCGGCTTCGCCTAGCCGCAGGCGACGCTTGCGCCAAATTACACCCGCCAGCTCTTCGAGGAGATGCTCTTCGGTCGGACCCACCGGCTTGTGCTCTGCCACGAGCGCTTCGAATAGCGCCCGATATTCCTCTCCGTCCTCCCAAGGCAGAACCGCGTGCTGTGATAGCACTCCGTGCCGGAGAGCATTGAAGCGGGTGAATTCGTAATTGCCCGTTCTCGGCCGGGGCTGGGCCGCCGGAACGCAAGCCGCGCGCGATCTGTAGTATAGAAGCCTAAGTCGCGCCGTATTGTGCGCCGTCCGAATGAATCTGAGCACTAGCAACGGGTGTCCGGCCTAACCGTTTTGATCTCGGGCTCGCACCCGACGGGAAAATTCACGGAGTTGGCAATGAAGCATTTGTCGTGCGCGGGCTCATGGAGGGCCCGCGCCCGTTCGATGTCGCTGCCGGCCTTCACGGTCACCGTGGGATGCAGCACCACACTCTTGAACCGGCCCGCGCCGGTAGAGGAGATTTCCATCACGCCCTCGGCGCGGTCGGTATATGCGGTAACGACGATGCCGGCCTCGGCAGCGAGGTGTAGATACCAGAGCTTGTGGCACGCCGACAGCGACGCCACGAGCAGCTCTTCCGGGTTCCAGCGCGAGCGGTCGCCGCGAAAGGCCGGGTCGGCGGAACCCGGGATCACTGGTTTGTCGTCCGCGGCGATTTCGCAGTCGCGCGTGTAATCGCGGTAGCCCGAGGTGCCGCTGCCGCGGTTACCGGTCCAGTTGACAATCACGACATAGCTGTGCTCGCGCGTATTTGCCATCGCAGCCTCTCCGTGGATTGGAGCGTTGGATCGTGCTCTGCAAATGGGGCCGGATCAGGCAGTTAGAACCACCTCGCCTTGTCGACGAGGTTGCGCAAGGGCTGGCCGGCGAGGAAGCGGCGGCAATTGTCGAGGATGATGTCGTAACGCCGCTCGTCGAGATGGGGACCGTAGCCGGCGACATGTGGCGTCAGCAGGCGCCACTCCCGGATAGCCGCGAGGATACGCTCCGATGCGCTTCTCGCGTTGAAGCCCGCGGCTACGTAGACATTAGTGTCGACGACAACCCCTTCCATTCAGACTTCATCCATCGCAAGCTCGCAAAACTCTCGCGTAAAATGCTCACTGAGCAGAAGCCAATCCATCGCGCGCATCGGCAGCCGTCGGCCCAACCAGGGCTGTCCGTGTCCTGCCGGCCTCGACTTGGCCGCGGACCAAATCCAGCGGTCGCCGCGCCGACGGCTCGATCCCGATGAGGGCGGCCGGACTGTGCGTGGCGTGATCCAGGGCGACAGTCGACCGCGAGACTTCATCCCTCGCCTCGTCGATCTTTGCATGGCGGCAGGATGCCGCTCGACCGGCTTATCACGCCTTACGATTGCCGCAGTGATGCCAGCACCGGGCCAATGTAAGTTTGGAGGACGCTTTGAAGGGGAGAATGGCAGTAGGAGGCGCGGTAATGGGCGGCCCAGTCTCCTCCTTATGGGTGGCTCGACCGTGAAGTGCACCGGACATAAACGGGGATGCCATGCCGGAGAGATCGAGAAGCACGGCCGGACGCGTGCGGCATTGGCAGCACCCACCGCCGCAGACGCGCGAGACGTGATGATCGAAGGAGAGAGCGGCGTGCTGGCGGTCAGCCCGCCATGGGATCTGGGAGCGTCCGGAGGTGAGAGTCCTCCGACCAGAGTGACCCCCTCCTTGGCCGCCTCGACCTGGAAGCCGTGTGTCATGTTGCACGCGTCTGCTCGCCCTTCATCGAGACGACGCCGATCATTGGCTTCTGGATCGCCGCGTCGTCGAGCCCCATTGCGCGCATGAAGGCGCGGTGCGGCGTGCGGGCGAGCCCTTCGCGGGTGATGTCGGAGCGGAGCTTTCTCATCGTGACCGGGCGCGGGATGCCAACACAGGAGCGGAAGCCCTGCTCGGGATGCGGCCTCGAGCGCAGGATGACGTCGATCAGCACCGCGGCGTCCGGGCCGACCGCCTGGGCCTCGTGCCGGATGTGTTCGAGTGTCCAGTCGCGATAGCGCCGGTGCGAACTCGGCATGTGTTCGGCGACCGTGGTCAGCCGGTGCGGGCGCAAGCCGTAGTGCTGTCAGCCGATGCGAAAATTTTGAGGTCGAGAAGCGGCGTCTCTGTGATATCAAACCCGGAGATTTTGTCGCTTCGGGCGGGGTGCACGGTACTGACGGCCAAATTCACGCCGTTGAACTGAGCATCTTCCCGGAATCGATGCGAGGGGTAGGCGAGGGTCAGAGGCCTTGGGACGTAAAACCCGAAGGCGTCATGACGAACGCGACGGTAGGCACGGTATCGCAGACCGCCGCCGGCGGCATTGTCCATGTTAGCTACAAGGACGGCGAGTCCGAATATGTCGCCGGACCCGATGTCCCGGTGCTGGCCTATGTCTTGGCGGACAGAACGCTGTTGAAAAACGGTGCCGCGGTAGTGACGATTGCGGTAAAACAACCAGACGGCAGTTTGCTAACTAGTCGCGCAAATATATATGCTCCAGGCCGGTGTTCGCGATGCATAAAACGTTGAGTGTGTCCGATGATGCTGTCCCCTTCAGCACCGTGCTCGAAGCAGAGCGCGCCTATATTGATGAGTGGAGAAAAAAGACTGGGAGAACAGGCAGAACCAAAGTAACGGGCCTTGCCCTTTCGGGGGGCGGCATCCGCTCGGCAGTGTTCTGCCTCGGCGTAGTTCAGGCTCTCGCAAAAAACGGGGTACTGAAGAATTTCGATTACCTCTCGACCGTTTCCGGCGGTGGCTACATAGGCTCCTCGTTAACTTGGTTCACCAACAGCGTGGTGCAATTCGGCGTAGGAGCCGAGAACATACCTTATGGCATTGACGACCCTTATGGCATTGACGACCCGACTCAGCCAGCACCAAAACGGCTCCCCGGCAAGCCTCTTCTCGCTCACCTCCGGCGGCATGGAAGCTATCTCGACCCTAGCGGGAACCTAAGCTTGTTGGCAGGCCTAGCAGTGGTTCTGCGGGGCCTTGTGCTAAACCTGCTCATCATCTGGCTGCCCATCATCACAGCTATACTCGTCGGGATACGTTTGCTTTATCGATGGCTTGTTCATGCGACCGCGGCTCACGATGGGACGATCTGGCTGCAGCCTTGGGTGTTTTGGGCCATTTTTGGTTTTTTGTTCATTTTTGCTTCGATTGGGTACTCACTTTATTCTGGATGGGCGGCTGCCGTGCATGAAGACATGTCTTACGGCGTTCGGCGAGAGTTCGAACGGCTCGCGCCGTGGTTGCTGATAATTCTGGGCGTATTTCTGATTTTGGGAAGCTTGCCCTACGTCAAGGCGAAGCTGGCCAGCTGGATCGGGGGCGCGACACTCGGCGGGATCATGACGACGCTTGGAGCTGCGCTGGGATTGTGGTCGCGCCTCGTGCCGAAGGGCAGTACGGCGGAAAAAATTCCTGCGTGGATCGGGCCCTTAGCTGCGGCCCTTCTCGCGTATGGGCTAGGGCTATTGGCCTACGCCCTTTCCGACTGTTTCTTCTCAGTCGGCCAGACGTTTCCCGATCCAACTCAAGGCACTGTGCTTGCAGTCGTTGTCGTTGTCGCAGTCTCGGTGGGCTATTTCGTGAATTTAAACGAGACCACCCTGCACCGTTTCTACCGTGATCGCTTAATGGAAGCGTTCATGCCGGATGTGGACGATCAAGGACGTCCTCAGGGAAAAGAGGCCTCTGAAGCAAACACCGGATATCTTTGCAATATGTGCAGGGCCACTGCAGGACCTTACCACCTCATCAATGCTCACCTTATACTCACCAAAACCGACAAGAAGGGCGTCAGCAGAGGCGTGGCGGGCCGTTGGCGCATTCGGGGCGGCGATAGCTTTGTATTCGCTCCGCTGTATTCTGGCGGAAAAGCAGCCGGATGGCACAATACCGCCGCGAACAAAGCGTTGAGCAAAATCTCGCTTGCGACAGCCATGGCCGTCTCTGGTGCTGCCGTTAATCCTGACGCAGCGAGCTCAGGGGTTGGTCCGCAGAGGAACCGGCTCTTCGCAACACTCATGGCCTTACTCAACATCCGCCTGGGCTATTGGCTGCCGAACCCAAACAGGTTCCGCGGTCGTGCCCACGCATCCGCGCCGAACCACTTCAATCCGGGTCTGGTCGGCGTCATCGACCGGCTTTCGCCGACAGGCAAATTCCTAGAGATTACGGACGGCGGTAATTTTGAGAATCTCGGGGTCTATGAGCTGCTCCATCGCAAAGTCCGCACGATTGTTGTATGCGATGCCACCGCGGACCCGGAGTCTGCTTTTGCCGATTTTCAAAACCTGCTCAGCCGAGCTGAAGCCGACTTCGGCGTTACAATAACCGTGACACCTCCGCCCCTTGCGTCACTGATGCCGAAGCCGGCACGAGGCCGCTTCCCTCTGGGGGTGCCGTTTGCGAAGGAGCCGTTCGTCGTGGGCGAAATTCGATACGGGGACGGGAGCTCTGGCGAGCTGTACTATATTAAACCCGCCATTTTTGCCGGGTTGCGGCTCCAGATTCTCGGCTTTAAGGGTGCGTTTCCGGCATTTCCCGACGACACCACGCTCAACCAGTTCTTCGACGAGGCCCGCTTCGAGGCTTATCGCGAGCTGGGGTTCGCATGCGTGGACCGGATGCTTGCTGACGAGGATATCAGATACCGGTTGTCGGTAATGTAGTAATGCGGGCATTGCTGCCGCATTGTAGTACGATGGTAAGTTCCCGTGAAGCATCCACCTGCTCCGCGGAAAAGTTTGCGATCGGGTGGTTTGTCAAAATTGGTAAAAGCATTGCCTAATGGAGCGATTAAAAGGCTTTGGGCCGATCTCAGTTTCATGACCTTTGCCGCTTCGCCAACCCTGCCAAGCGTCCTCACGCGCTCCGATGGCTTTGCTTAATCTGTTCAGGCTGCTGTAGAGGGTCGCCTGTGTTCGCTCCTCAATGGTTCTTCAAAAACAACAAATCCCCGTAGGTTTGGCGCGCGGCAGCGTCGTACCAACGTCCGCTCGCGGTTTCCTCCCCTGAGGCTTTCAGATGCCTGCCTCGCAGCGCACTGTCCGTCTCGGGAGCTGTCTGATAACCCTTAACATAAAGCGTAAGCGCAACGTTTCGGCCATTATCGCAGGGGGTTGACGGGCTTGCTTTACTTGGGGGTGACGATCAGCGGTGTTGGGCGGCCCAGGCCCAAGGCGTCAGTTCCGCGAGCCGGCTGTTGGGCCAGTTATTGACGAGCTTGGTCAGCACGTCGGTCAGATAGGCTTCGGGATTGACGCCGTGCAGCTTACAGGTCTCAACCAGCGAGGCGAGCATCGCCCAGTTTTCCGCCCCTTCGTCCGACGCGGCGTCATAATGCCCGGAATCTGGGAAGCGAAGTAGAGGTCGCCTATCCATTTCACCCGTTGTTCGGACGGCCGGCGATCGTAGTTGCCGACCAGCTTCACAATGGCAGCCGGCATTTGACCCTGCGGGTCGGTTATCAGCCGTCCTTCCTGGTTCCGGCGTGGATGGTCGATCCGGACACAGCTTCGGTCAAGGTCGTGCAGGTTCCGCGTCTCTCGATCGCGCGGCTTCTCGATTTACGAGCGTTCCTGGACTCCGTCTT
>Ga0310917_10001497_pt1 | contig 11149 bp, 7 predicted proteins | sample GREbulkMGLF178_FD_203531 | JGI IMG/M metagenome (GOLD analysis project Ga0310917, IMG submission 203531) | Lab enrichment of tropical soil microbial communities from Luquillo Experimental Forest, Puerto Rico - GRE.bulkMG.LF178 | ecosystem: Environmental > Terrestrial > Soil > Tropical forest >... | reverse complement strand
GCGCTTGTCCGAGCCTTGATATCGGGTTGCGTCCAGCGTGTAGAGCTTGCCGTAATTCTTGCCTAGCTCAGGCTTCGCGATCAGCAGCCAGAGCGGTTCTTCCGCTGCCCCGCCATAGCCGATGCGCAGCGTTACCGGGGCGGCGCGAAGCATCCCCCCGAAGCCGGTGCTGCCGAGAACGCACCCCACAACGGTGCCACGCAGCAACGTCCGTCGTCCTATTGCGCTCATCTACCCTCGCTTCCTGTCGCTCCTGCGCGGCCGCGCGATAGTTCAGAACCAGTCCAATCACCCGGCCGCGTCGATCTGCGCTAAATCGACTTGAGCCGGGCGGCGTGGCGACGGTCGAATGAAAGGTAGCGAAGTGCCGGACGGCTGCAACCAATATTCTTGCGCAGGAGCTGATCAGAAAATCACCGGACGGCGTGCTGAACGCAAGGCGATACGGGCGCCGGAGCTGACTTGCCGAGAATAATGTCGGCCGCTTTCTCTGCGATCATGATGACCGTGGCGTTGATATTGCCGCCGACCAGGTCGGGCATGACCGAGGCGTCCGCCACCCGGAGGTTTTGGACGCCACGCAATTTGAGGCTTCCGTCGACGACTGCGTCTGCGTCAACACCCATCCGACACGTGCCACACGGATGATGCGCCGTGGCGAGTGTGGCGCGGATGTGCGTGTCGAGCTCGCTGTCGCTGCGCGCATCAACCCCGGGACCGATCTCGCGACCGCGGAAGGGGTCAAGTGGACTTTGTGCGGCAACCTCGCGTAATAGTTTGAGGCCCGCGCGCAGCGTCGGCAGATCGCGTTCGTCCGCGAGAAAATTCTGATAAATGCGTACCGGATCGGCGGGATCGGCGGAGCGCAGCCCAATTCGGCCGCGGCTTGCCGGCCGCAACAGGATCGGTCGGCAGACGAAGGCGTCTTTCCAAGCCGACCTGATCCCCGGGAACCAAGGGCCAGCGCTGGATGGGCCAGACCGGAATAGGAACTGGAGATCAGGCATCGCCTGGGTCGGATCGGTCTTGACGAATGCCATGAATCCGCTCGGCACGTCGGTTGCTGGGCCGGAGCCAGCGAGATACGCGCGTGCGAAGTTGAAAGCGAGACGATCGAGGCGTGTGGCAGCGACGAAGGGGCCAGGCTGCCGTCGCTCATGGAATAACCCAGTCGAGCAATGGTCCTGCAGGTTGCAGCCGACATCCCTCGACGCGACGATTGTCGCGATCCCGAACTCGCGAATGTGATCGGGATCGCCAATCCCAGACACCATCAAGAGTTGCGGCGTGTTGATTGCTCCGCCGCACAGGATCACTTCGCGCGCGACACGCACGGTCCGATCCCGGCCGCGCTGGCGATAATCGATACCGACCGTACGGCCACGATCGAGGACGATGCGACTAGCAAGCGCGTGGGTCTCGACCCTAAGATTTCGTCGTCGCAAGACCGGATGCAAATAGGCGCGTGCGGTGCTGTGCCGCCTGCCATTGCGGATAGTCCATTGCGCCCAGGCAAAGCCATGCTGTTGAGCGCCGTTATAATCGTGCGTGAAAGGATGACCCGCTCTCATGCCGGCTTCTATATAGGCTTCGTAAAGCGGATCGGTTGTTTTCGCGCGGCGGACGGCGATGGGTCCCGCGCCGCCGCGATAAGCGGATTCGCCGTCTTCCCAAGTCTCCGCACGCTTGAAATATGGAAGAACCTCGGCGTAGGACCAACCTCCCAATCCTTGTGTCGACCAGCGATCGTAGTCGCTGCGATGGCCGCGTACGTGGCCCATGGCGTTGATGGAGTGGCAGCCGCCGATAATTTTGCCGCGCGCGGTCTCGATCCGTCGGTCCCCGATATTGGGCTCCGGCTCGGTCTCGTAGCCCCAGTCGAACCGATCAAATCCCCAAATACGTCCGACGCCAAGCGGAATGCGGATCAGCGGATGCCAGTCCCACCCGCCGGCTTCGAGGACTAGCACGCGAATGGCGGGATCGGCGCTGAGCCTGCTGGCCAGCACGCAGCCTGCCGATCCTGCCCCCACGACGACGTAATCGAACTCGCGCATAGCGATCATCGCCGCATCACATACATATTGATCGACGTGCCCTATCCAAAATATTCGAACGAGCCTGGAAAAAATTGCCCGACCGAGCGCGACATTATGCCATGCGGCAGAATAATGCGATCGGTGTTTTTCCAAATGCGGCTACTTGGCAACGGAATCAGAGCGTCCTGTGACTGGGGTATGTCAATGGGAATTGCCATCTATCTGTCGAGCCCGTAACATTTACGAGCGGGAGGCGCCCTTCGTTGGTCGCGGACCTATCATGATCGAAGTCATTCCACTGACCCGTCACGTTGGCGCGGAAATTCGCGGCGTAGATCTTCGGCAAGAGGTCGATCCTGCAACGGCATCGGAGCTGTACGCCGCATGGCTCGATCATCTTGTTCTGGTCTTCCGAGATCAGACGCTGACGGCCGACGATCAGCGCCGGTTTACTAACTTGTTTGGCGAGATCCAGCCGCCTCGCTCGCGCCCCGGCCAGCGTGATCCCAACAATCCGGTGATGTGGATCGCAAACGCGACAATCGACGGTCAACGCGGTGAGCTGCCGGAAGGTGACATGCAATTCCACGCCGACCAGTGCTATTACGAGAACCCGGCGAAGGGAGCGGTTCTTTACGCGATGGAGATACCGTCGACCGGCGGCAATACGCTATTCTCCAGCACCTATGCGGCCTATGACTCCCTGCCCTCGGATTTGCGCGCGCGGGCTGAACGCATTCAGGTTCTCTTTCTCTACGACTACGAAAAGAATGCGAATCGGAAGGCGCCTACCAATTGGGCCGACGCCCCGCGCTACGTTCATCCCGCAGTGATCGTGCATCCGGAAACGGGTCGCCGGGCCCTGCTCGTCAATCGCTTGATGGCCGATAGTGTAGTCGGCATGACGCGAGACCTGAGCGATGCACTGATCGAGCAGCTTTGCCAAGCCACCGAGCGAGCGGAGCACATCTATGAGCACGTCTGGCGCGTCGGCGACCTGTTGATCTGGGACAATCGCTGCACGCTTCATGCAAGGACTGTTTTTGCCCCAACCGAACGGAGGGTTCTCCGTCGCATGGCCATTAAGGGCGCGCGGCCGATTCCGGCCGTGCAAGCGGCCTGACGGCGTAGTAAGCCGTTATTGGCGCAAGAATTCCCTGTTCTTTGGAATTTTTTCTCGCTCAGTTCTGTTGCGTACGGAATTCGGCTGGAAGCCATTAATTCACGGGACGATGTCCGCTGCATGATCGCTTTTTGCACCGAAAGCGGAAGTCCATCCGCGATCTTGCTATGTCGCCAAAACGCCAACAGCGAACATCGACCCAAGCAATCTACCTTGGCAGCAAAACATTAAGGGAGCATGGTGATAGTGTCGCCTTGTTGAGAAATGTTGGCTATGCGGACACGCAACGGGAAGGATACCATGATTGCCGACAGCCGGGGATATGTGATGCGCGGCATGACAGCAATATGCATTCTCTGCAGTCTTTGGTTCGCAGATTCGTCATGGGCCGCCGATCCGCCGACGCTTCGCGTCGGCTATGGTAGCGCGGCTGAAGAGCAGCTCTATCTGCTGCTGGCCAAACCCGACATCGGCAAGAATTATGGCAAAGCCTACAAGCTGGAAGGCTTGCGCTTCCAGAGTTCGACCCAGCGCTCGCAGGCGTTCGAAGCCAATGCCATCGACTTGGCCTCCAGCGGCGCGGTCGGCGTCTTGTTCGCGGCGGCCGAGGGAGTCACCGGCAAGGTCATCGCATCGCTGGCGCGGGAGAGCCCGCGCGGTTTTGCCACGTCCTATTACGTCAAGGCCGATTCCCCCATCAAGACGGTCCCCGACGCGAAGGGCAAGATCGTCGGCATCAATGGGTTTGCGACCGACGGCCAGCTCTGGCTCAAGACTGCGCTGGAACGGCACAACCTCTCCGATTCCGACGTGACGATCATACCGGTCCCGTTCCCGGCCATGGCCGAGGCGTTGAATGCCGGCAAGGTCGATGTCGGCGAGTTTCCGCAGCCATTCGCCGACATGCTCGAGAAGGATATGAGGGTCCGGAAATTGTTCGACTCGCAATACGGCATGCCGTTCGAACAGGAGCTGATCCTGCTTCTTGGGAAGCACGCGTTCCTCAAGCAGAACGGGGCCGCAATCCGGGGCCTGTTGGAGGATCTCCAGGCATCGACGCGGTTCTATCTGGAGAAGCCCCGCGAGGCGCGGCAGATGATCCTGGACGCCAAGGCCGTGCGCCTCAGCCCCGACATTTATCTGAACATGAAGGACTATTACCGCGATCCGACCTTGCGGCCGGATGCGGCCGCGATGGAACGGGTGCAAGAGGTCATGATCAAGACCGGCTTTACCAAGAAGCGCGCCGATATCCCCGCGATGGTCGATCTGAGCTATCTTGCGAAGTGACGTGCTGCTGAGCGACGATTCGTGAGGCCTATCCGCATGACTGCCGCAACACCGGACCTAGCCTTGCTCGATTAAGTTATGGGGAAGCCGGCTAGCTCTTGCGCGACGTTTTGCGGTTTTGACCTTTGACACTCTTGCACTCTGGATCCTCCGAAACTTTTTCTTGGCTACACAGGTCGACGGCGATCCGAGCATAAACGCATGCCGCCTGGTAAAGGCTCTCAATCGTCAGGGCACGCTTGTAGGAATGCGACGTCGACCTGGGGCCGTAAGTAAGGGCAGGGATCCCCAGCTCGTTGAAGACGTTCAAATCTCGCCACATGCTTGATGTTTCGACGTATGGGTCCGGCGGCTCGCCACCGAAATTCGCACGGTGCGAACGGCGCACCGCGTTAGCCAGGCGATCGATATTCTTTGCTTCGTAACCGGGTCGAAAATGATAGAGCTCGACGGTGTTATTGAGCCCAATATCGCTCAGCAACCGGCTGATCTGTTCCTTCGTGGCGAGCGGGTCTTGGGCCGGCACCGACCTTACATCCAGGTAGAGATAGCAGACTTGCGGAGCCATGTTGGGACGATGAGGGTCTCCGCTACGGATGGCGCCCACTTGAACTTTCGGAATGATGGTGCCGCCGGGTGACTTGTGCACATTGTCCTTCTGGTAGTCCGCGGCCCACTTCTCGATGGCCGCGATTGCCGCAGCTCCGGCGACAAGCATGCTCGGACTCGCCGCCAGCGTTGTGCGATCCGGCAAGTAGGGCGTATAAAATGGCGGCTGATCCGAGGTCAGCGTGACTTTGTACCAGAATTTTCCTGCCTCTACCCACACCAAGCCAAAACCGGTGCCCTCCGCGACGAGAGCGTAGTCGGCCACTCCTCCATGCGTGACTAGGAAACGGGTGCCCAGTTCCTTCGATTCCCGTACGACGCCGGGAAGGTCATCGCAGGGCTCACGACTGGTTTCCGCAACGACGCTGCTGACCAGCAGGTCACCTTTGAGCCTGTGGCCCGAATCCTTGACCGCCTTTGCAGCGATCAAAAAGGCGGCCATTGGGCCCTTGTCGTTGCAGATGCCTTCTCCGACTAGCAGGTCTCCTTCGACCCACGCCTTGTGGTAGACGTCATTCGCCGGATCACGATGGACGTAATCGGCTTGACGGGGCACCGCAGTGTCCATGTGACTGTTGAAGATCAAGCTGTAGCCGCCGCCGGTCCCCGGAAGCGTTCCCATCACATTGAATCTGTCGCTGAGCAGGCCGACCCTTCGAGCAATGAATCCTTCTCGCTTCAGCCATTGATAGAGGTATTCGGCAACGTCGGCCTCGAATGGCACAGCGCTGTCGATGTTGCAGATTTCCAGCGCGAATTGCACCAATTTGTCGCGATCGATCCGAGCAACAACTTCATCGGCCAACGACATCACGGTTCTCCAAACTTTGGCGATCAGAAAAGATTTTCGTGCTGACAGACGATTATATTTTATATTGCGCGGCCGCGGCTTCCAGCGAGACGTAACCGTCGTCGACATCTTTCAGGACTAGTTTTTTCAGCCGCTCGAAAGGATTGCCATAGCCGCCGCCCCCAGTCTGCTCGAGGCGGACCACGGTGCCCGCGGGGACCGTGCGCGTCTCCATGCAGTCCATCTCCTCCGCCTGCGGCGTGTCTGGATTGATGACCGCGCGCGAGAGCGGCGGTCCCTTGCCACCGTTAAGACCCCACGCACCTTGCCGATGGTTCGACGTACGGGCCGTCAGGATGCAATCGACGAGCAGCTGGTATTCGCGCACATTCCCAATGCCGCCGCGATGGCGGCCCGCCCCGGCGGAGTCGCGCCAGATGTCGTACCGTCGTACCATCACCGGATACTCGGTCTCGATGATCTCGACCGGCGTGCCGGGCGTGAAGTGGTTCATCGGGAGCACGATCGATGTTCCATCGTGCGTGCTCGTACCGCCGAGCGAGGTCACCATCAGCTCGTACTGCACCGTCGGCTTGCCAGCGCGACCCTTCGTGTATCCGATCGCGATGGCGCCAGTTCCGAAACCGGCGGGCGCCACCGCGCGCGCGGGATTGAACTTGCCGAGCGCTGCAAGCACGCAGGTGTAAACGACATGCGACGTCGGGAAATAGTGATTCACCGATGCGGGGAATTGTGGGTTGACCAAGGTGCCTGGCGGCATGACGAAGTCGACCGCATCGAGGACGCCGGAATTCATCGGGATCGTCGGGTCGGACGCGGCGATTACCGCAAGCAGCGACACTGCCTGGGCGGTCGGGAGGGGTGTGTTGACCGGTCCCTTCGCCTGCGCGTCGGTGCCGGAGAAATCCAGCGTCAGACGGTCGCCGGCCTTGCGTGCAGTCACCTTAACGCACACCGGTTTCGAACGGTCGGCGCCATCGTGGTCGAGAAGCGCCTCGGCGGAATTTTCGCCGTCGGGCCAGCGCGCGAATTCGCTGCACACCCGCGACGCCGTGCGCTCGAGCAGGCTTTCCATAGCGGCGTGCATGGTTTGGGCGCCATACTCGTCGCACAGCGCGCAAAGGCGCTCGGCGCCGAGCCGAGTGCTGCCGACCTGGCCGCGCAGGTCGCCGATGACGACCTCGGGCACGCGGCTGTTGTTGCGCAGGATTGCCTCGACCTCAAGGTTGACGCCGTCCTTGGTCCAGTACCGGACCGGCGGAATCAGCACGCCGTCGTGAAAAATCTCGCGCGACGCGGCGCCAGATGATCCGGGCACAAGGCCGCCGACATCGGCCTTGTGGGCGACGCTAGCGCCGAAGGCGATGATTCGGCTGCCATAGAAGATCGGCGTAATCACCACCACGTCGGGCACGTGCGAGTTGCCCGCCTTGTAGGGATCGTTCGAGATGAAGCTGTCGCCGTCGCGCATCTCGGCGACCGGGTAGCGCTCGCGCACGCTCTCGACGGCGCGCGTGTACAGGAGCGAGTGATACTGCAGACCGCCGCCCACCATGATGACGCGGCCGTTGGCGTCGCACAGGCCAGCCGTGCCGTCCTGCGACTCGCGCAGAATCGGCGAATAGCCGCTGTGAAAGAGCGCGTGCGCCATTGCGGCGGTGGTCTCGCGGATGCGGCTGATAATCACCTCGGTCGTGATGGGGTCGAGCTTCATCGCGCCTCCTCGGCGATCACGAGATTGCCGAATTCGTCCACGCTCAGTGTCTGCCCGGCGAGCACCACCGTCGTTGAATCGTACTGCTCGACGATGGCGGGGCCCGCGATGCGATCGTTGGCGCCTAGCCGGGCGCGATCGTACACGTCCGCGTCGGCGAATTCTGCAAGCGCCAGATCGTAGAGCGGCCGGCGGCCGATGCGCGCGTCGGCCAGGTGACCGGGCGCAATCCGCGGCAGCCGCAAGTGGGACACCGGCACCTCGGCCACAAGCCGCAGCGTGACCAGTTCCGCATCCTCCTCGGGAGCGCTGGCACCGTAGGTGCGCCGGTGCAAGTCATCGAAGGCGGACTTGATCGGACGCTTGTGCGCTTCTGTCACCTCGCCATCGGGGCCATCCACCGTGAGGTGGTAGCCTTGGTGCAGGTAGCGCAAGTCGAGTTGCTGCGTGAGGCGCAGTGCCGCTATGTCAAGGCCTTCCTCCGAAACGTCTTGCATGGCTTGGCGCCGCAACTCGGCAAAATTGCCGTTGATCTCGGCCACCGGATAGGATGACAGGAGCCGGACGGCGGAGCGCAGATAAAGATGCCGCACATCTGTCTGGAGGAGGCCCATGGCGCTGGTGAGTCCCGGATGCGGCGGCACGAATACTTCGGGTATGTTGAGGTCGCGTGCGAGATAGGCAGCGTGCAGCGGCCCGGCGCCGCCGAAGGCCAGGAGTGCAAAGCGGCGTGGATCCTCTCCGCGGCTTTGGAACGCGAGCCGCAGGTCGACGGCCATATTGGTATTAACGATCTTAAGAATACCGGCGGCGGCCGTCACCAGATCGAGGCCGAGCCGCCGCCCAACGGCGTCCATGATGGCCCGCTCGGCAAGGCCGGGGTCGAGCGCCATGCGGCCGCCAAGCAGGCTCTTGGTTCCGAGCGCGCCGAGGATGAGGTTTGCGTCGGTGACGGTCGGTGCCGTGCCGCCGCGGCCGTAGCAGGCCGGCCCCGGCACGGCGCCTGCGCTCTGCGGGCCGACCTTCATCAATCCGTCGCGTCCGATCCAGGCGATCGTGCCGCCGCCGGCGCCGAGCGTGTGCACCGCGAGCATCGGCGTGCCGACGTCCTGGCCGGCGATGCGGCCGCTTGAGGTCTCGCTGGCCCGCGCATTGGCGATCACGCTGATGTCCGTGCTGGTGCCGCCAATGTCCAGCGTCACGAAATTGCGATGGCCTGTCGCGCGGGCAAGCGCGGCGCCAGCGACGACACCGGCCGCGGGTCCGGAGGTCAAGGTCTGGTTGGGGAAGCGGGCACCTAAAGTGATGCGCATTAGACCGCCGTTCGACTGCATCAGAAAAATCTGCGGCGTCACAATGCCGCGTTCCTTGAGCCTGTGGTCAAGCTTGACCAGGTAGCGCTCCATGATCGGCCCGACGTAGGCGTCGACCACGGTCGTCGACAGGCGCGGATACTCACGAATCACGGGAAGGACGCGTGAAGACAGTGAGATGCGCCACGCTGGTTCCTCATCGGCGAGAATCTCGGCCGTGCGCTCCTCATGCACGGGGTTGCGGAAGCTGAACAGGTAGCACACGGCGACCGCCTGGACCCCCTTCGCCTTGAGCCGCTGCGCGGCTTCCCGCACGGCCTGCTCGTCGAGCGGCTCGAGTACGGTTCCTTGGTAGTCCATGCGCTCCGGAATCTCTTCGGTGCGCGACTGCGGCACCAGCAGTGGAGGCTTGCGAAAGAAAGTATCGAGCAGTTCGGTCGGATCGGGCCGCACCCAGCCGCGCGCCTCGTAGACCGCGCGGAAACCGCGCGTGATCAGTAGCCCCGCGCTCACGCCGGCGGATTCGAGCACCGCGTTGGTGGCAACCGTCGTCCCGTGCACAAGCGAGCCGATCTCCCGCGGCGCCAAGGCGGCGTGGAACAGTTCGTCGAGCGCGTTGATCACGGCACTCGACGGGTCTGCGGGCACCGACGGCACCTTGATCGTCCGCAATTCGCCGGTCACCGGCTCGAACGCCACGAGGTCAGTAAAAGTCCCGCCGGTGTCGACGCCGACCATCCACTCAGCCATGAAACCCCTAGCCCTCTGCCTGTTCGAGCATGCGCCAGAGTGCTAATCGGCGATCAAGCCAGGTGATCCCGATATTCACTGCCACCGCCATCGTCAAAGCGAGCATCATGCCGAAGTAGACGTGCCCGGTGTCGAACAGAGTACGATGGTACGAGATCAAGAAGCCGATGCCCCCGAGTGAGGCCAGCATCTCGGTCACGACCACGCCAATGACGACGAGGCCAGTCCCGACCCGCAGCCCCGACACCACCGCTGGCAGCGCGAGCGGAAAGACAATTCGCGCGTAGGTCTGAAGGCTAGTTGCTCCAATCGAGCGCGCGAACACGAAGTAGCGCTGCTCGATGGCGCGCACGCCGTCGATGGTATTGAGTGCGATTGGAAAGAATCCGGAAAGGACACCGAACACGATTTTCGACAGTGGGCCGATGCCCAGCCATGCCATCAACAAGGGGTAAAGGACGATCAGCGGTATGGCAAAGATGGACGACAAAAAGGGAGCCGTGGACGCAGCCAGCGTGTGCGAGCTCCCGACAACGACGCCAACAACGATGCCGAGCGTCGAGGCAACGAGAATCGCCGCACCGATCTCGATCATGGTGGTCGCAAATGCACGCAGGAACACACCGCCGTCTTTGACCGCCGCCTGCACAATGTCGCTCGGCGTGGCCAGGATGATCTGACTGGCCACGCCGAAGCGAACGATGGCTTCCCACAGGGCCAAGGCCACTGCCACGATCACCAACGCCTTGACCATGCGCAGCCGCATCATACCTGCGCCTCCGCGATCAGGTGCCAGATGCGGTTGCGAATGCGGCCGAAGGCCTCGCTGCCGATTATGTCGAGTTCCCGTGGTCGCGGAAAATCTATCGCAATCCTCTCGATTATCCGCCCGGGCCGAGGACTCATCACCAACACGACGTCAGAGAGATAGATCGCCTCGGTCAGGCTGTGAGTGATGAAAAACACGGTCTTGCCGGTTTTTTGCCAGATGTCGAGCAGGTCGTGGCCCATGCGGGTGCGCGTCTGCTCGTCGAGCGCCGCGAAGGGTTCGTCCATCAGGATCAAGCGCGGGTCTTGCGCGAGGCCGCGTGCGATGGCGACGCGCTGGCGCATGCCGCCCGACAGCTCGTGTGGATAGTGGTCCGCGAATTCGCTCAAGCCCACGAGCTCGAGGAGCGCCGAGCAACGGCTGCGCCGCAACGTGCGGTCGACCCCGCGCAGATCGAGCGGGAATTCCACGTTGGCGAGCGCAGTTTTCCACGGCAGAAGCGTCGGGTCCTGGAAGACCATACCGATCTTATCCGGCATGGGCGCGCTAATGCGTTTGCCTTCGATGAGTACCTGCCCGCTCGTCGCTCCGATCAAACCGGCGAGGATCTGTAGCAGTGTGGACTTGCCGCAGCCGCTCGGTCCGACCAGCGTGACGAACCGCCCTTCCTCGACCGAGAACGAGACGTCGGCAAGCGCGCGGAGCACCGCACGGCCGGCGTTAAAATCTTT
>Ga0310917_10001495_pt1 | contig 11153 bp, 13 predicted proteins | sample GREbulkMGLF178_FD_203531 | JGI IMG/M metagenome (GOLD analysis project Ga0310917, IMG submission 203531) | Lab enrichment of tropical soil microbial communities from Luquillo Experimental Forest, Puerto Rico - GRE.bulkMG.LF178 | ecosystem: Environmental > Terrestrial > Soil > Tropical forest >... | reverse complement strand
ACCGCGATGGTCCTGCACGCGATCACGCAGATGGCTTCCAACGGCTGGCGCGCTTTCCTCTGGCGCGCGCATATCCGCTGGCGGCCGGTTTCGGTCTACCTGATCGGCTGCGCGCTGGCGCTTGGGCTATGGTCGATCACCCGCTACGTGCCGGACAAGCCGATCGCGCTGCTTCTGCTCGGGATCACCCCGTTCATGGCGCGGATGACACCGAAGGACTTGAAGCCCAATCCCGACAGCGTGGTGCAGGGCACGATCTACGGCTCGATCTGCATGGGGTTGATGCTGATGACCGGCGTCTCCGGGCCGCTGCTCGACACCTTCTTCCTCGGCGGCAAATTCGACCGCCGCGCCATCATCGCGACCAAGGCAACCTGCCAGGTTGCAAGCCATTTCACCAAGCTGATTTATTTCGGCGGTATCATCGATCAGGCCGCAACGCTCGATCCTGTGCTGGCGTTCGTCGCGGTCGGTGCCTCGATGCTCGGCACGACGCTGTCGCGCCGTGTGCTGGAAGCGATGAGCGATGCGCAGTTTCGCCGCTGGGCGAACCACCTGATCACGACGGTTGCGAGCTATTACATCCTCTATGCGGGTTGGCTGTTCTTTGCACGAACTTCAGTCGCTTTCTATTGAAGGAGAACAGCGATGACGGAAACCGCAGATCCGCTGGTGCTCGATTTCGTCGAATGGGTCGCGCGCGAGCCGCGGCTTTACGCGGAGGTGGTCGGAACCTGGAAGACCTCGTGCCCGCGACTGACGATCTGGGAGGACGCCGCCGACAAGGGCTATGTCGCGCGCGAGACGGTCGTGGGCACGGGCCTGGTCGTCACCGTCACCGAGGACGGCGCCAAATTGTTGCGCGCCAACGGCCGCATCGCCTGACCGTTGCGGGCAATGCGCGGCGCGATCACTTTCGCGCGTGATGCCATTGACTTGACCCGCGGGCCGCGCAAAATTCATGCAATCGCATCTTTTTGCGACCCCATATCCCCTCGCACGTCGCACAGGAAACGTCCGCCATGATCGACCTTTATTATTGGACCACGCCGAACGGCCACAAAATCACGATGTTCCTCGAAGAGGTCGGCCTTCCCTACAAGATCTTCCCGATCAACATTGGCAAGGGCGAACAGTTCAAGCCCGAGTTTCTGACGGTTGCACCGAACAACCGCATCCCCGCGATGGTCGATCACGAGCCGAAGGGCGGCGGCAGACCGATCTCCATCTTCGAGTCCGGCGCAATGTTGCTCTATCTGGCCGAGAAGACCGGCAAGTTCATCCCGTCGGATATTTACGGCCGCTACGATGTGATCCAGTGGACGTTCTGGCAGATGGGCGGGCTCGGGCCGATGGCCGGGCAAAACCATCACTTCCGCAATTACGCGCTGGACAAGATCCCCTACGCGATCGACCGCTATGTCAACGAGACCAACCGCCTTTACGGGGTGCTCAACAAGCGCCTGTCGGATCGCGAATATATCGGCGGCGATTATTCCATCGCCGACATGGCCTGCTATCCCTGGGTCGTTCCCTACAAGAACCAGGGCCAGGAGATCGAGCAGTTTCCGCATCTCAAGCGCTGGCTCGAGACGATCAAGGCGCGTCCCGCTACCGAGCGCGCCTACGCCAAGGCGAAGGAGGTCAATCCGAATTTCGGGCAGCCCGCGATCCGCACCGAGGAAGAGCGCAAGATCCTGTTCGGACAGACCTCCGCGGTAGTGCGATAGGGCGTATTCTTGCGCAATGTCATGGCCGGGCTTGTCCCGGCCATCCACGTTTCGGTAAGCTCGAAATAGCGTGGATGCCCGCTACAGGCGCGGGCATGACCAGCGGAGCGCAACAATGATGGCTCTCCAACTCTACGAACTGGTGGGGTTAGATGCCGAGCGTCCGTTCAGCCCGTTCTGCTGGCGAACGCGAATGGCGGTGGCACATAAGGGGCTCGATTGCGGCTCGATCCCGTGGCGCTTCACTGAAAAAAGTACGATCGCGCCTTACGGATCGAACAAGGTACCCGTCCTGCTGCACGACGAGCGGGCGGTCGCCGATTCCTGGACGATTGCGAACTATCTCGAGGACACCTTTCCCGACCATCCGTCTCTGTTCGGTGGTGTGGGCGGCCGCAGCGCTGGTCGACTGATCAATTCGTGGGGCGATATCGCCGTGATCGGCGGTCTGTTTTCGTTGATCGTTGCCGACATCCCTGCGCATCTCGGACCGGTCGATGCCGAGTATTTCCGCAAGTCGCGCGAGGCGCGGTTAGGCAAGACTCTGGAAGAGGCGGTGAGCGCGCGCGACAAATCCGTCATCGCGTTCCGCAGATCGTTGGAGCCGTTGCGGCTGACATTGAAGAGTCAGCCGTATCTTGGCGGCACGACGCCGAATTATGCCGATTACATCGTGTTCGGCGGATTTCAGTGGGCACGCGTCGTCAGCCCGTTCAGGGTGCTGGAGGACAGCGATCCCATTTATGCCTGGCGTGAGCGGCTGCTCGACGCGTTCGACGGGCTCGCTCGCAAGTCTCCGGGCTATCCGCTATAGAGAAAGAGCAAGCCATGCAGCGCGGGATTCGTGTGTCAGCGGTGCGTACCACCGATGTCAAGCTGCAGCTTTTCGAGCACGGCGATCAGATCGGGCAGCACTGCGACACATCTTTCGCGCGCCTCCGGGCTCGGCGGCACGAAGTCCGGAACCATGATCGTGATAGCGCCCGCGGCAAGAGCCGAGGCGACGCCAGGATTGGAGTCCTCGACCGCGACGCAGAGATGCGGCTTCATCCGAAGCTGCTCGGCGGCGGCCAGATATAAATCCGGATGCGGCTTGCCGCGCGCGACGTCGTCGCGCGTCAGCATGGTCCGGAAACGGCCGCGGATGCCGGCAAGCGTCAGATAGGCCTCCGTCGTTTGCCGCGATGAGGAGGTGACGATCGCCATCGGAAATCCGGCTTCCTGCAACGCATTCAACAACTCGATCGCGCCGTGCTTCAGGGGCAAACCGGCTTTCAGGATTTCGTCGCGTTTGACGGCATAGGACCTGCTCAGTTCAGCAAGCGGAAACGCCTCGCCATAGCGCGCGATCAGCATGGCCTCGCACTCCGATCCTGAGCGGCCAGGGCGCCGACGAGGGCCTTGAAATAGACCCTTTCAGTGTCAAGCAGCGTGCCGTCCATGTCGAGCAGCACGGCTTCGAAATTCAACTTGCCCGTCACTTCGCTGTATTCTCCACCGTCTTGCGCAAGCATTCCCGGCACAGGCAATCCTCGCCGGCAAGCGGCATCGGCAGCCGGAGATTCTCTTCCGCGCACCAGCACGGCCCCGTCGGATTGCAGGTCAGTTCCGCTCCGCAGCGGGAGCAGTTAATGCGTCGCGTGGCTTGGCTTTCTGTCCAATTTGTCATGAAGCAAGAAGCAGTTTCGACCTGTTTTTCATGTCGGGTTCATCTCGGGCGGCGGTATAGTCGCCCATCACGAGTGCGGCAGAACTGAAGAGAACTTTCGAACCACCACTACTAGCGTAGACTATCGCAAAGCAAATCCAAGCCAAGGATCATTCAATGGCCCGCGATTCGCTGACCGCTCTGGTGGCGCTCAACCGGTTCGGTTTCGGCGCGCGCGGCGGCGCCTCCGGCGATTTCGTCAGTGCGGCCTCCGATCCTCGCGGCTTCGTCAAGGCCGACCTCGCCCGACCGAGCGGCGTACTTCTTGAGGTGCCCGGGCTGCAGTCGACGCCCGCGTTGGCGCGGGTCTTGTTCGAATATCAGGAGGAGGTCAAGCAGGCGAAGGCGGCACAGCCAGCATCCGAGGCCGCGCAGCCCGCCGAGCAGAAGCCGCGGCGCTCGCTCTCACTCAGCACGGTTGCGACGGACGTTGCCGGACAAACGCCGGCGATGAAGACGGCGGACAATGGTGGCACCGCAGCACCGGGTGCTCCGGGCGAGGCCATGCAGCCCAACACGATGCAGCCTGATGCGCCCAAGCCGCCCCAACCGCCTCCGCAGCCGCTCAACGTCATCCAGAAGACGTTTCGCGCTGAGGCGCTGGCGCGGCTGCAACGCGCCGTGCTCACCGATTGCGGCTTCACCGAGCGCCTCGTGGTGTTCTGGTCCAATCATTTCTGCATTTCCGCCAACAAGGGCGGCCTCGCGCGGATTTGGGCCGGCTCCTTCGAGCGCGAGGCGATCAGGCCTCATGCGCTCGGCCGCTTCGCCGACATGCTGAAGGCGGTGGAGCAGCATCCGGCGATGCTGTTCTTCCTCGACAACCAGCAATCGCTCGGGCCCGACTCGCGCGCGGGCCAAAACCGCAAGCGCGGCCTTAATGAGAATCTCGCCCGCGAGATCATGGAACTGCATACGCTGGGCGTCGGTGGCGGCTACACCCAGGACGACGTTACCTCGCTTGCGCGCGTGATCACCGGTTGGACCTTCGTCGGGCGACAGGGAATTCTGGGCGTACCGGGCAGCTTCGTGTTCAATGCCAATGCACATCAGCCCGGCGCCCAGCGGGTGCTCGGCAAGATCTACGAGGCGGGCGGTGTTGACCAGGGCGAAGCGGTGCTCTCCGACATCGCGCGCCATCCATCGACTGCGAAATTCGTCGCCACCAAATTCGCGCGTCATTTCGTGGCCGACGATCCGCCGCCGCCGCTGGTGGCGCGGCTGCAGGATGTCTTCACCAGAACCGACGGCGATCTCAAGGCGCTCGCCACCGCGCTCGTCGATTCCGACGACGCCTGGCGCGCGCCGGTCACCAAGATGCGCTCGCCTTACGAATATCTGATCGCGATCGGACGCCTGCTTGCGCGCGTGCCCGACGATCCCGGCCTGTATCTCAATGGTCTCAACGTGCTCGGTCAGCCTTTGTGGTCGCCGGCGGGCCCGAACGGCTTTGCCGACACCAACGCGGCATGGGCTGCGCCCGAGGGCATGAAGTTGAGACTGGACATCGCGGCGCAGGTCGCCTCCCGCGTCGGCAACGCGATCGATCCGCGCGACTTGCTCGAGCTTGCGTTTGCCGATGCGACGTCGGCCGATACGCGGCATACCATCGAGCGCGCGGAGTCGCGGCAGCAGGCGCTGGCGCTGCTTCTGATGTCGCCGGAGTTTCAGAGGAGATGACGATGAACCATCGCGAGAGCGGCCGCTTGCTGGTGACGACGCGTCGCGCCTTGTTGCTCGGTGGCGCCTCCTTCGCAGCCTGGGCGTATTTGCCGAAATTTGCGCGCGCCGCCGACGGGCGCGACCCCAGGCTCATCGTTGTGATCCTGCGCGGCGCGCTCGATGGGCTTGCGACCGTCGCGCCGATCGGCGATCCCGACTATGTGGCTCTGCACGGCTCGATCGCGCTCTCCGCTGATGGTCCGCATGCCGCGACCATGCTGGACTCGTTCTTCGCATTGCATCCGTCGATGCCGGAATTCGCGCGCATGTATCGGGAGAACAAGGCGGCGGTGATCCACGCGGTGTCGACGCCTTATCGCGACCGCTCGCATTTCGACGGCCAGGATGTGCTGGAGAGCGGTTATGCGGGGCCGGGCCGCGTGCAGTCGGGCTGGCTCAATCGCGCGCTCGAAGTTCTGCCGAAGGGCGAGCGGGTGACGAGAGCGCTCGCCGTCGGCCCGACGACGCCCCTGGTGCTGCGCGGCGCGGCACCGACGGTCGGATGGGCACCGGTGGCGTTGCCGCAGGCCGACGACGATACCGCCGCGCGGCTTGTCGACTTGTACCGGCATCGCGACCCCGCGCTGGGAGTTGCGCTGTCGCAGGGTCTGCAACTCGAAAAGGTCGCGCTCGGCGACGACATGCGGCCGAAGCCGGGGGTCAACAACATGCGGGTGGTGGCGCGAGGCGCTGCGAAGGTGATGGCGGCGGACGACGGACCGCGGATCGCGGCGCTGGCGTTCGATGGGTGGGATACTCATGCCAATGAGGGCGGCCCCGTCGGCCGTCTGGCGCAATTGTTGTCCGGCCTCGACGGCGCGCTTGCAGAATTCGAAAGTGGTCTCTCCGGGCGCTGGCGCGATACCGTCGTGGTCGTTGCAACCGAGTTCGGCCGCACGGTGCGCATCAACGGCACCGAAGGTACGGACCACGGCACCGGCACGATCGCGCTGCTCGCGGGCGGTGCGGTCAAAGGCGGACGGGTGATCGCGAACTGGCCGACGCTGAAGCCCGCAAGTCTCTACGAGGGCCGCGATCTCGCGCCGACCACGGATCTGCGTGCCGTGATCAAGGGCGTGCTGTCGGATCATCTCGGTATCAGCGAGAACGCGCTGGCGTCATCCGTCTTCCCAGACAGTGCGATGGCGAAGCCGATGCGGGGACTGATCGGGTGACCTCTTAACTTCTCCCCGCAAGAGCGGGTAGAGGGAGAAGAGATACTACCCCTTCGTAATCCTATCGATCTCCACCATCTCCTCAGGCGACAGCGTCCATGCGATCGCCTTCACATTCTGCTCGACCTGTTCGACGCGGGTGGCGCCGGCGATGACGCTTGCGACCTGCGGCCGCGCCGCGAGCCAGGAAAAAGCGAGTTCGAGCATGCTGTGTCCGCGCTCCTTCGCAAAGACCTGCAGCTTCTCGACGATGTCCTCGTTGCGCGGCGTGACATAGCGGTCGCGAAGTTGCGGCGCCTTGCCGAACCGCGTGTCCGCCGGCGCCGCTTCGCCGCGTTTGTACTTACCTGTCAGTAGCCCGCTCGCCAGCGGAAAGAACGGCAACACCCCGAGCCTGTATTCCCGTGCGCACGGCAACAGGTCTTTCTCGATGTTGCGTACCACCAGACTGTATTCGTCCTGGCACGAGATAAAGCGGCTGACATTCATTGCGCGCGCCACGTGCTCGGCCTCCGCGACCCGCCATGCCGGAAAGTTCGAATTGCCGATGTAGCGCACCTTGCCCTGGCGGATCAGGTCGTCGAGCGCGCGCAAGGTTTCGTCGATCGGCGTCAACTCGTCGTAGTCGTGCTGCTGATAAAGGTCGATGTAGTCCGTCTTCAGCCGCCGCAGGCTCGCCTCGACCGCGTTCATGATGTAGCGGCGCGAGGCACCCTGCTTGGTGCCGTCGCTCGCCATCGGCTTGGAATATTTCGTCGCCAGCACGATGTCCTTGCGCTTGTCGCCGAGCACCGTGCCGAGCACCGTCTCCGACCCGCCCATGCCGGCATAGATGTCGGCGGTGTCGAAAAGCGTGATGCCAAGGTCGAGCGCCCGGTGGATCACCTTGCGAGAGCCTTCGAGGTCGACCCGCTGGCCGAAATTGTTGCAGCCGAGGCCGACCGCGGAAACGCGTAAGCCCGAGCCGCCGAGATTGCGAATTTGCATGGATTTCAGTCCTCTAGGGGGAGACGAGCGGGATGACGCATTGTGTCGCGCGCATCCGCACCCCGCAAGGCGCCGTCCTGCTACGCTGCTGCAGCTCCGGTCTGCGCAACCGCGCACTGTCGAAAGTCGTGAAAAACGAAGGCCCCAAAAAAAAGTGCGGCCCCGGTCAGACGCGGCGACTGACGGGGACCGCTGGGGCGCTTGATCTGTGACGGGGGGCCTGATCAGACGCAACGCCAACCTAGCTTTTCTTTGTAACGTGCCGGTGACAGGTTTATTTATCCACAGGCTAAGGCCGGCGCGAAATGCGCACTTTTTTGCCCCGTGCGCCCTTGCCGGGGAAGATTTCCACAGGGTGGCCGGCCCTCAGAGCTGCTTTCGGTAGACGATGAATCCCTGGTGTTCCGCGACCTTGTCGTAGAGGGCGCGGGCGGTGCGATTGGTCTCGTGGGTCTGCCAATAGACGCGCGGGCAACCCGCGAGGCTCGCTTCGCGATAAACCCCTTCGATCAACGCACGGCCGACACCCTTGCCGCGCGCCGATGCAGCCGTGAACAGATCCTGCAGATAGCAGACGGGCTCGATCATGGTCGTGCTGCGATGGAACAGGTAATGCGCGAGCCCCAACAATTCGCCGCCACTTTCGGCGACGAGGCAATGCACCGGCTCGTACGCATCGAAGAAGCGCGACCAGGTCCTCTCCGTGATCTCGCGGGCCAGCGCGGTCGCGCCCGCGCGCCCGTAGAACGCGTTATATCCGTCCCACAACGGAAGCCACTTGTCGAAATCGCCTCGCGTCGCGAAGCGGACGGACAATTTATCGGATGCCATGGATTGTTCGCGCGTTGGAGGTCGAGATTCTCTCGTTTAACCACTCCGCGCCAAACGATCAATGATCGTTTGGCCCGATTGGCGACGGCTCACTCCGCAGCGCGCAGATTGCGAATTAATCTGCGTTCGTCGCCGCCACGCAGGGCTCGATAGTAATCCGCCTTGGCGGGATCGTCGGTGTGACGCACAAGGTCGGTCACCGGCGTGTAGCTCAGCATGCGCCCGCCATCGGGTAGCGCCGTGCAGGAGAAGCGCAGCACCTGGCCGTTGGCGAGATTGAGGTTGATCGGCGTGGAATCGCCTGAGCGCATCATCTCCATGCGCCGCGCGATGAAGGCGTTCAACTCGTCGGCGGGCAGTTCATAGGCGCCGGTGTCGCGGCCGTGATACATCAGCGCGATGAAGGGTGGCCGGGAATCTGCCTTTGCATCGGGCACCGAAAAATAATCGCGGAAGGCGCGGTTGATGAATTCGGCGCGCGTGTCGGCATCGAGCAGCACGATGCCGATGTCGACCTGGTCGAGTGCAGCCGACAGCCGTGCTGCGGTCGTATGGTGTAGACGCTCCAGCGCAAAGGCATCGATCATGCGTTGCCTGAGCAGCCCGGTGATGGCGGCGGTGCCGCCCGCGGTCATCGACAGCATGGCAAGGCGCAGCAGGTCGGCGTTCTCGTAGCCGGACACTGCACGATGGTCGAGAAAGAACAGCGCCGAGCCGAGAATCGCAATCGCCGCGCTGACGGAGGCTGAGCCGAGCCCCGAGAGCGAGCCGGCAAAGGCCACGATGCAAACCAACAGCGGCGCGGGATTGGGGACGCCGATGAACTGGCGATCGACAAGGATGGCGGCCAGCGCAGTCGCCGCAGCGAGCGCCGGTCCTGCAATTGCGCGCAAGTCGAACCGCATGGCATTCCTCGTCGCCCACAACGATTAATGCACCGAGCTTGACGGATCGTTGCGTCGGCGGAGAACTCTCCCGCGTCTTGCCTAACAACCTGTTGAAGGCATCAGCCGAACTTTCCGCTCTGTTGGATCAAACATTAACGGAGCTCCGCGCGATCGAACCTGCCGTTTCCGGCGCGCGGCTGCGTGATCTCGTGATCATGATCGGTGAGGGTCTTGCCGGAATCGGGAAAGCCGCGAAGATGCGGGGATGAACCGCGGCCGCTCAGGCAAGCCCGGACTTGATCGACAGCACCGTGAAGGCGACAGCGACACAAAGCGAGAGCGCGCCGAACGCGAGCGAGGCCGCAACGGCGTCGATCAGTCTGAGCGAGGCAACGGGGGCGCTTCGGCCGCCAAAGCCCGTGGTGCCTTCTGGCCGTGTCATGGTCGGAAGTCCCTGGAGCGCGTGTGCGAATCACCCGCGCCGGCGAACGATTGCAATATGGGCCGGCAATATTGCGGCGGGTCATCCCGCGGATTTGCCGCAAGCGTTAACGGTTGTTAACGAATGCGGTCTCGGCCATCACGCGCCGGCGGCGATGCTTGCGGAATCGTCGACCTCGTCCGGCCGCCAGTCCATCGTCACGAAGCCCGGCGTTTGCTCGACGCGCCTGAGCCAGGTGCGGATCGACGGGAATGTCGCCAGGTCGAAGTCGCAGCGGTCGGCGACATGGGTGTAGCCGTACAGCGCGATGTCGGCGACGGTGAGCTGTTTGGCGGCAAAATACTGATGCGTCTTGAGGTGATTTTCCATCACCTTCAGCGCGCCATAACCGCGCTCCATCCAGTCCTCGAGCGCATGCGTCTGCAGATCCCGGCCGCCCTTGACCAGCGCCAGCCAGAAATACGCAGCGCCGATATTGGGCTCCAGCGCATGCTGCTCGAAGAACATCCACTGCAGCGCTTCGGCGCGCTCGACGCGCGATTCCGGTGCAAGCGGCGTTCCGCCGCAAACGTACCAGAGGATAGCGTTGGACTCGGCGAGGTAGCGTCCCTCTTCGACTTCGAGCAACGGCACCTGCCCGCTCGGATTTTTCGCAAGAAACTCGGGTGTGCGGCTCTCACCGCGCAAAATATCCACCTCGATCGCTTGGTAGGGCGCGTTCAACAGCGCGAGCGCAAGGCGAACCTTGTAGCTGTTGCCTGAGCGCTGCATCGAATAAAGTTTGTACATTCGCCTGATCGCCGAATCGTCGAAACGCGCTTGTCCGATGGGATTGCCATGTTGCCCCACAACGCGGCTAAACAATGATGCTGAAGTGCGTGGACCGCAAGTATCGTGACGTGGAAAAGGTTGAAAACCGCTACCGCACTGCAGCGCCGTAGAACTTCCTTCCAACACGCTTTCACAATTCGGTTCACGCTTGCGCGATGCGTGCGGGAGAGGAGGCCGCGTTCGCGCGCTCTTTCATGGCGCAGTGCAGCGTGAAGCCATAAAGCGCGAGCATCACAACGAGCCCCAATGGAAACCCCGAGATTCCGGCGACGCCGCGCGCAAGCAGCGGCACGATCCAGCTCGCCGCAAGCAGGCTGACTTCGTAGTCGCGGAAACCGCGGGAAAAACCGTGCCGCGCGAGAAAGGCGATTGCGACGGCGAGCACGACGAGGTCGTAATCGAGCACGTAGGGCGTGGCGAGCAGGCTTGCGGTCGCAAGAGCTGAAGCCTTCAGCTCGAACGCTGCGTCGCTCTGCCACAGCCAGGCGATGCTCGAAGCCAGCATCAGCGCGAGCGTGCCCTGGATAGCGTAGGCGGTTTTGATGTCGGCGCCCCAATTGCGCGCCGCCGAGAAGACGGACTGAATCTTCTCCCAGCCCGTGTTGCCCTGTTCCAGCACGATCGTTTGCGTGAAGTTCGTGGAGTCTGCGAAGGCATGCCAGACGCCGCTGCCGAGCGTCAGGAAGCTGATTGCGATCAGCGCAGCGATGGTGACGATCGCCGCCGCGATCGTGTTCCAGCGCCAGGCTGCGATGAGCGCGATCGGAATCAGCGCACCGAATTGCGGCTTGTAGGCGAGTAGCCCGATCAGCACGCCGGCGATTAGCGGTCTGCGGTCGA
>Ga0310917_10001486_pt1 | contig 11177 bp, 9 predicted proteins | sample GREbulkMGLF178_FD_203531 | JGI IMG/M metagenome (GOLD analysis project Ga0310917, IMG submission 203531) | Lab enrichment of tropical soil microbial communities from Luquillo Experimental Forest, Puerto Rico - GRE.bulkMG.LF178 | ecosystem: Environmental > Terrestrial > Soil > Tropical forest >... | reverse complement strand
TTCAACATCCTCCTGCGGTGCCTCGGTGGCATCGCGGTGTCCACGCTCATCATCGGGCTTTTGCCCGGCATGCACCTGGCGTGGGTCTTCACCGCGCTGACGGGTCTTCCGGCACTCGGCCTTCTCGGGCTCATGGCATATGCCAACCAAGTGAAAGAGGAGCAGCGCCGGCGAGGGTCGTGGCGCGCCGATCCCGTCCTCGACGAGGTCGAGTACGTCGACGAGGTCGAGTACGTCGACCCGGCGACGGCGGGCTACCCGGGCGCCTGGGACGACGACGAGCCGCTCGAAGAGCCCCGGGCGGCCGCCCGCTAGACCTCGCCGACGTGGCGAGGCGCTTCCCGGGGCTCCGGAACGCCCGGGTATCCTGTTGGCCGCGGGGGTGTAGCTCAGCTGGTAGAGCGCTACGTTCGCAATGTAGAGGCCGAGGGTTCGAGTCCCTTCACCTCCACCAGGAAAAGTCCAGTTCACAGGGCTAGCGGTGGAATCCCCCAAGGTCACGTGGCTCCGAAAAGAGCGCTGCTGTGACCTTTATGTGACCTTATCGGTCGTATGATGGCCTCCCGACGGACGGGATCGGGATGACAACGCGTCACCGCAGCCCGAGGGGGTAGCGGGGTCTACGGTTACGCGTCCTCGGGGATCACTTGGACGCCGCTCTCAGCCCCGGTCGTCAGCAGGTCCGCCACCTCTGCGACCTCGCAGCCTCCGTTGCTCAGCGGAGTCGCTTGCACCGTACCGTCTTGCTTTGCCGTGGGGAGCGGTGGCCCCACAGTAACAAAGGGCACTGTTATCAACGTGTCCACCTTGATCGTGCGGTTGGCTGGCTCTCGTTGGCTTCAAGTGCCATCTCCGAACACCAACGGGGCGACCAATTCTCTTACCTCGGTCGCGTGTAGCCAGGCAACGTCGTGCGTGGCGGTCGGCGGGGTCACTGGTGCCACAACTTCTCAGCGTCAGGCTGCCCTCCAACAGGGCTATCTGATCGAAGTCCAGTCCCGTAGCAAGTGGCATCTGGGTGCGGTCCACATGGGATCCCATTTGCTCGATGACAGCCTGACGTCGGTGAGCTGCCCGACGCACCAGATGTGTTTGGCGGTCGGGCAATCGGTCGTGCGGGCTGGCCACATCCCGAGTGGCCCAATCCACGCCTACGCGGTCCGAATCAGTCGCTAACACTACGGCTGGTCATACCATGAGTGGCGCTGGATGGCCGCGGCGGCCGAGCTGGCAGGGACGATCTCGACCGGTCTCAGCTTTGTGGCTGAGGACCCCGGACGTCCCCGTGCCACTTCGTGCCACTTCCGAAATTGACGTCGTTTCGTGCCACACGCGAGAGCAAAAAGGGGGGTATAGCGAATACCACCGAATAGGTGCGGATAGTGCTCCAGCTGGGTTTTCATGCGAAACCGCAGATCGCACGGACACAACTCATGGGCTTCCCAAGCTGAGGATGCGGTTAGCGAGATGTCGCAGGTCACGCAGTTCGTCAGCCCGAACCGTCAATGATTGCGGTCACCAAGGCGTCGCCGTGCCCCCAACGTGCCACAGCGTGCCACTCCGACGGCCGCGTTCTCAGCTACGAAAGCTGAGAGCTAGTGTCCCAATAACGCGTCGTCCGACGTTCGAATGAACCTTTCGCGTGATCATCACCGAACCGGTTAGGGGGCAGGTGATTCAATCGTCGTCGGCCAAAGCTGCCAGCCGGTCATGTTGGCGACAAACTTCCGACGCAGCTCCTCGGATTTCGTCGGCAATGTCCCGTGCTTCCGTCGCCGTTCTGGACAGCTCGAACAGAGCCACTGTTCCCGTTTGGCTGCTTAGTTCGATTTCTCCTACGATCGATACAACCTCATCGCCGGGGAACACTTGGACGCTGAACAAGAGGTCTCGGTTGCCGTCTGCGCTGAAAAGTTCCGCAAAGACGACCGCAAACACCTTCTCAGGGCCTTCGGTTTGACGAAGCGAAACACCCGTCTGTTTCTGGCGTTTGGCTCAGCGAGGGAGAACAGTGGGAGAAACTCGGTGGTCTGGACCTCGGTCAGGCTTTGCAGCACGAGGCGTAGATCGGAGCCAAACGAACCGGGAGCCACCCGGATCACGATAACCATGGGATGACTGGCATCCGAGATGTCCCACCGATCCGGGGGTCTGGGGCATGCCGATTTATGCGCATTGCGTCGGCGAGGCGGCTTCCGGAGAATCATCGTCAACGTGCGCCTCTGGCAGCGAAGCCGCCATGAGACACCCCACTCCACAGCGCGCCTGAGAGAATGAACCGTGCGCCTGACGACACGATCGGACGTTCCATATAGCCGTCATCCAGGAGATGTCGTACGCGTGGTCTTCGGTTCTGTCCTCCTGACGGCCTGTGCGCTCATTGCCTCCATCTCCCGGATCACAAGTTTCGAGACGGCGCTCTTTCACCTGATCAACAGCTTGCCGAGTTGGTTGTACCGGTTCTTGTGGTTGGTGATGCAGCTGGGGACTTATGGCGCGATCTTCGTGATGGCGGGCATCTCGTTGCTGGGCCGACGCGTTAGGCTGGCCCTCGAGCTTCTCGCTGCCGGCCTCATCGCCTACTACGCCGCCATCGGACTCAAGGATCTGGTGAATCGGGCCCGGCCCGCCGAACTCATCAGCGGTGTCGTGATCCATGGCCAACCTGCTGAGGGGCTCGGCTTCCCCTCTGGTCACGCAGCCGTTTCCGCCGCACTCGCTGCGACCGCCGTCCCCTTCTTGGCCAGGCGCTGGCGGCGCTGGATCTGGCTGTTGCCGGTCACTGTCGGATTGGCCAGGATCTTCGTCGGCGCACATCTCCCGCTCGATGTCGTGGGTGGATTCGTTCTGGGGTGGACGGTCGGTGCACTTGTCCACCTGATCGGTGGCTCACCGAGCGGCCGTGTTGGTGCATCGCAGGTGCGCGACGCGCTCGAGCGCTCGGGTCAGCCGGTCGTCAATGTCTGCAAAGCCAATGTCGACGCGCGTGGCTCAACACCCTTCTTCGTCGACACGGCGGAGGGAGGACACCTCTTCGTCAAAGCCGTTGGTGCCGATCAACGCGATGCTGACCTTCTCTTCAAGCTCTGGCGTTTCGTCGCATACCGCAACCTCGACGACGAACGGCCCTTCACCTCCGCAAAGCGGCAGCTCCAAGTGGAAGCCCTCTTGGACCTCCTTGCAGCGAAGTCCGGAGTCCGCACCCCCGATGTCGTTGCCTTGGCCACCCTCGATGACGGCACGACTCTCCTCGCACATCGCGGCTTGGACGCGAAGAGTCTGGACTCCGTCGACGTCCGCCTGGTCAGCGACGATGTGCTCCAGGATCTCTGGTCGCAGGTGGCGCTTCTGCATGGTGCCGGCATCGCCCACCGCGACCTCCGCCTGGCCAACGTCATGATTGATGACGAGGGAGCCCCGTGGATCATCGACTTCGGATTCGCCCAGACGTCGGCTCCAGAGCGGGCCCTCGCGCGCGACGTCGCCGAGATGTTGGCCTCCCAGTCCATCGTGGTCGAACCGGACCGAGCGGTGACGACCGCCCTTGTCGGTATCGGGCCGGCGCCCGTCGCCGAGGCGCTTCCGTTCCTGAGCATGTCCAGCCTGGCGCGGGCGACCCAAGCCGGCCTCAAGGGCCTTCCGGGCCGCCTCGAAAAGCTCCGCGGCGTGGCGGCAAGCCAGCTCCAAGTGGCAGCGACGCCTACGGTTCGCGTAACGCGTTGGCGTCCTGCACCGAGGCGATAGTCACCCGGTCGTCATCCCTCAGCGCCGAGTGCTTCGGCGTCGGGATGCGCACCATAGATGCCTTTCGCGTCATTGCGCTTCCAGAACGCGTACGTCCCGAGGCCGATGAAGATCGGCGGGAAGTAGGTGGTGGCCCGCCACACCATGTCTGCCGCCAACGCATCGCTGGAGTTGGCGCCGAATGCGGTCAGCATGCCGATGAACGCGGCGTCGACCGTGCCCAGACCGCCCGGGGTGATAGGGATGGCGCCGGCCAGTCGAGCCACGGCGAAGCTCAAGAGCACCTGGAGGAAGCTCACCTCGTCTGAACCGATGCCCACCCCGCGGACGCAAAAGAGCACGAGGACGAACACCGCCATCTGGCTCGCCAGCACCGTCCCGGTCAGCATCCAGCCTCGCCGGTGGACGATGTCGTTGGTCTGGTCGCGGAAATGGAGCACTGAGGTCTCGAGCCGGTCCGACGAGGGCTTGTGGAAGAAGTGCAGGCACCAGTTGAGGACCCGGTCCCCCAGGTGGCCTACCCAATGGGCGCTCTTTTCGCTTCGGAACGTCAGCCACAGCACGACACCCGAGATGACGATGATCACCACGCCGAGGACAGCCGCCCCGATCGCTCCTCCGGCGTTCTGTCCGGTGACGACCACCAGGATGACGGCGACGATGGGGAGACCGAACTTGAACGCCAAGTTCCAGATCCCGGTTGCCACAACCGCGGTCGAGATGGGTACATTGGCGAATCCAAAAGAGCCGAACATGCGGAAGGTCATTCCGATCGCCACCGCACCGCCGGCCGGAACGGTGTTGGAGATGGCTGTCGTCGTCTGTGTCTCGATGAAGCCGTGGCGGAAACGGAGGTGCTCGAGCACGGCCTGGTAGGGCCAGACGAACGAGATCTGATTGACGGTGGCGGCGATCAGGATGGCGACCAACCACCCCACTCCCATGTTGGAAATGGCCGTCCAAGCGTCCTGATAGCTCGCGAACTGCGGAATCACCCCAAGAAAGATGAAGAGGACGAGTGCCAGGCTAAGGAGGCCACCCAGAGCCCGACGGAGAGGTGATTCGGCCCTAGCCGTGTCTGAGGAATGTGGAGCCCCTGGAGGGTTCGTCAACTTGGGGGGGACAGCCCCTCGTCCAGACTGTTGGTCTTGGGCTCCTGGGTGATGCACCTGCGGCGTTCCAGGGAGGTCAACCACAACCTTCAGTCTGACACCGGGGAGACCACTCACTCTCCTTGCCTCAATGCCGCATGGGTTCACGGTTATGGCCTGCCTCCCACCCGGCGGTCTGGGATGCCTCTGCCAAGAGCTGATCGAGAAGGTTCAGCCCCTACAGAGACACTGACTGGTTGATGGGTGTCACCCGGTGGGCCTACGGTGCCAACAGTGAACCAGAAAGAGAAGCAAATGGTCTGGAGCGCTGTCAGTGCTGGCGCCACCTCGATTTCTGTGGTGGTTGCGCAACGGGTTGTGACTGCCATTTGGCGTCGGGTCAGCGGCAGACCGCCCCCAGAGGGACCTGGTGACCAGAAAGTCACATGGGGAGCGGCGCTGACATGGGCTGTCGCCCTTGGCATCGGCATCGCGGTTGCGCGACTCATCGCAATACGGCTGTCCGAAGACGTGTGGGAGGCAACAACGCACGAGGAGCCTCCCAAAGCGACGTAGTCGCTCCTCCTTGTCTGGGCACCGGATTCAGAGAGCCGCGTTCCTTTGTGACCCTTTGAGTTCAGTCGTGAACAACGTCACGATGGCTAAGAGCCAAAGGGAGACGAAGACGAAACTCGCCAATACGTCAGTCGTCCAGTGGACGCCGAGTTCGATCCGTGAAAACCCCACGAGAGCCATGGCGACGATGGCGAGGCTCCATGCCACGATCCGTGTGGCTCGGGAGGGGAAGATGTAGGTCACGACTAGGGCAAGTACGGTGAAGACGACGACGGCTGCGGCCATATGGCCGGAGGGCCAAGACCAGCCGTGGGCCGTCTTGAGCCAGATGTTCTCGGGTGGTCGCTGACGCTCAACGACGTGCTTCGCCAGTTGGACGCCGCCCGTCTCGCCCGCCCACGCCACTACAGCGAGCACAACGGCCAGCCAAGCAAGTCGCCCACGGACAGCGAGCACGAGCACGACGACACCCGCGATGACCAGGGCGACCCATGAGCCCAGCCACGTGACCGCTTTCATGGCCGAGTTGAGGGCCGGGGACCGGTGTGCGACCACCGTCGAGGTCACGTGACGGTCAAACGCTGCAGCCGTGGACGAGTGGACGACGCCGAAGCCGACGGCAACCAACATCCCTGTCAGTGCCATCCAAGCGGCCAGCAGAAGACCTATGCGCACCGCATAACCCGTAGGCAGTGCAGGCATAGAGCGATTCTGTCAGGTAGGAGCGTCACCTACCCGGTGATGATGTGGAACGGCCTGTCAACCTCCCGCGCCGAGGTCCCTTTCACTGTCTTTTGACCGCGACGCACCATAGGTGCGGCGCCTGATTGTTCTTGAGCAGTCGAGGGACCCTGAGGTCAATACGGAGCGCCCGGAGCCCGAAGGGTGAGGACGAACGGTGTTGACGTCAGGTTGGAGGCTGCTACTCCGCTTCCCGTGCGGATGGCGGTGGCGGTCGAGCGAGCCATCGACGACGCGCCGGAGCGCAGTGGATCGGAGAACCGCCACGATGATGTACGCGTATCGAAATCGCAGTAAAGCCATGCGCAGGTAGTTGCCTCTGAATCAGGGCGCCCATGACATCGTCACAAAGGGCGGTGGTGGGCGTAACACCGGCGAGGATCGGATCTGCTGCGGCGGTGCTCCGGCGCGTCGTGGAGGGCTCGACCAGACGCGGCGCCGATCGCGCGCTGGCCGAGGCGAAGACCACAGTGGTCAGACCTGGGCCACCATCTCGGCCCACAAGAACCCGGCCAGCTCCCGGGCGATGGCGGCAGCCACCACCGAGCGCACGTTCTTGTGGGTGGCCAATTGGCGGAATCGGCGGCACAGGCGAACCTGGGCGGCCCACGAGCGCGCCACGGTCTCGGGTGGCACACCGGCTTGGCGTTCTTTGATGCCGACACCGACATTGGGACCGTGTTGATAGGACCAGGCGGCTTCAGTGAGCTGGCCGCGCAGGTGGGCGTTGCCGGCCCGGGTGATCGAGCCGCGACGCTGGGTGAGACCGGTCGAGTTCTCTCCGGGCACGAGCCCCGTGAAACTCATGAATGGTCTAGCCTTGGGAAAGCGGCGCCAGTCAAACACCTCCGCGCTCAGACAGAGCGCGCCGATGCGGGTCACGCCGCGGTAGGCAGCCAAACGCGCTACCTGGTCGCCGAAGGGATCCTTCTCGCACCACGGGAGAAGATCGGTCTCGACCGACTCGAGTGCGGTGTCTCTCAGCTGCACCGTGGCCAGGTAGTGGGCGTAGGTGATGGCGACCGCCGGGTCATCGAAAGACAGCGTGCCGAGCCATCGGCGGTGTCGTTCGGTCCAAGGTGACCCGCTCCGCCACACCACACTGTGGCGGAGCAAGAAACCACTCAGGCGGTTGCGGGCCCGGGTGAGGTCCTGGACCATGTCGCCCCGGGTCCGGCACAGGTCGCGCCCCCTTCTTGGGCGGGCGTGGGGATGGCGACGGGGGTGAGCTCGCCGGCTCGGTGCAGCCCCGTCAGTCGCCGGGCATCCCTGCGGTCCGTCTTCACCCGATCGCCCGAACCCTTCGGGATCAGCGATGGGGCCACCACGTCGCAGCGGACCCCCATCGAATTGAGCAGGCGCTGCAGGTCGTAACCGGTCGGGCCCGCCTCATAGCAGGCCCAGATCCGCTTGGGCGGCCCAAGCCGCTTGATCAGGCGACGCACCGAGTCGGCGTCGTGGAAGATCTTGTCGACCTCTGCCCTGTCACGATCGGGCGGTAATACGGCCACCGCAATTGCATTCTTCGAGACGTCCATCCCCAGGTGGACAAAGTCCCGGTGAGCAATACTGGACACGGCTGGCTCCTTCCCTCCGTATGTCGGCTCCGTTCACCGCACAAGTGAATGATCCACGTAAATGCGGACGCCGGAGGAGCCGGCCGTTCCATACTGAATCAGGGCTAACAGAAGAAATGCCCTGAGGCCTCCTCGAGCTGGCAACTCGATAAGTTCGAGTAGCTCCGCCGTTCGCAGACCTAGCGACGCTCGTCTCAGACGTCAACGATGGCTGCGAGACGTCGAGCTGAAAGCCAGAGCGGCCGCATGTCAAGTCGTGGGTTCTGCGAGCGCAGATTCGTACTTGTTCGGTTCGTCGAGGAAGCGGCGAAGGCACTGTTCGGAGCACAGCAGCACGCGGAGCCCCTGCCAGATCAGGTTTGCCTCGGCTGAGCCCTCATCCAGTTCCATCCCGCAGACCGGGTCGACCACTTTTGGTCTCTCCGAATCGAGGCTTCGCAGTTCGAACAGTTGCACCGGATCGGCCAACCCCTTGAGCGCCCGAGCGCCGGCGTCGATGATCTCCACGTCCAGACGGTCAAGCTGGGCGCGCACCGCGTCGGTGACGAGGAACTGATGTCGGGTGGCTACCGCAGCGACCCTGGCGGCCGTGTTCACCGCGGTACCGAGATAGTCACCTTCCCTGTAAAGCACCGGGCCAACGTGGGCCCCCAAGCGTAAGGCCGGAAAGCGCGTTTCGGCCCGAGCGCTCTGCTGGATGGCCAGGCCACAGCGGCCAGCGAAGTAACCGTCAGTGAAAACGAGCATGAACGCATCGCCCATCTGCTTGATCACCTGACCTGAACAGTGTCCTGCCCCGTCTCGAACCAACTTGGAGAATCGGTCGATCACCTCGGCCGAGGCCGCGTCGCCCATTGCCTCGGTCATGGGCGTGAAGCCCGCCAGGTCTATGAACAGAAAGGCTCGAGTGAATTCGCCTGGCATCCCGGAGGGCATGGTGGAATCCTCGGCGAGGTGCAGCATCATGTCTTCGCGCAACGCTCGCTGCCATGCCTTCTGGTGGTAGTACATGACCGCTGGCTCGACCAAGCCGAGCAAGGGTCCGGCCGAGTCCATGGTGCGAGAAAGCAGTTCGATTCCTCCTGCGCCGGCCGTGCGCATTTGCTCGTGGACATGGAGGTGAAACAACCGACTGCCGGCATCGGCGATCTTGTAGGTCGAGTCCGCAATCACCCGGAGCATCTGGGTCAACACTTCAGATGGAAGACCAAGGTCCACAACCGTCTTGAGGAGGGCAGCGAGCCTGAGATCAGCTTCGACGGCAAACGGCTGATCGCCTAGGCCGGACGCGACGCCGAGGCGCTCGAGCAAACTGGGATCGACGCCCGCCCGCTCGGCAGCCTCTGCGGCGCTGCAGACCGGCTCGCCGACCATTGCGCCGATCTGCTCCGCGAAGTGCCCGATCATGTCCCCGTGTGCTGACGCGATCTCCGCGAGGTGCTGTGGCTCATAACCTCGTTGCACCGCGAATCGAATGAGGCGTACCCGCTCCAACCTCTGAGGAAGAGGAATGGTTGGGGCGTCGGGCAGCAGGCCGATCGACTGCCACAACAACAATTCGGCCAGCGGTTCGCCGGTCCAGAGGGAGAGCTCTTCCACCGACGACGGATGTTCACTCGTCATGGCTATCGATACCCTCCAATCAGCGCGGCCGCGCCCGTCTCGCCATGGATTGGGGCCCGACATCGATGACGACGATGGCAAGCGCAGTGGGACGCATCCGAGGACGTCCGTCTGGTCATCTAGGTCTTGTCGCCTCCGTGATCCATGGCGCCCATCATCATGGCCATCATGACCGTGCACATGACGGCGATGAAGATGAATCCGACGCCGGCAATCCCGGTGGCAACGAGCACGATCGCGATTACGAGCATGGGGATGCAGCAGGCGACCATCATCCAGCTGTGACCGTGCCTCATGCCTCCATTCGTGTGACGGTCACCCTCGGGCGGGGCGACATCGAACTTCTTCTGTACCGTCATGACGACCCCCGAAGCGATGCCGGCACGTGGCCGAGCCTGGCGTAGAGCGGGCAGTGCCCCAGTGCTCCGGTGATGACAAGGTCGAGTCCGGCGGCAACCAGCAGGACCTCGAGGGTCACGGCGAGCACCGACCCAGCGGTGGCCAACAGCAATGCCCCGATGATGGCGTTTGCTGCGCCGAGAACGATCCGCCCGACGCGCTCCGCCGGGGTGATGTTGAGAGAGAACCGGCGTCCTCTTCGCGCACGACCGTTTCTCGAATCGTCTTGGGTTTGCCTGTTGTCTGAGTCGATGCTCATGATGCTCCTCCTTCCTCGGGTTCTGCCCCTAGGTGCGACGTGAGCTGCGAAGTCGAGACGAAATGGCGCTGTGGCACAGGTGAAGGGCCTCGATCTAGGGCGTCTCGTGCAACCGGCGCCGACGGCGTTTGGGAAAGATCCGACGAAACAACGCCGCCGGGCGTTCCGAGAGGCTCACGTCGAATCAGCTCGGAGTGACGGCGGAGCGGTGCAACCTGACGGACTCCGATCTGGCGGCGAAAGGTGAGAGCTGCGGCGACGGTGAGCGCCGCGAGCCACGCCAGCGCAACGAACAAGGATCTGTACTGCTCGAAGCCGGACGTGAAGGATCCGTCCACGAGGAGTCGCCCTGGGCCACGGGCGGGCAGGTACCCGCCCCACGCCGGAGGAACCGGGTGGAACATGACGGTCTGGCCGTAGCCGGCGTCCACGATCGAGAGAAGCAAGAGGAGGTACAAACCCCCGAGGCGCCCGACCAAGGGGCCGAGCAACACCCCGATCATGGCGTAGGTCAGTGCGACCAAGACGATTGCGGCGATGTACTCCGGCCAGAACTGTGGGGAGAAGAACGCCGCTGAGACCGCGATGGAGACGGCGCTCGTGAGCAAGGCCGCTCCCACGATCACGCCGAGATGACCGGCAAGGACCTGCCGAGGCCGGAGGCCTGCCAGCACGAGCCGCCGGTCGCCGTCGATGGCACCGGTGACCACGAAGAGCCCGGCGATCCCCGCCAACAGAGCGGAGGCGATTGCAGCCATCTCCCCGGCGTGGATATGGCGCAACGGGATCATGGTCGTGAATTGCCGGGCACCGTCGACGAGCGCGACCGGCATCGGCGTGGTAGGGGTTTCGGCCGCCGCCAGCGCGACGAAGAGCACGGGGACGCCGAGGAGCAGCGCCCACAGGACGCGGTTACGCCGGTAATCCCGCACGGCTGCCCACAGCGAGGCGGACCACGGAGTCCGCGGCACGCTGAGGCGTGTTGGAACTGAGGCCCCATCGACCACGACATCGGACGCCGGCACCCGAGGGTGATCCGGCACAACCTCGGTGGGGAGCGGTGCGGTCACTGCCCCGATTTGCGATTGAGGGATGGCGGACCCCGGCAGTCCGATGGGCCGGGTGGTCGACGACAGGCGGATTGCGGCGACGACACAGAGCAACGTG
>Ga0310917_10001476_pt1 | contig 11211 bp, 9 predicted proteins | sample GREbulkMGLF178_FD_203531 | JGI IMG/M metagenome (GOLD analysis project Ga0310917, IMG submission 203531) | Lab enrichment of tropical soil microbial communities from Luquillo Experimental Forest, Puerto Rico - GRE.bulkMG.LF178 | ecosystem: Environmental > Terrestrial > Soil > Tropical forest >... | reverse complement strand
GTTCGGCGAGCGTGCGGGCACAAGTCGGTCCAGCCAGGACGCGAGTCAGGTCGAGGACGCGGATGCCCGAGAGCGGCCGATCGCCGGCTGGAAGCGGTTCGGGGGCGCTGTCGCCGATGCGCATTATCTCCATGAGCGGCAACGCCGCCACCGCAGCGCCTTGCGGATGTCTCGCCCATTCTGCCTGCGTTCGCGCCATGCCGCCGGCGCCCTTCGCAGCAATGATCGCCTCCTCAAGATCGACGGCGTTCCAAGTGGCCACTGCGCGCGCCACGGCCTCACGATCCTCCGCTACGCCGAGCACGCTGAGCGCAGCCGCGCGATGATTGGGAAAATTGCAATGGAGATAGGACCAGCGCCCGTCGCGGGTCGGATAGAAGCCCATGATGGTGTTTCGCTCGGATGAAACATCCGTGCCGGCGAGCTGAAGGTAGTGGCCGCTGCGCAACGCTGCTGTGGCCTGGCGAAGATCGACTGTCACTCGCTGACGCCGCTCGGTACGAACCTGCCACAGTTCCGTGGCCGCAAGCCCGCTTGCAGCGAGAGTTGCCGCACCGGCCGCGCCGATGCGGAACGGCGTCGGCAGCACAGGATCAGCACCACCGGTGAATATGACATCCGCTGCCTGCGTGTCACCCCAACCTGCGATCGGTAGGATTGTGCGAAGCGCTTCATTTGGCGTGGTCATGATCTTGTATCTGGCAGACCGCCGGTTGCTTTATCATCCCTGCTTTGCCACGCGCTTGGGCGGCGTCTCCGGCGGCAAGGAGACCCAGGGGTGGCGGGACTCCTCCCACACCGCGATGGTTGGTGCAGGGAAATTCGGGTCGGCGAAGTTGCCGATGGCAACAGCGACGTATCCGGGAAAGCCTTCGTTCTCCCAGTAGACGGTGGAGCCGCATGTCGGGCAGAAATAAAAGGTAAGCGCGTTGCCGCTTTCGGCTGTCCGCATCCACGCCGTAGCTTTACCGGCGATGGTGACCTGCTCACGGGGGAAGCGCGCCTGGTTGCTAATCACGGCGCCGGTGCGGCGCTGGCACTCCAGGCAGTGGCACATGGAGATGCGCGATGGTTCGCTCTCGATCGTAAGGTGAAGCTGCCCGCAGGAACAGGCGGCGCGTCGTGTCATCGGTCGGCTCCCTGGCTGTCGACATGTGTCAGCAATTAGCACATCGCTGGCAAGGCGTAGTGTCCACGTTCACGGGGAGTATTGGTGTAAGCTTACGAATGTGCGCTTCGGAAATTCGGTGCGCGGCGGTTCAACCCAACGAAGCGGGCGGGAAAGACCGCCGCATGCGCGCCGTGCCGTGAGCCTCCTCACGCCGTTTGATGCGTTTGCCCTGTTCCCGTCCGCAATGGAGGCGCCACGGTCTCAGGAAGCGGCTTTCCCTTGGTCTCGGGTAGGAAAGGCGCAGCCGCCAACCCGAGAAGATAGAACAAGCCAACGATCGTGGACGCTCGGCCATAGCCGCCGAGGCTGACGATCAAGCTGCCGGCGACGAGTGGCCCGATCCAGGAGATCAGGCGCGGTGCGTTGAAGCAGAATGCGGCCGCAGTGGCGCGCATGCGCGTGGGGAAAAGTTCTGGCAGCCAGATCGGCATCCAGGCAAAGATTCCTTGCACGAAAAAGCCGTACACGCCGAACGCAAGCAACAGCATATGCACGTCGGTCATGCCGAAATACACAAGCGGCGTCAGGATCAGGCTCATCAGATAGAACATTATGGTGGTTGGCTTACGGCCAAGGCTATCGGCGAGGAACCCGAAGCTGAAATAGCCGACTATCGCACCCAAATTTTGCATTAAGCCGGCGAGAGCGGCCCAGCGCTGGCCCGAGAGGCCGGCGATGGTCGCAACCGAGGCCACATAGCTGGGAACCCAAGTCGAAACGCCCCAATAGCCGAGCGTCACCGACAGCGACATGACGAGCGTTACCATGAGGCGCGGCCGGACGGCGCGATCCGCAAACAGATCAACCAATGTGAAGCGCGTGAGCGCTGCCTCTTCGCCTTCGAGTGCAGTGCCCTGACGCTGCAGATTGCGTGCTACCCGACGACGGTCGTTCGAGTGCTCCCAGCGCGCAATTCGGGGATACTGCGCCGGATCCAAAACGTCAGCAGCGCGGGCAGCACACCGACCAGGTACATGTAGCGCCAGGCGCCGGGGCCGGTGTCGCCGATCGCCAGCCAGACCCCGGAAGCGAGAACGGCGCCAATGGCGAATCCGCATTGCAAGAACGCGCCGCCTCTGCCGCGCGCGTGATCCGGCCATAGCTCAGCCATAAGCGAGGCCCCGGTCGCCCACTCCGAGCCGATCGCGACCCCGACAAGAAAACGCAGCACCGCAAAGGACAGCCAGTCCCACGAAAGTGCGCTCAACCCGGTCATCAACGAGTAGGCAAGGATCGCCAGCACCATTGTGCGCTTGCGGCCGATGTAGTCGGCAAGCACGCCCCCGATCAGGCCACCAATCGCCCAACCCAGCACGGTGATCGCAATGACCGCGCCAGCATAGGCGGGAATGAGCGGATAGTGGGCCGTGTCCAGAAGCTGGCGCAGTGCAACGCCGACGGTGAGAATAAGTGCAAACACCTCGAAACCGTCGAACGTCCAGCCGAGGTTGGAAGCGACTAGGGCTTTCCACTGCACTCGGTCGAGCGCGCGATACCAAGGCGAAGACCCAATGACGCCAGTGTCATTCATGGCCTTCTCCTCTGCGCTCTGGCCAACTGCAGGCTAGGATAACATCGGGTGACATCGCAAGGATTTCAGGCGTGTCCGCGATTTAGATCGGCGTGATGCAAGTCACATGGCCGTCACCCAACAACATGGAAGCCACTCTCAACCTTGCGGAGTGCTAGTGCTATAGTCTCGCCATTACGATGACTAGGGTCGGACAGATGAACCGGCGTGAATTTGTCGGGGTGCTCGCCGGCGCGGCTGCATGGCCGCTCGCGGCGCGCGCGCAGCAGCAGCCGGGGATGCCCATCAGCAGTTTTCTCGGGAACCCGTTGCGGTGAAGCGTGCGATGACGCTGCAAACGATGTCATTCATTTTCGGTGCAATCTTGTTGGCAGTTGCCATTCTCGGAGGCGGCTTTGAGATCAAGGAGATAAAAGTTTCAAACGTCACTATGAGCGCCAGGATCATTGCAGGCATCGTCGGTCTTGTTTTTATCGGTCTCGGATTTTGGCAGTCAAGCGCCTCGCCGGAGAGAATACCTGCGGGGGCCAGGATGAGTGAGCGGGAGCACGACAAAGATAGATTCGGGGGCGATTATTCCTGTTTTGATATACAAACAGACCGCATCGAGGATTGCGAGGGCGCTTGCGAGAGCGACGCAAAATGCGCCGCCTGGACTTACGTCAAGCCGGGACAGCGACCGCAGGCCCTTTGCTGTCTCAAGAGCGTTGTTCCCGCAGCGTCGGACAACGTGTGCTGCGTGTCCGGCACAAAAATTCGATAGCTGCCGGCGATGCCGCCGGTCGGGCTGCTGACCAGGGTCTCCTAAGACTCTATCGGTTAAACGCCTCCTTACCGCCTTCAGTCGTGTTCACGAGGAAGCCCATGATCGATCGTCGCAAGTTTTTGGTGGGAACCGTCACCGCAGTGGCTGCGCCCAGAAACGCCGATTGCAAGCCGATTTTGGACAGTCCGGGAAAGGTTGGGAAACTTAAGGAATTGATTGTCCTTAGAATGGCATTCAAGAGGTCGGGGGTTCGACTCCCCCTGGCTCCACCAAACATTTCGCCGATGTTGCGAGCGTCCTGAACCGCCGGGTGCAGCGGTGAATCCCACCGGCGCCAAGCCACTGATCGCGCTGACCGGAGCGACCGGCTTCATCGGCCAGTACCTGCTGCGCGAGTTGCCCAAGCGCGGCTATCGCATGCGCGTGCTGCTGCGGCGTCCCAGCATCGTGCCGATGGAGTCCGCGAGCGCCGTGGTCGGCGACTTGGCGCGGCCGCAAAACATGGCGGCGGCGCTCGCCGACGTGCACGCGGTGATCCATTCCGCCGGCGTCGCCCACGCCATGTCGGGCCTCCCCGAAGATGACTACCGCGTGCTCAACACCGAGGCGACGCTCGGGCTTGCGCGCGCCGCCAAGCGCGCCGGCGCCAAGCGCTTCGTGTTTCTCTCCTCGATCCGCGCGCAGTCCGGGCCGACCGCGGAGCGCGTCCTCACCGAAGCGCAGGAGCCGCAGCCGACCGACGCCTACGGCCGCTCCAAGCTCGCCGCCGAGCAAGGGTTGGCGGAGCTCGATCTCGACTGGATCGCGCTGCGGCTCGTGCTGGTCTATGGGCCCGGCGTGAAAGGCAACATGGCGCAGCTGGTTCGCTTCGCGCGCTCGCCTTATCCACTGCCTGTCGGCGGGCTCACCGGCCGCCGCTCGCTGCTCGCGCTCGACAATCTGGTCGCTGCGATCGACACGGTGCTGTCGGCGGCGGCGCAGCTGCGGCGGCCGTTGATCGTCGCCGATCCGGTGCCCCTGACTATTCCAGAAATGGTCAGCGCTATGCGCCGCGGGCTTGGACGCAGGCCGGGCCTTATTCCAATGCCACAACGGTTGCTGGAAGCGGCGCTGCGCGCCACGGGACGCGAGGAGATCTATCAGCGGCTGTCGGGCTCGCTGGTGGCGGACCCCGCCGCGCTCACGCGGCTTGGCTGGCAGCCTGCTGTGGCGACGGCTGAAGGCTTGGCGGCCTTGGCGCGAGGCGGATGACGGCGGGGTGCAGCCCCGATCGGCCTCATGCCGAGGAGCGCACGAAGTGCGCGTCTCGAAGCATGAGGCCGCCCCATCCTTCGAGACGCGTCGCTGCGCGACGCCTCAGGATGAGGCGGAGAGAGAGCTGACGCCTGCTCCTACCGCGTCAGCACGATGAAGTCGGTGCCTTGGCCGGTTTCGGGGCCGAGGCCCTGATCCGAGATGAGCAGCGAAGCGCCCGGCGACATCAGCTCGGAAATGCGGTCGGTCGCCTCTTGCGGGATGGTGACGCGTTCGAGCGCCTCGCTCGCGGTCGACGAGGGGCCAATCCACTCCGCGGGCCGGCCCTTCTCCCCGCGTTTCACCGTCGCGGCGGTGCGCGGCATCGAAACCACGTTCCAGCGCATCGTGGTGTTGTCGTCATTGAGTGCGAGCGCGGTAAAGACGTGGGTGCCGAGCGGCTTCTCCGGCTGCTCGAAGGTCACGGGCACGCTGAACAGCGGCTCGAAGCCCTTGCGCACGAACAGCTTGCCTTCCTTGCGGCTGATGAACACGGAGATCGGACCGGGGCGCAACGGCCGCACCTCCGCCACGCCGCTACTGTTGTTCATGGCGTTGCGCAGGCGGCGCGCGTTCGTCAGATCGAACTGATCGTAAGCCGATTTCACCACGTCCGATGACGTCGTCGGCGCTTCGCGCGGCTTGCCCATGGCGTAAGCCATGGCGTCGAACGCGGGATCGCCTGCCTTGGAAGCATCCGACGCGGTGCCGTTACGCTTGGCGCCGAGCAGCACGACGCCGTTGGCATCCCTGACGACGTCAGCCGGCGCAGCCGGCTCGTTGCGCGCTTCCAGCGATTCCTGTTTGTACGTGAACAGCCGCGCGTTGGACACCGGCACGGGCGTAAGTTCCCCGCGCGCGATCACGACGCGCACGCCAAGTCTGGTGATGCCCCACAATTGGCGCGCGAACGCCTCGGGCAGCCGAATGCAGCCGTGCGAAGCCGGCGTATTGGGAACGACGCCCTGGTGCATGGCAACGCCCGACCAGGTGAGCCGCTGCATGTAGAACATCGGCGCGTCGCCGTAGAGATTGGAGCGGTGCCAGCGATCCTTCTGGATGATGCTGAACACGCCGGGCGGAGTCGGATGGCCCGGCGTGCCGGTCGAGACGTGGGTGTGCGCGATCGGCTGGCCGTCCGAATAGAGTGTCAGTTTCTGGCGATCGAGGGAGATGTAGATACTCAGCACTCCCTTCGCCTTGGCAGCGATGCTTTCCGGGCGCTCCTCGTCTTTCTTCGCGGCGTCCTTGTTCTCGCGCGGCGCCGTGCTGGCGCGCGCAGGCCTGGCCGGGCGCGCATAGCCTCCCTGCCAGCCGCCACCCCATGACGGACCGCCACCCTGAAAGAAGGAAAACGCGTGCGCCGGGGCGGCGAGACCGGCCAGCAGGATCATGCTACCGGCGGCGCCCAGAAGTGCTTCGCGATATGGAAAAAGCGAGCGATGACCCAGATTGGGTCGCGGAATCGACATAGGCCCCCTCGTTGTTGCGCGCGCCTGCGGAGGCAGACGCAAATCGGCCTCAGAAGCATTAGTCGCGCCCGGCGGCGAAAAGGTTCGAGCGCCGGAACGCGTGGCTTTTCAACAAATTGAAGCGACGAAAGTTCCTCAGGCAGGCGCGCCATCCGTCCCGCCAGCTCAATCCTTGAACGGGTCGAACACCTCGGCGCCCGCCATCAGCACGGCGAATGGGCGCAGCGTGTGCTCGATCTTCACCGTGCCGGCGTGACGCGCGAGCACGTCCGGGAGCCGCCGATAGGCCTGCGGCGCCTCGTCGAGGCCACCGCCGACGAGGCGCACCCCCTTGTCGCGCAGCCAGGCCTGCATCTCGTCGTGACGGACGCGGCCCGGCTGGCGCAGCCGTTTGCCGGTCGCTGGATCCTTGATGAATCGGCCGCGCGCTTCGGTGCGCGACATGATCCGTCCGGCGCCGTGCACGGTCGAGTACAAGCTCGCCGCGGAAGCCGCGCTCTCCACACCGGCGAGGATGACGGCGTCGTCGCCCATGGAGCCGCCGACAAAGCCGCGCTGGCCAGGGAAGGCCGGCGTCGCGCCTTTGCGCACGACCCACAGCTCGCGATCGCCATGGCGCTCGCGCCAGGCGTAGTTGTGATGATTGTGCACGCTGTCGAGCGCCTCGCCGCCGATGATCGTGCGCACGCGCTCGACCACCCATTCGCGCCCGGCATAGGCGTATTGGCCGGCAAGCGTCATGCCGGCGAGATATTGCTGCCCGAGATCGGAATCCTGGTGCAACAGGGTCGGCGCGACGTCGATGCCTTCCTTGCCTCCGGCGAGTTTCAGGAACGCGGTCGCGGTCTTGTGCCCCAGGCCGCGCGATCCGAAGTGCACGCCGATCCAGACAAAACCCTCCTCGTCCTCGAACAGATCGACGTAGTGATTTCCCGAACCGACGGTGCCGAGCTGCTCGCGCGACATCGTTTTGAGGCGGCCGACGACTTCGCATTCGTGCCAGAGCGGGCTGTCGAATAGTTCGTGCTCAACTCTTTCCTTATTGGCACGGCCGAGCCCGAAGCTGACGTTGGATGTAATCTTTTCCAGAATCGGCTCGATGCGATCCTCGATGGCCTGCTTCGGCACGTCGAGCTTCACCGCCATGTTGCCGCAGACGATGTCGAAACCGACGCCGCTGACCGAGACGTGCTGGTGGTAGGCGATCACGCCGCCCACCGGCTGCGCGTAGCCGAGATGCCCGTCGGCGCACAGCACCCCGCCGCGCACGCTGCCGTATTGCATGCAGCGCGCCATCTGCTCCTTGGTGCGCTCGTCGTGCTCGCCGAAAATTGTCGCTTCGGGCATCGCGCGCTCCTGCATACATTAGCTATGCGCGGAGCGGCGCGGTTTGAATGCCGTCAGAAACCTACAGCCGGCCGGACCAATTTGCGGCGCTGCCGGAATGCGTCGATCGCCCAGGCGCCGCCGCCATGGGCGAACAGCACGAGGAGCCCGCCCGCGATCGCCAGATCCTTCTCGAAATGCAGGAGTTCGTTGCGCACGCCGAGCTTGGCGTGAAACAGAACCGCGGTCGCCACGCAGAATGCCGCAAGCACCAGCGCGGCGATGCGGGTCTGGTATCCGACCAGGATCAAGACGCTGCAGCCCAGCTCCGCCGCGATGGCGAGCGGCAACAGCTGCGCGGGCACGCCGAAGGCCTGCATGTAGGACATCGCGGCGCCGTAAGCGGTGACCTTGCTCCAGGCCTCGTGCAGAAACAGCGCAGACAGAAGGAGGCGGCCGATGAGCGCGGCCGCCTCCGTTAGCAATGACATCCCGACGACCTCAATTGGCCTTGGCCGTGGTACCGGCAGCACCTGCGATCGCCTTCTCGAGATCGGCAAGCTCCTCGCAGCCGCTGGGGCAGAGCTTCTTGAGCAGCACGACGTTCTCGCGCGCCTTGTCGACCTGCCCGGTTTCGACGTAGAGCTCGCCCAGATATTCGAGCGCGCCCTTGTGCTCGGGGTTGAAGTCGAGCGCCTTGCGATAGAAGGTGTAGGCCTGCTTGTAGTCTCCGCTCTTGCGCAGGCTGAACCCCATCAGGTTGTAAACGTCCGCATGCTGGTTGGTCTCCAGCATCGGCGTGAGCTCCGCGATCGCTCCCTTGAAATCCTTGGCCTTGATCTTGGCGCGCACGGAGCTCAGATCGGGCGCGTCGCGCGAGGTGACGACGTCGACGGCGAGCGCGCCGGTGCTGGCGACGGATGCTGCCAAAACCAGAGCGGAAAGCCAGGGCGCAAGTCGTTTCATGGTGACCTCCGTTTTGTCTTCGTTAAGGGATGCGTCTGCTGCTCACGCCTTCTGCAGAGTGAGCGCATAGCCGCTGCCGTCCTTGGCGATCGTTCCCGCCCCCGGGAACGGGAAGTGGTAGCCGCATATCGGCATCTTTTCCGCGATCACGCGATCGAGCAGGGCACGGCGCGAGGCCTCCGCCATTTGTGGATTCTGATCGTACTGCCCGTGCCAGCCTGGATTGGCGACCACCAGTGCCGGCACGTAGGCGGTATCGTTCGAGATCATCAGTTGGCTCGACCCCGAGGAGAGATGGAATGCGCGATGGCCGGGCGTATGGCCGGGCGAGTTGACGAAGCGGATGCCGGGAGCGACCTCGGGCTCCCCGCTCACCTGGCGGATGTTCTTCCAGGTCGGGAACACCGCTTGGATTCGGCGCGCTAATCCCTTGCGCGCCTCCGGCAGGCGATCGATGACCGAAGGATCGGTCCAGAATTTGTATTCGGCATCCGAGACGATGATTTCCGTATTCGGATAGACCGGCTTGTTCGTCTCTTTTTCCATCAAGCCGAAGATGTGATCGGGATGGAAGTGCGAGATGAGAATCGCATCGATCTTGGCGGGATCGAAACCGGCCGCCTTCATATTGGTCATAAACTTGCCGGCGGTGGGCTGCACCTGACCGCCGGTACCGCTGTCGCACAGGATGGTCTTGCCGCCGGTCTTCACGATGACGACGGTGAACGGAATCGAGACGAAATCGGCAGGCAACCCTGCCTTCGTCATCGCCGCCTTGACGTCATCGAGCGAAGCATTGGCGATGAAGGCGGGATCGTGCGGCTTTTCCCAGATGCCGTCATAGATGGCTGTGACCTCGGCATTGCCGATTTTATAGGTGACGAACGGCTTGGCCGGGTCCGGCGTCTTCTGCGCAAAGGCCGGCGAGATCACCAGCCGCGAATTAAGGCCGAGCGCGGTGGCAAGGCCGGTGGAAACGACGAAGTCGCGGCGCGACATGTTGAGCATGGTCTTATCCTCCTTCAACGATCCAGATCGCGGGCGGCGGGCGCTTGCCGCCACTCGGTGTCGACGGGAGCCAAGACTCGCGTTCCCTGGAGTTTATTCCCGGCCATAGGGCTTTGGCCGAACAGGCGGGAATTGCCCGCGCTACCGCCTTGGCGCAAACGCCCAGGCGCCGTAGCCGACCACGCTTGCGCGGTCGCCGGCGGTGTCGCCGGAATTGCATAGCCCGAGCCGCTGCGCGTTGAGGCCGCGCTGCGCGGCTTCGATGAGGAAGCCCGCGAGGGGCAGAAAGCCGCAGGCATTTCCCGAGCCAAGCTCACTCCAGGCGCCGCGCTCGATCAGTGCGGCGGTCGCGGCATCGAGATGCTGCGCGGTTTCGTAATCATGATAGTGCGAGAGATCGGAGCTGATCACGATCAACGTGCGTGGACCGTCCCAGAGCCGCGCGACCACTTCAGCCACCTGCTGCGGGGTTGCATCGCCGACGAGCAGCGGCACCAGCGCGAAATCTTTCAGCAACATCTGCAGGAACGGCAGCTCGACCTCGAGCGCGTGCTCCGGCGCGTGGGGAGCGTCAGCCTGCGCCACGAATGGCAGATCGGTTAGCCCCGCGATCGCCTCGCGATCGAGTGCGATCCGCCCAAGCGGCGTCTCGAACGTCTCAACCGTGGGAACTGCAACGCCTCGGAAAGGAACGTAATGCGCCGGCCCGATCACAACGACGCGGGTGATGCTTTCGGCGATTTCGCGCAAAGCGGCAAATGCCGTGGCCGCCACTTTGCCGGAATAGACGTAGCCCGCGTGGGGGGCGATCAGCGCCGCAGGGCGGCTTCCGGTATACCCGGCACTCGCGGCCATCAGCGCCCCCACCTCGGACCGCAGCTTTTGCGGATCGCCGGGGTAAAATCGGCCCGCCACCGCCGGCGGCCGGACGCTCAAAGCTCGCTCAGGCATGGGCACCGGTTGTTCCGCCGCTGCACGATGACCAGATATAGCGACGTAAAGATATCTGCATACCTAGATCGGCTGCACGATGGATCAAGAGATCGAGGGACTGCCCGGCCGCTACTGGCACGCGCTCGCCGACGGGCGCATCCAGTGCGACTTGTGCCCGCGTTATTGCAAGCTCAACGAGGGCCAGCGCGGGCTGTGCTTCGTGCGCGGCCGCGCGCACGATGCGATCGTGCTCACCACCTACGGCCGCTCCTCCGGCTTTTGCATCGATCCGATCGAGAAAAAGCCGCTCAATCATTTTCTGCCGGGCACGCCGGTGCTCTCGTTCGGCACCGCCGGCTGCAACCTCACCTGCAAGTTCTGCCAGAACTGGGACATCTCGAAAGCGCGCGCGCTCGACCGCGTGCAGGACCACGCCTCGCCCGAGGCGATTGCCGAAGCCGCGCTGGCGAGCGGCTGCCGCTCGGTCGCCTTCACCTACAACGATCCGGTGATTTTTCTGGAATACGCGGTGGACGTGGCGCAGGCCTGCCGCGCGCGCGGCATCAAGACGGTGGCGGTGAGCGCCGGCTACATCGCGCCGGAACCGCGCCGCGAGTTTTTTCGCTACATGGACGCCGCCAATATCGACCTGAAGGGATTTACCGAAGATTTTTATAAGAATCTGTGCTCCGGCAAGCTAGCGGCCGTGCTCGACACGCTCGTCTATCTCAAGCACGAGACGAAC